>Ga0302324_100001604_pt1 | contig 54450 bp, 41 predicted proteins | sample Palsa_T0_1_FD_201949 | JGI IMG/M metagenome (GOLD analysis project Ga0302324, IMG submission 201949) | Peat permafrost microbial communities from Stordalen Mire near Abisko, Sweden - Palsa_T0_1 | ecosystem: Environmental > Terrestrial > Soil > Palsa > Peat permafrost | place: Sweden: Abisko...
CGGACGACAGCCGACTTTTCGCGGATGAGCTTGCCGGCCAGGGCCAGATCGAACCCGTCGCGGCTGCTGATGTTCTTGCACACGTCTGAAACTCGCGGATAGCAGAATTTGAGTCCGGCGCTTTTGAATGTCTCCGCAAACTCCAGATAGGCAATGTAGAATTGGATCTCCCGGTCGAAATCGGCAATCGTCTTTTCGAGAAAGCTTACATTCCTCGCGCAATAGTCGTCGAGGGCGAGAAATACAGCAGGATTCAACTTCGCGACCCGTTCCAACACCCTGGCTTCGACGTCGTTCATGCCCGAGGCCGGAAACTTGACCCTGTAGTCCTTCACGGCTCCCTGCTGGAATTTCGAGAAAGCTTCTTCGACGGCTGTGCTGTAATCGATTTCGGAATCATAGTTCCGCACCGTGATCGTGTCGCCTTTGATGAGCAGGCAATATTTGATGGCCGACAATTCGGACTTCAGCTTTTTCGCCTCCTGCAGGAGCGGTCTGCAGCGACCGCATTCAACATATCGCGCGAGATACTTCCGGAAGGCCAGCAGGCCGCGGGAATTCGGGGCCACCCGGTGCAGATCGTACAACAGGGTCTCGACGGCTTCACAATAGATTTCCACCGCCTCGAGAAACCACCGTTCCTTTTGGTATCTATAGTAGAGCTTATCCGCGGTGGTCAGAATTTCGCGCATCCTGCTCATCTGTTTTGAAAAGGACTTGATGCTCCGGAACAGGATTTCGGTTTCCAAATCGCGCATGATTTCGTGGCGATATGCGATCGCAGCAAGATCGGTCAAGCGGGTGCAAAAGAACGGCTTGAGATCGTATTCCTCCCGGCCAGCAATGATTGCCTCGACAATCTGGTCCAGATTCAAGTCTGGAAAGAAATCCGGAGCCTCCCTTCTGCTTCCGTCGTCAGATCCTTCAAAAAGGATGCTGTGGAACCCGGCGGAATCTACCGCCGTGGCGAGCCCAGGTTGAACTTCGTCGAGCATAATAAAACTCCTGTCCGCGCATTGCTGCGCCAACAGGAGTCATTAGCCCCAAAAGGTTCAGGCGGTTTTCCCCTGGTTGCGGGAAGGCAAACTCCATTGCCTAGAATTAATTAGCGCAGCCTCGGCCGAAAAGCAAGGTTTCATCAATGTTTTAAATTCTGGACTTGCTTGCGTCGTAAAACGACGTAAAATAAGAGTCGGCAATGGAGTTTGCCGCCCGCCGTGCGGGAAATCGCCTCTGCATGAGGCTAATGACTCCTACTGAACCAGAAAACTGGCGAGGTAGGGAGTCATGAAAAGATCGATATTTCTAGTCGAGGCGTTGCGCGGTTTCGATCTGCGCGGCAAAACGGTCGGCATCGTCGGCACCGGGCGCGTCGGGTTGCGTGTCACACACATCGCGCTCGCCTTCGGGATGAAGGTGCTCGCTTGCGATCCCTACAATCGTTCACTCATGATTTCATGGCGCCGAGCCCGATTGGCCTCGCCAGAAGGTTCGAGGATCTGGTCGCCGAGCAACCGGGGCGCTTTTCTGGCGAGGCGATGCTGTTTCGCGAAGTCGAGCCGACTTATCTCCGCGCCCTGATTGCTGGCCTTGCAGCGGCGGTAGAGAAGGAGCAAGCGATTGCATGGGAACCGGTGGTCGAGTTGTCTGCCTGGGTCACCAGGCAGCCGGTGGACCCCAACCCGGAGCGGCGGCACGGTTTGCGTCCTTACGATGCCCGCGACGTAAACTGGCGACCTGCGCGCCGGGAGATCGGCCGCCTCATTGGCACCGGGATGAAGGCGGGCGAGAGCGGCATTCCTTTATCACAACGAGCCGTGGTCTGGAATATCCTGAACACTCTTTGCGACGACCAGGAACCGACTGCGGAGGGCGAACTCACCTCCACCCTGGAGCCTCTGATGCTCGCCATGAATACCGTCCGCGGCGTCGCGCTCAACCTCCTCACTAAGTATGGCCTTTGGGTCCGCCGCCGTCTCGCCCATGCAAATCCTGCTGCGCCCGCCGCCGATTTCAACACCATGCCGGAACTGCGCGAGCGCTTGGAAATTCACCTCGACCGTAACCGCGAGCCGACGCTGATGGCCCGAACTTCCTACGGCCAGAGCTTGCCGTGGCTGCATCTGCTCGATCCGCTATGGACAGAGGCGTACCTGACAGCGATTTTCCCACGAGAGAAAGAAGCGCTGCCGCTTCGTCGAGCCGCATGGATCAGCTACGCCTGTAGTACCCGCGCGTATGACGACATGCTATTTCTTCCATCAAAACGAATCCTGATTCCGGACTCATACCGGGGTGAGCCAGCCGCGGCGAACCCAGCGTTGGACGCTGGCTTTGGATTTCCGGGTTCGCTCAGCCACCTCCGACACCGTCACCGTAGGGGTGGCGCCTTTGTCGGTCGCTGTGGCAGCGGGATCGTCAGAAACCCGATGTGATTGAATAATAGCAGTCATATGTTTACTTATTTTTTGTGTTTTCTGAGACGCGTTGACACGTGTGGCAACGGCGCCTGACAGGGCAGCATCAACTGGAGAGTCCCACGGGCATTCTGCCCGCGGGACTCAATCAAGTGATCTCGTTGAACTCAGTAGAGCCCTCGCAGGCCCCACTGGTCTTCAGAACCGGACATGAGACTTTCACCTCATCCGGCTCCTCTCCGATTGGCTCACTATGTGATCGCCTCTTCTCTGCACATTGTCTGTGCAGCAGTGCCTGATTCGCGTACCGGCGGTTCCCTGTGTTCCCATCCAGGAAGCGGATGGCCAAGGTGTCGTCCGGTCGCTCGTCCGGCCCGAAGGCTAGACCGCATTCAGCGCATCGTCCGTTCTGCCGCCGCAGGAGAATTGCCTGCGACTTTGATACGGAGGGGTGGTACCCCCTTCTGCTTGCCCAATATGCCCAGTCTCCATCATACGGTGATCGGTCACTCTGTATCTTCACGTGGTGCTCGATCGGTGCATCGGAATATTTGGTCAGCGTTGGTCCGGAGCTGCTCCGGAATCGGCGTGGGCTGCCTTTGGGCCAGTACTTCCGATAACGCCAGTCCGTTCCCTTGTTCGTGTGTCGCCGCTTTGCCCAGCGCCAGAGGCGTAGGAAAAGCAGGCGATCCAGTTTGGAGAACGCTCTCCTGCTGTTCCAGCGGCGGAAATAATTCGTCCACCCCCGGATCTTCGGGTTGAGCTTTCCAATGAGCGCTTCCTGAGAAAGCGCATCGCATGCGCTGATGACTTCGGCAATTTCCTTATAGTGTCGCTTTAGGCTGTCCGGGCTCGGCTCTATGAGAGTCAGGACCTGGTTGAGCATCTTGGGCGTCCCATATTTCCCTGTCCGGCGTTGCCAGATTTTCAGCCCAAGGAATGTGAAGCCGCATTTACCGTCCTCCCGGTTGAGGGTGTGGACGATTCGCGTCTTTTTCTCGCTCAGTTCCAGACCGATTCCATGTAGCCAATGGTTCGCGATATCACGACATTGGAGAATGACCTCCCTGTCGCGATGAAGGACGACGAAATCGTCCGCGAACCTGACGACTATTGGTCTCCAAATCAGCCGTCTGCCCCCCACCGTTTTCGATGCTGGGAATGCGCTGATGATGGCTGTTTCCAAGCCATGTAATGTCACATTCATCAACATCGGAGAGATTATGCCCCCTTGCGGGGTTCCCATCTCCGTTGGCAAGAGTTTTCCGTCGTCGAGAAATCCCGCCTGGAGCCACGCCCTTATGAGGCGTCGTATCGTCGGGAAGGTATCGAGTTTTCGGAGTAGCTCCTGATGGTTGATCCTGTCGAAGCATTTCGTGATGTCAGCGTCCAGAACGTATCGCGGACAAAGCGCGATAGCGGACTGGATCAGGCACAAGCCGTCGTGTTGGCATCGTCCGGGCCTGAAGCCGAAACTATTCGGCTCGAACTTCGCCTCCCACTCGGGCTCCAGGGCCATGAGGGCGAGCGTTTGAATCGCTCGGTCCCGCATGGCCGGAATGCCCAATGGTCGCTTTTCATCACTGTTTGCCTTGGGGATCCAGATGCGGCGGGTTGGTTGAGCTTGTGGCTCGAGGTCCAGGCTGTGGGCAAGGGCGAGCTTCTGCTCCGGGGTCAGTCGAGCGACCCCATCGACCCCTGCACTATTTTTACCCGAATTCCTCTGTGTGACCCGCCATACTGCGACACATGCTACCAGCTGCGAATGCAGCAGCAGCTTTTGCAGATTGTGTACTTGTTTGCGGTCGCCTCGTTTTGAGGCGTGGTATATCCGCGTTTGAAGCTTCAGCACCCAATTGACCGCCTTCGGCCAACTGATATCGCTCCATCTATCTACCAGACTTTCATCTTTGATCATAGCTTTTGAACTTCTAATTGCGTGTTTACCTCCAATCGAAGTGCCCCCGTCTGCATATCTTCACGTGAGCGTCGGCTTCTGGGACAATCCTGCCGCCGCGAGGCATGTGGCTGACGCCTGCTCGCGATCCATTGCTGGACGTTGAGAGCCATCCCGGCGGTTACTCCTTTCCTGCGGTGCGTTTTACGGATAATTAGGGTGGCAAAGCTCGCCGGGTTTCGGGGAGGTGAACACCGGTCGCGAAAAAAAGCGCCGGCTCCATATCCTGTGTCATTTTGACTGCGGCCCGATAAATCAGCTGGGCCGCTCAATGTTCACGACGATTTAATTGCCTTCACATGTGTTCCCCATCTATCCACGCTAACAGGGATTCAGCGGCCTGATTTACACGCCAACCCCCGCATTCGCCCCCGCTTCGGCTCATTTTGGCGCTCGGCGCATGGCGTCGATAGTCAGCCTCAGGCCGGAGGGCGTGCATTCACTTCATCACCTGAAGGGGCGGGGTTGACTCTAACGAGTCTCACCGCCACGCACTGCAAGTTGTCGTCCTTACGACAGCCCCGTGGCCGTCTCAAGACGCGCTCCATTCCCCGCTGCACAAAGAAATTGCGCGGCTTTCAGGAGCAAAGGATCGCACTTCGATCAATATTTGTAGTTGATGCTGCGCGGCAGGGGGAATGGGGTTTAGTGAATCTCCACCCGGAGATCCGCCGGATGTCGCACCGGAAGACCCATTCATCCTGCCGTTAACCTATCAAGGAACCGAAGCCACGCTTTCAGCGCGACCTTTGCGGAAATTAGGGCTCCCCGCCCGGAGTCCTTTTCAAGGGATCCCGGCTGTTCCGGATCTCCAGGCCCGCGATCTTCTCGACCGTTCTGACGTCAGCGTCGCTAAAGCGACGCGCCGCCTGCTTGGATAACCCGAATTTTGCGCCCGCGAAGCCAAACCTTTCCAAAATCCGGACGGCGGTGCTCGGGTGGCAGGCCCAACGGCTTGCCAGCTTTGCGGCTGTCCAGGTCTTGGTGATCGGCTTCACACCTACAAAACGGTGATTTCAAATTCCGCCGGAATGTTTAATTTCTCTCGAAGCCCAACAGATGAATGCGATCCCATGTAGCGAAACGCAGCTCCATCGCCTTCAAGAACTGATTGTGCAGGCAGAGCACACGGTTACTGGCAGGTACCTGAAGCGGTTTCGGATTGTCGCGCAGTTGTGCCAGGGGATCAGAAATGTCGAGATCGCGCGAAAGGAGGGAGCCGAGGAGGCGCTGGTCTGTACGATCAAAAGTGGCCTTCTTCGAACGGGTGTGGACGCTGAAATTTTGAAGCTCGAAAAACTTCTTAAACCGCGACCCGCCCCCACGAAGAAAGGGAAACGAGGGGCTCCAGGCTTCAAACGCTGGGAAGAATTCGCCCTGAGTGAAGGCAACAAGGTCGATAAAGAACCCTTCATTGAGCTTGCGACACTGATTATAGCGCCGCACGCCAGCGTTGCCGTTCTGGCGGTGCGCGATCCGCATTGGGATTTAAAAAAAGCGATCCGATTGATTTGCACGGCGTGCTCCGAAGACGAATGCCGGGGGACTTACCTTTCCGGATTTGATCGGATCTTTTCTGAGATGCTATATGGATTGGAGCAAGGGGCGGATTTGCTCGAAGCGTTTGGCGACCCCCATCAGTCTCCGGAAATCAACCCGGTTAAAGGACGATTTGGTGAAGGCGTCTCCTTTTGCATCCTGCAGTCTGGGAGTTCCGAGGCATGCGAGGATTTGGTTAAACTTCTCTTTCCAAAAAATGAACCCTTCCAACTGATTCCCGTTGATGAAACGCTCGATTTTTTCGAACAACTGGCAGGCATCTTTTACCGGTTACGCGTGCGCTGGAGCTGCATAGGGCTGTTCCCATGCGTTTGGGAAATGTACAATGAGATGGCGGTCTGGGAAGAAACCTATTTTGCGGATTGGTTCGTCTGGGAAACCAGTCGCGATGAAATCGAGGGCTGTACGAGGGCGGCCAGAGTCGCACAAAATTACCTGGCGAGCAACGGGACCCTGTTCTCTCTGACCCCATCGCTCTGGCAGGAGCTTCCGTATCATGAGGAAGCGGACTTCAGGACGCTTACGGTGCGGCCGCGGGTGGATGTGATTAGGCATGATCCTAAACGGAATGAGGTCGAACTTTCAATCCGACCGCTGCCTGAATTCGGCTACACCGTGACGAAGATTTGGAAGGGAGATCCGGAGGAATTGGCAAAGCTGTACCGCGAGGCAGGTCCCACCCGTTTCCATTACTCGGCGAGACCGTTTGGCGAAAGCAAAGGCGAATCGCCCACAGAGCCGGAGTCATTAAAAACGTCCGATATCCCGGATATTTCTAATGTGAGACGGGTGCTCCTGGTAACTCGACACTTTCTGTCTTATAAACCGGTGGTCCCACTTGAGACGATTCGTGACCTGGCGGCTCGCAATGACCCCGGAGTTTTCCGTGAGCGAGTCCAACTTGGAGATCGTGAAATCTCCTTCCTCGTGCTGAATATGCCGAAGCTTTTGGAAGCGATACGGGTGGTCTTCCGGTCGAACTTCTACGGGGATAGACACTGGGAGTTGCTTTACTCCCAGATGAAGCTCTGCACTCACAATTTTTTGACGAGTAAGGGGCGGGATGTGTTGATCGCTGGGATCATGCAGCACATGCAAGAGTTTGCCGGTCCGTACTATTATTTCAGCGCGCTTGATCTTACCGATTCCCAGGCATCGCGAGAAGTGATGACGAGACGCAAGCACCGTGAGACCGCGCTCGAAGGGAAAGCGGAAATGGGGTTTGAACCGCGCGAAAACCCCAATTTACCCGGCGAGGCATTTGAGTACAGAGAAGACGCGACCTTCCTCGCGCTGCTCAGCGACTTTGACGCTGACTTCCTTCTGGCGGGACTCGGGATGGAAGTCCGTGAGAGGATTGATCAAACTGCCTTCAAGTGGGCGGAAGCCGTCGCGGATGTCGTAATCAAAAAATATTGGAATGCGGACACCGGCAAGCCCGACATGGCGCTCCTTGTAAGGGCCATGCCGGAGTCCTGGCGCACCTCGAGCAACTCATTTGAGGACGAGATAGTCTCCGCCGCTGTTGAGGCGCTCAACATTTTTCGTGACAACAGAAAAAGGGTGATTCGAACGGCGATTGAGACCGCACAGCGCCTCGTGCTCTCCGGTTTTGCACCGGCCACCATCGCGGTGGAGGATGAAACATCGATCCTGAAGACCTGGCGTTCCTTCGTGCGCAAGCGGATCAGAGGTTCCTTACTAGAGGTTGTTAAACGCCGCAAAGCAGAACCTGGTTATGCGGACGTTGAAGCCATTAGATCCAATCGAAAGAAGAAATCGGTCAGTGAGAGCGACTCGGCTGGCCCCCATGAAGTCGATCAGCATGATCAGCCTGAAATCGAGTTCGGCAATGAGGGGGCGGAAGATGACCAGGATCCCATCGAGGACATTTGCACTGTAGTCGATGAGCTTCTGGCTCATGGTTCCCGAGACGATTTGTTGGTCAGATTTGACGTGCTCACAAGGGAGTTGTCGTCGGCCAGTTGGTTGGTTGCGTTGGAGCAGATTGAGGAATCCCATCCCGGCGTTCGTTCTCAGATTGTAAAAGCCCTAAGGGTTTGCAAAGGTGGTGCCGGGCGCATGTCGCGGGAGATGCTGGAAAAACTCCGCTGCCTGTTTACCAAACCATGAGTTGCAATTACGCTACCCCTCCCCGCACCACACGAAGCTCCGGGGCTGCCTCGGGTGCTCCGATTTCGACCGGGCGCATATACGCGGCGTAATATTCCGCGACGACGGCAACGCTGTTTCCGAGCTCCGTGGCGATGCGAAGCAGGGACCATCCCTGGGCAGCCCGCTGGGTTGCGTAGGCGTGGCGAAAATGCAAACAGGTCCAAGGCAGCCCCGCTTTGCCATTCACCTTCCGGAGCTTCTTGGCGAAAGCATCGCCGTTCCAGGGGCCTCCCCTCGGGGAAGGGACGAGCCACCGGCGGCGAAGGGTCGGAAGGCACGTTTCGAGGAGGCGCCGGAGAGGCGGGAGGATGGTGACGGCGCGCTCGCCGGTTTTGAGGCTGCTTTCGATGTCCGTCTCCTCATCAACCCGGTTCACCACGGACAGAAAGGAGAGGTCGGGTGCAAAGGCGTCTCGCGTCAGCCAGAGGGCCTCTGCGCGGCGCAAACCGGCATAAATCATCACGGCGGCCGCGATGTGGAGGTCCGGGTGGGGTTGCAGAACCTTGAGTTGCGCCTCCACGTCCTCCGGGGTGAGGTAAACGATCCGGCGGTTTTTTTCAAGGTAGGTCGGAAGTGCCGCGACCGGGTTGGGGCAGTGCCAGTTCTCCGGCCGGTAGAGTCCAGACTTGATGCAGAACTCGAAAAAGTGGTGGAAAAATTCCCGGTAATGGCGCTTCGTTTTCTTTGAGACATCCAACTGCTTGAAGAACGCCTGCAAGAGGGCCGGCGTAATCTCATCAAGAAATTCCCCGGTAAAAAATGCCTTGGAAGGTGTTTTGAGGCGGCGCTCCTTCAGTTTCTGGTTGTCCGCCTGGACAAACGGCTCGACGCGTTCGGTGCCCAGAAACCGCCGGAGGATGGAGAGCTTGTTCCCGACGTGATCGAAAGCGTTTTCGGCCCGGATGAAATCGATATAAGACCCGAGGGCTTCGTCCATCGGAACGCGCCGCGCCGGCAGGGCTGTGGGTGGCGCCGCTGCTGCGGGAGCGGCCACGGGGATTTCGCCTTGCCCGGAGGTATCCTGGGCGATGACAGGAGCCCCCAGGGCCTTGCGCACCGGTTCCGGGATATCCGCGGCGCGGAAGCGCGGCTCCAGGAGGGTGGCCTCGAGCTCGATCCGCTGGCGGAGCAGTTCCGCCCGGGCTTTGTCCGAGGTGCAGAGGCTTTCGCGGACGAGCTTGCGGGTCCGCGGGTGGTAAAATTGCACCCACCAGGTGGAGCGTCGTTGGTAAAGGGATGCCATGCGTTCTGTAAACGCCGCCAGCAAATTCCCCATGGAAAGTTGATATCGGCGCGTGTTTTAAGCACACACGGCATGGGATTTTTAAGCACACGCGGTTTTAAGGCCCGTGGACGCAAAATCTTGCAAGAGCTGCAAGTTGCTGAGAGAGAACCACTTCCGAATCGGAAAAAGTGGTTGCGGGGGTAGGATTTGAACCTACGACCTTCAGGTTATGAGCCTGACTGTTTACCTTCGTAGTTGACATCGGCGGACATATAGCGGATACTTTTGCCCATGATGAAGGCAAAGATTCGCGATTTACCATCCGGAGTCGGCGTAACGAAGACAATGAACGGCCGAGGGCGCGAGTTCTGGCGCGTCCGTCTCGGGAAGAGATTCACGGGAGGACCAATCGTCAAGCGGGATTTCTCCAAATTGAACGACGCTCGCGAGTGGATATTAGGAAAGGCGCAAAGCCAGAAGGCGAATCCCGGAACGATCATCGAACTCAAGCAATCTTCCGGCGCAGCGGCCTTCTCGTTGACGCCCGCGCAAATATCTGAGTCCGCGGCATGTTTTCGCCGGCTCGATGGCTTGATCTCGCTTACGGAGGCGGTTTCTTACTTTCTCAAACATGCCAATCCCTCTGGCGGAAAACGGACGATCGAGCAGGTTGCTCAAGAATTCCTTAAATCCCGCAAAGCAATGGGTGTCCGCCGGCGCACACTGACGCAGTATGAATCCTATCTGCGGACGATTGCTGAACGGTTTGGCGGCCAATCCATCAACGAAATCCGGCGAGCCGGGATCGAAGATTGGCTGTCGGAATCAGAGTGGTCGAAGCGGACCCGCAACAACTACGTCAGCACACTTTCAACGCTTTTCCTTTTCGCGCGTGACCGCGATTACTGCTCGGAGAACCCTGCCGGGAAAATTCCGCGGGCAATCCTGGATGATGCGGCGCCGGGAGTTCTCACGCTGGCGCAAACAAAGGCATTGCTGGAGGTGACTCGGGCGGAAGACCCGGAAATGTTGGCTTACGTTGCAATTGGCGTTTTCGCCGGGCTGCGCCGCAGCGAATTGTGTGCGTTGGAATGGTCCGAGATCGACGTGCAAACCCGGACGATAGAAGTCAAGGGAATCAAAGCCAAGACACGCCAGCGCCGAATTGTCGGTATTTCCGACGCTCTTGCGGCATGGCTGGCCATCGCTTCAAAAACGCTGCGTCCCACACCCAGCCGGAACGAAGACGTGTGTGGTGAACGGCTCAAGAACCTTTACTCCGAAAGGTATGGCGGAGACGGCGCGCTCCTAAGGGGTCCCTTGGTCGCGCCTTGGCCGCACAACGCGCTACGCCATACCTTTGGCTCTTACCATTACGCGAAATATCGCGATGAAACCCGGACAGCAGCGGAGATGGGAAATTCTCCCGCCGTCGTTTTCCGCCATTATCGGGCGCTGGTGAAGCCGGAAGCGGCGGAGGCATACTGGAATTTGCTTCCTTCTCGAGCGGAAAATGTCGTCGACTTTGCTGCGTAAACCATTTGACTGTTTATAATGCTACTGTGCATGCAAAAGCCGAAAAGTCAGACCTCAGCAAAGCCGAAGAAAACGAACTCCGTGTTCTCTCGGCGGAAATTCGCCCGTTCGCTCCGCTCTGGCAAGCCTTGAACCATTTACCGGCGCCGGTTTGGTTGCGGCGGCAAAGGAAGGACTCCACGCGTTGAGGGAAAAGAAAAGGAACTCTGTAGCCACTGCTTTGTAGGTCTCCCCCGATTGCCTTTAGGACTGCATTCGATAATGATTCTATGACTTTCTGCTGCGTTTTGTGCCGTGAAAGGAAGGTTCGTTACCGCCGAGTGCGTGACAAAATCCCTTTACCCGGCATTTTTCTCATTTTCCGCCAGCCTTTGTTCCAACAGCCGCAAGACCGCATCGAGCGACGCTTGGGAATCACCCACGAAGGCTCTTGGAGTGTCGCAAGCATCGCCCCAGAGGCTCGCCCACGGGGCGCGCAGGCAGTCGGCGAAATCAACGGGATCAGGAAGACGCTGTTCCACAGCCAGCATCGCGCAGAAAGGATGCACCGCTTCCATCAAGGCGGAACGGGCTTCTTCGACCAGTTCCCCGGCGGCGAGCAGGCGCGCTACCTTGAGTTTTCGCGCGGCGTGATCGCGGGCGGTTGACATCTTTTGTTTTTCCTCTCCGGTCAACGCCGCGAGCGCAGCGGCCTGCGCCGGGTGCAGGTGGCGCGTGGCGCGCACATTGGGATTGATGAGGCCGGCTTCCGTCAGACGTTTCAACGCTTCCGCGGTGGCATGATCGATCACCTCGAATTGGACCGGTGCAAGCGGGTCCATTTTGCCGACTCCGAAGAGGTCGTCGTGCGTTTGCTTCAAGCGTTCGCGCCAGGTATCGGCATCCCGCTCGACGACCACCACGAGCACCGAGTGTGCGGTTCCGATGGGAAAACGCTCTTCGCAAGCCACCAGGCGTCCATCCAGCATCCGCGCCGCGCGGGAAGCAAACGCGAGGGAGCGATCCACGGGCAAAGGCGGTTTGGCGTCAGGCGGTTTTTGTGCCGGTTCGCGTTTGTCGATAACCTGCTCCAGCCGTGCGAGGAAGGCCTGCGCGCCGCCGCGGAGTTTGATCTGGGAAAGATCACCGCGCCGGTCGAGCACACCTTCCGAGAGACCTTGTTTGGCCTGGAGGGTGCCAAGCATGCGATGCTCGATGGTGTCGCGGGAGACGAGGTTGATCACCGTGACGCTTTTCGTCTGATGCTTGCGCCACGCGCGGGCAATCCGCTGCTCTAGTTTCGCGGGATTCCAAGGCAGGTCGCAGTTAATGACGACGCTGGCGTTTTGCAGATTCAAGCCAACGCCCCCGGAATCCGTGCTGAGAAAGACACGGCACGCCGGGTCTCCTTTGAACATCTGGATTTCCGCGCGGCGCCGCCGCTGCGGAACGCTGCCGGTATGCCAGGCATATCCGAGCTTCAGGTCTTCGCAGAGTTCGCGCGCGAGTTCGAGCATCCGCTCCCATTCGGAAAAAATGATCACCTTTACGTCCGCATCGGCGCAGCATTCCTCAAGGATTGTCTTCAGTTCGGCAAGCTTTGGGCACGCGCGGTCCTCGCTATCGAGGATGTAATTCGTGTCGCAGATCATCCGCATCATGGCCAGCTCGCGCATCAATTTTTCCTGCTCCTGTTTTGTGAGCGGCCGGCGCTTCGCGGCATGAACCAGCCTCGCGACCTGGTATTCATGGTCGGCGTAAGCCGCCTGTTGGGACTCGCTCAGCGCGACAAAATGATTGTGATCGGTTCGATCCGGGAGTTCGGTCTCCACTTCCGCCTTGCGCCGGCGAAGCAGGAGCGGACGGATCCGTTCGTGGATCTTGTCGAGATTGCGGTATTCCGCCGGGCGTCCCCGGTCGTCGAACTCGTAGAACTCGCGATTGAATCGAAACAGCGGGCCGAACACAGCCGGATCCAGGAAGCTGATGATCGAAAAGAGTTCGTCGATGCGGTTCTCAATCGGCGTGCCGGTGAGCACGAAGGCATACCGGCTTTGCAGCCGCTTGACCGCCTGCGCGGTCTTCGTGCTCCAGTTTTTGATGCGTTGCGCTTCATCGAGCACAATGATGCCCGGGCGCAGCCGTGCGTTTACGTCCAGGGCGTCGCCGAGCATTTGCTCGTAATTAACGAGCGTGAAAAACGGGGCGCTGTCGTAGGCGGCGAGACGTTGCCGGCGCGAGCCGAACACAACCTGATAGGGCAGCCGCGTGAATTTTTGAATCTGTTCCTCCCATTCCGTCTTCAACGAAGCGGGCGTAATGACCAGCACACGCTCCGCTTTTCCCAGCCGATGGAGGAGCGCGCACGCGGCAATGGCCTGGATCGTCTTTCCCAGGCCCATTTCGTCGGCTAGCAAGGCGCGCTCGGTGAAAGCGAGGTGCAGCATCCCTTCGCGCTGATAGGGAAACAGAGGAACCAGCGTCTCGTACGGCGGATAGCTTCCAGCCCGCACCTTGTCCTCATATTCCCGCCGAAGCCGGACGCTCTCGCCGGAGCGCCGCCTGCTTTCGAGCCACGGATCGATCTCCTGTGAGATGCGCAACTCCGGCAACTCTGACTCGCGCAACAGTGCCGCGGTTCCGTCGGGGTCGCCATTGACGAGCAAGCCGTTCCCGTCGAATAATTCCCGAAGTTTCCGAGGCAGCCGCTCCAAGCCGCGCACCACGCGCAATGTGCCAGATGCCCGGTCCGGCACGATGTCGATGCGCGGTGATCCGTTTTTCCGAGCAGACGCAAAGCGCTTTCGGAACCGCGCATCAAGATGCAGCAACACCGCCTCGACGTGTTTGCAAGTGCCCAGGCCGTTGATGCGAAAATCGACGCATGTGCAGAAAAACTCACGCCCGTCCACATCGCGAATTTCGACCTGATACGTCAGCCCACTCCGCGACCGAACGCTGAAGTTCGAGAAAATCGTTGCGCACGGATCGGCGTTCGCGATCTGTGGCTGTTCCTCCATTGCCCTCTGCCGGCGCCGGTTGACTTCGTCCTCATCGGTCGTGCGCCAATCATGGAGCGGCGGAATTTTCCATTGGTCGCCGCGTTTTTGGGCAGATGTTGCCTTCGATTTCATTGCAGTCAGAGAATACGGATTTGATACCGCAGCCCCCGTGATCGGGCGACTACAAATTTCGAGAACCGTGGAACCGCGCCAATTTTCTCGCCGTCTTGCGGCGCGTCGATTAGAATTCGCTCATGTTGTCGCGCCTGCTGTTTGGCGAAGTTCCGGTTGAGTTCTTCCGCGTTCTATCGAGTCGGGGAGCGGCGATGTATGTGGATGTGCTCGATGCGCTGGAAGGAGAGGCGGTGCAGCGGAACGAAGGACTGCTCCGCGAGGAGGCGCTGGAGATTGTGACCGCCGCGCTTGGGCGGAATCCAGACTTTGTGCCGGAGGAGGATGAAGGCGGATTTGCTGAGTTGCCTCCGCGGGAGAAGGCCAGGCGTGTTCTCGACTACCTCGTGCGCTGCCGGTGGCTGGAAGAACCGGCGCGTCCGGACTGGGAGCGCGTTCTGTTCTTCGACGCGCACGGCAGCACGCTGCTCACGGCTCTGCGGCGCATTGCGCAGCCAGACGCGGCGATCTTTTCCGACAGCCTCATCGGCGTCTGCTCGGCGCTGATAAACTCGGCGGCGCTGGAGCGGCAGCCTTGGGAGCATTTGGAAAACTGCCGGAAGGGGACACAGACGGGTTTGGGCGAATTGCGGACGATGCAAAAGTCCGTGGAACGCTTCACTCGCCGGCAACTCGACTCACGTTCGCTGGGCGACAATCTGCGCGTCGTTTTCGATGAATACTCTGAGCAGGTCGGCAAGACATGCTACGCAGAGCTAATCCGCTCGCAACTCCACATGGCGCTCGATGTCACCCGGGAGCGGCTGCGCGAGATGGAGGGCGACACTGATCTCTTGCACAAAATGCAGGCCGAAGTGTTGCGCCGCGACGGTTCGCTCGATGCGGAGACCGCGACTGCGCGGGTGCGCAACCGACTCGACGACCTCGCGCGTGCATTGGAGCAAGTGCTGCCGCTCGCGGATGAAATCGACCGGCGCACAGCGGAGTTCACGCGCCGATCGCACGCGCGGTTCCGCTATTTGCAGGAGGTCGTAGGTCAGCGGCGCGGACAGGTGAAAGAGCTGTTCGAGAAGGTGAACGGAGCCTTTGCGGGCTGGCGGTTGTCGGAGATCGACGGTGCGCTCGCGCTCCCGCCGCTGCGCCTCGCCGAGACCCGGCTTCTTGCCGGCCGCGAGTCGCTCTATGAGCCGCCCCGGCGGCGAACAGTCGAAGAGAATGCTCCGCTCGACGACGAGGTGAGCGACGCGGAGCGAGACCTGGCGCGGCTCCGAATGGAAGCTGCGTTGCGTGACGCGCTCACGGTCAGTCGTGCAAATCGTTTCGTTGCAGAATTGCCCGGGGGAAAGGGTGCGCGCATTTCGTCGGCGGAGCTGCCAGTCCGCACGGACGATGATGTTGCCGATGTCATCGCTCTACTGCTTCACGCGGAGGCCCAGGATGCGCGCTATCGCGTGGAGGTGGAGCGGTTCGCGGGGGACGCGGCGCCATCGAAGTTTGATACGAAGGCCGGCTGTCGGCTGGAACGATTTTACGTCGTAAAAAAATGAGCCTCGATCCAACCGCACCGACACCCGCGCCGCTACTCGAACGCCTGTCCGGGCATGACCGAGACCGGCTCGGGGAAGCGATGCGTGAATTGCTGGCGCACGGCTCAATCCACGGTCTCGATTCGGCGCAGGCGCAGATCTACGGCTGGTGCCGGCAGAATCTCGACTGGCTCCGGGAAATCGCCGCGCTCGCGGGCTTCGATATTCACGCCGAACACGAAAACCGGCTCGTGCAGGCGCTCCCCCGAGAGCCCGCGTTTCTCCTCCGGCTTCGGCAGGATGCGACCCTGGTCTTCCTCGCGCTGTGGTATGAATACGACACCCAACTCCGCGAGCAGGGCCACAACGAGGCGAGGCTTTCTGTCGAACATCTCAATCGGCTCTTGCAGGAGAAGCTGCTGCCGGACTTGAAAGGCGTGCCAGCGAAACAGCGACTCGGCGAAATCCTGCGCCTCGCGCAGCGCTACCGGCTGGTTCGTTTCGAGGAACACGATCCCTTCGAGCAGTCGTTCATCGAGGTGCTGCCGACGCTTTCGCGCGTGCTCGATTTCAACACGCTCGATGAATGGACACGCACTGCCGACTTGCACCGCGCGCCCACAAGCCTTCCCGCTGATGACGACGCGCAAGATTAGCCTCACGCGCATTCATGCCATCCAGTGGTATGGCTACAACGACACGCTCGACGTGACGGGCAATCTCCTGCTCGCCGGCGTCACCGGCTCCGGCAAATCCGTCATCATGGATCTCATCCAGCTCGTGCTCGCCGGCACTGAGCGCGCGCTCTTCAATCGCTCGGCCACCGGCACGACGAGTGAGCGCACGCTCAAGGGTTATTGCCTGTTGGATACAAAGCGCGGTGATTTCGTGCGCGATAAAGGCGCGATCACTTACGTGGCGCTGGAGTTCACCTGGCCGGATGGCCAGCGCGCAGAGACGTGGGGATTGCGGATCGAGTTTCGCAGTGCCGCGGAGTCGCACGGGCGCGTCGCTGCATTCGTCTGCGAGGGCCGCATGGAGAAGGTGGACTTTCTCGACGGCGAGCGCCGGCCACTGGAGTTGCCGGCATTTCGCGCGCTGGTGAAGGACCGCGACGGGCGAGTCTTTGAAACGCAGGAGCAGTATCTTCGGGAGATGGCTTACCGGATGAATTTCAATCGCGAAGTCCTTTCGACGCTCCTGCCGACCGCGATGTCGTTCACCAATCTCAAGAGCTTCGATGAATTCTGCCGGCGTTACATTTTGCCCGGTGGGAAAGTTGCGGTCGAAGACGTGGTCGCGAGTTACCGGAGCTTCCGCGCTTACGAGGAAGATTTGCGCGAACTGCGGGAACAGCTCCAGCAGTTGCGCGTAATCCGCGACCGCTGGAAGCGGCGGGGGAACGCTACGCGTGACTTCCGCGTGGCGCGCTATCTCGGCGCGGAGTTCCTGCTGGCCCACGCTCAGGAGATGCGTGCCACGCGCGAGGCGGAACTCGCGGAATTGCTCACGGCCTTTGCCAAAGACGAAGCGCGCATCGGTCAGCTCGACGCCGACATCCCGCAACGGAAGAACGCGATCAAGGAGCGAGAGGTGGCGCTGGGGAAACTTCCCGGCGGCGACCTCTATCTTTTCCTCCGGCAGCAAATCCAAAAGTTGAATCGCGAGGTGAACGACTTGCGGGAGATCGGGACCCGCCTCGACGATGCGCTGCGCCGGCGCGTGAAGAACGCGCAGCAGTGGCTCCGCGAAGCGCAGTCCGCTCCCGTGCCGGACCGCGTGGCTACGGCTGAACTTGAACACGCCATCCGCCGGCTGGAATCATGCGCCGCCGCCGAAAGTGAGCGCGCCCTGGCGGACGTGCGCGCTGCCGCGGAGCAGACGAAGTCGGCGCTCCTCCGGGCAGTCCGACCACTGGCGGATGAGTTGCGGGACATTCGTGAGGAGATGGGAAAGCTCCGCGAGCAAATCCCGGCGCTGGAACGCGGCCAGCTTCCTTTCCCGACGCGTTTACTGAACGCCCTCAATGAGGGTTTGCCGAAACGCGGACGCGAACCGGCGGCGCAGCCGTTGTGTCATCTCATCGAGGTCGTGGATGAAAACTGGCGCGAAGCCATCGAGGTCGTGTTCACCCGAAAGTTTGCCATCGCGCTCAACACCGACAGCGATTCGGACTTCAAGACGGCGTTGCGCATTTACCACGAGCTTCGCGAAGAGGGCCGACGGGAAGAGCAGGACGCGCGACGCGAATCGCTGATCGACCCACGAAAGGCGCTGAAATCAACAAAAACGGTGCGTCCCGGTTCACTCGCGGAGAAGCTGCGCGCCGAGCATTCCGTCGCCCGCGCAGTGGTGGCTCAACTTTTCGGCGACCTGATATGCGTCGAAAGCCGGGACGAATTGCGCGAACACGATTACGCGATTTTGCGCGATGGATTCATGACGCGGGGCGCATTCGTCGAGAGACAACGTCGCTACGACGGAATGCCGTTCGTCGGTCGCCGCGGGCTCGAACAGCAACTGGCACTAAAGCGCAACCGGCTCGGCGAACTGGAGGCCCGGGAGCGCCAACTCGCGCCACGCGAAACCGAGGTGCGGCGAGTCGCCGACGTGGCTGCGCAGCTCGTGCCAGAAGGCACGTCTCTCATCGCGGATCTGACCCGGGCGAAAGAGCTGCCGCGGAAGGAAGCGGAAATGAAGGATGCGATGGCGCAATTGAACCAGATGGATCGCGCGACCTTTGAGGAGCGTGAGACCGAGTTGCGGCAACTCAGCGACGAATTGGGAAGCTGGGAGAAGGAGCTTCGCGGGCTCTTGCAGAACCAGACCCACCTGCGCGTCGAGCAGGCTGCCAGGACCCGCGATGCGGCAGCCGGCGAAGAAACGGCAAAACAGGAGAATTTCCGCGCGGTCGGCGCGGAATTCGACATCTCACAGCACCTCGGTCGCGTGGACGAGGTGCGGACCGAGCTCGCACAGTACCCGGCGCATGACGTTAAAGCGAAAAGGTGTGAAGTCATTGAGCGAGAGTCGGATAAGGATAGCGAGAGATTTTGGGAGCAACTCAAAGCCGAGCGGAAGGTGTTGGCGCTGAATCCTCGGTGGGGACGGAAGTTTGAAGATTTGGTGACCGAGAACGAATCGAATGCCGATTACGACCAGCGTCTCGATCTCATCGAGTACGGACGCATCGAGGAATACACGAAGAAATCGGAAGATGAGCGCCGGCGTTGGGAGGGACTCTTCCGCACACAGGTGCTCCAGAAGATGGAGCAGGGACTAAAGAAAGTGCGTGATGACATTTTCCTGCTCAATCAGCACCTGCGGCACCCGATCGATAACGAAACTTACGAGGTCGATGCGAAACCTAGTCCCGACTTTCGAGCGCTGCGGCAACTCGTTGAATTCAACACCCAGCATCGCGAGGACGAGCTTTTCTTCCACGCCGTGGACGGCGAACTGCGCGCGGCGCTTGAAGCGTTCCTACGCACGCTCGTGGATCAGCCAGACAGCATCGAGGCTGCGCGGCTGCTCGACTACCGCAATTACTACGACTACAAGCTGCTCGTCCGCACTCCCGGCAATCCCGCGCCAATTGATGTTGACGAGCAGGCGAAGAAGATGAGCGGGGGTGAAAACCAATCGCCCTATTTCATCGCCATTCTGGCGAGCTACCTCCGTGCCTACAACCGCCACGAGGCTCGCTGGCGTGATCCGTCGCTGGCTTTGGTGCCTATCGACGAGGCGTTTTCCAAGATGGACGGCGAGCGCATTCGCGCCTGCATCGAAGCGATCGGCAAGCTCGACCTGCAAGGCGTGTTCTCGATGTCCACCGGCAACATCTCCTATGCTTTCAGCCTCTGCTCGCGGCTCATTATCGTCTCGAAGCACGAGGAGCAGCGCGGCGGACGCACGCGGATTCGCAACGTCACGGTGAGCATCGACCGCGACTCATCCGAGGGCCGGGAATGGATGGATCGCCATGCGTGAGATCTGGCAGGCTCTAGCGACCGAGTTTCGTCGCCGAAAGGTCGCGCGGACGGGAACGGGCGTGCGGGATGTGCTGGTGGATTTCAGGGACCTGCTGGTTGCCGCCGGGTGCAACGACGGCGACGAGCGCGCTGCCGCCGAGCACGCTCTGCGCGAGGCCATGCACGAAGGCTGGTTGACGCTCGAAACGCACCGCCGTGACGCAAGCCTTCCCACGCTGGTCCGGCTGCCATTGAGTAGTGAAGCGACGCTCTTTTCGCGGCTCGGTGAAACGACACCGAGAGAACGTCGCGAAGCGGTCGCGCGACAATTTGAAGCCGCGGCGCAGACCGAGGTTCCGGTGCCGTGGCACGACGCGTGGCGGACTTGGTGCCTGGCCAAGGCCGCCGCGGTGCGCACCGGCGGGGCATTGGGTCCGTTCCATCGCGAGAATACGGAGACAAATGCGGAAGTGCTCGCGCTCCTGCCGCGCTTGCTCGGGTGGCGCGGGGAATCGCTCATTCGCTTCGCCAGTTGCGTCCTGTGCGGCCACTCGAAGCGCCTCGCCCAGCTCGCAGGCAGCGCCACATATGCGCTCGGAGAGATTACGGGGGGGCACATCGTGTCCCTCGACGGACTTGGCATTCTTGAAAACCCGCGAAGCGTGCTCGTCCACGGGCCGCTCCAATTGCAGTTGGAAGGGGCGGGGCTGGACTTTGGTCAGCTGCATGGTCCCATACGGCTTTCCGGCGTCGACGTGCAGCGGGCGGAGATCGTAGCCACGACCGCCACGCGCTGTCTGACCGTGGAGAACGAAACGTCGTTTTACGAACTGGCCAAGCTGCAATCCGGCGAGTTGCTGGTGCAGACCAGTTATCCCGGTTCGGCAACGCTCGGACTGCTGGCGCGATTGCCCACACCCGTCGAACTCTGGCACTTTGGCGACACCGACCCAGAGGGTTTCGACATCCTGCGTGACCTCCGCGAACGCCTCGGGCGCGAGGTGCGAGCCCTGCACATGGCGTATCGGCCTTCGTCTGTGATGCAGCCTCTGTCATCCCACGACCACCGCATGCTGCGCCGCTTGCTCGGCGCTTCGGCTTTGTCAGATCTTCACCCGGTCTTGCTGGAAATCCTGCGCGCGGAATCCCTCGGACATTGGGAGCAGGAAGGCCTCGGACGTCCGACATTATCGCAGTGGCCATTTTACGGCATCGACCACCGGGTCTCCTACAGCCGATAGCTTCGGTATACAGGACATTATTTGCGCGTTCGGTTGTGTCGCCCGGATACGGTGGCCAGCTCGGCAAGCCGGTGGGCGAAATCTTCGGCGATTCAAATTCTTAAAAGTTGCTCCGTGTGTGGCGCCTGGCCTGATGCCTGGCCGCATTATCCTGTGCCGCAACCTTGCGTATGCGGCACGATTTCAAACCGATTTTGCTGAATGGCCTTCGACCGCTGGCGCTGTCGAAGAAGCTGACCATTCGCGTTCTCGGCAGCGTGAAGCTCGTGCAGCGGATGCTTTACGCCACGAGGCACGGGCTTTGTGAGAAGCCGTGGCTGCGCATTGCTCGCTGGGGCCAACCCGGCCGGGATTTGTTGGTTGATACATCTTCCGTCGAAGAGGCGTATGCCCGTTTGCTCGCCGGTGAAGAACCGCCGCTCTTGCCCAGCGAAGTAAAACGTCGGCGTTCCGGTGATGCCGCGCCATCATCCAGAGCTGTTTCACTTCCAAACTCGTCATGAACCCGCCCGATGGAATGGTGCCGCGCATTCCGGCGAGAACGGGCAAGCGGATGCTTTTCGGGAAAATGTTTTTGTGGAGATTGCGAATGGGCTTGAGCCAGAGCGCCGTCATTCTGGACACCGTCTTTGATTCCATCAACCCGGAGCAGCCTGCGTTTTACGCCTCGATCAGCGAGTTGCGTGCTTTGACAGCGGAGACAATCAAGTCGAAGCAAACGCTGCTGGCGGCCCGCGACGAATTGATTGAATACGGGTTGATTATCGTCGTGAGGCAGTGCGATGAGTCTGCCGGGAATCGCCCGACTCTTTATTGGCGGTTCATGCCGGCTTGGGCCGCGGAGCAGGCAAATATTTTCACGGAAATGGAAAAAGTCGAAAAATTCTGGACAAGGGGTAGTCCAAAATTTGCACCACCCATCAGAGAGGAAAGTCAGCAAATCCTGCCGCTCCGTGAACAGATAAGAATAGATAAGAGGAGAGGAGAGACGGCAGATGCTGGCGCATCTGCCCCCGCCCCGATTTCTGATGTGCGGAGGATCTCGCTGGAGCGCCGCATTATCGAATTGAGGGCAGACCTCCCCAAAGCGGTAAAGCGGAATGACCAGGAACGCGCTGAAGCCCTGTACGCCGAGCTTGCCGCGCATCAAACAGCATTGGGGTTTACGCCCGACAAACCACCCGTCCTTCGGCGACCGGCGGTTGAGCCAACGGAGCGTCGGCGCCAGTCCCCCGAGGACGATGCACGGCACGAAGAAGCAGCCGCACGGGTCAGGCAGGCGTTTCAGGAATTCAAATCAAAACTTGGACGCACCGAATGATGCGCAGAAAACATCATCAACACGCGGGAGCTTTCCGTGCCAGAAACAGATTCATCCCGATGAACGTGACGCAAAGATATTTCACGCATTGTCATTATCCGTTGCTGCCTCAATTGCCGTCGAAAATCGAAACGGCATTTTCCTCCACCACAAAATGAACCGGAAAAACCCAACTCGCACCCACCGCTTCATTTGCTTTGAAAAATGTTCAAAAGGCACACCGCAAAACGCGGTGGTTTGATCATGTCAAAAGCCATGATTTTAAAGATCGGACGCCTGACCCCTAAGCAAAAGCTTAGGAATTTGATGCACGCCATGTCGCGCCTATGAATACGCCTCTCAGTCTCGAAGAAAGCAAGCGGCTTGTCGCAAAAGCCGCGCACGATTTTGTGCGCGGGTGTCGCGTCCGTGAGCATCCCCTGTCGCCGTATGCGGACAGCATTGCCGCGCTGTGTGAAAAACATGCGTCTTACCGGACGATCGCCGACATCTTGCGCGCGGCGGGCGTGACGGTGTCGCATCATTCTGTCGCGCGTTTTTGTCGCAGCAGTTTAGCCGCAAAGCCGCGCAAGAAAAGCGCACCCAGGAAAGGCGCGGAAACGCGGAAAACGTCTCGCCAACCGGAACGGGCGCCAGGCATCAAGATCGCACCGAAAACGCCGCAGGTGGATATACACAAGGTGATCGCGCAACGTCGCGAGGAAGAACGCGATTCTATGTCGCCGCGAGAGCGCGGTCCGCGCATCGCCGATCCGCGCAATGTATGACAAAGATCATCGGTTGCAGCAGCGATGCACGAAGACTTGCATCTTGTCCGTTGCGTCCGTCCAAGCCGCAAGACTTCGCGTGCTGGCAGTTGCAACGACGATGCCGTCGCTGCGCGACCGCATCGTTGAATGCCGATTGCCATTCGCGCAAACAGGCCTTGCAGAAAGGATTCTGCCAGACTTATTGACAGCCGCCTCCGACGAGCCGTGGGAGGCCCATTCTCGGCGGCTGTGAATAAGTCCTGTCACGGTAAAAGGATCTGTATTGTCTTACCGTCCGAGTGCGAGCCGCTGACCAAGGAATTGCGGCAACTTTGCCCGTGCAATTTTTTTGCGCGCCTTCGCGATCTCGTATTTCACACGCCGGAATTCGACCGTGTCCTCTGCTGGGCGGTAAATCACGTAACACGCATCCGCGTTGAGATCGCGTGGCTGCCCGACGGAACCGGCGTTGATTAAATATCGGCTGTGCCCGTCGAACGTGATAATTCCGTGACCATTGCGGCCGATTGGCAACTCGGACTCGGAGCGAATCCATATGCGGGGCTGGTGGGTAAGGCCATCGACCTCGTGGATCAGGCGTGCGCGATGGCGATGCTGCGTTCGTTTTCAAAATCGGCGGCGAAGCCCCATGCGAAGAAGAAGGCCATCGACAGGGATGACGTCGCCGCGGCTGTGGCTGAACGCTGCAAGCTTCCCGTCGCGCAGCTCGCCGGCGATGAGCGTGAAAGACTGATGCGCATCGAGGCGACGCTGGAGACCCGAGTGAAGGGCCAGTCGCAGGCGATCAGCGCGGTGGCCGATGCCGTCCGGGTGGCACGCTCCGGCATGAAAGACCCGAACAAGCCGGTGGCGGTGCTCCTTTTCGCCGGCCCGACGGGCACTGGCAAAACGGAACTGGCCAAGGCGCTCGCGGAATTCCTGTTCGGCTCCGAATCGAGCCTGCTGCGCTTCGACATGAGCGAATACATGGAGGAGCACTCCGTCTCGAAGCTCATCGGCTCTCCGCCCGGTTACATCGGACACGATGAAGGCGGCAGGCTCACCGATGCGGTGCGCGCCAAGCCATACAGCGCCGTCTTGTTCGACGAGGTGGAGAAGGCGCATCCCCGCGTCCTCGATCTCTTTCTCCAGGTCTTCGACGAGGGCACGCTCACCGACTCGCGCGGACGGAAGGCGAGTTTCAGGGAGGCCGTCATCATCCTCACCAGCAACTTGGGAGGCGCCGCCGAGAAGAAAAAGCGACTCGGTTTCGGGGCAGACGCAGTGGACGCGGAGAATAAGATCGACGCTCTACAGGCGCGGGTCATGGACGCTGTAAAGCGTCACCTCCGCCCCGAACTCCTGAACCGGCTTTCGCGGGTCGTGATTTTCAATCCACTTGGGCGCGACAACATCCGGGAGATCATCGACAAGTTCATTGACCGCTTGAACCGGCGCCTTAGCGAACAAAATCTGCGGCTCACCATTGAAGAGTCGGTGTGTGCGCTACTGATGGAAGCGGGCTACAGTCCCGAATTTGGCGCGCGCCCTATGGAACGGGCCATCGAGCAATTGGTCGCCCAACCGCTGGCGAGAGCCATTCTTGAAAAACGCATCCCTTCTGGACGCCAGTTGATTGCTCGCTTCGCGGACGGGGTCGTCATGTTTGAGTCCCAATAAGCGGGGTCGCATTCGGTTTTTGAGTCTCTTGAGCGATACTTGAGAACTCGAACCGTACCGGAAACTCGCGTTCGACCAGTTCTTTCAGAAAAGCGAACGTCTTTGGATCCATTCTTGGTCCGGCAATCAGCTTTTCAAGTGCCTCATTGAACTTGAATTCCCAAACAAACTTGTTAAGCACCTTGTCCAACTTTTGCTCTGCACCTCCGACGGGAAAACACTTGCCCTCGGTCTGCTTCACAGGGTCGCCTTCAAAGTTCTCACTCGCAAGCACTGCAACCATTCGCAACTCATTCTCCCATTTGAACTCGCGGCTCTTAAATTGAGCCAGGGAATACTGCGGTTTCAGGCGCTCGTATATTTTCTCCGAACTCGACTGATCGTTGTGATCAATATAGTCAACTTCGCATGCATAGATGGAAAACGGACACCGCGGTCCGACAGGCACCGGTAGGCCAAGCATCTTATTTCGGGTCGTTTGCAGGCAGACCCCCTTACCGTTGTCGCCATAAGCGGCCCACATTAAGGATGACTCACACTCATCCTTGTTCCAACAGAATACGTAAGATCTGTTCGCTTCGGCCTCCAGTGGTTTGCTCACCTCTCGTGGCCTCTCATCGAACTCTTTTTGTGTTCGCGCGTAGTCAACCAGTCGCTGAAGCCAAGGGGGAATCATCCCTTCACGTTCGTCCGCTCTGCGAAGCGCGATAAGATTTCGGAAATAGGGCTGTTTGTCCTTCAACAACCACAAACACTTTTCGAGGCTCATATAGTGCCAAAGTTTCTCCTCTGCCTTTTCATCCGTGTCGCAGTTCATTCGATCAAGTGAACAGGCGAATCCGTGTCGTTTAGAAAGAGGTAGTCATTCCGGCCATTCGAGTCCTTGACCCAATGCCCTTTCTCCACATGTGCTTTCAGAGAGTAACCGCATCCAGGGCATCGGAACGGCAAGAAGCGGAAGTCCATCAATGATGTTCGGAATGCGCTAGTAGGCATAGAGGACATACCCGAAAATGAAAATGGTCGCCGCAAGAAGCGCGTAACAGAATTTCTCTCTGGATGCGTTATTTGCATGTGCATTGCTGGCGGACTCTACTTGTTTTTTAAGTTCTGGAAGTTTGGCGCTGAAATCGGATTCGCTAGCCATCGCTTTGTTTATGGTGAATCCCATATTGCGGAAGACGCGGCGCATGGTGACGTAATTCCAGAGAACCAGCAGAATCGAGATAGAGCAACAAGCGATAATCGCGGCGAAGAACGATTTAGGAATCTCGGGCCGAACACCGGGAATCTCAGGCCGAATGGCGGCAACAATCGAGGCGGCTCCGATGAATAAGCCGTCGATTGAAATGAGCGCGTTTAATAAACCCATCTCGGCCGCATGGATGCGGTCTTTAACGAGTTCCATGTGCGTATTGAATCGTTCTTCGTCTGGAGTCATCGCTAAAAGCTTTCTTTCGAGCCATCCTTATTCGCGTCTTGCCCCCTTTGCCTGTAGGGACCCAGGCTGGCGAGTAAAACACAGCACCCAGGACCGCGGCCAACCGCCCGTTGCCGACCGGGGAGCGTGTCAGCAGGATTCCGATGCGACGGGAAAGACGCTGCTTTGCCGATGACAGACCCAAAGCACGCTTCCACGAAAACGAGAAACCAAATTTTCGCCCCACGCGGCAAGAGTCGACCGCTGGCGCACCGGATGTCAATCACGACTTGCGCTTTGGACGCCCCCAAAACTGCGGACGGTTGTGCAGTGGCCAGTCCATTACGATCTACGGCAAGCCCCATTTCGGGCGGACAAAGGTTGATGTTCTCACAGGGCGCGGGCGCGGATACCAAAAGAAAATATATGGACATATTTCGTCCACTTTTTATACCTTCGACTCCAAGTGGACGCCATCACATCCATATCTGATCTTGTCGAATCGCTCCAGCGGCGTGGGCGGTACGCGTTCACCCGTGCCGAGGTTGAGACAGCTCTCCCACTCTCCGAAGAGGCGCTGACGAAGGGTCTCCAGCGACTCGCGCGCAAGGGCCGCGTGCGGATGTTGCGGCGGGGCTTCTTCGTCATCATCCCGGTCGAGTATTCGGCCACGGGGATGATTCCCACGGATTGGTTCATCGCCGAGCTGATGCAGTTTCTCGATCTGCCCTACTATATCGGCGTGCTCAGCGCGGCGGCGTTGCATGGCGCGGCGCATCAGCAGGCGCAGGAGTTTCACGTCGTGGCGCCGAAGCCGGAACGCCCCGTGCGCCAGCCCACGGTGACGATCCGCTTTTTCCGCCACGCGGCGATGAGCGCGACGCCAACGGAGTCCATGAAGGGCTATACGGGGATGCTGCCGGTTTCGACGCCGGCGGCGACGGCGCTGGACCTGGTGCGCTTCGCGGCGCGCATCGGCGGACTGGATGCGGTGCTCACGGTGCTCGCCGAACTCGCGGAAAAACTGACGCCGGAAAATGTGCTCGCCGCCGCGCAGTCCGAATCCGAACTCGCGCAAGTGCAGCGGCTCGGCTGGCTGCTGGAGCGCGCGGGCCATCCGCAACTCGCGGAGCCGCTCGCCGACTGGCTCGCCGCCCGGCCACGGCACAAGGTTCGGCTCGACCCTCGGCGTACCGCGCTCGGTGCGCGCAGGGACGCACGCTGGCAGGTGGTGGTGAATGCCGATCCTCAAAGCGAAGTATGATTCCCGGCGCCATCATCACCGAATGGCGGGCGCACAGTCCGTGGACGAGCGCCGCGCACGTCGAGCAGGACCTCATCATCGTCCGTGCGCTGGTGGAGCTTTACAGCGTGCCGGAATTTTCCGCGCACATGTTGTTTCGCGGTGGCACCGCGTTGCACAAACTCGTCCTCCATCCGCCCGCGCGCTATTCCGAAGACCTCGACTTCGTGCAGATGAAGCCCGAACCCATTGGTCCGGTGCTCGACATCATCCGCGCGCGACTCGACCCGTGGCTCGGCGCACCCCGGCACGAACGCACCGCACGCGGCACGACGCTGACCTACCGTATGCAGTCCGAGTTGCCGCCGGTGACGCCGCTACGGCTGAAAATCGAGATCAACACGCGCGAGCATTTTCAGGTCTTCAACGTGGAGCGGCGCGCGTTTGCGGTCGAAACGCGGTGGTTCACGGGTGCTTGCGACATTCCCACCTACGCGCTCGACGAACTGCTCGGCACAAAACTGCGCGCCCTTTATCAGCGGCGCAAAGGCCGCGACCTTTTCGACCTGTGGCTCGGCCTCACCCAAGGCGGCGCGGACGCAGCGCGCGTCGCCCAGGCGTTCCACGCCTACCTCGCGGCAGAAGGCCACACGGTTTCGGCCGGGCAGTTGCGGCAGAACCTCGCCGCGAAGATGAGCGATGCGGCGTTTCTCAGCGACGTGCCTTCATTGCTGCGGCCCGGTGTCGCTTACGACGCCACCGAAGCGCACGCGCTGATTGAACGTGATTTAATCGCGCGGCTTTGAGCATGGAAGGATGCGACATTCGCAGCGGTAAATTCGGGCGGACAATTGGCGGACACATTTTGGCCAGTTCCAGCTTGTGCCAGACCGTGCGAGACAGAATCCGCAAAAAACTCAGGATTCAGAGTAATTCTCTGAAAATGAGCACTTTATAGAGTAATAAAGTGGTTGCGGGGGTGGGATTTGAACCCACGACCTTCAGGTTATGAGCCTGACGAGCTACCAGGCTGCTCCACCCCGCGATTCAAAAATAACATGCAATTCCTTTTATGCACGAAAATTACACGCCTTTTATACTACGCGCTCGCAATCATTCGCCCCGGACTCGCACTCCTGCTATACACGCGCGGTGCGGCGGACGGGCTTTTTCCCGTATTTCACGGGGCGGCGCCTGGGCTCGATCTTGCTGAGGCCGGTTCCTTCCTTGAGTTCCACGATCTGGTCCCGCAGGTGCGCGGCGCGTTCGTACTCGAGGTTGCCGGCGGCCAGTTCCATCTCTTCCTGCAATTCGCGCAGGACTTCGGTGAGGCTGAAGTCCCCGCCGCCTTCGCGGATGACGGATTCCTCGATTTGCCTGGCCTTCAAGATGGTGTGCAGGCTTTCCTGCACGGCTCGCTGGACGCTGCGCGGGGTAATGCCGTGCCGCTCGTTGTATTCCATCTGTTTGGCACGCCGGTATTCGGTGATGCCGATGAGCTTTTCCATGCTCCGGGTGACGGTGTCGGCAAAGAGGATGACTTCGCCGTTGACGTGCCGCGCGGCGCGCCCGGCGGTTTGGATGAGGGAGGTTTGGCTGCGCAGGTAGCCTTCCTTGTCGGCGTCGAGGATGCAGACGAGGCTGACTTCCGGCAGGTCGAGCCCTTCGCGCAGGAGGTTGATGCCGACGAGGATGTCGAACTCGGCGGCGCGCAGGGCGCGGAGGATTTCCACCCGCTCGATGGTGTCGATGTCGCTGTGGAGGTAGCGGACTTTCAAGCCGACGTCGCGCAGATAGTCGGAGAGGTCTTCGGCGGTGCGCTTGGTGAGCGTGGTGATGAGGACGCGTTCCTTCTTCTCGACTCTCTGGCGGCACAGTTCGATGGTTTCGTCGATCTGTTGTTTGAGGGGGCGGACGGTGATCTTCGGGTCGAGGAGGCCGGTCGGCCGGATGATCTGCTCGACGATCAATCGCGCGTTGGGGGTGTGGACATCGAATTTCTCCGGCGGCACCGGACCTGTTTTCGAGACGGTGGGCAGGAGGCTCGGCACGGTCTCTTCCTCGCCGATGCGGGCGCGCACGTGGGGGATGTATCCCAGGTTGCCGGCGAAGCTGTTCTTTACCTCGAAGTCGGCGGGGGTGGCGCTCACGTAGATGATCTGGTTGGCCATGCCCATGAATTCGGGAAAATTCAGCGGCCGGTTGTCGAGCGCGCTCGGGAGGCGGAAGCCGAAATCGACGAGGACGGTTTTGCGCGACTTGTCGCCTTCGTACATCCCGCCGATCTGCGGGATGCTCGCGTGGGATTCATCCACGATCATGAGGTAATCCTTCGGAAAGAAATCGAGCAGCGTGAAGGGGCGTGAACCGGGCGGGCGTCCGCTCAGGTGCCTGGAGTAGTTTTCGATGCCGCTGCAGAAACCCATTTCCTGCATCATTTCGAGGTCGTATTCGGTGCGCATTTTGAGCCGTTGCGCCTCGAGCAGTTTGCCTTGTTTTTCGAATTCGACGATCCGCCCGTCCAGTTCCTCGCGGATGGTGACGAGCGCCCGCCGCATCTTTTCGTAGGGGGTGACGAACTGTTTCGCGGGGTAAAACGTGACGACTGTGAGGGATTCGTGCGTGTGCCCGGTGAGCGGGTCGAACCGGGAAATCTTCTCGATTTCGTCGCCGAAGAATTCGACGCGGATGGCTTCCTCATCGACGTTGGCCGGATGCACCTCGACGACATCCCCGCGCACCCGGAACTTTCCCCGGGCGAAGGCGATGTCATTCCGCTCGTAAAGCATCTCGACCAGCTTGCCCAGGACGGCTTCGCGCGTCGTGCGCTGGCCCTTCTTGAGGGTCAGGAGCATGTTCATGTAATCTTCCGGCGAACCGAGGCCGTAGATGCACGAAACGCTGGCTACCACGATGACGTCCCGGCGCGAGAGAAGGGAACTGGTGGCGGAGAGCCGCAGCCGCTCGATCTCTTCGTTGATGGAGGAATCCTTCTCGATGTATGTGTCTGTCCGCGGTATGTAGGCTTCGGGCTGGTAATAATCGAAATAGCTGACGAAATACTCGACGGCGTTGTTCGGGAAGAACTGTTTGAACTCCGAATACAACTGGGCGGCCAGCGTCTTGTTGTGCGAAATGACGAGGGTCGGCCGTTGCGCGGCGCGAATGACGTTCGCGACGGTGAAGGTCTTGCCTGAACCGGTCACGCCAAGGAGGGTCTGGTGACGGTTTCCGGCTTCGACGGATTTCCACAATTTGGCGATGGCCTGTTCCTGGTCGCCCTTCGGGTCGTAGGTGGATGCGAGTTCAAAACCCATCCTTACAGGGTAACATCGAGAAGATGCCCTGTCACGGCCTTGGAGCGAGGAAACAGGCCGGCGAGGAAGAAACTCAAGCTCTCGCCCGCTTTTGAGATTCGCAACTGAGAAAAGTTGCAAAAATGCGAGCCTTGGGACGGTTTGAGGAGGGGGCCTCGATCCCAAAGCAGCGGCCCAAAAGCCGCCTTCGCAGGGGAGACTATCGAACGAAGCTCGTATGAGCGAGCCGCATGGAAAGGTAGCGGTGGCTCACAGGAGCCGCGACGTGGAGAGGAACTGTCTTGGAGGCTTTTACGAAGTGGAAGCCGTTCTCGTCCTGGTATCCGTGCGGGGCGCGTTGAAATTGAATGACCAGGAATGCGAGCAGCGCCACCCAAACGAATCCGATGATGATAAGGAATGTCATATGAAATCTCTTTTCTAGCTTCTGCGGTTCTACCCACAGAGTCAAGCAGCTTTCATGCCGCACTCGCGCCGTTAACTGGCGTGGGCGAGCTGCATCGGCTGGGAGCGGATGCCGGCGGGCGTCGCGACGCGTGGCGCCTTCCTTGTCACAGGTGGGGTTTCGTCGAAGTGAAAGCCAGTCTCATCCTCATAACCGAAGGGTGCACGGCGAATTTGAACAGCGACAAACACGATCATTGCGAGCCAGGTGGATCCGAGAGCGAGAAGAATTGTCATATTGTATTTTCCATGTTTATTAGGTTTCACCAGAGAAAGTAGCAGTTCCCATGCCCGATTCAGGCGTTTGATGGACTCTTTATGTTATCGTTTCTCCCTTTCCATGTGGACTCCTCGGGCCGCGCTTCCGTATCGGTGGCCGTTATGCCACTGCTTTGGGGGGGAATTGATCCGGCGGGACGAAGACCGGACCGCTGGTTATTGACACCCGCCGAACGTTTTATTACCACTCCAACATGAACAAATCCCTTTGCCGGTTCCTTGCTCTCGTGATGGCTGCCTGTCTGTCGGTCGCGGGATCAAGCGCTTTGGCCGGATCCGAGGATGCCTCGCCGAATTTGAAAGCTGCCGTCGAGTCGCTCCAGGCGGCCAAGGCCGCCACCGATCCGGGTCCCAACCTCCAGAACGCGATGAAATATATGAACAGGGCGGCCAATAACGCAGGCGGCAAGAAAGACGAGGCCATCGGCTTGGTGAACGAAGCGATCCAACTCGCCAAGGACGGGAAGAACACCGAGATGACCGACAAGATCGATCACGCCATCGCCGCATTGCATATGGGAATGAGCCGCGGCGGCCACCACCATAATTAATTAAGGCGTAGCAATTCATCTTCGAACCTCTGTCTTGCGCGGTGGCGGGATTCCGTGGCATATTCCCGTTATGGACGTGCCGCTGACAGCAGAGATTCATCGCGACGGCGAATGGTTCGTGGCCTTTTGCCCCGAAGTTCCCGAGGCCAACGGCCAGGGACGGACCCAGCAGGAGTGCGTCGCGAGTCTGCGCGAGGCCATTCTGCTGCTTATGGAAGACCGCCGCGAGGACGCCCACAAACGGCTGGAAAAGGAAACCACCCTGTTGGAACTGGTGTGAAGCGGCGCGAACTGTGCCGCCATCTCGAAGCCCACGGATGCCCGTTGAAACGCGAAGGCGGCTCCCACTCGATTTACTGGAACCCCCGCACCGGACGCCGCGAACCGGTTCCCCGCCACTCCGAAATCCCGGACCTGCTGGTGCGAAAAATTTGCCGGACTCTGGAAATACCCCCGCCCTGATTCGTCCTTATACCTTCATTGCTGTCCCAATGGATAACAAACGATGCGTAAAACGTTTAAAGTTGAACCGCAGAACGGTCCATCATAGTCCACGTCTCTCCGAATGAAACCATTGGTTTTTCTGGGTTCAGGCGTTTCGCTGCCAACGTTTGGCCCCGAGGGTTCGGTCGCAAGCCTAACAGAACGCCTTTTTGACCAGCCTTGGATTCGTGATTCATCAGAAACGTGGCGCTCCCATCCTCCAACTTCGACGGATTCTACGCCGAAATGTCAGGAATTCCTCAAACGACTTCGAAAACATGTCGAGAACTATTATTTTGATCAGAGGGGTTCTTCTGTGACCTATGAGGACTTTTTCTACCTAATCGAGCAGATCACTGAGGAGTTAGCTTGGAGGGGCAACGCGGCCGTTGAGGCATTCAGAAATCAAATCAGCACAATCTGCGCCGACTTAGTCGACGCGCGGAAGTCTCTATATGATAATCCTTTGAGGAAACTCGCCACTGAAACTCTTGTATTCATTCAATCAGTAATCGCGTATGAACTTGGAAAACTCGAAACGCGAAACGAACCGACGGGATTGGACTTGTTGATCGAGATGGCACACCAGATTGGTACTGAACCACTCACAATCTGCACACTCAATCACGATCGGAGTCCGAGCAGATTGTCATCACCCACCACGGCAAGCCCGCCGGAGTTCTCGTTGGCTTTGCCTCCGAGGATGGTTGGTTGGATTATCGCCTCGAGCATGACGCACGCTTCCTTGAGCGCATCACCGCCGCTCGTGCCAGCATTAAAGTGGGGCCGGGCGTGCGTTTTGAGGACTTGGCCGCACTTAAGGACACCGGCCCCCGCAGGCGGCGCGGCAGGAAAAAAAAGTAGAAGGAGGAAGGAAGAAGGTTACGAGGCGCGTCACACGCGGAATAAAGTCCCCATCTTTTTCCCTAGCAAGCGCGTGGCGGCGAGGAGGGTTAGGCCGAGAAAGAGCATCGCCCACACGCCGAGGGCCGAGGCGACGGCGCGGCCTTCGCCCAACAAATTAAACAGTTCGTAGATGGCTTTCGTGATCGGGAAATCCTGTTGTTTCTGGGCGAGGATGAGCGAGTCGGAGACTTCGAGCATGGCGAAGGAGAATGCGAGGAGGCCGCCTGCGAGGATATTGGCGGAGATGAGGGGGAGCGTGATTTTTCGCACGGCCCGCCAGGGGGATGCGCCCAGGTTCTGGGCCGCTTCCTCGAGGGTGACGCTGGTTTGCGCGAGGCCGGCGGCGGCGGCGCGGACGACGTACGGCAGCCGCCGGACGGAATAGGCGATGATGAGGAGAAACGCCGGGTTGCGCGTTGGATTTAGGAAGGAGAAAAATCTTCCTTCCTGGCTCATGGAGATGTAACCGAATGCCAGCACCAGGCCGGGGACGGCAAGCGGGAGCATGGCGACGCTGTCGAGCAGATGCCGGCCCGGGAGATCGGTGCGCACGACGACGTAAGCGATGGCGACGCCCAGGATGAGATCGACCACGGTCGAAAGGCTCGCGTATTTCAAGCTGTTGATGATGGACGGCACGGTGAGGTTGTGGCCGAGCGCGGCTTTGTAATGAGAAAGTGTCCAGCCTTCCGGCAGGATGGTGCCGTACCAATCCCGCGAAAAGGAGATGAGCACCACGCCGAGATGCGGAAGCAGCGCGACGAGGGTAACGGCGGTGAAGCACGCCGTGCAGAGGATGCCGGTCAGGAAGCCGGGGCGGCGCGTCCCCGCGAAGACGGCGGCTTTCGGCATCATGGAAAGATTATCCCGGCCAAGGGAGAGCTTGCTTGCCAGATAGAGGAGCGCCGTCCCGGCCAGGGTGACGACCACCAGGGCGTAGGGGAACGGGTTTCCGGCGATCTCCTTGACGCCGTAAAAGATCTGCACCGGGGTCACCCGGTTGTAGTCGAACATCAGCGGGACACCGAGTTCGGTGAATGCCCAGATGAAGACGATGGTTCCTCCGGCGAAGAGGCCGGGCATCATCAGCGGCAGGGTGATCTTCAGGAATTTGCGGAGACCGGTGCAGCCAAGATTTTCGGCGGCCTCTTCCATGGCGGGATCGATGTTGGCGAGCGCGGAGACGACGTTGAGGTAAAGGATCGGATAGAGGTGGAGAGCGTTCATGAGGGCGCATCCCCAAAACCGGCCGTGCCCGAGCCAGTCGATGCCGTCGCGCAAGGGGAGAATCCGCAGGGCGGCGAGCGTCGAGTTCAAGGTGCCCATCTGGCCGAGGATCTGTTTCATCCCTATGGCTCCGACGAAGGGCGGCAGGATCATCGGCGCGAGGATCAACACGGAAAACAGTCTCTTGCAGGGAAAATCGAACCGGTCGGCGATGAACGCGAGCGGCAGGGCGATGAGGAGGCACAGCGCGCAACTGGCGGCGGCCAGCAGGAACGCGTTCGACAACCCCTCGAGGTAGAACCGGTTCCGAAACACCTCCACGAAATAGTCGGCGGTGAATCCTCCGCCCGCATCGACAAACGCGCCCTGGACCGTCTGCCAGATGGGCCACAGGAGAAAGCAGCCGAAAAACGCGGCGGTGAACGCGTAAACCGCCCACCCGCCTTTGCTGGAAGCCCGGGCGGTTTTCATGCTCACTTATCACCCATTCGCGCGGGCATTCCGAAACAATAATGTGACAATCAGGTAAAATCGATCTTTCCAGGGAGTTGACGTTTGACGTCCACAATATGTTGTGGTCAGCTTTCGGAGACTACACCATGAATCGATACCGGACCGCCTGGATTTCGGATCTCCACCTCGGCACCAGGGGTTGCAATGCGGAGGCGCTTCTCTCTTTCCTGAGGAATTATGATGTCGAGACTCTCTACCTGGTCGGCGACCTCATCGACATCTGGAAGCTGCGGCGCGGGATTTACTGGCCGCAATCCCATAGCGACGTCATCCAGAAAATCCTGCGCAAAGGCCGCAAGGGAACGAAGGTCATCTATATACCCGGCAACCACGACGAGTTCATCGCCACTTTTTTCGGGCCTTACGGCGGGATAACCGTGCAGAAGGAGGCGATCCACGAGACGGCGGATGGGCGGCGGCTGCTGGTCATCCACGGGCACGAGTTGGACGCCGTGGTGCAGAACATCCGGTGGCTCGCCTTTGTCGGGGACATCGGGTACGGGTTGCTCCTGCGCCTGAACCGGCCGCTGAATTTCGTGCGGCGTCTGTTTGGGCTGCACTATTGGTCGCTGAGCGCCTGCGTCAAAATGAACGTGAAGAATGCCGTCTCCTTCATCAGCCAGTTCGAGCAGGCCATCGTCCGCTATTCAAAGGAGTATTCGGTCGATGGCGTCGTGTGCGGGCACATCCATTCGCCGGTGATCCGCACCATCGAAGGGGTGGAATACTACAATTCCGGGGATTGGGTCGAAAGCTGTTCGGCGTTGTTGGAGGACTTCCATGGCCGCATGGAACTGCGCACCCACCTGTTCGCAAAACCGGGGGAAGGCGAGGCGGAGGAATCCGAAGCGGTGGTCGCGGGGCCGGTGTAAAAGCGGCCTCGGGGCTTCCGCGTTGTCGAATACAAAAAAAAGTTGGCTTTTCCCTTGCGCGTCCATTGAAACGCGGCTAAGTATTCGCCCTCCAATTTCTTGGGCAGATGGACCTTAACCTGCTCCCCCCACAACTCCTATGACCAAGCCGAAAAAAGCCAAGGCGCCGACCGCGCAGGCGAAGACCGCTCGTTCCTCGAAAGCAAGGGCGAACGGCGCCGAGCGCAGCCCCGCGGCGCGAAAAAGCGCGGGCTCGCACAGCGCGAAAAACGCGCCAAGCGAAAGCAATTCGATTTTGTCATCGAGGAAGAAAACCAACGATTCCTCGAAGTTGACCCCGTTTCTCAAAAAACAGCAGGACCGCCTCCTGCAATTGCGGGATGGAATGCTTGACTCGATGATGGGCGTCGCCAAGGACAATCTTCGGTCGCGCGCCGAGGGAAGCGAAGCCTCGGCTTTCGGCATGCACCAGGCGGACGCCGGCAGCGACGCGTATGACCGCGATTTCGCGCTGAGCCTCCTTTCGCAGGAGCAGGATGCGCTTTACGAGATCGACGAGGCCATCAAGCGCATCGACGCGGGCAGCTACGGCACCTGTGAGATTTCGGGCAAGCCGATCCCCCACGCCCGCCTCGAAGCCATCCCTTTCGCGCGCCTGACGGTCGAATGCCAGTCGCAGCTCGAGAAACAGAGAAAATTGACTCGCATGCGCCAACCGGTGACTTCGCTCTTCGGCTTGACCGATGACGAAGCCGGGGAAACCGAGGAAGAAGAAACGCCGGTCGACACGAAGGAGTAAGGGAAAAATGGCAAGAGACATCGTCACGCTGGAGTGCACGGAGGCGAAGGCCGAGGGCAAGCCCGTTTCGCGCTACATCACCACGCGCAACAAGAAAAGCCCGAACACACCGAACCGGCTGGAAAAGAAGAAGTATAATCCCAATCTGCGTCGGCACACCCTGCACCGCGAAATAAAATAAACCATGGAACCCAAAACCGCCAAGCGCCGCTCCGCATTCCGCCGTGCCAACCGCATCATGCCGCGCCGGCGGATCGATATATCGCTCGAAGCGATCGACTACAAAAATCCCGATCTTCTCAGGAAATTCGTCACCGAGAGCGGAAAAATCCTCCCGAGGCGTGTCACGGGGATGCCCGCGCATTTGCATCGCAGGATCACGCGCGAAATCAAGCGCAGCCGGTCCGTCCTGTTGATGAAATAGGGACGCCCCGATTTCCTCTAAAAAAATACAGCACTTGCGTTCAAGGCGCGTTCTGGTAGATTTCCCTCCCCTTTCCCCGCAATAGGCCGCCGATTGAAGCTGGCCCGGTGAGAGGGTTATTAAAGGCAACCCGTGGTGAGTCCAGGTCAGGCGAGTTTATGATTGAAATGCAAGAGTTGATCGCGAAGTCGCTTCGCGATTTCAAAGAGGGCAGTATTGTAAAAGGCCGCGTTTTGGAAATCCGGCCGCGCGAAGTGCTGGTCGATATCGGTTATAAATCCGAGGGTGTCATCCCCTCCTCCGAATTCGAGGACATCGACGAAATCCAGGTTGGCGACGAGGTCGAGGTTTTGCTCGAACGCCTGGAGAACGACGAAGGGATGGTGGTGCTTTCCAAGGAGAAAGCAGCCCACAAACAGAACTGGGAAAAGATCATCAAAGTCTTCGAGGGCGATGGCCTCATCAAAGGCAAGGTCCGGGCGGTCGTCAAAGGCGGGCTCACGGTCAACATCGGGGTCGAGGCGTTCCTTCCGGGCTCGCAGATCGACGTCGTTCCGCCGAAGGATCTTCAGCAATTCGTCGGCAACACCTATGATTTTAAGATCGTCAAGATCAACGACGACCGCAAAAACGTCGTCCTGAGCCGGCGCGAACTCATCGAGCAGGAACGTTCCGAGCGGCGTCAGCGCTTCCTCGAAAAGGTGAAGGTCGGCGACATGGTCAAGGGGACCGTCAAGAATCTGACCGATTTCGGCGCGTTTATCGACCTGAACGGGATCGATGGCCTCCTGCACATCACCGATATGACCTGGGGCCGCCTCGGGCACCCCAGCGAACTCCTCAAGGTGGGCCAGGAGATGGATGTCGTCGTTCTCGACATCAACAAGGAGAAGGAACGCGTTTCCCTCGGCCTGAAGCAGACTTTGAATAACCCGTGGGATAAGATTGAAGAGCGTTTCCCCGTGCAGAAGCACGTCAAGGGGAAGGTTACGAACCTGGTTCCATACGGCGCTTTCGTCGAGATCGAGGACGGCGTCGAAGGCCTCATCCACGTCTCCGAGCTTTCCTGGACCAAGCGGATCACGCGGCCATCGGATGTCCTGGCTGTCGGCCAGGAAGTCGAAGCCGTCGTCCTGGGAGTCAACAAGGAAGAGCAGAAGATCTCGCTCGGTGTCCGGCAACTCGAGCCGAACCCGTGGGACGAGATGGAACACAAATACATGATCGGCAAGACGGTCTCCGGCAAGGTCCGCAACATGACGGCCTATGGAGCATTCGTTGAACTCGAGGAAGGGGTCGACGGGATGATCCACGTCTCCGATCTCAGTTGGACGCGGAAGATCAATCACCCCAGCGAAATATTGAAGAAGGGTGAAGATGTCCAGGCCGTCGTCATCGACATCGACAAGGCGAATCAGCGCATAAGCCTGGGCGTAAAACAGTTGGAAACCGATCCTTGGAAGGAAATCGACCACCGGTACAAGATTGGCGACCTGGTCAAGGGCAAGGTCACCAAACTCGCCAGCTTTGGCGCGTTCGTCCAGTTGCAGGATGATATTGACGGGCTCGTGCATATTTCCCAACTCAGCGAAGAGCATGTCACGAAGGTCAAGGACGTCTTGAAAGTCGGCCAGGAAGTCGAGGCGCGCGTCATCAAAGTGGACAAGACGGAGAGAAGAATCGGCCTTTCCGTCAAGGCCGCCAACTACTCCGAAGAAGAATTGCGCAAGGAGAGCGAGGCCTTCGACAGCCTGCGTCCGGGCGAAGACATGGTCGGCCTCGAACAGGCATTCCAAGCCGCCCAGGAAGAATACCGCCCCGGCGATTCCAAAAAGTAAATCGATTGGCCCAGGCGCCCGGCGCATGGATTCCGTGGAATCCGCTTTGACTGGGCGAAACCTGTGCTATCTTTCGCGAATGATGGACACTCCTAAAATCACGGCATACCTGAAAACTTATTGCGGATGGAGCGGTGGCGTACGAGCCGTCCTGGCAAAATACGCGCTGCCCTACGAGGAAAAAGACATCATCCAAAACCCGGCGTTCCGCTGGGAAATGGAGCAAAAGAGCGGCCAGCCCCTCTCGCCTTGCATTGAAGTCAATGGAGTGATGCTCGCGGACGTCAGCGGGGAGGAGGTCGAGAATTACCTCATCAGCGAGGGGATCGTCCGCTTGGACGAGACGCCCGCCGGGGTTCCCACCAACGCTCCCTGCTCGGATGCCCAACACGCCGCGCAAGCGGCCGGCGCGCCTCTCAAGTTCCAGGCCTAACCCGCTCCGCGGGTTCTAAGCCAACCGCCGGGCTTCACTGGACCCGGCGGCAAGTACGAAACGCCGTGGTTGAGGTTTCCCCCATTACAAACGAGGGTGAACCCTTGAGGATATGGACAAATGGAGGACTGACCCTAACACTGACCCCACGGCGCTACGTACGCTGACGGCGGTGTCTATGCTCTGCCTTAGCGCTTCAGTCCTTGCCGGTCCCGCGCCGATGTTCATGATGATCCACGGACATATGATGATGGTCACCCCGATGACCAAAGACATGAAACTGAAGAACGGCTGCAAGGTTTGCATGAACGGGGCCGTCATTTCCGCAACGGGAGAGAAAATGAGACTTAAGGAGGGAGACATGGTTTCCGCTGAAGGCGTGATCATGCCTCCGACCCTGCATGGCCTAAATTGAGCGCCAGGGGCGCCGCGGGATCGCGCGCGGCGTTTTATAGAAAAAGGAATAAACGCGTCGAAATTTCACCTTATACCAGCTAGGGGGGCTAAGCCGGTGGGGTCAGTCCTCCATCTGTCCATATTCATTGTCAGCTTGCCGCGACCGGGACGGACTCGGGTGGCACTTCGCTGAACGACACCTCCTCGGGCTCGCCGATGGAAAGAAGCGTGGCGATCTCTTTCCGAAGATCCTGCTGCACTTTTGCGATGGGCCGGTTTCCGTTGAGCAGCCTGAATCCAAACTCGCGCTGCATCCGCTGGAATTCGATTTGCAGCATCCGCTGGTATTTCACGAAGCTGTCGAACATATCGCGGGAAAGGCCGAGGTCCATCCCGGATTCCCAGTAGTCGAGGGTTGAATTCTTCTGGAAATTGCGTTCGACGAGCCGCCGGGCGCTGACATGGAAATAGAATACCGCGTCGGGGAGCATGGCGGGACTGTAGAGGTTGCGCACCCAATCGGGGTCGGCGCCGCGGACGAGATCCCGGGCCATGAGCGTATAGATATAGCGGTCGGCCAGGACGATATGCCCGGCCCGAAGCGCGGGAACGATGGCGTTGACGAGTTGATCGAAAAAATCCGTCGCGTAGAAAAGGCTCAGGGTTGTCCGCGTAAGGATGTTGCCCTGTTTGGCGCTCTCGAGATCTTCGGCGACCAGGTTCGAGCGCCGCAGCCCCATGAAGCGGACGGCGAAGCCATTCGCCTCGAGCCACTGGCTGAGCATGGCAATCTGCGTGGAGCGGCCGGAGCCGTCCGCGCCCTCGACAACGAAGAGTTTTCCAGGAAAACGGGCGTCTTTTATCTCGGGGGGTTGGCGGCCGAAGAAGTGTTTCTCGTTCATGGTGAGTGATTAACGTCGAAAGGCGGCTAGGTCGATTTTCTCGGCGATCAATTTGCGGACCTCGGCTTGTTGAACATGGATTTCCCGGGTGGCATTGATCGTCGTGAAGGAAAACTTTGACCGCATCTGGGCGTATTCCTTCAGGATCTTTCCTTGAAAGATCCGGAAACTCTCATAGGGATCGGTGGACCAACCCATGTCGAGGCCGGCTTCGTGGTATTTGAGGGATGGCCGGCCATCGAGGATCCGGGAAAGGGAGATTTCAAGAGGAACTTCGAAGTAAAAGGTGATATCCGGCGGCACGGCAAAGCTGTAGAGCTTGGCGATCCATTCCCGGTCCAGGCCCCGTACCGCGTCTCTCGCCAGGGCGGTGTAAACGTACCGGTCGGCGAGGACGATGAACCCGGCTCGAAGGAGAGGCAGGATCTGGCGTTCGTAGCGGTCGGCGAAGTCCGTCGCATGGATGAGGCAAAAGCTGGTCGGTGTGAGCAGTTGCCTCTTTTTGCCCTTGGAAGTCGCCTTCTTGACGAGCACGGAGGAATTCCATTCGGTGAAATAGACGCGCGAGCCCTGGAGTTCGAGCCACCGCTTCACCAGATAGAGCTGGGTCGATTTGCCGGAGCCGTCCAGTCCCTCGACGGCGATGAGTTTGCCGGGAAAATTTCGATGTGTCGTGACCACGGGAGAATTGTGAACGGATGGCAAAGAATTGCAACCGCTAAGGCGAATTGCATTTCCCGGCGCATTTTGTTATTTATGAAAGGAGGCGAATAAGTTCCACGTGGAACAAACCATGTTTCTCTATCCCAAGAATTATGACGTGATTGTCGTCGGCGCGGGCCATGCCGGCATCGAAGCCGCGATGGCCGCGACGCGCCTCGGGTGTAAAACACTGATGCTCACGCAGAACGCGGACACGATCGGCCAGATGTCGTGCAATCCCGCGGTGGGCGGCCTTGCGAAGGGCCACATCGTCCGGGAGATCGATGCGCTCGGCGGTTTCATGGGATTGAACACCGACGCCACGGCCATCCAATGCCGGATGCTGAACTCGAACAAGGGGGCAAGCGTTCGCGCGCCGAGAGCCCAGTGCGACAAAAAGGCGTATCAGTTCCGGGCCAAAGCGGCGTGCGAACGGCAGCCTCTACTCGATCTCAAACAGGGAAACGCCATCCGCATCCTCGAAGAGAACGGCAAGGCGGCGATGGTGGAGACGGATTTCGGGATGCGGTTCCGGGGAGCGGCCATCGTGATTACGACGGGAACCTTTATGCGAGGCCTGCTCCACGTGGGGCTGCAAAGCCGTCCGGGGGGCCGGATGGGAGATACGCATTCGACCCTCAGCGGAAGTTTGGCGGAATTGGGTTTCGAGATCGGGCGTTTCAAGACGGGGACACCGTGCCGGCTAAACGGGAAATCGATCGATTTTGAAAAGTGCCAGGCGCAGAACGGGGATGAGCCTCCGTCGGCTTTCAGCTTCATGCCGGAACGGCTCGAAGCGCTTGCCGACGACATCTTCACACTGAACGGGCTGCGCGACGGCGTGTTCCACGTGGAACAAATCCCGTGCTGGATCACCCATACGAACGCCCATACCCACGAGATCATCCGCCAGAATCTCGACAAGTCGCCGCTCTATAGCGGAAGGATCGAGGGAGTCGGCCCGCGCTACTGTCCGTCCATCGAGGATAAGGTGGTTAAATTCCCGGAGAAGGAGAGCCACCAGCTTTTTCTGGAGCCGGAAGGGCGGCATACGGAGGAATTCTACGTAAACGGCGTCTCGACGAGCCTTCCCTACGAGGTGCAATATGCGTTCATCCGGTCGATCCGTGGTCTCGAGCACGCGGAGATCATGCGCGCCGGGTATGCCGTCGAATACGACTTCTGCCCCCCCACCCAGCTTTCCCCTACATTGGAAACGAAGCGGATTGAAAACCTCTATTTCGCCGGGCAGATCAACGGAACCTCCGGCTACGAAGAGGCCGCGGCCCAGGGACTCGTTGCAGGCGCCAACGCCGCGCTGAAAGTCCGGCAGGGATCGCCGCTGCTCCTGGGACGCTCGGACGCATACATCGGCGTGCTGATCGACGACCTGGTGACAAAGGGGACATGCGAGCCTTACCGGATGTTCACGAGCCGCGCCGAGTACCGGCTGCTGCTCCGCCAGGATAACGCCGATCTTCGGCTGACTCCGCTCGGCAGCCGCCTGGGGTTGGTTGACCCGGAACGCGCGGGCAAGGTCGAGGCGAAGCAGGCCGCGCTCGCCGAACTGGAAACCTTTGCGCGCAACGCCAGGGTGGAGGGCTTGCCCCTTCTTCAGTGGTTGAGACGCCCGGAAAACTCCTTTCACCATGTCGGGCTGGAACTGAGAAAACGATTTCCGGATGCGGTTTGGGATCTCTTCGAGACCGACTTGAAATATGCGGGTTACATCCGGCGGCAAACGGATGCCGTCGAGAAATCGCGTTTGAACGAAGCACGGCTTCTCCCGGCGTCGCTCGATTATTCGGCGATCTCCGGGCTTCGTTACGAGGCCAGGCAAAAGCTCTCGGAGATACGTCCGGCCACATTTGGGCAGGCTGGGAGGATCAGCGGCATCACTCCGGCCGATCTGGCGTTGCTGGGAATTTGGATCAGCAAACGGGACCGGATCGAAGTGAATCATAGTATTATCACACCTGATTGAACATCGCGCTTCTCCATTACAGCTACGCCCCGGTCATTGGCGGCGTCGAGTTGATCCTGGAGCAGCATGCCTGCCTTTTTGCGGACCACGGGCATCGCGTGACGGTGATCTGCGGCGCGGGACAGAGCGAGGATTCACGCGTCGAGTTACTCTGTATTCCCGAGTTGGTGGCGAGTCACCCGCTCACTCGCGAGGCTCAACGTGAACTCGACGGGGGAGTGCCGGGCGCGAAGTGTTCGGAGCTTACGGCCCGGTTCGTGGAGAAACTCGGCGAGGGTCTCAAAAATGTGGATATTTTGTTTATTCATAATATCCTGACGATGCCTTTCAACCTCTGCTGCACTTCGGCGCTGTGGGAGCTTGCGGGACGAAGTCAGGCGGCTGAGACAGCCGCCTCTACAACCAGCAGAGCGACGCGGTTCGTCGGATGGATTCACGACGTGGCGGCTGCCAATCCCGACTACCATTTCCCGCATCTGGATCGGTTGCCGTGGAAACTGCTGGTCGTGGCGCATCCCGGTTTCGAGTATGTCGCTGTGTCCGAGCATCGGAGACGCGCCTTCGAAGCGGTCACCGGAGAGAGCCGTTGCGAGGTGATTCCCAACGGCGTCAACCCGTGCGAATTGCTGGAATTGACGGCGCCCGTGGCCGAACTCGTCAAAAAGGAAAACCTCTTCGGGCAGGAGTTGGTTCTTCTCCACCCCGTGCGCATCCTGAAGCGCAAGAACATCGAGCTCGGCATCCGCACCGCCGGGGCGCTCGCCGCCAGAGGGTGCTCGTGCCGTTACCTGGTGACGGGAGCGCCCGACCCGCACAACCCGGCTTCCCTGGCCTACGCCGAATTTCTCCAAGGCGTGCGAGCGGAACTCGGGGCGGAAGGTGTGATCTTCGTCAACGAACTCTTCCATGTGACGAGGCGCGACCTTGCCAGCCTGTATCGGATTGCCGACGTCTTGTTTTTCCCGAGCCGGCAGGAGGGCTTTGGCATCCCCTTGCTGGAAGCGGCCGTGTGCGGGCTTCCGATCCTCTGCGCGGATGTCGAGCCGATGAAATCGCTCTGGCGGCGGGCCGGTTCGGGCGGGAAGCCGGGCGTCATGTTTTTCGATCCGGACATCGATCCGCGCGCGCTGGCTGAAGTGCTGATCGATTTTTGCCGGGAATCACCGACGATTCGCAATCGAAAATTTGCGATACGGGAGCACTCGTGGGAGAACATTTACGCGAACTATCTGCAACCGCTGCTCGCGAGGAGGAAGAATGCCTCGGTTTAGCACATTTTGCGGTATGGCCAGGCGTTTGGTTCATCGCAGTGGAAGCTTTTGACCATCCGCACCACGGGAAGCGTGAGACCGGCGGAAAGCGGAACCTCGTAACGCTCGGCAACGGAGTAGCCGAACGAAGCGTAAAGCGGCTCGCCTGCAAGCGTGGCGACAAGAATGGCATCGCGGAAACCAGCGGCGCGGATAGCAGACTCGCAGGCGGAAAGAATGGAGCGACCGATGCCGCGACGCGCCCAATCGGGATGAACGAAGAACGCGCGGATGCGAGCGGGGTCGTGGGCTGGGTCGATAGCAGCGTCCCCTGCGGCTCTCGTGCGGTCGCCGCCGAAGACTGCGCGGCGGCGACTCCAACCGCCGCAACCGACAACTTGGCCGGAATGCTCGACGATGAAGCAAGTGCCGTCGCTGATAAGCTGGCGGTCCACGCCGAAGACGGGGCCAAGTGCTGCCTCCATCTGCGCGGACGAATAGAATGGAGCCTGCAAAACACGCACGGAGAGCGGAATGAGAGCCTGCAAAGTCTGGATGTCATCCTCTCTCGCAAGACGTATTGATAAGGCTTCATTCACATGGGACGGCTGGAACCGCTGCAAAGGATGAAGTAAGAAGGACGAAGGCAAAAATGCAAGCTCTTGCGCTGCCGCGCTTGGCTATGAATGCTGAATGAAGCTTGCGATGCTCGCGTTTACGTCTTATATGAGTCGCATGGAGACCATCACACCCACCAAGGCCCGCGCCAATCTTTCCGCGCTTTTGCGGAAGGCTCTCACAGGGCACGAAATCGGAATCGTGTGCAATGGCCGAATCGTGGCGCTTCGACCGGTGGAAGTCACTGCCACGGACTACGCCCGGATGGAATACGACCTCACCGGGAACGAGATTCAAAGCATCTCGGCAAATCTTCATGCAAAAGCAAAAAAAGCTGTCAATGCCGGCAAAGCGCGCTCCTTTACCGGAGACATCGAAGCAGCCGTTGGAGGTTAGGCTCGACCCCGATCTGTTGGGAGCCTTGCGAACTCGTTCCAAATCGGAGCGGAAAGAAATCGGGAAATTGATCGAGCAGGTTCGAGATTCGTTTGGAAACCAGCACGTCCACGGGACCGGCATTCGCGCCTTGGGGGAAGGTCTCTATGAGTGCCGGCATGGTCTTTCGTTGCGCCTTGTGTTCGCCGCCTGCCGCGGAGTGCTCTACTTTCACACGATCGGCACGCATGACGAAGTTCGACGCTTCTTAAAAGCGCACCGGTGAACCGGCGGCATGTTGGCACGCGAACGAAGAATGGTTGATGGATTGCCCGTAAACGGGTAGAAGGGGAGAAGCTCTCCCGACGATCCTTAAGCCCCCGATCCCCACGCCAGCCATGAATACGACAATCTCCCCGGATAAACCGACGATCGATGACGGCGCGCTGCACGCCATAACCGAAGGACGCCACGGAGATCCCTTCGCCGTGCTGGGGATGCACCAGGCGGGGGAGCGGCTTGTGGTGCGCGTCTTCCGGCCCGATGCCCGCGAGGTGACCGTGATCGATGAGGACGACCCGAAGCGCTCCTTTCCAGCCCACCGAATCCATTTGGACGGCTTCTTTGAAGCGGTGCTCCCCGCGAATACCGGGCGCTTCAAATACCTGCTGAAGTTCACGGGATTCCACGGCGTGGAATGGACAACCGCCGACCCGTATTCCTTCCTGCAAATCCTCGGCGCGGTGGATTTGCATCTTTTCGCGGAAGGGAACCACTTCAAGCTCTACGAGAAAATGGGGGCGCACCTCACGGAGGTGGACGGCATCGCGGGAGCCACTTTCTGTGTCTGGGCGCCGAATGCCCAGCGGGTGAGCGTCGTGGGGGACTTCAATCAGTGGGACGGCAGGACAAACCCGATGCGCAAGCTGCTCGGGAGCGGGGTCTGGGAGATCTTTTTGCCGGGAATCGTCGAGTTGACCCATTACAAATTCGAGATCAAGGCGGCCAATGGCGCGCTTCTGCTCAAGAGCGATCCGTTCGCGTTCTTCAGCCAGCACGGGACTGCGACCGCCTCGCTCGTGTTCGACTTTACCCGGTACAGATGGAGCGACGGGAAGTGGATGGAAAAGCGGAAAGTGATGGAATGGCATCGCAGCCCGATCAGCATATATGAAGTTCATCTCGGCTCCTGGGCCCGCGTTACGGAGGAGGGCAACCGGTGGCTCAGCTATGTCGAGTTTGCGGTGCGGCTCGTCGATTACGTGGTGAAGATGGGTTACACCCATATTGAATTGATGCCCGTCGCGGAGCATCCCTTCGACGGTTCCTGGGGTTACCAGGTTACCGGGTATTACGCGCCGACCAGCCGGTTTGGGAACCCGGACGAGTTCCGGTATTTTGTCGATTGCTGCCACCAGAAGGGGATCGGGGTCATTATCGATTGGGTGCCGGGTCATTTTCCGAAGGATGCCCATGGCCTCGCGGAGTTCGACGGCACCCGCCTTTACGAGCATGCCGACCCGCGCCAGGGGGAACATGCCGACTGGGGGACGCTCATATTCAACTACGGCAGGAACGAGGTGCGCAATTTCCTCATCGCCAACGCGCTTTTCTGGCTGGAGGAATACCACATCGACGGGCTGCGGGTGGACGCGGTCGCTTCGATGCTCTACCTCGACTATTCGCGCAAGGAGGGGGAGTGGATCCCGAATGCCTATGGCGGCCGCGAGAACCTCGACGCGATCTATTTCCTGAAGCGATTCAACGAGGTCTGTTATGACCGGTATCCCGGGATCATGACCATCGCCGAGGAATCGACGGCGTGGCCGGGGGTGTCGCGGCCCACCTATCTTGGCGGCTTGGGCTTTGGCTTCAAATGGAACATGGGCTGGATGCACGACTTCCTGGTTTACATGAGCCTGGATCCGGTGCACCGCCGTTTTCACCAGGGGGATGTCACCTTTTCTCTTCTGTATGCCTTTCACGAGCACTTCATGCTGGTGCTCAGCCACGACGAAGTGGTGCACGGAAAACGCTCGCTGATGGATAAGATGCCCGGCGACCTCTGGCAGAAGTTCGCCAACCTCCGGATGTTCTACGGATGGATGTATGCGCACCCCGGGAAGAAGCTCCTATTCCAGGGCGGAGAATTCGGCCAATGGGAGGAGTGGAACCACAATAAGAGCCTCGACTGGCATCTGCTGCAATACCGGGAACACGACGGCTTGCAGCGGCTCGTGCAGCATCTCAATTACCTCTATAAGAAGGAGCCCGCCCTCTCCGAGCTGGATGACACCTACGAAGGGTTCGAGTGGATTGATTTTCACGATGCGGACAACAGCGTCGTGGCCTTCATGCGCAAGTCCAAGAGCGGCCCTCCGCTCATCTTCGCCGTAAATTGCACGCCGGTTGTTCGCGAATATTACCGGGTGGGCGTCTGGGGCGAAGGCCGCTACGAGGAGATATTGAACACGGACGCGGAAACGTACGGGGGAAGCAACGTGGGCAACTACGGCGCCGTCTGGGCGGATCCGATTTCGTGGCAGGGAAAATCCCATTCGCTCTGCCTGCGTCTGCCGCCGCTGGCGGTGATCGGCTTCAAGAAGGTCTGAGGCTCATCGCCCCGGCGCAATGTGCAGCGGGGAACCCGCTTCATAGAGCGCCATCTCGTTGCGAAGCTCGGTCGCCAGAGCGGCGTTGCCCTGCGCGGCGGCCAACTGAAGCGCCTGGCGGACGGCTGCCATCGCCCCGGGAAATTGCCCCCTCTCCGCGCAGGCGGCGGCGAGCGTCCGGAGGATGTTGGCATTGTTGCCGCCGGAAAGCTGATTGGCCTGCGTGGCGAGTTCCACAGCCTTCGTCCCGTCGCGAAGGGATGCATTCGAAGAAGTCGCCAGAACCCAGGCGAGGATGTTTTGGGCCTGGAAAAAGTGAGCGTCGAGCGCAATGGCCGTTTCAAAATGGAAAATGGCCGCGCCCACCTCTCCCTTCTTGAGGAGGGCGGTTCCGAGATTGTAATGCGCTTCCGCGTAGTCAGGCCGCAGTGCGAGCGCCTTTTGGAAATCGACGATGGCCGCCTCCAACTCCCCTTTCGCGCGAAGAGCGCTTCCCAGATCCATCTCGGCTTCCGGGTAATCGGGCTGGATTTGGAGCGCCCTTTGGAAATGGGAAATGGCGTCATCCACTTGCCCCGTTCGGAGGAGCGTGTTGCCGAGGTTGTAGTGACAGACGGCGTCATCGGGGTTGATTTCGAGCGCCGCCTGATATTGTGCGATGGCATCATCCAGCCGCCCCTTTTTAAGAAGCGCGTTGCCGAGACTGTAGTGAGCGGCGGCGTGGCGGGGTCTGATCGCGAGCGCCGTTTCATATTGAGCGATGGCGTCGTCCGTGCGCCCCTTTTTAACGAGCGCGTTGCCGAGATTGAAATGACCGCTCGCGTAGTCGGGTTCGTTCTCGAGCCCCGCCTGGAATTGGACGATGGCAGCATCGATCCGGCCCTCCTGGAGAAGGACGGCGCCGAGGTTATTATGGGCGACTCCATTGCGCTCGGTGCACGCGAGGGCGTGGGTCCAGAGCGTTTGGCTATCGTGCCAATACGTTATTTGGGAGCGCGCCACAAAGATAAAGCCCGCGATAACGACCCCGGCAGCGCCCCCCAGCAGCAACCGACGGCGACGCCAGGATGCGGAGAGGTCCGCCGCGGCCCACGCGGCCGCGAGGGCGAGGCCGATCTGCGGCAAATAGGTGTAACGATCCGCCAGGGCCTGCGTCCCCACCTGGATGATGCCGATCACAGGGACGAGCATTCCCAGGAACCATAGCCAGCCCACGAGCACGTAAGGATGCTTCCGCCGCAACACCACCGCCAGGATGGAGAGGCCGAGCAGCAGGGCCGCGGCCGGCAGCACTTGGGCCAACGGCCACGTGCCGGGGCTCGGATAAAATACCGCCAAATTGACCGGCCAAACGAACTTCTCAAGGTAAGCCACATAAGAAACCAAGGCGCCCCCGAGCCGCGCGGGGAGAGGCAACGCCTCCACGGGCGTCATCATATCCCTTGCCGCAAGGATCTGTATCCCCGCCGACGTGGCGGAAAGCAGCAGCAACGGAATCTTTTCAATCAGCAGCGGCCAGGGGAACGCCCGGCGGGTTTGGGTGGCAGTAGCCGCCGCCCAGCGCCCAAGCGGCCAGTAGTCGAGCAGCAGCAGCACGAAGGGAAGGGTGACCAGCATCGATTTGCACAGGAGCCCCAGCGCGAACGCGAGCGCCACCGGGAAGTAGCGCCGCGCCGACGGGCCATGCGCATAGCGCGCATACGCGCCGAGCGCGAGCATGAAAAAGACACCGCTCAAAACGTCCTTGCGCTCCGTGATCCAGGCGACCGATTCCACCCGCAGCGGGTGGATGGCAAAGAGCGCCGCCACGAATGCGCTGCGCCACAGCGCGCCCGTCATCTCCCGCAGCGCGAGAAATAAGAGGATCGTCCCCGCTGCGTGGAGCAGGACATTGGTAAGATGATGCCCCCACGGTTTGAGCCCATAGATCTGGCAATCGACCATGTGCGAAAGCGTCGTCAGTGGATCCCAATGGCCGATCACCGTATGGGTGAACGCCCACGCGACGCCCTCCGCGCTCAATCCGCGCGTGACCTCCGCCACTTCAGAAACCGTCAGCGGGTCGTCGTAATTGACAAATCCGCATCCCAGCGTCCGACCAAAGGCCAGCCAGACAATCGCCGCCAGGAAGACGCAGATGCCGAAAACCAGCGTCCGCCGGGAGGTTCTATTTTTCTGTTGCATCCTTGTAAGGGCAGCCCGCTTCGTAGAGACCGATCTCCCTGCGAATGGCGCCGGCCAGAGCGGTGTTTTTCGGCTCGGTCAATTCCAAAGCCCGCCGCGCCGCCTCCACGGCTTCCGGAAACCGCCCGGCCTGCGCGTACGCGGCGGCCAGAGTGCGCAGAATCGCCGGGTCATCCCCGGTAAGCCGGTATGCCTGCCGGGCCAGTTCGACGGCTTTCGCTCCATTCCGGCTTGCGGCCTTGGGACACGTCGCCAGGACCCAGGCCAGGGCATTTTGAAATCCGGGATTCCCGGGCTGGAGTTCCAATGCCCTTTCGTAATGGGAGATCGCTTCATCCACTTGCCCATTCCTTAAAAGACCGCGCCCCAGGTTGGCGTGCGCGGATGCGAAATCCGGGCGGATTTCCAGCGCCCTTCGGTAGTGAGGGATCGCCTCCTCCACCCGATTCGTCAACTGGAGAGCGTTTCCGAGATTATTGTGCGCGTCCGCGTTGCCGGGCTGGATCTCCAGCGCCTTTTGGTAATGGGCGATCGCTTCGTTCACCCGATTCGTCTGGAGGAGAGCGTTCCCGAGGTTATCGTGCGCGTCCGCATTACCGGGATCGATTTCCAGCGCCTTTTGGTAATGGGCGATTCCTTCCTCCGCCCGCCCGTTTTCGAGGAGCGCTGTTGCGAGGTTGCTATGCGCGACGCCATTGCGCTCGGTGCACGCGAGGGCGCGGTTCCAGAGGGTCTGGCTGTCGCGCCACCAGGCTGTCTGGCGGTGCGCGCAAAGGCCGAGGGAGGCAAGGACGATGGCCGAGCAGCAGCCGAGCGCCAGCCGGCGGCGGGGCCAGGACACCGAGATGTCCGCCACCATCCACGTGGCGAGCAGCGAGATGCCGATCTGCGGCAGATAGGTGTAGCGATCCGCCCGGGCCTGGCTTCCCACCTGGACGATTCCGATCACCGGCACGAGCATCCCCAGATACCAGAGCCAGCCCGTGAGAACGTAAGGGCGTTCGCGCCGCCACGCGAAAGCAACCCCCGAAAAAACTGCCAGCAGCAGCACGGCGCCGGCGATTTTCCAAAGCGGCACGCCCTCTCGTGGGAACGGATAAGGCATCGCAAGACCGGCTGGGTAAATCATTTGGCCCAGATAGATGGCGCAGGACGCGAGGGCGTTGCCGAGCCTCAAGGAAAGAGGGAATTCCGCCATCGATTCTTTTTGTGTCAAGAGCGCCACGCCGCAGGCGAGGGCAGAGAGCGCGAGGAGTGGGACTTTTTCCAGAATCAATTTCCCAAAACCCAAATCCATTCTTCCGAGCGGCCAGTAATCGAGAAGCAACAGGACGAAGGGGAGCGTCACGAGCATCGGCTTCGACATAAGTCCCAGCGCAAACAGAAACATCACCAGCAGGTAGCGGCCGAGCGACCGGGGGGCTCGGGCGTAGCGGACGTAAGCCCCGAGCGTCAACATGAAAAAAACCCCGCTCAACACGTCCTTGCGCTCCGAGACCCAGGCCACCGATTCCACGTGCAGGGGGTGAATGGCGAAGAGCGCGGCCACGAAGGCGCTCCGCCAGATGGCGCCGGTCATGTTTTCCAGGACGAGAAAGAGCAGGATGACCGCAACTGTGTGGAGCTGGATGTTCGTAAGATGGTAGCCGCCGGGATTCAGTCCGTAGAGCTGGTGGTCCAGCATGTAGGAAAGCATGGTGAGAGGGTGCCAGTTCGAGTTGACGGAGTGGGTGAAGGCCCAGGCGATGCCCTTGCGGGTGAGGCCATTGAGGACCTCCTGGTTTTCATACACGTAAGTGTTGTCGTCGTAATTCACAAACCCGTGCCCGAGGGTCTGGCCAAAGACCAGCCACACCATGGCCGCGAGGAAGACGCAGACGCCGAAAACCAGCGTCCGCCGGGAGATGGGGTCGCTATTTTTGAGGTGCATCCCGGTAAGAGTTGCCCGCTTCGTAGAGACCAATCTCCCTGCGAATGGCGCCGGCGAGAGCGGTGTTTTTCGGCTCGGTCAATTCCAAAGCCCGCCGCGCGGCATCCACTGCTTCCGGAAACCTTCCGGCCTGCGCGTACGCGGCGGCCAGAGTGCGCAGAATCGCCGGGTCATCCCCGGTCAGCCGGTATGCCTGCCGGGCCAGTTCGACGGCTTTCGCTCCGTTCCGGCTTGCGGCCTTGGGGCAGGTCGCCAGGACCCAGGCCAGGGCATTTTGAAATCCTGGATTTTCGGGCTGGAGTTCCAATGCCTTTTCGTAATGGGAGATCGCCTCATCCACTTGCCCATTCTTCAGAAGAGCGCGCCCCAAGTTGGCGTGCGCGGATCCGAAATCCGGCCGGATCTCCAGAGCGCTTCGGTAGTGGGGGATTGCCTCGTCCACCCGATTCGCCAGCAGGAGAGCGTTTCCGAGATTGTTGTGCGCGTCCGCGTCGAGGGGCTGGATTTCCAGAGCCTTTTGGAGATGGGCGATTGCTTCGTTCACCTGCCCGCTTTCGAGGAGTTCGGCTCCGAGGTTGCTGTGAGCGACGCTATTGCGCTCGGTGCATGCGAGGGCGCGGTTCCAGAGCGTTTGGCTATCGTGCCAATACGCCGTTTGGGCGCGCGCAAGGAGGATCAACCCGCCGATGACGATGCCGGCGGCGCAGCCAAGCAGCAACCGGCGGTGACGCAAGGAGGCGGACAGGTCCGCGACCGTCCAAGTCGCCAGGAGAAACAGACCGATCTGCGGCAAATAGGTATAACGATCCGCCAATGCCTGCGTTCCGACCTGGATAACGCCGATCACCGGCGCCAGCATTCCCAAGTACCAAAGCCAGCCAGTTAAAATATAAGGGCGCTTCCGCCGCCACGCCACCGCTATAATGGAGAGGCCGAGCAACACGGCGGCCGCCGGCAGCACTTGCGCCGCCGGCCAGACGCCGGGGCTCGGATAAAATACCGCTAAATTGACCGGCCAAACGCTCTTCCAAAGATAAGCCACATAAGAAACCAGAACGTTTCCGAGCCGCGCGGAGAGAGACAACGTCTGGATGGGCGTAATCATATCGCTTGCCGCAAAGATCTGTATCGCCGCCGACGTGGCGGAAAGCAGCAGCAACGGGATCTTTTCAATGAGCAGCGGCCAGGGGAGCCCCCGACGGTCCGCCCAGCGCCCGAGCGGCCAGTAGTCGAGCAGGAGCAGCACGAAGGGAAGGGTGACCAGCATCGACTTGCACAGGAGCCCCAGCGCGAACGCGAGCGCCACCGCGAGGTAGCGCCACGCCGACGGGCCATGCGCATAGCGCGCATACGCGCCGAGCGCTAGCATGAAAAAGACGCCGCTCAACACATCCTTGCGTTCCGTAATCCAGGCGACCGATTCCACCCGCAACGGGTGGATGGCAAAGAGCGCCGCGACGAATGCGCTGCGCCACAGCGCGCCCGTCATCTCTCGGAGCGCGAGAAACAGGAGGATCGTCCCCGCCGCGTGGAGCAGGACATTGGTAAGATGATGCCCCGCCGGTTCCAACCCATAGATCTGGCAATCGGCCATGTGCGAAAGCGTTGTCAATGGATCCCAATGGCCGATCACCGCGTGGGTGAACGCCCACGCCACGCCTTCCGCGCTCAACCCGCGCGCGACCTCCGCCGATTCATAAACCGTCCGCGGGTCGTCGTAATTGACAAATCCGAATCCCAGCGTCCGGCCAAAAGCCAGCCAGACAATTTCCACCAGGAAAACGCAGATGCCGAAGACCAGCATCCTCTCGGAGATTGGGCCGTTTTTCTTCAATGGGCGGTTCATCGCCGCGGCGCAGTGATGCGCAAGGGAGAACCGGCCTCATACAGCGCCATCTCGTTGCGAATCTCGGCCTCCAGAGCAGCGTTGCCCTGCGCGGCAGCCAACTGAAGCGCCTGGCGGACGGCTTCGATTGCCCCGGGAAACTGCCCCTTCTCCGCGTAGGCGGCGGCGAGCGTCCGGAGGATGTTGGCATTGTCGCCGCCGGAAAGCTGATTGGCCTGCGTGGCGAGTTCCACAGCCTTCGTCCCGTCGCGCAAGGATGCATTCGAAGAAGTCGCCAGAACCCAGGCGAGAATGTTTTGGGCCTGGAAAAAGAAAGGTTCGAGCGCAATGGCCGTTTCAAAATGGAAAATGGCCGCGCCCACCTCTCCCTTCTTGAGGAGGGCGGTTCCGAGATTGTAATGCGCTTCCGCGTAGTCAGGCCGCAGTGCGAG
>Ga0302324_100001605_pt1 | contig 54438 bp, 40 predicted proteins | sample Palsa_T0_1_FD_201949 | JGI IMG/M metagenome (GOLD analysis project Ga0302324, IMG submission 201949) | Peat permafrost microbial communities from Stordalen Mire near Abisko, Sweden - Palsa_T0_1 | ecosystem: Environmental > Terrestrial > Soil > Palsa > Peat permafrost | place: Sweden: Abisko...
TCGGGGGCCGGACCGCACCCTTTACCGCCCTCGACGCTGCGGCCCAGGACAAGGTCCTGGAGGAGTGGCGGGACAGCCGCGTTGCGCTGCGCCGCAGCGGCTACAACGCGCTGCGGACGCTGGTCCTGGCGGGCTACTACCAGTCCTCGCTTGCCTGGAGGCCCATGGGCTACCCGGGTCCCCAGAGCAGCTTCTTCCAGCCCGACGCGGCGGTTTGGTCCGGCGGCCCCACTCCGCGGCCAGACGGGAATGGCGTGTTTCACTCCGCGGCGGCGCGGTGAACGGGCACATCTTCACCGGGAAGGACGTCACCCGGGACACGGAGGTGACTGCGGACGTGTGCGTCGTGGGCTCGGGCGCCGGCGGCGCAGTGCTCGCCGAGCAGCTGGTTTCGAAGGGACTTCGCGTCGCCATGCTCGAGGAGGGCGGCTACCACAGCCGTTCCGAGTTCAACATGCGCGAGGACTGGGCCTACCCGGCGCTCTACCAGGAGATGGGGAACCGTTCGACCGATGACCAGTCGGTGCTCATGCTTCAGGGGCGCAACGTCGGGGGCGGCACCACCGTCAACTGGTGCACCTCCTTTAGGACACCAGGACCGGTGCTGGAGCGGTGGGCGTCGGAATTCGGTGTCGAGGGCTTCACCGAGGCTGCGCTTCTCCCACACTTCGAGGCCATCGAGGAGCGCTTGCACATCAAGGAGTGGCCGCTGGCCGCGATGAATCGCAACAACCAGGTCCTCTGGGACGGGTGCGGGAAGCTGGGCTTCAGTCGGGGGTTGGTCCGGCGCAACGTGAACAACTGCGCCGACCTGGGCAAGTGCGGGCTGGGCTGTCCCATCGACGCCAAGCAGTCGATGGGGGTGACCCTCATTCCCGACGCGGTGGAGCGCGGGATGCACGTCTACGCCAATGCCTCGGCCCGTCGACTTCTGGTCGACGGACGCAAAGTGCGTGGCGTCGAAGCGCAAATCCTCGACCCCTCCAAGGACGTGCCCACCGGGGCGACGCTGACGGTGCGGGCCAAGACGGTGGCGGTGTGTGGCGGAGCCATCAACTCACCGGCCCTCCTCTTGCGCTCGGGCCTCACCGGCCAGGGCAACGTGGGCCAGCGGCTCTTCCTTCACCCGGTGGTCATCATGGCCGCACAGATGGCGGAGCCGGTGGAGGCCTGGGCGGGCGCGCCCCAGGCGGCGTACTCCCGTCACTTCATCAACCGCGGCCCGGACCGGTTGGGGTACTTCCTCGAGGCGGCTCCGCTCTACCCGATGATTGCGGCCACCGTCCTGTCCGGCTTCGGGGCGGCCCACCAGAGAGTCATGGAGAGGCTGCCCCACACCCAAGTCACCATCGCCCTCGCCGTGGACGGTTTCCGCCCCGGGGACGTCGGCGGAACGGTGCGTCTGGCAAACCCGAAGGAACGTCGGGTGCACATCGACTACCCGCTTCGGCCCTGGTTGTGGGAGGCCCTGCTGGACGCGTCTTCCTCGATGGCCCGCATCCAGTTCGCCGGCGGCGCCACGGAAGTCCTCTCCCTGCACGCATCGCCGGTGCGCCTTCGGCCCGGGGACGACATCGAGCGACTGCTCCGGGATGCTCCGTGGGAGTCGGGCCGGGTGCGGGTGGCCACCGCCCACCAGATGGGCGGCTGCTGCATGGGAAGGGACCCCAAGCAGTCCGTAGTGGACAGCTCGCTGCGGTACCACGGACTGGACAACCTCTTCGTCGTGGACGGTTCGGTGCTGCCAACCTCACTGGGCGTCAACCCCCAGGAAAGCATCTTCGGGATTGCGCGCCTGCGTTCGGCGGCCGTCGCTGCATCGGTTGTCTAGAGGGCTTCCCCCCAGCGTCCCTCGAAGGGACGTGTGCTGCGACGAGAGACCCTCGCGGGCCTGCTCAGTCTGGAGGCCGGAGGCGGGCGCACGAGCAGGGGCGACATCATCCCTGTTGAAGCGCCCTCTCAGCGGGGCACTGGCGTAAACGCTTCAAGGAGGGCCAGCACCTCGTGGCGGGGCTCGCCTACTGGCTGTGCCTCTTGCAGCTGGGGCGAGACGCGAGAAACGGACCCCGGGCCGGTGCGCTTTCCCCTGGGGAGGGGTTCGGTGCCGCCCCAGAAAAGGGCTCCCCCCAAAAAAGCCGGTCCGAGGTCCAAGCCATGTTCAACTCTCAGGAAGCTGCCATCCGTCGGTCCACACCGGGTCCTGCCCAATGGGGGAGGATTGCTCCGTGTGGACCGCGCTGTGCCCGGACTTCAGGAAGGCAGCCACCGCGCGTGCGTACAGCTCGCTACGGGACATGCCGAGGGCGGTCGCGGCCCGATGCGCTGCGGTTGCCAGCGCATCGGGGATGGAGAGCTCCAGCATCATGGAGGCGAGCTACCCGCCTGCCATCACGACCGTGGCGTCCGGCCGCTGGTAGCTGTCGATGAGGACGCTCGCCACACCCAGGTAGGCGGCGATGAGCACCGCGCCGGCGATGAGAACCTCGCGCCCGCGGTTCTTCCGGATGCTGGTGAAGAGGGGCGAGGCGTTCTTCGTGTCGGCGGCGTTCATGGGCGTTCTCCTTCGAAGCAGTCAGCGGCTTGCTGACCACGACCCTGGAGATTGCAGCCGGGATGCCACCTCTAAAGTCCTGTAATAACGGTTGGTTAGGGATGAAAGACGGGAGATTCGTAGCCGCGGATGCAACACCTACCGGGGCCGCTGTGGCGGCCGCTGCAACGGGGGGCAAGGGGGACGAGGTGGGTGGCGCAGGGCGTCAGGGCTTCGAGGTGCCCAAAGTCCGTGGGCGGCTCCCCGCCGAAGCGCCCCAGGGGCCGTTTCCGGCGTGCCTCAGTCTTTGACGTGGTGACGCTTGATGAGGCGGTACAGGTGCACGCGGTCGATGTCGGCCGACTCCGCCGCCTGGGCCACCTTTCCCTTGTGAAGCTCGAGCAAGGCCTTCACGTAGGCGTGCTCGAAGGCCTCCAGGGCCCGGCGGCGGGCTTCGGGGTAGGGCACCCGGGGGTCCACGGCGACAGGCGAGTCCAGCACTCCCCCTTCCGACTCCAGGCCGGGCTCGAGGGTTTCCTGCATCACGACGCACCGCTCGAGGTGGTTCCTGAGCTCCCGCATGTTCCCGGGCCAGGCCGCCCGTTGCAGCTGAGCCAGGAAGACCGGGTCCTTGAGGGACTCCCGCACCCGGGGGTCGACTCCCAGGGCAGCGAGCATTTTCTCGGCGATGGCCGGAATGTCCTCGGGCCGCTGCCGCAGGGGCGGCACTGCGATTTTCACCACTGCCAGGCGGAAGTAGAGGTCCGGCCGGAAGCGACCGGCGTTCACCTCCGCGCGCAGGTCGCGGTTGGTGGCGGCAATGAGGCGCACGTCCACCGGCACGTAGGCGTTGGTCCCGAGACGGCGGATTTCTCGTGCCTCGAGGACGCGCAAGAGCTTCGGCTGAAGCTCGGTGGGCAGCTCGCCAATCTCGTCGAGGAATACCGTGCCACCGCGGGCTTCCTCGAAGACGCCCACCCGCCGGGAAGTGGCTCCGGTGAAGGCGCCCTTCTCGTGGCCGAAGAGTTCGGACTCTAGAAGGTTGGCGGGAATGGCACCGCAGTCCACCACCCGGAAGGGATGGTCGCGCCGGGCGCTCATGCGGTGGATGGACTCCGCTCCTTGACTCTTCCCGGTGCCCGTCTCGCCCTCCAGGAGCACCGTGACGTCCGAGGCGGCCGCGCGCTCCATGAGGGCAAAGCTGGAACGGGCCGCGATGGAGCCACCCACCAGGGAGCCAAAACTCTTTTGCTCCGACACGGCGATGCGGTTCTTCTCTCCGGACAGCTCGAAGCGCAGGGAGACCCGGCCGAGTTGGAGGAGGCTGCCACTGCGCAGCGCAGCCTCTTTGACTGGAACGCCGTCCACCACCGTGCCGTTCCGGCTCCCCAGGTCCTTCACCCACGGGTTGCCCTTCTCGTCGACGAAGACCTCGCAGTGGAAACGCGAGACGGTGCGCTCGTCGAGAAGCAAGTCATTCAGCGGATGGCTCCCGAGCTGGACCTTGTCCCGGGTGGACTCGAAGACGTGCCCCACCTCGCCCCCGTCGACAATGCGCAGCCGGAACCTCCGCACGCTCGAGCCGAGCGGTGAAGGCCCCCGGTCCAATCCTACGGTTGGCGTCCGGTTGACCGGCGAAATGTCGGGCGGCTCGGTGTCCGGCTCGTTCGCGCCGGGTGCCCCTTCGTCGCGCTCGCGCATTGGCATTCGCCGCATACACTACCTCCCTGGTCCAGGCGCCGCACCCACACCCTTTTCAACGGGGCTGCAGCAGGGGCCTGGGCCCCCCCTTTGGAAAGCGGCGGGTTGCGGTGGTGCGGAGGGTGGTGCCGGCGCCCTCTGTGGGGTGAGGGCGAGAGCCGTGCCCGGACCAGCGTCCGCGCCGGATGCTTTCCCGTGGAGTGTATGCGCCGCCCTGAGAGCCAGCTCGGCCTGCCTGTCGCAGGGGACCACACCTACTTGGAGACGTGTACCGACGGGCGGCTGAATGGGGCCACCCAGACCCTGCTCGCTTCTGCTTCCGGGCAAAGGGACGCGACGCCGGCCTGTGAGCCGTGTCTTCTGCCGGGGGATGTCCTCCTCGGGCGTTTCCGGGTGCAGCGACTCATCGCCCGCGGCGGGATGGGAGAGGTCTACGACGTCCAGGATGGGGCGCTTGGAGCGCGGGTGGCGCTCAAGAAGATGCGGACTTCGGTGCTGGCGCATGCCTCGGCCCTCGGGCAGTTTCGCCGGGAAGTGCTGCTCGCACGGCGCGTCACGCACCCCAACGTCTGTCGGCTCTTCGAGTTCTTCATCTCAGAGGACGACGGCCCGGCTCCTTTGGTGTTCCTCACCATGGAGTTTCTCGAGGGCTCCACCTTGAGCGAGCACCTGGCGCGCGAGGGGAAGCTCGGGGACGAGGCACTTCCCATCGTTCGCCAAATGGTGGCCGCGCTCTCGGCCGCCCACCGCGAGGGGGTGGTGCACCGGGACTTCAAGAGCAGCAACGTCATACTCGGGCGCGCCTCGGATGGTTCACCCCGGGTGGTGGTGACGGACTTCGGTCTGGCCTGCGGCGTCCGTCCTGGCGAGGCCGGCGACCAGCTGCAGCACTCAGGCCTGGTGGGGAGTCCTCTGTACATGGCCCCAGAACAGGTGACTGGACAGGCCGTCTCCCGGGCCACCGATGTGTACGCACTGGGCGTCGTCCTCTACGAGATGGTGACAGGCACGCTGCCCTTCGTGGGGGACAGCTTGATGGAGTCGGCCTACGAGCGGCTCGAGCACGCGCCTGAACCGCCCTCGGTGCGCCGCCCAGGTCTCAATCCTCGCTGGGACAGAGCCATCCTTCGCTGCCTCGAAGTCGACCCGGCGCGCCGCTTCGCGCGCGTCGAGGACGTCCTCTTCGCCCTGGGCGACGGGCCGTTGTTGTTCCCGGAGTGGCGCCGAGGCTTCCTTCGGCGCGCCGCTGTGGCCGCCGGCCTGGCCCTGGCGGTGGCCGTGGGAGGTGCTGGCGCGCACCTCCTTGCCCCTCCTGTCGCCGGGCTCAAGGCAGCGGCCACGGCGCACTGAGGCCCAGGCCCTCCGGACGAGGGCCAGCGCCCTCTGGCGCGAGGGGTGCAGTGGCAAGCCCGTGCCGGGCCGATGTGCGGCACCGTTGACACGCTGGGCCCCGAAGTCGGGAGATGCGTCCCGTCCGGGACCGGCAACGCGCCGCAGGGTGCCCTGGCAGGGGAGCACGTCACATGGGGCCTGTGCGTCAACGCGTCGAGGCGGAGTTCCCGAGGAAGTGGGGACTCGGGTGGCTGGTGCTCTCGGGCCTCCTCCTTCTCGACTGTGGGAAGGCAAAGCCCGCCGCCGAGAGCGGGCTCGAATTGCAGCCACTGCCGGCAGCGCCTTCCCTTCAAATCTCGTCCGAGGCAGTTCCCGGGGCGAATGGACTGGCCGTGGTGGCCGCGCGACCGCGCGGCGTGGCGGGCAGTGACGTCCGGCCCACGCTGACGTTCTCCCGGCCCGTCATGGCGCTGAGTACCGTCGACGTACAGTCCGCGGGGCCCCCGCCGGCGCAGTTGCAACCGCCGGTGGCCGGCGAATGGCACTGGCTCGGCTCGGCCAGCGTGGAATTTGTTCCCAAGGAGTCGCTCCCCTTCTCCACGCGCTTCACCGTCACCGTGCCGGCCGGCCTCAAGTCGGTCGACGGTTCTTCACTCGCCGAGCCGTACAGCTGGACCTTCGAGACGCCGGCCCCGGCGCTCCAATCCATCGACCCTCCGGAGAACTGGGCCTGGGTGACTCCGGAACAGCACTTCCTCCTCGTCTTCAACCAGCCGGTGGTGGAGCTGGAGAAGGCGCTGCACATTTCTGCGGGTGTGCCAGCCGCCGACTGGCCCTTCAGCATTGCCAAGGTCGAGGCGGTGGATGACGGCAAGGAGCGTCCGGGCCACCCCCGCCCCCTCGTCCGCAGCCGGCAGACCCGCTACGAGGTGGTGCTCGGCAAGCCGCTCCCACAGAGCAGTCCCGTCACGTTCTCGCTTGACGCAAGTCTGCGCGGTACCGAGGGACCGCTCAGCCTCGGCAAGGAGCAGCGCCTGGCGTTCCGCCGCGCAGGACCGATGGCCGTCACCCAGGCTGTGGGATGTGCCTGGGAGGGCCGCAGCTGTCCCTACGGCCCACTCATCCTCTTCACCAGCAACCCGGCCGTCCTGGCCAGCCTGAAGGAGAAGCTCAGCCTCCAGCCGGCAGTGGGCCTGGACTGGGAGACAGCGCAGGTCGTCCCCGGAAGTGACCGCCGAGGTCCTCTTGTCGCCCTCTCCGGCCGCTTCCGTCCGGGAACCACCTACCGTGTCAGCGTTGCCGCAGGCCTGAAGGACGAGCTCGGCCAGCTCGCCCCGGCGGCCAGCTACGAGTTCCGTACCAGCGACCTCGAGCCGAGCTTCGACCCCGGGTCCGCCGAGGCGCTTCTGGAGGCCACGGGCGACGGCGCGCTGCCCATCGAGGTCATCAACCTGGCGAGCCTCCAGGCGCGGGTCTGGGCGCTCTCCCCTCCGGAGATGGCGCGCTTCCTCGGCGTCAAAGGCAAGCGGCCGGCCACTCCGGCCGGCACTCCTGTCGTCTCCACCCTCGACACGTCCGGGGCGCCCAACCATCTGCAGACGAGGGCCCTCCAGGTGCGGGACATGCTGGCCGGCAAGGGGACGACGCTCTTCTTCGCCGAACTCACCGCGCCGCAGCTCACCCAGGAATATAGCCGCGTCCACCGCGTCACCGGGCAGGTGACGGACCTCGTCGTCCACGCCAAGCTTGGCGCGACGTCGAGCGTGGTGTGGGTGACGCGGCTCTCCGTGGGCAAGGCCGTGGAGGGCGCGGACCTCCAACTCCTCGACCGGCAGGGCGCCGTCCGGTGGCGCGGGAAAAGCGACGTCGACGGGCTGGCGCGGCTCCCCGGGCTGGCGGAGTTATTTCCGGCCGCTGATGGCTCGGACGTCTGGGAGCCACCCTTCGCGCTGGTGACGGCAAGCCTTGGCTCTGACACCGGCATCACGCTGTCTGACTGGATGGGGAACTTCGGGCCGTGGGCCTTCGACTTGCCCACCGACTGGGACGGGCGCACGCCGAAGGCCCTGGGAATGGTGTTTGCCGACCGCGGCATCTACCGGCCCGGGGACACCGTCTTCCTCAAGGGCCTGGCCCGCTACCGGGAGCTCGGCAAAATTCTCACTGCGCCCAAGGGCACGGCGGTGCAGCTGCGGGTGCTCACCTCGCGCGGAAAGGAAGTGGCCAACCAGGCCCTCACCCTCGGCGAGTACGGTACCTTCTCCGCCGAAGTGACGCTCGACCGCGAGGTCCCACTGGGCACCTTCCAGTTGACGGCCGCGATGGTGGTGGACAGAAAGCCCGTCCGCTACGGCGGCTCTTTTCGCGTCGAGGAGTACCGCGCTCCGCAATTCAAGGTGGACGTCACCAGTGCCAGCCACGACATCGCCGCCGGGGACGACGTCACGGCCCAGGTGCTGGCGCGCTACCTCTTCGGCGGCGCGATGGCCGGCTCCGACGTCCGCTGGACGGTGGCGCGGAACAGCCTCTCCTTCGAGCCGCCCGGCAATGAGGGCTTCTCCTTCGGGCAGGAGGTGGCGGCCTGGGATGAGGCGGCTCCCCCGGCCGTGTCCGATGTCTTCGCCGCCGGCGAGGGGAAGACGGACGGCATGGGCGTTCTGCCCATCCAGGCCGGGAAGGCGGAAGCTCCGGGAGACCGCACCTACCTCTACACCGTCGAGGCAGAGGTGACGGACGTCAACCGGCAGCGGCAGGCGAACCGGGTCGCTCTCACCGTGCACCCGGCGGCCCTCTACGCCGGTGTTCGCCCGCGCAACACCGGCTTCGCCGAGGCAGCAAAGCCCGTCACCCTGGAGCTGGTGGCCGTCACGCCCCAGGGCGCTCGCCAGGTGGGGGCTGACCTGGAGGTATCCGTCATTCGCCGCGACTGGAAGTTCATCCGGAAGAAGGGCGTCGGCGACCGCTGGACGACAGTCACCGAGCCGGTCGAGGAAGCGGCGGGCGAGTGCAAGGTGAAGACGCTCGCCACACCTGTCGTCTGCACCTTCACTCCGAAGGAGGGCGGCTTCTACGTCGCCAAGGCGGTGGTGCACGACGCCTCCGGGCGGGCGCAAATTACCTCCACTGGCCTCTACGTGCTGGGTAGCGGGTGGGTCTCCTGGCAGCGCAACGACACCGACCGCATCGACCTGGTGCCGGACAAGGCGCTCTATGACGTGGGGGAGACGGCGCGCGTCCTGGTGAAGAGTCCCTTCCCGGACTGCGAGGCATTGGTCACCGTGGAGCGCGAGGGCGTCTTCACCGCCCGCCGCGTGAAGCTTGGAGGAGCGGCGACGGCGCTCGACGTGCCACTGGGCGAGGGGGACATTCCCAACGTCTTCGTCTCGGTGGTGCTCGTCCGCGGCCGGGTGCAGGAGCCAGGGGGGACCGACCTGCGCGACGACCCGGGCCGGCCCACGGTGCGCGTGGGGTACGCGCAGCTGAAGGTGGAGCGGAAGAGCAAGAGGCTCGCGGTGGAGCTCACCCCCGACGCCAAGGACAAACGTCCTCGGGACAAGGTGACTGTTGCCATCCACGTCACCGACTGGAAGGGGCAGGGAACGCCGGCCGAGGTGACGGTGTGGGCCGTGGACGAGGGCGTCCTTCGCCTCACTGGCTACCAGGTGCCGGACCCAATGGAGGCGGTCCATCCACCGCGCGGCCTGTCCGTCCGGCTCGGCGAGCCGCTGATTTACCTCGTCCAGCGAAAACTCTACGGAGAGAAGGGCCTGGTGAACGGGGGTGGCGGCGGCGGCGAGGGCGCCGGCAGCTTCCGGAATGAATTCAAGACGACGGTGCTCTTCGCCCCGGCGGTCCTCACCGACGCCGAGGGCCGTGCGCAGGTGGAATTCACCCTTCCGGACAACCTCACCACCTACCGGCTGATGGCGGTGGCCCTCACCCGCGGCGACAAGCTCGGGAACGGACAGTCGCAAGTCACCGTCTCCAAGCCGCTGCTGGCGCTGCCCTCGTTGCCTCGTCTGGTGCGCGTCGGTGACGTGGTGGAGGCCGGCGTGGTGGTGCATGCCCCCGGTGGCAAGGTGAAGGAGGCCGAGGTGAAGGCCGAGGTGCAAGGGCTCCTCCTCGAGGGCCCAGCGCTCCAGAAGGTGTCCTTGCCGGATGGCCGGCCGCGCGAGGTGCGGTTCCGTTACCGGGCAGTCGCGCCCGGCGAGGCGGTGTTCCGCTTCGCCGTCACCGGCGGCGGGGAACGGGACGGCCTCGAGCAGCGAATCCCGGTGCTGCTGCCGACGTCCCTGGAGGCAGTGGCCGTGGCTGGAGACACGAGCGACGTCCGCCACGAGGCGCTCGTGCCACCCTCAGGCATGCGGACTGACGTCGGTGGACTGGAAGTGACGCTGGCCTCGACGGCCCTGGGCGGCTTCGGCGAGGCCATGCGCCAGCTGGTGGACTACCCCTACGGGTGTCTCGAGCAGCTCAGCTCGAGACTCGTGCCCTTCGTCGCCCTGCGCGAGCTGAGTGGACGCTTCGGCGTCCCCTGGAAGGCGGATAGTGCCACTCCCTGGGTGGGCCACGACGCGCTCGCCGAGCAGGGCGCGAGTGACCCGGACGCTCTCATCCGCCGGACGGTGAAGACCATCGAGCAGCTGCAGAATTCGGACGGCGGCTACCGCTACTGGTCGACTGACAGCTGCTCGGCCGAATGGGCATCCGCCTACGCGGTGCTGGCCCTGGGCCGGTCCGCCGAGGTCGGCTACCCGGTGGACGCGGCGGCGCTCAAGCGTGGCCAGGAGTTTCTTTCCCGGGTGGTCGCCTCCGGCGAGGGCGTGCATTGCCGCGCCTGGTGGGTGGGGCGCCTTGACGACACCACCCGCACCTTCGCGGTGTGGGCCCTGGCCCGCACCGGTGCGCCGAAGGCCTCGTACTATGGCCAGCTCTTCGCCAAGCGCGAGCAGCTCCCCCTCTTCGCCAAGGCGATGCTGGCCGACGCCATGTTTGTCGGTGGCGGGGACCGCGCCCAGGCCCGCACCTTGCTCAGTGAGGTGATGGACCGCGCCAAGGAGTCCACCGCCGGGCTGCACTTCGAGGAGATGAATGCCGCCACCTACGCCTCGCGCTGGTCGAGTGACGTGCGCACAACGGCGCTGGTGCTTCTCACCCTCACCGACGTCTCGCCGGACCATCCCTACGTGGCCAAGATGGCTCACTACCTCACTGCCATTCGCGGCACCGACGGCCGCTACCGCACCACCCAGGAGGCAGCCTTCGCCCTCATGGCGCTCACCGAGGTGACGCGGGTGAAGGAGCGTGACAGTCCGGACTTCGTGGGCCGCGTGACGCTCGATGGCAAGGAGCTCGCCGCCTCACCCTTCAAGGGACGCTCGCTCGACGTGCAGCACTCCTCCATCGCCCTGCAGAAGCTTCCGCGCACAACCCAGCCCGTGTCCCTGGATTTTCGGCGGGACGGGAAAGCGGGCGTCCTCTACTACGGCGCGCTGTTGCGCTACGCGCCGGCGACCATGCCCACCACGGCCCTGGACCGCGGGATTGTTGTCCAGCGCTGGGTGGAGCCCTATTCCGGAGGGGGCCAGGTGCGAGCGGTGCAAGCCGGAGAGCTGGTGCGCATCCAGGTTCGCCTGGCAACCTCTCAGGAGCGGAACAACGTCGCGGTCGACGTCCCGTTGCCCGCCGGGCTCGAGGCCGTGGACACCAGCCTATCCAGCACCGCCCGGCTGCCCCCGGCGGCCGGGGCCGTCTCCAGGAGCTCGCCGCGCGGGGAGGACGGGGATGCACCGGAGGATGGTGACGACGGCGATGGAGACGACGACGACGCGTCGGCCGTCGCTTTCGGCTTCTGGACGCCCTTCAACCACACCGAGCGCCGGGACGACCGGGTCGTGCTCTTCGCGGACCGTCTGCCGCCCGGCATCCACCTCACCACCATCGTCGCTCGCGCCACCACGCCCGGAGACTTCCTGCTCATGCCGGCCCACGCCGAGGAGATGTACGCCCCAGAAGTCTTCGGCCGTTCGGAGGGAAGTCACTTCCAGGTGCTGGAAGGCACCCCGCTGGCGGAGAAATGAAACGCTGGCGACGTCGCGGACTGCGGCTCGCGAGCCTGCTCGGGCTGACGGTGCTTTGCAGCGGGCTGGGGTGGGTGCTCATGCCCCTGCCGTCGGGCCTGCTGGACCGCAGCGCACTGGCCTCGCTGCGAATTCTTGACCGGACAGGCGGCGTGCTCCGCGAGGTGGCCAGCCACGAGGGCCGCAACCTGGCCCTTCCGGCCGACGAGCCGCTTCCGCCGCTGGTGGAGGAGGCCTTCATCGCCGCCGAGGACCGACGCTTCGGCCTGCATCCGGGCGTGGACCCACTGGCCATGGCGCGCGCCTTCCGGGACAACATTCGGGCCGGCCGGGTGGTGAGTGGCGCCTCCACGCTGACGCAGCAACTGGCGCGGCAACTCGTGCCCCGCGCGCGTTCCTGGCTCGGGAAGGCGCAGGAGGCCTCCTGGGCGGTGCGCCTCACCCTGCACCTGCCAAGAGAGGCCATCCTCCGCGCCTACCTCGACCGCGTGGCACTGGGCCGGGATTTGCTCGGCGTCGAGTCTGCCGCGCAGACCTACTTTGGCCGGCCGGCGCGTTCGCTCTCGCTCGGCCAGGCGGCCTTGCTGGCGGGACTCGCCCGGGCTCCGGCCAGCGGGGACCCGTCTGTCTTTCCGGAGGCGGCCAGCCGACGAATGAAACTCGTCCTCACCGCCATGCAACGCACTGGCGTGGTGAGTGCCGAGGAGGCGCGCATGGCGGCCGCGGCGCCGTGGGACCTCGTCCCCGGCGCGCACCCCTTCGGGGCGCCCCACCTCGTCACGGACATCTTGCGCCGGCGCGCCGCACTCGGGCTCGGCCAGGCGGCGCAGGTTGTCACCAGCATCGACCCTGGACTTCAGCGCGCGGTGGAGGAGGCCCTGCGCGCCGAGTTGGCCTCGGACGGTCGCATCGGCCAGGCGGCGGCGCTGGTGGTGGACAATGCCACGGGCCAAGTCCTCGCCTATGCAGGCAGCGCCGACTTCCAGGACGTCGAGCACGAGGGGCAGAACGACGGCGTCCGTGCCTTGCGGCAGCCGGGAAGTGCGCTCAAGCCCTTCGTCTATGGGCTGGCGTTGGGCCATGGCTTCACGGCGTCCAGTCTCCTGAACGACGTGGAGTGGCACCTGACTACCCCCGGCGGGGACTACGTCCCGCGCAACTATGACCGGCACGTCCACGGCCCGGTGCGCCTGCGAGCGGCCTTGGCCAACAGCTACAACGTCCCGGCGGTGCGCGTCGCCGAGGCGCTCGGGGAGGACCGTGTCCTGGCAGTCCTCCGGGCCGCGGGCTTCGAGTCACTCTCGCAGGACGCCGCGCACTATGGCGTGGGCCTGGTGCTGGGCAACGGGGATGTGAGTCTCTGGGAGCTGGCGCGGGCTTACCGCGGCCTGGCGCGGGGCGGACTGCTGGGCCCGCTGGTGACGGTGCTGTCCGCCACCGACGCGGAGGGGGTGGTGCTCAGCGTCCCCCGAGAATTCGAGCCACGCCGGTTTCTGCCCAGCGACGTCGTTGCCCTCCTTACGGACGTCATCTCCGACGAGGCCGCGCGGGCTCCGGCCTTCGGCCTGGACAATGCCCTCCGCTTGTCCTTTCCGGTAGCAGCCAAGACAGGCACCTCGCGGGCCTACGTGGACAACTGGACGGTGGGCTTCACCGCCGAGCGGACGGTGGCGGTGTGGGCTGGCAACTTCGATGGCGTCCCGATGCACAAGGTGTCGGGCATCTCCGGTGCCGGCCCCATCTTCGCGCGTGTCCTGGGGCTCGCCATGCGCGGAATTCATGGGCAGCCGCTTGTCGACAGGAGCCGCTTCGAGCACGTCCGGGTGTGCGCGCTCTCCGGCCTGCGCGCCGGGGTGCACTGCCCCTCCGCGGTGGAGGAGGTATTTCTTCCCGGCACTGCGCCGCAGGAGGACTGCCGGATGCACCGCGAGACCAGCGTGGGAGGGGCGCGTCGCCCAGTGCTGGACGTTGGCCCGGACTTCTACGCCTGGGCGCGCACCCAGGGCTGGCGGGCAGGCCCCTGGCCGGACGCGGAGCGCAGCGGCGGTGAGGCCGAACTCCTGACACCGGAAGACGGCGACGAGTACCTCCTGGAGGCCGGTGTGCCGGGCTCCGCCCAGTCCATCCCGGTCCGCGTCCGTCCCCCGGCCGGAGCACTGCGGCTCGAGCTTCGCTTGGACGACGGGGAGGTACTCCCGCTGGCGCCCCCCTTCACCGGGCGCCTTCCGGCCCGCGCCGGCCGTCACCGGGTGGAGCTGTGGGTTCCCGGTGGTGCAGAAGCGCTGGCCAGCGCCGAGTACCAGGTGCGAGGCGGCGCGCCGTGAGCCTCGGTGCCACAGCGCTTCTGGCCTCGTTGCTGGCGGCGACGCCCGCTGCGCCCGAGCGACTGGTGCGGGTGCGCGTCCTGGAACGGCTGCACCCACACGAGGTGCAACTCCTCGGCCCGGGCCATTACCTGGTGCAGGCGAATGGCTCGTCGCTGAGTGTGGATGGCGCCACGGTGGCACAGCCCTTCCTCGTGCCCGAGGCGGAATGGCGCGTCCAGCCCCGCGGGGAGGCACCGCGGCGCTACACGGGCTCCCTCTCGATACGCGCCCTCGACGGTGAGTTGGCCATGGTGCTGGTGCTGCCGCTCGAGCGCTACGTGGCCCTGGTGGTGGCCGCCGAAACCACCCCCGGAACGCCCGAGCACGCCCTGCGCGCCCAGGCGGTGGTGGTGCGCAGCTTCGTCCTGGCCCAGGGCCCAAGGCACGCCGACGCCGATGCGTGCGACCTGACACACTGTCAGCTTCTGCGCGGCCGCGGTGTCCCCACCGCGCATCGGACCCGGGCCATGGCCGCCACGCTGGCCACCGCTGGCCACGTCCTGGTGCTGTCCTCCGGCGCAGTCGCGGAGACGCCCTTCCATGCGGCCTGCGGCGGCCATACCGGGGACCCGGCGGAAGTCTTCGGAAGTGACGTCACCGGAGCCGCCGCGGTGGCGGACACCGGCTGTCCGGCACAGCCCTGGGGAGTGAAGGTGCCGCTGGACCGCTTCCGCGCCGCGCTCGAGCCGGTGCTTTCCCAAGCCAGTGTGCCGGAGGGGAAGCCAGTGGACTTCGAGCCGGGAGGGCTGGAACTCGTCACCGGCAAAGGCGGCTACGTCGTCCGGGTGGTGGCGACACAGACAGGGCGCAGCGCCCGGGGGGACGCGGTGGCGCGGGCACTCGACCGCGCGATGGGGTGGGGTGCAGTGCGCAGCGGCCGCTTCAGCTTCCGCCTCGAGGGCGGCGCGGTGGAAGTGCGGGGTGCTGGACTCGGACACGGGCTCGGCCTCTGTCAGGCGGGGGCAGCCACCCGAGCTGCCCGGGGGGAGACGTACCAGGCCATCCTCCAGCACTACTTTCCGCTCGCCTCCCTGCGCTGAGGGCCCAAAGGAGTCATCGAGAATTCGATGGCAACAACCGGGGCGCCGGAGGCGCGCTGCTCGAGCAAGTCTCTGTTTCACCCCAAGGAGAGCCGCCGCTGGAGCGGCTCCCCGCTTGGGGCCAGGGAGAATGCCGATGCGCCTCTATGACTATGCCCCCTCGCTGAATGGCTACAAGGTGCGCCTGCTGCTGACTCTCCTGGGGGTGAAATACCAGACGACGTGGGTGGATATTTTTGCAGGGGAGGCGCGCACGCCGGAATTTCTTCGGATGAACCCGAGCGGCAACGTCCCGGTGCTCGAGCCGCGCGCCGGCGTCTTCCTGCCCGAGTCCAATGCCATTCTGTATTTCCTCGCCCGGGGGACGCCCTACTGGCCGACGGACGCGCTGGACCAGGCCCAGGCGCTGCGCTGGATGTTTTTCGAGCAGGAGTCTCACCAGCGAAGCATTGCCACGCTCCGGCACTGGACGTTGACGGGGAAGCTGGCCCGCTACCCAAGCCAGGTCGCGCCAAAGCGCCGGCTTGGAGAGGCTGTCCTCTCGACGATGGAGCAGCACCTGCAAGAGCGCGCCTTCTTCGCTGGCGCGGCGTACTCCGTCGCGGACATCGCGCTCTACGCCTACACCCATCTGGCGCACGAGGGCGGCTTCGTGCTGGAACGCTACCCGGCGGTGGTGGACTGGCTGGCCCGCGTCAGAGGCCAGCCCGGCCACACCGACGACGTCTTTCCCTATCCACCGAGCGCTGCTGGGTATCTGCCCAGCGAGCGGGAGGTGGCCTGAATGGAAGCGCTGGCGGGAGTCGACGTGGTGGCCAAGCCCTCGGAGCTCGAGTCGGAGCGGTGCTGGCGGGCGGTGCTCGAGCGTGACCGCCTCTGGGATGGGCGCTTCGTCTACGCCGTCGAGACCACCACCGTCTATTGCCGGCCGTCCTGCCCCTCCCGCCGCCCGCTGCGGAAGAATGTCCGCTTTCTTTCCTCCTCGGCGGCCGCCGAGCGCAAGGGCTACCGCGCCTGCCGGCGCTGTCGTCCGCAAGCAGCCCGGGCGCCGGCCGAGGCCTTGGTGGAGCGGGTGCGTGTGCGGCTCGCGCAAGACAGCCAGCCGCCACCCACGCTGGCCCAGCTCGCGCAGGAAGTCTCCTTGAGCCCGAGCTACCTCCAGCGCCTCTTCAAGCGGCACACCGGGCTCTCGCCCAAGGCCTATCTCGACGCCCGAAAGTTTCAGCACCTGAAGCAGGCCCTGCGCACCGAAGGCGGGGTGAGCAGCGCCATCTACGCAGCCGGCTACCAGGCGCCGAGCCGGGCCTACGAGAAGACGGGCCTCCGGCTCGGGATGACGCCCTCGGCCTACCGCGCCGGCGGAGCCGGGCAAACCATTACCTACGCCCTCGCCAACAGCTCGCTCGGCCGGACGCTGGTGGCCAGCACTCCGCGCGGGGTGTGCCGGGTCGCCTTCGGAAGCACCGACGGGGCGCTCGTCTCCGAGTTGCGGGCCGAGTACCCAAAGGCGCAGCTGGTGCTGGCCAAGGGCGCCGAGGAACGCTGGGTACAGGAGGCGGTGCGGGCCGTCGATGCGCCCTGGACGTCGCCGGGCGTCTCGCTCGACCTTCACGGCACGGCCTTTCAACTGCGCGTCTGGAAGGCGCTCCAGGAAATTCCCCTGGGCCAGACGGCGAGCTACCTGGACGTCGCCCGGAAAATTGGCGCCCCCCGCGCGGCGCGGGCGGTGGCCCGGGCGTGCGCCTCCAATGCGGTGGCAGTGCTGGTGCCCTGCCACCGCGTCGTCCGAAAGGACGGCTCCGTCGGAGGTTACCGCTGGGGCGTGGGGCGGAAGGAGCGGCTATTGAAAGAGGAAACGCGCGTTCGCTAGCTCCCGGCGATTCTTCGTGTCCTTCTCCCGTTGGCCAGCGGAGCGTCACTCTTGAGTCTGCTTCGAATGGTGCAAGACGTCGAGGCATGCCTCGTGCGGAGAGCCGTGAGCAGGAAACTGTCGCGGAAGGAGGCATCGCCCGCCGCGCTGGCCGCTCCTCGTCTTCGCTGCTGATGGGAGAACTCCTCATCGGAGACCGAGGCTAGAGCCTGAATACTTAAAGCGGAGCCGCTCGATCGCGTCGCTCGACGAAGATGGCAACTTCTCGAGCTCATCGAGGCTCTCGCGTTGCTGTTTCAATTCTCGAGCAATCAGCGGGTCCTCTTCAGACGGCTCCTTGCCAGTTCGGTTATCGCTAAACCGGAAACTGTGTCGTAGCCCGCGGTAGCGGCGCGAAGAGCGCCGCCGATTGCATCACCACGGGTGCACTCGAGAGCAGCTGCAACTGCTTCGACCGCATCAAGAGCAACAGACGTGAGTCTCGAGGTGAAGTCCTCGGTTTCTGGAGCTACCGCTATATTGCTCATTCTCGCCAAGGACTTTTCAACTTCCTTCAGGAAGGTTCTCACTGGCCGCCTCCACTGGCCGTGCTTGCCGAATTCATAGGATTCTATTTCATCGTGTCTGATGGTGGCTTCAACCTTGGAAAGTGGGAGCTACGTGCCAAACTCGGGCGCGTTCGTTAGTTGCGGCGCAAGAGCACCCAGCCACGCGCCTCACCGACCGCGTGCCAGGGCGCGGGCAGCGTGCCCACCGGAAGGAGCTGCTTTTCCACCAGCGCCAGGCGCGCATGGTGGTCCGCGCCTTCCACGAGGCGTTGCTCTATCCACGGCTCGAGCTGCCGTTCCGCAGCGAGGCTGGCCACCATGTGCCAGTGCGGCGGGTCCGACACCACCAGGACGGGTTCCCCGGGAGTCAGCCGGTCGAAGTCCGACCGAAATTCCGCTGCCAGGACGCAAGGCGTCCACACCTTGGCACCCCCGCCTAGCGCGACGAAGGCCACGCAAAGGAGCGCAGCAAACCCGAGCGCCGCCAGCGCGGCGCGCCGCTGACGCTCCGTGGACAGCCAGCGACGCACCAGCGGCGCCGTGCCGGCTCCGGCAAGCAGCGCCAGCAGAGGGTAGACCACCAGCGCGTGGTGCCACACCTTGCGCTCCGGCAGGGCCAGCCCGAGGAGGACCAGGAGCGCGCAGAAGGCCAGCCGTCGGGCTACCTGCGGCGTCGGTGGCGTTGTTGGGTCGAGCCCCTTCGGCCAGGAAAAAGCCCTCGCCAGGCCAAGTGCCACCAGGGGAAGCCCTGGCCAGAAGCGTGTGGCGACGGTGGCGAAGGGAAACCAGGGCGGCTCGAGTCCGTCGGAGCGCTCGCCGGTGGCCGATGCGAAGAGCTGCGTGTCGAGGTAGCCCTTCCACCAGCTCCCGGTGCCCCACGTCCGGTCGCCCACCAGGAATGCCGCCACCGGCACCGTTGCCAGGAAGGTGAGCCCGACGGCGGCGGCTGCCCAGCGGACACTCCGGTGCTCCCAGGCCACGACGAGGCCGGCCGCGAGGAAGGGCAAGAGGCCAAAGGGGCCTTTCACCAGCGTCGCGCCGGCCGCGAAGAGCGCCCCGAGGAGCCACCGGGGCAGCCTGGGAGGCCACGCCAGCACGGGCGCGAGGGAGGCGACGACGAGGAGCAGCAGGAGGGGGTCGAGGCGCGCCCGTCCTCCGTAAATGATGAAGGACTCGGTGGTGGCGAGCACCAGGATGGTGAGGGTGGCCATCGTCCAGCCGCCGAGGCGGCGGCCCACCCAGCCGAGCAGCACGAGCGTGCCCAGCGTGAAAAGCCCGGCAAGGGGTGCCAGTGCCCGCTCGCCGGCGACGCGGATGGCCACCGCCCAGGGCCAGAGCCCGAAGGGCAGATGCTCGCGGAAGTGCGGGTGCACGTCCGGCAGGTAGCGTAAGTCGAGCCAGCGCCCGTCCTCCACCATGTGGCGGGCCACCACCTGGTAGAGCTGCGCGTCGGTGTCGTCGACGTGGCCAGTCCATGGGGCGACGAGGACGGCGGCGGCGATGACCAGCGCGAGCCCCGCGGCTGTCCGCCCAGGCCGAGACGTGAGCCCTGCGCTCACTCCCGTCGCAGCTCGGCGAGACGGCCCTTCGTTCCTGGCCAGGACGTCTCCGGCATCCGCTCGATGATGTCCGTCACCGTGTCGAGCAACGTCTGGTGCGGGTCGCGCGCTCGAAAGCCGAGGTGTTGCTCGGCCTTGTGGCTGTCGACCCAGAACCAGTGCTCGGCGATGTCGACGCTCGCCGCATCGACGGCCGGCTCGCGGCCGCGGGCCTTGGCCCAGCGCTCGAGGAGCTGTGCTCCGAGCACGTTCACCTTCGATGGAAGCCGCAGCCTCGGCGCCGGGACGCCGGTGAGGCGCTCCAGCCGCTGGAAGAATTCGGCCATGGTGAGATTCAATCCCATGAGGTGCTTGCCGTAGAGCTCGCCCCGCGTCAGCGCCGCGACGAAGGCACTGGCAGCATCGCGCACGTCGACGAAGCTCATTCCCCCGTTGGGCATCGCGGGCAGGTCTCGCTGGAGAAACTTCACCACCGTCCAGGTGGAGGAGAGGCGTGCGTCACCGGGGCCCAGCAGCAGGCTCGGGTTGCAGACCACCAGCGGGATGGTGTGCTTGCGGCAGAAGTCGATGGTCAGCCGCTCCTCGTAAAGCTTGGAGAGGTAGTACGGCCAGCGGCCGATGATGTCGAGCGGAGCCGTGTCCTCCTCGGTTGCCGTCCGCTCGGTGCTGGACACGGCGGTGGTGCCGCTCGTCGAGGCGAGCACCAGCCGGCCGATGCCGCCGTTGGAGCGGATTTCGTCGAGAAGGGCCCGGGTGGCGTCGACATGCAACTGGTACATCGCTCGACCGTCCTTGGGGTCGAACGAGACGCGCCCGGCGAGGTGCATGAGTGCGTCCATGCCCGAAAGCGCGGGACGGACCGCCGAGGGCTGTTGCAGGTCCAGCGCCTGGAATTCGCCGAGGTCCAAAAGCGCGGGACCAGGAGGGCTCCTGCCCACCATCCGGACGCGGTGTCCGGCCTCCGCCAGCCGCTGGACCACCGCGCCGCCGAGGAAGCCGGTGGCGCCGGTGACCAGGACATTCACGGCTCGGAGCCTCCGCCACTCGAGCGCCGTGGGGCGGGGGAGGCCAACAGCTCGGCATTGGCCTCGAGGTCGAAGACGGTGTGGTTCTGAAGCGCCCTCACCGCCTGCTCGGCGATGCGGGTCACCATCCGGTAGCTTTCGCTTCGAGCCATTCCCTGGGCGCGGCGCTTCAGCTCGCTCACCAGCAGTGGCGGACCGATGCGTACTGCCAGCGGCTTGCGCTTGGGGACCATTGCTCCCTTGGGGAGCGCAGCGTGGGTGCCCTCGATGTACAAAGGCAGGATGTCCACGCCGTAGGTGAGCGCCAGGTAGCCCAGCGTTGGCTTGAAGTCCTGAAGGTCGCCATTCACGGAGCGAGTGCCCTCGGGGAAGAGGAGCAGGTGGTAGCCCTGGTGCAGCGCCTCACCCGCCAGGCGGAGCGACTCGCGCAGACTTCCATGCCGGTCCATGGGGATGAGGTTGGTGAAGTTTTCGAAGTAGGCGCGCTTGATGGGCGTGTCGAAGAAGTAGTCGCGCGCCGCGAGGGCAGCCAGCCGCGTCCCCTGTTCCCCGAGGACTGTCTTCACCAGCCCCATGTCCAGGTGACTCGAATGGTTGGCGATGACCAGGACGTTGCGGTTCTGCGGGATGAAGGCCTGGCCGGTGACGTGGACGTCGAAGATGCCGCCGTAGAGCACCTTCTGGCCGAAGGAGAGCAGGCTCCGGCCGAGGGTGGCCACCGGTCCGGGCACTGGAATCTCCCGCTCCCCGCTGGCCCCGGACTCGGCCGAGACTTCGGCTGACTCCCGTTCCCGCACCCATCGGCCCGAGCTGGCCACCAGCCGTCGCAGGTCATCCACCGTCTGCAGCCCGGTGAGGTCATTCACTTCGCGGACTGGCACGCCGGCGGTCTCCAGCGCCACGGACAGCTCGGTGAGAAGCAGCGAGTCGAAGCCCAGGTCCGCCACCAGTCGAGAGGTGCCACTCACGTCGGCCGCCGGCCGCCCCACCACGTCTGCCACCAGGACTTCCAGCCAGCCGGTGCCACCCGGGGTGGCGCGGGCCCGCTCGCCGCTGGTGGCAAGCTTCTCCAGCCGCTGAAGCTCCGCCAGGACTTCCGGGCGGCGCACCTTGCGGGTACTGGTGCGCGGCAGCTCCCCGTCCCAGAAGCGCAGCACCTTCACCCGGCGGTAGAAGGGAAGGTCGGCGGAGACGGTTCGAAAGTGCTCCTCGAGCTCGCTTCGCACCTCCTCGCGGCGCCTGTCCTGGAGGTTCGGAACGCAGAGGCAGGCCACGCGCTCGCCCCCGGTCTCGTCCGGCAGGCCGACGATGGAAAGTTCCTTCACGTGCGGATGCGCCCCGTAGAGGTCCTCCAGCTCGTCCGGGTAAACGTTCTTCCCGCTGGCGTCGATGATGACGTCCTTCTTGCGCCCCAGGAGCATGAGTCGACCGTCATCATCGAGCCGGCCCATGTCGCCGGTGTGCAGCCAGCCATCGACGAGGGTGGCCTCAGTGGCCTCGGTGTCCCCAAAGTAGCCCGCCATGACACTCGGGCCCCGCGCGCAGACCTCGCCCACGCCGTCGGCGTTGGGCTCATGGATGCGGAGCTCGATGCCGGGCAAGGGCTTGCCCACGGTCCCCACCTGTCGCCGGTTCCCCGCGGAGGAGACGGTGAGCACCGGAGCGGCCTCGGTCAGTCCGTAGCCCTCGGCCAGGTCAAAGCCGAGCGCATGAAAGGCCTGGTGCACCTCGTCGGGCAGCGCCGAGCCGCCGCTCACGAGAAACTTGATGCGTCCGCCGAAGCGCCGGTGGATGGGCCAGAAGAGTAGCTTGCCGAGGTTGATGTTGCGCCGGTTGCGGAGCTCGGCGTGCGCACTCATCAGCCCGCGGATGGCTTGCTCCACCAGAGCCGGCCTGGCCGCGAACTCCTGGGTAATTTTCCGGTGCAAGAGCGACCACAGCGCCGGGACGCCCACCATGGCCGTGATGCGGCCGGTCTCGAAGACGTCGCCCAGGCGGTCGGTGGTGAGCTCGTCGAGGTAGGTAATCTCCGCCCCGCGACTGAGCGGGGTGAGCAGCCCGGCGGAGAACTCGAAGGTGTGGTGGAGCGGCAACACCGACAGGAGCCCATCCCCGACGCCGAAATCAAAGGAGCCGGCGAGCTTCGGGACGAGAGAAGCAAAGTTCCGGTGGGTGAGCATCACTCCCTTCGGCTGGCCGGTGGTGCCGCTCGTGAAAATGAGAGAGGCGACGTCGTCGGGGGCCACCGACTTCGGGAGAACGGCAATGCGGTCCGGCGCGGTGTCGTCCCCCTCCATGGCCTGGGCCAGCGTGAAGACTTGCGTCTGGAGCCCGGCACCGACCAGCGCTCGCCACAGGCCAGGCAGGTCCCGCGCCGCTTCCTCGGAAAGCAGCACCGCCCGGGCCTCGGCACGGCGCGCGATGTTGACGGCCTCGGCCTCGCTCGACACCGCGTCGACGGGAACCACCGTGGCGCCTGCTTTCAGAATCCCGAAGTAGGCGAAGGCCCACTCGGGCCGGTTCTCGCTGACCAGCAGCACGCGAGACCCCGGGGCCACGCCGGCTCGAGCCAGAAAGCTGGCCACCCGTGCCACCCAGCGCGCCGTCTCGCCATAGGTGAAGCGCTCCTCGCGGTCTCCCTCCACGAGGCGGAAGGCCACCCGGTGACGGTGGGCCCGCACCGAGGCGTCGAAGAGCTCGAGCAAGTCGCGGTGGGCGTGGATGGCCGTGCGGCGCTCCCGCTCCTCTTCCAGGGCGGGGAAGACCCACTTCTCGAGGCCGGGCAAGTGGACTTCGAGGAAGTAGTGTCGCCAGTCGATGGACTCCGGGTCCCACGCCAGCCGCACCGCGTCCTCTGGGCTGAGGCGGGCGTGGACAGAGCGCGTGTTGTCGCAGCGAAAGACGTAGTGGTTTTCCCAGATGAAGGGCAGGAACAAGTCCACCAGAGACGAGAAGGAGCTTGCCTGCTCCTCCACGTCCAAGAGACGGTCCTGGGCCCGCTCCATCAGCGCCGAGACGCGCGGCGCTCCCCAGGTGGGCTGCAGCTGGTCCAGCGCCTCGCGCAGCAGCTTGGCTCCCTTGGCGACGAGCGGCGTGGAGCGCAGCTGGAAGGCACGCTTGCTCACCGCCGTCGGTTCCAGCCGACTCTGCACTTCGTTCCACAGCTTGCTGCCGGTGGATTTGTTCCGGAAGAAACGGCGCCGGTAGAGCCCCACCAGCTCCGAGGAGCGAGCGGCGTAGAGCGGGTTCACGTCGCCCGAAGCCTGGTGGTAAACGCGGCGCTCCCGGGTGGTCAAGGTGTGGGCGGTGATGGCGATGAGGGAGCCGGCCACCAAATCCACGGGCACAATGTCGAGGATGGTGCGCTCGCCGGTGGGAAGGGCCCGCTGGCCCTTCAACCCGGCATAGGCCAGGGGAGCCGAGGTGGTGAATCCCTCGTTCCAGCCCGGGAAGGGGTAGCGAAGCGCGCTTTCGACGATGCTCGGACGGACGATGGCGTAGCGCAGCTCGGGGGTGCCGGCCATCACCTGCTCCCCGAGCGATTTGGTGTAGGTGTAGGTGTTGGGCCAGCCCCACTGACGCGCGCGCTCCATGCCCGCGTCCACCAGCTTCTGCGTCAGCCACAACTTCCGCTCGCGGCCCACCGCCAGCCGGAGCACCTTCTCCTCCCGCGGGTCGCGACCCTCCTGCTCCAGCCGCTCGATGGCCCGTTTGCGGAACACCGCGGTGAGTGCGGCGTCGTCGGCCTTGCTGCGCAGCCGGGCGACCTCGTCGCGGCAGTCGGTCAGCTCGCGCTGCAGCGAGAAGTCGCGGCCCCCCAGCTCTCCTCGCCTCGGGAAGTAGCCGATGAGGTCCTCGTCCTCGAAGACGAGGCCGGAACGGTTCCCGGCCACGAAGGCGGTGGAGACGTGCACCAGCGGCACGTCCAGGCGCAGCGCCAGGTTCACTGCATTCTGGACGCCGTGGGTGTTGACCCTGAGACCCACCTCGAGTGAGGGATTGAAGGACACCAGGCCGGCGCAATTGAGAACCGCCGCCACCGAGCCGCGCAGAGATTCCACCGTCTCGGCGGACAGTCCAAAGAAGGCCTCGGTGACGTCCCCCTCCAGGACCTGGACCCGGGAGCGGACAAACGTCTCGGCGCCAGCGTCCCCCAGTTCCTCTCGCAAGGGCCGGAAGGCCTCGCCCGGAAGGAGCTTGTCGAAGAAACGGGACTCGGCCGAGACGGAAGAGCCGCGGCGCACCACCACCGAGACCCGGGACAGGGCGCGCCCGTAACGGTGGAGCAGCATCGAGAGCGCCACCTTGCCGACGAAGCCCGTGCTGCCGGCGAACAGCAGATGCCTGCCGGAGAGTGCCTGGGTGACGTCGAGCGAGGCGGGTTCGGCCATGTCCTTCTCGTTCTTGGGGGAGTCTAGAGGCGGACGTCAGTCTGGAGAATGGGTGCGGATTTCACCAGGGTGATGGATGCACTCCGCCCCGTGGCACCGCGGGCCAGGTCGATGGCCTCGGCCAGCGTGTCGGTCCGCTCCCACCCCAGGAGCTCGGGGACGTGATTGTTCTCTGCACCGGCGACGATGACTTTGCCGACGTGCTGACGGCCATTCTCGCCCCAGTACCACATGTAGAAGGGGTGGGCTCCGTGGTAAGCGTTCCCCTTCCGGTAGAGGTGGACGTAGGACGGATTGGTGGCGAATTCCTGCTCATATTTGTGCTCGAGCACCATGGCGTCGCGCGTCTCTGGCAGCAGGCGGTTGAAGAACTCGATGTAGCTCGGGTGGTGCTCGGGGTCGAACTCGTCGTAGGCCGGGTGGCAGAGAATAATCACCCCGCCCTTCTTCACCAGGGGCGTGCCTCGGTTGAGGTTGAAGAGGTAACCGAGGCCCATCACCTGCACCAGGAGTGGGTTGAGGATGGAGTTGACGTTGTAAGGAGAGATGTAGGGCACTCCCCAGATGACGATGTCACTCTGGCCCTGTACCGGAACGCTGTACTGGCGCCAGCACGCCTCGAGCGTCTTCTCGTGGCACGCCTCGGTGGCCCCGGCGTTGACGGCGATGATGTCGTAGGGGGCCGGAATGGACATCATTAGCTTGCGCTTGGCGACTCGCGGGAGCTTGGAAAGCGTGTAGCGGAGTCCCTGGAACTTGAGCCGGTCCATCTCGGTGAAGTCCTCCTCCCGCTTGCCGAGAAACCCGGTGGGCCCGTCGAACATCCGGTTGTTGAGCACCGTCTCGATGTGGAACACCTTGAGGTGCTGGTCGATGACACGACCGATGCGGTCGGAGCTCCGATGGAGCGCGCTCTTGCTCGGCTCCATGTAACTTTCCGAATCGCGAATGGTCTTCGGATTGTGGTGTGCCCTGAGCGAAGCGTAGTTGGACAGGCCCGTGCCCACCGACTTGTGGCCGCCGTCCATCGGGACGAGGTTGATGTTCACGTAGATGAGGAGGTCGCTCTCCGCGGCGCGGCGGTTGAGCGCCACCACTTCCCCCTGAGCGGTGTGCTCCAGCTCCACCATCCCGTCCGGGTCCTCGGCGTCGTGGTTGTAGTAGCGGTCCGGATGGAAGGCGTTGAAGATTTTCTCCCCGACCATCCGCTTCATCTCGGCGTCGGTCATTCGCCGGTGGAGCGCGGTGGCGACGATGAGATGGACGTCGTCCACGCCGGAATCGGCGAGCAATTCCAGGACAATCTCCAACACCGTCTGGCGGGCGTCGGGGGTGACCATCGGCGGGAGCGGGAGCGAGATGTCGTCCAGGGCGATGGTGACCTTCATCCCCGGCCGGAGGAGGGCGTGGAGGGGGTCCATTCCCTCCGGGTGATTCAATGCCCAGCGGATGGCGGCCTTGGGGTTGGGCACGCCCTGCAATGGGCTTCGGGCGAACACCACGCGGGTCCCCAGGGGCAGGTCTTCTAGGAGGAAGTCCTCGCCGGAGAAAATGACGCGTGGCGGGCTGCCCTTCTCCGTCACCACCACCTGGTTGTTCTCGTCGTAGAGGCGCTTCAATGTCTTCAGGGGACGCATGTCACCTCAAGTCCAGCACTGGCCAATGGTAGGCGCGGGCAATGGACCGTAGCCGGACGTCGGGGTTGACGGCAGTGGGTCGCCCCACCATGGCCAGCATGGCGTAGTCGGAGAAACTGTCCGAATAGGCGAAGCTCTGGTCCAGCGCCAGCCCGTGCTTGACGCAGTAATCGCGGATGGCGTGGGCCTTGTTCGCGCCTTCGATGATGGGCGGAATGACTTTCCCGGTGGCGATTCCGCCCACGAATTGCATCTTGTTGGCGATGACGTCGTCGGCCCCCAGCAACTCGGCCAGGGGTGCCACGGTGAAGTCGAGCGCGCCGGTGATGAACACAATGCGACAGCCGGCCCTCCGCGCTTCGTCGATGAGGTCCTGGGCCTTCGGGAAGACGGCGGGCTTGAGCACGTCCTCCAGCATCTCCTGGCCAAGGACCACGAGGCGGTCCTCGCTCAGGCCGGCGTAGGCTCGGTAGAAGTACTCGTTGAACCACTTGCGGTTGATGAGGTCCAAGGCGGCATAGAGCGGCACCTGTGCCGCCGCGGCCAGGGTTCGCCCGGCGATGCCCGAGAGCGAGCCGCGATTCATTGCATAGTAGGCGTAGGTGTGGACGATGTTCGTCCGCACCAGCGTTCCGTCCACGTCGTAGAACGCGGCCTTTGCGGTCATAGCCAGCCCTCGGCCTGATACCACGCGGCGCTTCGCGCAATCGACCGCTGGACTCCTACCTTCGGGTGCCAGCCCAGGCGCACGGCCGCCTTCTCCCCGCTGCACGTCCATGCCGGAGCCAGGAGCTGTCGAGCCAGCTTGCGATTGAGCGGCAAGTGGCGACCGGTCACGCGCGAAACCAGGTCGGCGGCCGCGGCCAGCGCCCTGAGCACCGCCGGGGACAGGTGCAGGGTGCGGGGGTGCACGCCGAGGGCGAGCGCCCCCTGGTCCTGAATTTCCTCCAGGGTGGTGCTGCCGGGTCCAGGGCAGAAGAATGCCTCTCCCACGGCTTCTGGGCGCGTGGCCAGAAGCATGAGAAAATCGACCACGTCGTCCACGTCCACCACCGACAGCGGGCGAGGCCCTCCGCCGATGGCGAGTCGGATACCGCGGCGGATGAGCTTGAAGAAGACCAAGTTTTCCCGGTCTGCGGGACCGAGGATGCGCGGAGGCCTAACCACCGTCACCTCCAACTGTCCACGCGTCTGCAAGGCGATGCGCTCGGCCTCGGCCTTGCTCTCCCCGTACCACTCCTCGGGTGCGAAGGGATCAGACTCGACGTGTGGCCGGTCCGGCCGGGACGGCCCCACCGCGGCGAGGGAGCCGGCCAGCACCAGACGACGGGCGCCGGAACGCCACGACGCGTCACAGACGTTCCTGGTGCCCTCGGCGTTGACGTGGAAAAAGGTGCTGCGGACGGGCGCGCGCCGGATTCCGGCGAGGTGAAACACCACCTCCATGCCGGACAGGGCTGGTCCAAGGGAGTTCGGTACAGTGACGTCACCCTTGACCCACTCCACCGCATTTCCAGAGGGGGAAAGCGGCATTTCACGCACCAGTCCGCGCACGCGGTGGCCCTCGGCAGCAAGCCTCTGGACCAGGGCTCCCCCGAGAAAACCACTGGCTCCGGTGACTAGCGCGTGCATGGAGTTTGGGCCGGCCTTCCTCGTCCCGAGGGGAAAGTACCTCTGGAGTCGTGTTTTCCCCTCTGAAACCTGATAGTCACCGCCGCTGGCTTCGGGCACGAAGCCCCCTAACGTCCCCCGAGCGGGGAGGAGACTGCGAACGAATGGCCGCTAAGAAGCCCGCCAAGAAGAGCGCGAAGAAGGCCGCTGGCGCGAAGCGCAAGCCGAACGCCGCCTTCATGAAGGAGATGACTATCTCCAAAGACCTGGCCGAGGTCATCGGCCCCAAGCCAGTTCCGCGCACCGAGGTGGTCAAGAAGCTGTGGGCCTACATCCGCAAGAACAATCTCCAGGACGCTAAGGAGAGGCGGATGATTAACGCCGACGACAAACTGAAGGTCGTCTTCGGCGGCAAGAAGCAGGTCTCGATGTTCGAGATGACCAAGCTGGTGAGCAAGCACCTCAGCTGAAGGGTGGGTCTCCCCGGGTGGATGCTCGCCCGGGACCGCTCAGCAGCGAAACCGACGAGGCTCGCCTCACACGAGAACGGCGAGCCTCGTTGTGCTTGGCGCTCATGGAGGGCCGCGCGTCCCAACCTCTTGAGGGGACGTGGTCCGTAACTTGCGCAGTCAGGGCCTCTGCTTATGCCCTGTAACCCCGGCTGGGTCCCGAGCGTCTCCTGTGACGCAAGGGCATTCAACACCCGAGGTTCCCATGTCGGTCTCCATCAAATCTCTGGCTGCCCATGCGCGCTCATGGGCGGAACGCCTGCAATGGGCCGGTCCGTTGCTGGTGCGCATCTCGCTCGCCTCGGTCTTCATCGTGACCGGCTGGGGCAAGCTGCATGACCTGGGAAAAATAACGGCGTACTTCACCGAGCTCGGAGTTCCCATGCCGGGCTTCAATGCCGGCCTGGTCTCGATTGTCGAATTCGTGGGCGGCATGCTGTTGTTGGTTGGGCTGTTCACCCGGTTCGCGGCCCTCCCGCTCGCCTTCTCCATGGTCGTCGCCATCCTCACCGCCAGGCGGGCCGACATCGACGGGGTTGCGGCGATTGGCGCCTTCATCGAGTTTACCTACTTCTCCTGCTTCGTCTGGCTGGTGATGGCCGGGGCGGGCGCGGTATCCCTGGACCGCCTGCTTTTTGGAAAGTGGGTGAAGTCTCTCCCACCTCCTTCGTCGTCAGACGTCGCCTGAGCCGGGGCTTCATTCGAGGTCGAGCTTGCCCGACGTGGCTTCCACGGCGATGGGGGCGGCCTGCACGCGCGGAGGAATCTCTGGCGGGCGGTAGGCCACCGTCGTTTCCGGACGCACGCCGGGCAAGAGCGGCACTTCGCCCCGCGCCTGGAATGGGTAGGCGAGGCTTTCCCCGCGCGCCTCCACAAGAAGGCCCAGGGCGCGTGGGACGAGGAAGACGGAGAAGGCGGCCAGGGTGTCGAGGACCTTTCTCCACAGCATCGGCACCTCGTCCGCTGGTGACTGCGCCAAGCCGGCCAGCGTCCGGCTGAAGAGCCACACCCCCAAAGTGACGAGCACCGCCAGCCCCCCATCTCTTCCCAGCGCCCGCATCGTCCGCGCTCCCTCGAGAGGCGAGAAGGCCTGTCTTCCAGGGTGTCCCGCCAGGACGAAGAGCAGCAGCGGGACGAGCAGCGGCGCTGCGGCGGCGACGAGAAGGGCGCCGGCCAACCCACTTCTGGGAACCAGGAGTGCGGGAGCCGTGAGCAAAGCGCAGAGAAGTGCTGGCCGGAGGAACTCCGGCCAGGCTTTGAAACGCACCTCGTGCAGGTGTGTCGCCCCTTCGGCGGCGGCCCGGAAGATGGCCACGCCCAAGAGCCACGCGCAGATGCTCCAGACGAGCAGCGTCGCCTCGCGGGCTGGCGTGGAAAGCGCGTCCAGCTCGCTGGCCAGCGCGGCAAGCCCCAGTAGAAGGAGGAGCCCCCAGAGCCCGACCGGGAGGAGCAAGGCTTTGCGGAGGCCGACGGCGAAGGAGACGTCAGAGCCGGGGCGGGTGAGAAGCTGGACTGCCCCGTCACATGGCCGGCACTTCACGTAACAGGCGGGCCAAACTTCCAGCTCCACTTCCACCACGCAGCCCGAGCAAAGCATGCGCCGGCATGCGGTGCATCGCCAGCCAGCCAGCCGCGCGGGGTGTGCCCTGCAGCGCGGCGTGGCGAGCGTCATCCCCACAATTCTAGCCGCACCCCAGGCACCGTCGGGCTACAACCGGCCCCGGCGAGGGGAAGGCATGACCGAAGGGGCGCTGGACATCTGGCCCGGGAGCCCGCACCCGCTTGGCGCAACCTGGGACGGACGCGGCGTCAACTTCGCTGTGTTTTCCGAGGGGGCCGAGCGGGTGGAGGTGTGCCTTTTTGCGACCGAGGACCCGTCGCGAGAGACGCAACGCTTCACGCTTCCAGCGCGAACGCTTGCGGTTCACCATGGGTACGTACCGGCACTTCCTCCCGGGACGCTCTACGGACTAAGAGCGCACGGAGCTTGGGCACCGGAGCGCGGCCTTCGCTTCAACCCACAAAAGCTGCTCCTTGACCCATATGCCCGGACCCTCACCGGTCGGCCGGACTTGTCCGACCCGGCGCTCGCGGTCACCGACGACGCGGTCCTCGACCCCGCCGACAGTGCCAAGGCCATGCCCCGGTGCATGGTGGTGGATGGCGCCTTCGACTGGGAAGGAGACAGCTCGCCGCGAATCCCGTGGACGCGGAGCATCCTTTACGAGGTTCACGTCCGTGGCTTCACCAAGCTGCACCCGGGCGTTCCGCTCGAGCTCCGGGGGACCTACGCTGGACTGGCCCATCCGGTCGCCATCGCCCACCTCCGCTCGCTCGGTGTGACTGCAGTCGAGTTGCTTCCCGTTCAGCAGGCGGTGAACGAGGGGTTTCTGCGGCCGCGGGGCCTGGTGAACTACTGGGGCTACAACACCATCGGGTTCTTCGCCCCGGACGTGGCCCATGCCTGCAGCGGTCCGCGGAACGTCATCAACGAGTTCAAGGGAATGGTAAAGGCGCTTCACCGTTCCGGTATCGAGGTCATCCTCGACGTCGTCTACAACCACACGGCCGAGGGAAACCAGCAAGGCCCGACGCTCAGCTTCCGGGGGCTGGACAATCCGGCGTACTACCGGCTCCGAGCGGGCACCCCTCGTTCCTACGTCGACGTGGCGGGCACCGGCAACACGCTCAACCTCGACCATCCGCAGACGTTGATGCTGGTGATGGACTCGCTGCGCTACTGGGTCCAGGACATGCACGTCGACGGCTTTCGCTTCGACCTGGCATCGGCGCTGGGACGGCAGGATGGGACATTTTCTCGTCGCGCGAGCTTCTTCCAGGCCGTGCACCAGGACCCAGTGGTTGGGCGGGTGAAGCTCATCGCCGAGCCGTGGGACCTCGGCCCTGGGGGCTACCAGTCGGGCAACTTCCCCGCCGACTTCAGCGAATGGAACGACCGGTACCGCGACGCGTTTCGGCGCTACTGGAACGGCGATGACAGCCTAGCCGCGGCAATCGGCTACCGCTTGACGGGCTCCTCGGACCTCTTTCAGCTCTCGGGACGCGGTCCCACGGCCTCCATCAACTTCATCACCGCGCACGACGGCTTCACGCTGCACGACCTGGTGACGTACGAAACGAAGCGCAACCAGGCCAACGGCGAGGAAAACCGCGACGGCAGCGACGGCAACAACGCTTGGAACTGCGGAGAAGAGGGCGAAACCACCGACCCGGCCATCCAGGCGCTGCGCGCCAGGATGGTCCGCAACTTCCTCGCCACCCTCTTCCTCAGCCAGGGCGTCCCGATGCTGCTCGCCGGAGATGAAATGGGTCACACCCAGGGCGGGAACAACAATGCCTACTGTCAGGACAATGAGACTTCATGGATTGACTGGAACCTCGACGAGGAGCGCCAGCGGCTCTTGAGCTTCACGCGAAGCCTGATTCACGGCCGGCTCTCGCAGCCGGTCCTCATGCGAAAGGACTTCTTCCAGGGGCACGCCATCTTCGATGCCAAGCTGAAGGACGTGGCCTGGTTTCGGCCCGACGGCACCGAGATGCAGAAGGAGGACTGGCAGAAGCCAGTGCTTCGCTCCATCGGTTTCTTGCTCGGGGGCGATGCCATCGGCGAGGTCGACGAGCGAGGTCGGAAAGTGATGGGGGACACCCTGCTCATCCTGCTCAATGCCGGCGCCGAGCCTGTTCCCTTCATTCTTCCGGCGGTGGAGTGGGGCCGCGACTGGGAGTGGTGGCTCGACACCAGCGACGGGCACGCGGCCGGACGCAGGGACTACCCTGCCGGCGAGACGGTCTCGGTCCCCAACCGAGCGCTGGTGGTGTTACGGCGCGCCATCCCCCACCCGACGTGAGTCTCCTTGCTGGAACTCGGCGATGAGCAGTGTCCTCGCCTGGGTGGGGTTCAACCTGGCCGTCCTGGTGGTGCTGGCCATCGACCTCGGCCTGACGGGCCGCAAGGGCAGGCCCCTGTCCCAGCGCGAAGCCGGGCGGTGGGTGCTGCTCTGGGTAGCGCTCAGCGTTGGCCTGGGTGTCGCGTTGTGGAAGACCCGGGGCAGCGAAACTGGCCTCCAGTTCCTCGGGAGCTACCTCATCGAGTACGCCCTGAGCGTCGACAATCTCTTCGTCTTTCTCGTGCTCTTCGAGGCCTTCCGCGTCCAGCCTCAGCTCCGCCGACGGCTTCTGCTCTGGGGTGTCCTCGGCGCGGTGGTGCTCCGCGCCTCCCTCCTCCTGACGGGCGCAGGCCTCGTGCGTCGCTTCGAGTGGTTGCTCGTCCCCTTTGGCATTCTCCTCCTCTTCACCGCGCTCAGGCTGGTGTGGAAGCCGGGTGGGGCGGAGTTCGGCCCACGTGAAAACGTGCTGGTTCGGCTGGCGCGCCGGTTCCTTCCCATGGCCGAAGCGACGCCTCCGGGCTTCGTGCTCACTCTCAAAGAGCGCGGACACTGGCGCGTCACGCCGCTGTTCCTGGTACTGGTGATGGTGGAGACCACCGACCTCCTCTTCGCCTTTGACTCCATTCCCGCAGTGCTGGGGATGAGCCAGGACGCCTTCATCGTCTACACGAGCAATGTCTGTGCCATCCTCGGTCTCCGCTCGTTGTTCTTCGTGCTCGAAGCACTGATTGGCCGGTTGGTGTACTTCAAGCCAGCACTGGCAGCGGTGCTTGCCTTCGTCGGGGCGAAGATGGTGGCCGAACCGTGGGTCCACCTTCCGCTGTGGCTTTCGCTGCTGGTCATCGCTGGTTTGCTCGGCGGAGCCGTCCTGGCCTCGGTGCTCAGGCCCAGAGAAGCGAAGGCCTGAATCCTGGGGTGTTGCGGCCGCGCGACGTCCCTGGGATTCTTCGGACGTCCCCCGTGTCCAACACCACCACCGACGGCATCCGAGTGACGGTGACGCCAGCCTTCTGGCCCGAGCGCAGCTCGGCCGAGAGCAGTCAGTTTGCCTTCAACTACAAGGTGGAAATCGTCAACCTGGGGAACGAGCCTGCCCACCTGCGCACCCGGCACTGGGTGATTACGGACGGCAACGGCTACGTCCAGGAGGTGCGCGGCGAGGGTGTCGTCGGCGAGCAGCCACATCTCAACCCTGGCGAGCGCTTCGAGTACACGAGCTATGCCATGCTCCGGACACCCTTCGGGGCGATGCGGGGCAGCTACCAGATGGAGCGCCCCAACGGGAAGCGCTTCGACGCCCTCATCACCGAGTTCGCCCTCACCCAGCCGCACGCGCTCCATTGAGGGACGAGCGGCAAGGCCTGCTCCTGGTGAACCTGGGCACCCCCGATGCGCCGGAAGCCGGCGCCGTGCGCCGCTACTTGCGCGAATTTCTCTCCGACCCGCGGGTGCTGGACATCCCGGCTCTGGCAAGGTGGGCGCTCCTGGAGCTCGTCATTCTCCCCACCCGCCCGTCGCGCTCCGCCGAGGCCTACCGCAAGGTGTGGACGAAAGAAGGCTCCCCTCTGCTCGTCCACGGTCGCACGCTGGCGGCGCGGCTCCAAGATGCGCTCGGCCCGGAGTGGGCCGTGGAGCTGGGAATGCGCTACGGAAACCCGTCGCTCGCCTCGGCCCTGGAGAAGCTCGCATCCGCGGGGGCTCGCACCATCAGCCTGCTTCCGCTCTACCCCCAGTACGCGTCGAGCTCGACCGGCTCGACGCTGGAACGCGTCTACCAGCTGGCCGGAAAAGCCTGGAACGTGCCCGCCCTGCGGGCGGTGCAGCCCTTCTTCGACCATCCGGCTTTCCTCGACGCCTGGACGGAGGTCGCGCGCCCAGCGCTCGCCGAGGCTCGGGCGGACCACGTGCTCTTCAGTTTTCACGGTCTGCCCGAGCGGCACGTCCGCAAGAGCGACACCTCTGGACGCCACTGCCTGCAGTTCCCCGGCTGTTGCGACGTGGCCGTGGCCGAGAACCGCTGGTGCTACCGGGCCCAGTGCTTCAGCACGGCGCGCTCGCTTGCCACCCGGCTCGGGATTTCGCCCGAGCACACCACCGTGGGCTTCCAGTCGCGCCTCGGTCGCACGCCGTGGTTGAAGCCTTACACGGACCTGCTCCTTCCCGAGCTGGCGGGCAAGGGCGTGCGGCGCCTGGCGGTGGTGTGCCCGGCATTCGTCGCCGACTGCCTGGAGACCCTGGAGGAGATAGGCATCCGCGCCCGGGCGGATTTCCTTCGTGCCGGTGGAGAGGCGCTGACATTGGTGCCCAGTCTCAACGCGCATCCCGCCTGGGTGCGCGCCCTGGTCCGGCTGGTGCGTGGAGCCGACCCGCTCCCCGGCGCGGACGAGGCCGCGGCCTGAGCGTCAGCCGCGTGGTGCGGCGGCGCGCCGCAGCCTGTCCAGCACCGCCAGCCCCAGGCCAGCCTCGTCCGGAAGCACCACCACTGCCACGTCCACGCGCGCCGCGTCGATGGACCGCAGCAACTCGTAGAGAGCATGCGCCAGCTTTGTGACGTCCTCTGGCACGGGTAGGTGCAGCACGCCCGGTGGTGCGGCGAGGCCTTCGGGGCTGCACAGCGCAACGCGCCTGCCGGCCGCATGGAGCTCCCCGGCCAGCCGGACTGCCTCGCTGCGAGCGGCGAGGACCAGACCGGCGCGCGGCGCGTAGTGCGAGGGCAGCATCCCCGGAGCACGGACCGCGCCTGTCGCGCGGCTCGGGAGCTTCTGTCCCAGCACCTTCTCCAGAGCCTCGCGGGGTACTCCCCCCGGGCGCAGCAACACTGGTTTCTCTCCGCTCAGGTCGAGGATGGTCGATTCCACGCCCACGCTCGAGGGTCCACCGTCGAGTACCAGGTCGACGTCGGCGCCGAGGTCCGCCACCACGTGCGCGGCCCGCGTCGGCGACACCCGGCCAAAATGGTTGGCGCTGGGTGCGGCCAGCCCCCCGCCGAAGGCGCGCAGCACCGCCAGAGCTACCGGGTGCGCAGGGACACGAACGGCCACGGTGCCCTGGCCTCCGGTGACTGCGTCCGAAGCGCGCGTGGAGCGCGGCAACACCAGCGTCAGTGGCCCGGGCCAAAACGCTGCGGCCAGCGCCTCTGCCTCCGGCGGAAGACGGCTCGCCCATTCTTTCACGGCCTCGGAGGCCGCCAGGTGGACGATGAGGGGGTGGGTGGAGGGGCGTCCCTTGACGGCAAAAATGCGGCGAACGGCGAGCTCATTTTCGGCGTCCGCCGCGAGGCCGTACACCGTCTCGGTGGGAAGCCCGACCAATCCGCCATGGCGCAGCACTTCCACCGCGCGTCGCAGTGCATCGGCCGTGGGCAGCTCGGCGGTGGTGGTCATCTTCGGAAGTGAATCCTCTCGCTGGAGGCGCTAGTAAGCATGCAGCACGGGTCGGGGACAACGAGTCGGCGATTCTGCCGAGGCCGCGGGGAGGCTTTTGGATGTCGCGGACGGAGCGGTACCTCGCACGCAGCCCGATGCCCGCCGCGGCGCGCGCCCTCTTCGACTGGCACGCGCGCCCCGGAGCGTTCGAGCGCCTCAGTCCGCCGTTCGACCCGGTGCAGCTGGTCGAGCGTCCCCTCCACATGGCGGTGGGAGCGCGCACCGTGCTTCGAGTTCGCCTCGGCCCGTTTCCACGAACCTGGGTCGCTGTGCAGACCGGGCTCGAGGACGGTGTTTCCTTCAGCGACCGGCAGGAGTCAGGCCCCTTTGCGCTCTGGGAGCACACGCACCGCATGGTGCCCGCCGGCCCGGACCGTTCCGTCCTCGAGGACGAGGTCCACTACCAGCTGCCCTTCGGCTGGGTCGGAACGCTGGGAGGTCGCCAGCTGGTCCGGTCCAAAATCGAGTCCCTCTTCGCTTACCGCCACACGCTCCTGGCGGCGGACCTGGCGCGCCATCGGGCGCTTCCAGGTCCGGCTCTGCGGGTGGCCATCAGCGGTTCTCACGGGTTCATCGGCACGGCGCTCTCTGTCTTTCTCACCACCGGCGGGTATACCGTGGAGCGGCTCCCGCGTTCGGGTGTCACCCCGGCGCTGCTCGAGGGCCTCGATGCGGTGGTGAATCTGGCCGGGGCGTCCGTGGCCTCTGGCCGTTGGAGTCCGGCGCGCAAAGAGGAGATTCGCCGAAGCCGAGTGGAGAACACCCTTCAGCTGGTGGGTGCGATGCGAGCCTGCACCCGTCCGCCCCCGGTGCTCATCTCCGGCTCCGCCATCGGGCTCTACGGCGACCGGGGGAGCGAGGCACTGGACGAGGCCTCCTCCGCCGGCAAAGGCTTCCTGGCCGAGGTCTGTCAGGCCTGGGAGGAAGCGGCGAGAAGTGCCGAGTCGCTCGGCACGCGGGTGGTGCTGCTTCGCACCGGCCTGGTGCTCAGCGCGAACGGCGGCGCGCTGGCGAAGCTGGCCCCGGTCTTCCGCGCCGGCCTCGGCGGCCGCGTGGGACCCGGCAGCCAGGTCTACAGCTGGATAGCGCTCGAGGACGTGGTGGGCGCGATTCACTTTGCGTTGCGGACCCCGGAGCTGACCGGGCCGGTGAACCTCACGGCGCCCGAAGCCGCCACCAACGGGGCCTTCACCGAGGCGCTGGGTGCGGTGCTCCATCGCCCCACGCCGGTCCCTTTTCCAAGCGCGGCGGTGCGCGCCCTCTTCGGGCAGATGGGGACGGAGACTCTCCTGGCTTCAGCCCAGGTGACGCCCCACGCGCTGCTCGACGCTGGCTTCACGTTTCGCTGGCCGGGACTTCGCGAGGCGCTGCGCTTTTGTCTCGGCGTGGACCGGCTGCGCAGTCTCGCGTGAACGCGCTCCCCAGAAGGGCAGCCAAGCGCACCGTCCCTCAGCTGGCGACGTTCCGGAACGCGACGAGGGTCGCCGAGCGTCTGGGAGGAGGCGCGGGCGCCTCCACGGCCAGCGTTGCCATGCCCGGCCTGGCCCGATGCTGTCGTCCCGACCGGTCAAGCCTTGACGCTGCGCGGTGCGTCTGAAAAGAGGGTCCGCCGATGATCCAGGTGGACGGCCTCACCAAGTACTACGGAGCGCGTGCCGCCATCCGTGACCTCAGCTTCCGGATCTCCTCCGGCGAGGTGGTGGGCTTTCTTGGGCTCAACGGTGCGGGGAAAACCACCACCCTGAAAATTCTCGCTGCCGTTCTGCTCCCCTCCTCGGGCACGGTGCGCATCGACGGGATGGACGTGGCGCGAGCGCCTCGGAGCCTGAAGCAGCGCATCGGCTACCTTCCGGAGCAGGCGCCCCTCTACGACGAGATGACGGTGGGGGGCTACCTCCGCTTTGTCGCCGAGCTTCATGGTGTCCCTGCGGCGCGGGCGTCGACGGCGGTGGAAGCCGTGGAGGAACGCACCGACCTGCGCAGCGCGCACTCCGAATTGCTCGGCTCGCTCAGCCACGGGTACCGCCAGCGGGTGGGCGTGGCGCAGGCCCTCGTCCACGGACCTTCCATCCTCCTCCTCGACGAGCCGAGCAAGGGTCTCGACCCTGCCCAAATCATCGAGATGCGCGGGCTCCTGCGGAGCCTTCGGACCACCCACACCGTATTGGTGAGCAGCCACATTCTCCCGGAGATTGCGCAGACCTGTGACCGCTTGCTGGTGATTCGTGACGGCGAGCTGGTGGCTCAGGGTACCGAGCATGAGCTGGAGCAACGGCTGGGAGGGAGCGGTTCGGTTGTGGTGGAAGTGCGCGGTTCAGCGGCCGCCGCGGAGGCTGCGCTGCGGGGCGTAGAGGGAGTCCGCGCGGTGACGGTGGTGTCCGGCGACGAGGACCGTGTCGAGCTGCGAGCCGATGCGCCCGAGGCGCTCCGACCCGCAATCGCACGTGCGGTGCTTGCTGCCGGCCTGGACTTGCTGAGGCTCGACGTTGGCCAGGACCGGCTCGAATCGCTCTTCCTTCGCCTCACCGGGGGGACGGAGGCTTGACCGCCCTGCGCAACGTGGTGCTCATCGCTCGACGTGAGCTGATGGCCATGGTTGGCACGATGACCGGCTGGGTCATCCTCGCCGCCGTCCTCGCCGTGGATGGGCTGCTCTTCAACGCCTACGCGCTGGAGGGCATCCGGCGGTCGGCCGACGTGCTGACGCGCTTCTTCTACTTCTCCTCTGGTACGACGATGGTGGCGGCGATTTTCGTTTCCATGCGGCTGCTGGCCGAGGAGCGGCAGGCGGGCACGCTGCCCCTCTTGTACGCGTCACCCGTCCAGGATGTGGAAATCGTCTTGGGCAAGTTCTTCGCCGGGCTCCTCTTCCTCTGTGGCTTGACGTTGCTGACCGCGTACATGCCCCTGTTGATTCTCGTCCACGGCAAGGTGTCGGTCGGACATCTGGCCGCCGGCTACCTGGGACTCTTCCTGCTGGGCTCGGCGTGCGTGGCGGTGGGAACCTTCGCCTCGGCCCTGGCCCGGACCCAGATTGTGGCTGGCATCGTCGGCGGAGCGCTCTTGGTGGCTCTCCTCGTCACCTGGCAGCTTTCCCGGGTAGCGGAGCCGCCCTTCGCCGGGTTGTTCGCAGCGCTCGCGCTCCACAATCTTCACTTCGTCCCGTTCGAGTCGGGGGTGATTCACCTGCGCGACGTCGCGTACTACCTGCTCGTGACTTGGGTGCTGCTCTTCGCGGCCACCCGGGTGGTGGAGGCTCGAAGGTGGCGATGAGCACGCGGAGTGCCTGGCTCTCGGAAACCTTCGCCGCTGGCCTTCTCGCCGTCTTCATCGGCGAGCGGCTGGTGGGGGCTGGACTGGCACGCACCGTGTGCACCACGCTCGGGGTCCTCGCGGCGCTGGGTTCCTTCGCCTGGCGTCTGGGACGCTCCAGCTCCGAGGAGGACGACCAGCGGGCAACCGTGGAGGGCACCTTTGCGGCACTCCAGGCGGTCGGCCTACTCGCGCTCGTCACCTACTTTCTCCAGTCGGACCTTCTTCCGCGGCTCGGTGGCCCTGACCTCACGCAGGTGGCTCCGCGCCTGACAGTGGCCTTCCGCGCCCTGTGCGCACTGCTGGCCCTTCTCTCGCTCCTGCCCTTGGCGCTAGGAGAACTCGCCTACGCTCCGATGGCGCGTGCTCCGACGGTCGAGGAGTACCGAGTCCAGGACGCCGTCCTCTCTGGCCTGGGGTTGGCGGCGGTGCTCGTCTCGGCGCTGGCGCTGGGCTGGGTGGCGGACGCGCGCGATGCCAAGGCGGACCTCTCCTACTTCCGCACCGCCCGGCCGAGCGATGCCACACGCGCCATTGTGCGTGGCCTGACCGAACCGGTGACGCTGACGCTCTTCTTTCCACCAGGAAACGACGTGGGGACTGCGGTCGGGGACTATGCGCAGGACCTCGGTCGAGAGAACCCCCGTCTAGAAATCCGTCGCTACGACCAGGCCGTCGAGCTGGCGCGCGCTCGCGAGCTGGGGGTGACGGCCAACGGCTCGGTGGTGGTTAGCCGCGGAGCCCGGAAGGAGGTCTACGTCCCGGGCCTGGAAATGGAGCAAGCGAAGGGCGAGTTGCGAGCCTTGGACGCCGAAATCTCCAAGCGACTGGCGGCGGTGGCCCGGGCTCGACAGATTCTCTATCTCACCAGCGGTCACGGGGAACGGCTGGAGCAGAACCCGGATGCCCTCGACGCCCGGGGCACGGTGCGCATTTTCCGGGAGCTCCTGCGCGCGCAGAATGACGAGTTGCGGCCACTCGGGCTCCCGGAGGGGTTGGCCGCCGAGGTACCGAAGGACGCCGGTGCGGTGCTCGTCCTTGGGCCAACCTCGCCCTTCCTTCCCGAGGAGATTCAAGCGCTCAACCGCTACGTCCGCGGCGGGGGCCGGATGTTCATCGCCCTGGACCCGGAGGGAGGCGAGGCATTCGATGCATTGCTCCAGCCGCTGGGGGTGCGCTTCGTTCCCACCATGCTCGTCAATGACCGGGTCTTCGTCCCGCGTTCTCACCAGCCCAGCGACCGCGCCCTCCTCGTCACCGCGACCTACTCGTTTCATCCGTCGGTCGCCACGCTGGCGCGACTGGGCGTATCCGCGCCGATGCTCTTCATCACCGCCGGCTCGCTGGAGGTCCTGAAGCAGAAGCCGGCGGACACGGCCGTCGACTTCACCGTGCTGGCGTTGCCCGATACCTTCCGGGATTTCCAGGGCACCTTTACCTTCGAGCAGCGGGCCGGAAAGCGACGGGCCTGGGAGCTTGCGGCGGCTGTCACCTTGCAACGCAAAGGCGCCACCGACGGCCGGGCAGTGGTGGTGGCGGACGCCGACATGGTCACCGATGTGGCCATGGAGGGCAACATCGGAAACCGCACCTTCGCCCTGGACTCGGTGCGCTGGTTGCTCGGCGAGGACGCCATTGGTGCGCCCAGCAGCGAGGTCGACGTGCCGATGCAGCACACTCGCGGCCAGGACGTCCTGTGGTTCTACGCCACCCTCTTCATCGCGCCAGCGGCGGCGTTGGCGATGGGCGTGGTCGTCACACGACGCCGGAGGGGGAAGCGGTGAAGGCGCGAAGTGCAGCCGTGCAGGGAGCTATCGCGGCCGGAGCGCTGGCGCTTGCTGCTGCCACCTGGCTGCGAGCTCCTGAATCCGCCACCTCCGGTGGAGTGGTCATCGCCAACCTTCCGACGGCCGCGGTCCAGCGCGTGGTGTGGGACGATGGAAGCCACCGGGTGGAGGTGGAACGCGCCCACCCGGGAGAGCCAGGCGTCTGGGTTCGCATCGCCCGCAGCCCATTGCTGTTGCCGCCAGATGCCGGGCTGGACGCCGGAGCGCGCCCGTCGATGGCTCCTTTGTCCGACGGCGGACCTTCTCCCGCGCGCCCCGGCGATGGCGGCACGCGGGTTGACGCGGGTTCGCGGGCCGACGGCGGCGTTCTCCCGCTGGACATCGCACCGCCTGCGCCGGACCGCGAGCTCCGCGGCAACGACGCAGCCGAAAAGCTGCTCGGGCAGTTCTCGCCCTTCACCGCGGCCCGGGCGTTGGGCGTTCCTGACGCCAGCAAGCTTCGCGAGCTCGGCCTCCAGGGCAGTCTCCGCCGGCTGGAAGTCTGGACGCCGAATAGCCGCCTCAGCTTCGTGGTGTCCTCTCCTGTCGGGACGGGCGCCTCCTACCTCCGCGCCGAGGACGGTCGCGTCTTCGTCCTCGGCGGCTCGATGGTGCAGGACCTCACCTCGGCGGCCAGCCGACTGGTCGACCGGCGGGTGCACGCCTTCCGGGCGGAGGAGGCGGACCGAGTGGTGGTGCATCTCGGCACCCAATCCCGGACGCTCTTCCAGCGGCGCGTCGGTGGCACGACGAAACTCTTCAACGACGTGCACACAGACACGCCGGACGCCTATGCCCAGGTGTGGGTGGACAAGTTGAACAAGGTCGTCCCGAGCGACGTCCTCGGGAAGGGCGAGCTTCCGCCCGAGGGAGAGCCACGGGTGGAGCTGCGGGTGGACTTCCAGCGCGGGAACCAGTCGCTGGGCTTCGTGGAGTTCGCCCGGGCGCAGAACGCTTGGTTCGCCCGCAGCGAGCACTCCGTGGGCTGGATGCGGGTCGTGGGGCGTGCCGAGGCACTGATGCACGACGTGGACCGCCTGCTGTCCACGCCGTAGCGTCGGCCGATGGCCTTCACGCTCCTCGAGACTCCGCTCGGGCCCTCCGGCGTGGAATGGAGTGAGACCGGCGTCACCCGGCTCCTGTTTGGTCGCAACGCAGACACGCTGCGTGCCCGCTTCGACGCGCGGGGCGCGCTGGAAAGCCAGCGGCCGCCGCGATTCGTCCGGGAAACCATCGCGCGGCTGCAAGCCCACCTCCTGGGTCGGGCACAGGACTTCGCGTCCATCCCGCTGGACTTGACCGGGAGCTCGCCCCTCTTCGGCGACGTGGCGGCGGCGCTGCGAGACACGCCGGCAGGAGCCACGGTGGAGGCCGAGGCGCTTGCGGCCCGCATCGCCCTCCCGGGTGGCGCGGCTGGTCTCCGGCGGTTGCTGACGCGCAACCCCCTTCCCATCCTTCTTCCCGGACATCGCATTCTCGGCGCTGGAGGGTTGCTCGGGGCGTGGGGTGGCGGAGAGAGCGTCCACGAGCGTCTCTTGGCGCTCGAGTCCATGGGCCACCCGCGGCTCCACACCACGAACGGCGAGCCCGCGGCCGCTCGCATCGAGGCGGCACTGGCGTACCTCCGGGCGCAGGATGCTCAGCTGGGTGAGCTCATCGAGCGGGTGGGACCTTTCCGCCTCACGCTGCGACAGGGCCATTCGCCCTACGAGGCGCTGGCGCGCTCCATCGTCGGTCAGCAAATTACCGGACGGGCAGCACAGGCCATTCTCGCGCGGCTGGCTGCCCAGTTCGGGACGCCGGGCGTCCCTCCGCCGGACCGCATCCGACGGGCGACGGATGCGAAGCTCCGTGCCGCGGGCCTGTCCGGCGGGAAGGCCCGCGCCTTTCGCGACCTCGCCGCCCACGCACTTGCCGGAGGAGTGCCCTCGTGGGCAGTCCTCCGCCGGTGGCCCGATGAGCGCATCCTCGCCACCCTGACCGAGATTCATGGCATCGGGCGGTGGACGGTGGAGATGGTGCTGCTCTTTCGCCTCGGGAGACCGGATGTGCTCCCCCTCGGGGACTATGGCGTTAAGAAGGGGTACGCGCGGATGTTCGCGCGAGGACGCCTGCCTTCGTCGCGAGAGCTGCAGCGGCGCGGATGGCGCTGGCGTCCATTCCGCAGTGTCGCCAGCTGGTACCTGTGGCGGGCCCTCGAGTTGCCCTGAGTCATCCACAACCTCTTTGCACTTCTTCACCAGGCGGCCTGTCGACCCTTCACAGAGTGCTCTTAGGTCCTGGTGACGAAGGACGGCGCTCCGACCGGATGGACCGGTCAGCCGCCTTGTGAAGGAGCAGTTCAGATGTTTGGCATTCTCTTTGGAGTGTTGTGCGTTGCCGGGATGGTGTACGTGCTGCGACGCCCGTATGCGTTCGCCCATCGCGGCGGCTGGGACCGAGGCTGGCATGGAGCGCACGGCCGGCACGGGTGGCAAGACAGTGAGCCCTGGGGTGGTGGGGGTGCGGGACGCGGCTTCGGCGAGCCAGGCCGTGCCCGGCGCATGCTCCGCTGGGTCTACGAGCGCCTGGGGACGTCACCTGCCCAGGAGACGGTGCTCGCCGATGCGGCAGAGGCCGTGGTGGGTGCGGTGCAGAGTCTCCGGGGCGAGTGGCAGCAATCTCGAGGCGACCTCGCCCGGGCGCTTCGCTCAGAGACCTTCGACGTCGACGCGATGAGGTCCGCCTTCGGGCGCCATGACGAGCGCATCAAAGTCCTCCGCGAGGTGCTGACGACGCAGGGCGCGCGTGTTCACGATGTTCTCGACGGACGCCAGCGTGCGGCGCTCGCCGACCTCCTCGAGCGCGCTTCCGGCCGCGGCCGGTGGAATGTCTAGGAAGGATTCCATGCGACGACCATTCCTCATCGTGTTTCTCGGCCTCGGTGCGCTTCTCGGCTTTGGCTCGGGCATTCATCAATTGCGCTGGCATCGCTGGGCCCAACGGGCGGCGTTTGAGCGTCACGTTGCCGAGATTTGCGTCGACGCGGCGCGAAGCGGGCAACTGCCGCCTGGTCCAGGACCCGGGCGTGGGCCCGGTGCTGGTCCAGGCTGGTAGGCTCTGTCCCTCAATGTCCGTCCGGGTGCTGCTCATCGACGATGACCGTCGGCTCCAGGAGCTGCTGAAGACGTTCCTGGAGCAGAACGGCGTCTCGGTGGTCGGCGCTCCGGACGGAACCACCGGGCTTCAACTGTTGAACGTCGGGACGTTCGATGCCGTTCTGCTCGACGTCATGATGCCCGGCATCGACGGCCTGGAAGTCGTCCGGCGCATCCGCAGCAAGAGCAGCGTTCCGGTGCTGATGCTCACCGCGCGCGGGGATGAGACGGACCGCGTGGTGGGGCTGGAAATCGGGGCCGACGACTATGTCGCCAAGCCCTTCAGTCCTCGCGAGCTTCTGGCCCGTCTCCGCGCCGTGCTCCGGCGAAGCAAGCCCGAGTCGCTCGCCGAGCGCCTGGCGGTGGGCGACGTGCTTGCCGACGTTGGCACCCGGGAAGTTCGGGTGGCCGGTCAACCGGTGGAGCTCACCGGCATCGAGTTCGACATTCTCATTGCGCTCATGCGCCGGCCGGGCCGCGTCGTTCCCCGGGACGCGCTGCTGTCGGAGGCTGGCCGCTCCGACGTCGTCGTGGGCGAGCGGACGGTGGACGTTCACATCTCTCATTTGCGCGCCAAGCTGGGCGATGACCCCAAGGCGCCCCGGCGCATCAAGACGGTGCGCGGGGTGGGCTACGTGCTCGCCCGAGAAACGTGAGCACCCGGGTGTACGGACACCACCATCATCGCTGGCCAGGGAACCCGCGTCTGCAGGCGTGGCGGGGGCGGATGCGGCTCCAGCGCAGACTGTTTCTCTGGTTTGGCGCCGCCATCTTCGTGACGGGTGTCGTCGTCTCGCTGGCCTTCGCTACCCTGGGGAGGCTGGAGGGAACTCCCCCTCCGCGGCAAAGGAGCGTGGACCTGGTGTCCTGGCAGGCCGCGCAGGTCTGGAACAGCCCCGAGGCGCGGACGGCCTGGGCCCAGCACCTGGCCGAGGGACTGGGTTGGACGCTTCAACTCGAGGATGGAAGCCACCAGGGCCTTGCTCGCTACGGACCTCCCTTGCTGCACCAGCACATGCTGGCGCCGGTGCACGTGGACGGCGCGCTGGTGGGGTACGTGCGCATCGACACCAGTCCCTCGCACCGGGGGGAGTTGTGGCCGGTTCTCCTGGTGCTGCTGTTGCTCTTCGGGATGCTGTGGTGGGCGGCCGGACGCATCGCGCGACGCATCGCCTGGCCGCTGGCGGAGCTGACGCGGGTCGCCAAGGCATTGGGCGAGGGCCAGCTGTCGGCGCGCGCCGAGGTGCACGGGAGGGGCGAGGTCCGTGAGCTGGCGATGGTGATGAACGAGATGGGGGGGCGCATCGAGCGTCAACTCCAGGACCAGCGTGAGCTACTGGCCGGGGTTTCTCATGAGCTGAGGACACCGCTTTCCAGAGTACGGCTGTTGCTGGAACTCGGCCGGAGTGGAGCCGAGATTCCCGGGACTCTGGACGAGGTGGAGAGTGAGGTGGTGGAGATGGACCGACTGGTGGGCGAACTGCTCGCCAGTGCGCGCATGGACTTCTCCGCAGTGGCTCGTGTCACGCTCGACTCACGCGACGTCGCTGCGCGGGCGCTGGAGCGTTCAGGGCTGCCGCCCGCGCTCTTGCAGGTGGAGGCTGTCCAGAGAAGCTTTCAGGGGGACCCAACGCTGCTTGGTCGAGCGCTGGCGAATCTTCTGGAGAACGCGACCCGACACGGAGGTGGTGTCACCGCACTTCGAGTGACGGAGGAGCCGCGAGCACTCGTCTTCTCGGTCGAAGATGCCGGGCCCGGCTTTGTCGCCGAGGAGACCCCCAAGCTGTTTCAACCCTTCAAGCGCGGCACGGGCTCGAGGCAGGGGGAGCACGCAGGCCTCGGGCTGGGGCTGGCGCTCGTCCGGCGCATCGCGGAGGCCCACGGAGGAAGAGCGTTTGCCGAGAACCGAATAGGAGGGGGCGCGCGCGTGGGCTTCACCGTGACGCTCTGAGCGAGCCAGTGGCCTTCCTCGCACCCTCCAGGTGAGGCAGCCCCTGGCCCTCCAAGGCTTCTCGGCCGGTCGCCCCTTTGGAGCGAATGGCCGCTTGCCAGGTGCAGCAGGCCCTCCGCCGGGCTAGACAGCCAGGGCATGCCTGCTTCGTTTCACGACCCGGCGCTCGCCGGCCGTGTGGAGGCCTTCCTCAAGGCCGCGCGGGGCGAAGACGTCCAGGTGCTGGCCATGGCGCCCCTGGCCGGGGGCGCCTGTCAGGACATGCACCGGGTGGAGCTCGCCACGGCGCAGGGGCCAATCAAGCTCGTGCTCCGGAGTGATGCACGACGCTCCCTGCCGGCGAGCATTGGACGCCGCGAAGAGTACGCCGTGGTGGAGGCGGCGCGCGGGGCCGGCGTTCCCACGCCGGCCGTCCACCACCTCACCGAGGGGTTGGTCCGGCCCGGTGCCTGGGCGTACTTCATGGACTGGGTAGACGGGGAGGCCATCGGCCGGAAGGTGGTGAAAGCGCCAGAGCTGGCGGCTGCCCGCCAGCGGCTCCCCCAGCAGCTGACGCAGGCGCTGGCCCGCGTCCACACCGTCAGGCCAGTCGCACACCCGGCCCTTTTCGTGCGGAGGCTGTCGGGAGGCCCCATCCAGGGCGGCCTGGCCTTCGTCCGCGGCATGCTCGACACGCTGCGGGAGCCACACCCGGAGCTGGAGTATGCCTTTCGGTGGCTGGCAGCCAACACGCCACCCCCGGGTGGCGAGTGTCTGCTTCACGGGGACTTCCGTACCGGAAACTTTCTCGTCACGGCCGAGGGCCTGGCCGCTGTCCTGGACTGGGAATTCGCGCGGTGGGGAACGCCGGCCGAGGACATCGGGTGGCTCTGCATCCGGGACTGGCGCTTCGGCCAGAATGCGCTTCCCGCTGGGGGCCTCGCGACCCGCGAGGCCTTTCTCGACGCCTATGCGCTCGCGAGCGGCACTCAAGTCCCGATGCGCGCTCTGCACTGGTGGGAAGTGATGGGCAACGTCCGGTGGGCGGCGGGCAGCATCCACCAGGGTGAGCGATACCTGTCGGGCGAGGAGTCGGACCTGGAATACGTGGCCATCGCCCGCCGCGCTCCGGAGATGGCGTGGGAGGCACTTCGCCTCTTGGAGCGGGGAAGGTAGAGGCCAATGCAGGAACGACCTGAACCTCGCGCAGTGCTGGAGGCGCTGGCGCGCTTTCTCCTCGAAGAGCTCATGCCGGCGGTGACGGACAAGCGGCTTGCCTTTCGCGTCTTGATTGCCGCCCACCTTGCTTCCACGTTGGCAGCGGAATTGGAGGTTCGCCCGCAGCATGCCGAGGAGGAGCGACTTCGCCTGAGCGCGCTTCTTCCCGATGTGCCGGTGTCCTCGGATGTGCGCGTGGCGCTTCGCGACCTCAATGCGGCGCTGGTGGACCGGCTTGTCCAAGGAAACCCTCCCGACGACGACGTCGCCTTACGCGCGCACTTGCGGCTGACGCTGGCGGACGCGCTCCGTGTCTTCAGTCCGCGCTTCGACACCTCCCCCGACATCGAGGGCTAGCCCATGGACTTCGCACTTCCTCCGGACCTCGCTGCCCTGCGCCAGGAGATTCGCTCTTTCATGGATGCTCGCGTCCTACCGAAGGAGAAGGACATCATTCGCGAGGACGGCGCTGGCGAGGAAGGCGTCCTGAAGGAGCTTCAGCAGGCGGCGCGGAAGGCTGGACTCTTCGTTCCGCACCTGCCGGCGCAGTACGGGGGCCGTGGCCTGGGCATTCTCGGCATGTGCACCCTCTTCCGAGAGATGGGCCGGTCACCCGTCGGTGCGCGCGTCTTCAATTGCGATGCGCCCGACCAGGGGAACATGGACCTCTTGCTTCAGCAGGCCAGCCCTGCGCTCCAGGAGCGCTGGTTGCGCCCGCTCGCTCGCGGGGAGATTACTTCCACCTTCTGTATGACGGAGCCCGCGCCTGGAGCCGGGTCGGACCCCTCCAACCTTCAGACTCGAGCTGTCCGCGACGGGGATGCGTGGCGCATCGACGGCCACAAGTGGTACTCGACCGGCGGCGGACGCGCGTCGTTCCTCATCGTCATGGCCCGTACCTCCGACGAGGCACGCAGTGGAGCGACGCTCTTCGTCGTCGACCGGAACGCGCCCGGGGTGACCCACGTGCGGGACATCCGCACTCTTGGGCCTGACCTGCTCGCCCACCGGGAAGCGGAGTTCCGCTTCGAAGGCGTCCGTGTCCCCGAGGAGGCCATTCTTGGTCAGCTGGGAGAAGGCTTTCGGTTGGCCCAGGCCCGTCTCATCCCGGCCAGGCTCACTCACTGCATGCGCTGGCTCGGGCTCGCTGACCGGACGCTGGAGCTGTGCAAGGCCTACCTCACCACCCGCGTCAGCTTCGGGAAGCTCTTGGCGGAACACCAGGCCATGCAGGCCATGCTCTTTGACGGTGCGACGCGTATTCACGCCGGAAACCTCATGACTTGGCATTGCGCGTGGCTCCTCGCCCAGGGCCGCACAAAGGAGGCTCGTCCCTACGCCTCCATCGCCAAGACGCACGTGGCCCGGACGCTGTGCACCGTGCTCGACGATGCCATCCAGATGCACGGAGCCCTTGGCTACAGCGAGGATGTGCCTTTTTCGCTCTGGTACCGCAGCGCCCGTGCCGCACGCATCGCCGACGGACCAGATGAAGTGCATCTAGGCGTCGTGGCGCGTGACTACCTCACCGGGAAGTTGCCGCTCTTGGTGTAGGGAAGGCGGATGAGGCCGCAGGGAGCTGGGAGGCTGCGGCCCGAGGAGACACCAGGGCAGAAGACTTTTCTCCGGAGTGCCTCGCCTCATGCTGGCTCGAGTCCAGCCACGCCCCCCTGGCCCCGCCGCCTCCGAAAGCGACGTCAGGGCTTGCCCGAGCCTCCGCCGCGCGGTTCTTCCTCGATGAGGTCGGCGTCCACCAAGGGCATCTCCGAGGTGGAACCGGTGCGGGGTGGCTCCTTCGGGCTCAGCAGCTCGAAGGGCTCGCCTTCCAAGGGCGCGGCCTCCACGCCGGCAACTGCAGCCGTGGGTGGTGGGACAACAGTGACGGCCTCTGAGGGGACGCTGCCAAAGCCCAACGGAGCAGCCGCGGCATTGTCCCGCGTGTGACGGACGAGGGCCGCGGCGAAGGCGGTGGTGGACACCTGGAAGCCGGCGCGCACCAGCACCACCCCCTGCGCCACCAGCAGCCCGAGCCAGGCCAGGCCGGTGTTGCCCTCCGGGAGCGAGGCGTGCAAGCGCACCAGGAGGTACACCACCAGCAGCTCGGCGACCCCGAGGAGGGTATAGGCCGCCCAGGCGCCAGGTGAGCGAAGCACGAGTCGAAAGGAGCGCCACACCGCCTTGCGCGTGTTTCGCAGCTCTTCGACTAGGGCCAGCACCCGGGCCGTATCGAGCGTCAGCCTCCACAGTGCCCACAGCACGCCCGCCAGGAGAAGATGGAGAAGCGCCCACACGGTGAGCGGCCGCTCGACTACCCAGTTGACGGCCGACCCAGTGAAGACGGAGTCCTTGTGCATAAGGTGGAGGAGTGCCGCAGCGCCCGCCACCAGGCCCGCGCACACCGCGAAAAGAAGAAGGCTCCACAGCAACGTCCGAAGCACCCGGCCGAAACTCCGGGCGCACTCGGCGAGGAAGTCCGCGAACCGGAAGTCATCCACCGTCCAGGCCCGCCACACGACGCCACCGGTGAGGAAGAGGGTGAAGGGAAGCGCAATGAGAAGCGCGACGCCTAAGCCCCTGAGCGGACCCCCTCCCGGGGGAAATGCTTCAGAAACGCCCAGGAGGAGTTGCGAGGAGAGCAGGGGCTTCCCCTCGGCCAGCGGCGCGTGACCGTAGAATTTGACGAGTGGCGGAATGTCCGGAAACACAGCGATGGCCGCACAGAGCAGCGTCAGGCCGAGCAGGATGAGCAGCGTCTGCCACTCGGAGAAGCCCTTGACGACGGCAGCGGGAATGGCACGGAGTGTCCGCACGTGGAAGGAGGTCTTTCGTCTCTAGAGGAAGGCTGCGAGAAGCGTGGTGCACAGCTGGCTGGCATAGAGGTAGAAGCCGACCAGCGCGGTGGGCGCGTGGGGTGTCGCCCGTCGCGAGCGGGCGTCGTTCACCGGCGCGGCGTCGAGCATGTTGATGCCAGCCGGGTCGACTCGCGCTTCACGAACGAGGCCCTTCTTGCCGGTGCGCAGGTAACTGTAACGCTGCCAGGTGTCCTTGCCGTCCCAGCCCTCGTCCACCACCGTGCCGTCCTCGAACGTCACCCGGACGGTGGTGGGCAGTTCCATCGGGGCCCGGCGTTCGACCGTTACCGTGCACCGCACCGGGGCCGTGTCCTCGGAGGCGGGCTCCTTCCACGCCTGCGTCACGGGATTCCCCTTGGCGTCGTCGAAAGCCCCGGCGACGGCTTGTGCCTCCGCTTTGCAAGAGATGTCGGCGACTGCCAGGTCGAGCCCATTGGTGCTGTAAAAAAACTGGTGCTCGAATCCTGAGAGGTCGCGTCCGGACACTTCCTGCGCTACGGCGAAGAAGTCGGCTGTGGCGGGATGCTTAAACGCCCAGCGTTCGACATAGGTGCGCATCACCTTGGCGAAGGTCTCCGAGCCCAGGGTCAGTTCCAGTTGCCGGAGCGCCAGTTCCGTCCGCGCATACGAGTTTTCTCCGTAGTCCGAGTTGGAGCGGTATTTCCACGCCTCCCGGACGATGGGGGAGTCATAGCGAAGCTTGGCCGCTGGACGAGCCGGTGCCCAAGGGGACAGGTCGGTCTTGAACAGGGGTGCGATCAGCGCGCGCAACGGTGGGCCTGCAAGGTAGGCCAGGTTCCAGCGGATACCCTCGGCGTCCATCACCTTGGCCGTGCCGTAGCTGTTGATGCCTTCGTCCATCCAGGCTTCTTCGAATTCGTTGGAGGCCACCAGGCCCATCCAGTAGTTGTGGCCGAACTCGTGCACGACGACTTCCCACAGCATGGGGTCCTTGCCGGGGGCCGGGTCGCGTCGGCTGACCGCGGTGTAGAATGTCGGGTACTCCATCCCGCCCGTCGCGATGGCGTGCTCGGTATTGGGCGGCGCCACGATGGTGACGTGCGTGTAGGGGTAGGGCATCCACCAGCGTCCGTAGTCCCTCAGGGAGACCTTCTGTGCAGCCAGCAGCTGGACGGCGGTGGCGCGGTACTGCGGCTCGATGAGCGCGGAGAGCTTGACCTCCGGGAGCCCATCCTCGCGAAAGACGTCCGTTACCTCGATGAACTTCGGATTGGCCGTCCAGGCGAACTCCTGGACATCATCCTGATGGAAGCGGTGGGTGACGGTGCCGTCGGCGTTCGCCGTGCGTCCGGTGCGCACGCCGCTGGCACCGACGAAGAAGCGGGCGGGCACGGTGAGCGTGACGTCGTAGGTCCCGAAGTCCGCGTAGAATTCGCTGTTGGCGTGGTACTGGTGCGCATTCCACCGGGGCTTGGTGGCGCCGCGGGTCGGCGGGACCTCCAGGACTGCGAGCTTGGGAAACCACTGCCCCATGAGGTAGTAGTCGCCGCTGTAGCCGGAGCGTGCGACGGCCCGCGGCACGCGCGACTCCCAGCTCAACTCGAACGTCACCGTCCCGCCCGGCGGCACGGGCTGCGGCAGCGTCAGGGTGAACACCGTCTGGTCATCGGCGTTGTCGTCGTCCGGGTGTTGCCAGCGGAGCGTGCTGAGAATGTCCGTCCCATCGGGGAGGGAAGCGCGCGTCACCTTCGTCCACCCCCACTCGTCCGGCGTGCGAACGGGGTAGCGGCCCGAGCCGCTCGGTGCTTCGTCGCGGAAACCCTGGTCCACGGCGTCACGGTAGAAGGTGGACTTGGCGTTCTTGAAGGCGTTCCAGTACGCGTGAAACCACAGTGTTGCCTGCGGTTCGGCGCTCCTGTTCACCCACGTCACCATCTCCTTCCCAATCACCTTGCGCTCGGCAGGCTCGAGCCGGGCCTCCATGACGTAGGAGGCGATGCGGTCACTGAGGGGCTGGCCGATGGCTCGTCCCTGCTCGTCGAAACGGGCAGGCGCGGGGGTGGCGGCCAGAAATGCAACCAGGAGAAGGGGCGGCGCAATGGGCATGGGCGGGCGAGGGCGCGCGGAGATTGCCTGCTTCCACGGGCCGTGCAAAGGAACTTCAACCGAGGGCGTCAGAGACCTGGCGGAGGCAGTTCCTTGCCGTCCGTGGAGAGGCCCGGCACCGCGAGCAGTCGGCGGACCACCTGGGACATCCGGTCCTGGTCTCCCTCCTGGACGTCCAGGGCGAAGCTCACCTCCTCGTAGCGGTGGCCGGGAGTGACGAGCAGCAGGGGACGGGGAACGCGCTCCAGCGGATTCACCAGGGCGCGGAGCCCAGCATTCCACTCGCGGGCCACCTCCTCGAGCGGGACTGCCTCCACGCGCAGCCGGTAGGCCACGCCTGGCCCGGCCGCGTCCTCGAGCACGATGGTGCCGTCGAGCGCCAGGCCAGCTCGGCGCAAGGCAGTCCGCTGCTCCGGTGTCAGGAAGCTTGCCGGGTCGAGCGCCGAGAGGTCTGCACCGAGGGCGTCGACGAGGCGAGTGCGAGCCATCCGGTCGACCGGTGAGTGGATGAAGGCCGTCCAGGCGTCGGTGAGGGACTTGGTGCGAGCGCGCTGGGCCTGGCTCTCGCGCGCGGCCCGGCTCTCCTGCTCCGCAGTGAGCAGCTTTCTGTCCTGGGCGATGGCGATGGCCTCGGGAAGTGTGGCCTGTGTTCCGGTGCGGAGCGGGTCGACGGTGACCAGCACCAGAAGCGAGTCCGGCTCGTTGGCCACGCTGACGCCTGGGACAGCGCGCAGAAGAAACGTCCCGGCCTCGGTGGGGCGCTCGATGCGCAGCGCCCTGCCATGCCAGACCTCCGCCCGGAGGGTGGCCGGAGCATGAGGCCAGGCCATCCACCCGGCGAAGGGTTGGTTCGGGTCGGCTCGCCCGGCGGCCCGCTCGACGAGAGCGACCGTCTCGACGCCGTTGGCGCTCGAGACGGTGCGGACCAGCGTGCAGGTATCGGCCGCGACGCAGGCGGTCCGCGGCGGGGCGTCCTCGGGCGCGGCGCGGGCACCGTGCGCGAGCAGGAAGAGCGCTGCGGTGGAGGCTGCGAGCGGGCGAAGGCGGGGCGTCTGCAAAACCGAATCCCTGGCGGAGTGCAGAAGGACTCTAGCTCAGTGGCGCGCGGCGACGCTTTCCACCGGGGCAGAGCCCGCCACCGCAGTGGCCCGCCGCGGACGGAGCACCACCGCAACGCTGGCGAGGATGAGCGGTGTGGCGAGCAACGCCGCCGGAGGAACGGCCTCCTGGCCGAGGGCGGCGCCCAGCAACATCGCCACCACCGGGTTGACGTAGGCGTAGCTGCTGGCGACGGTGGGACGGACCCGCGCCAGAAGGTAGAGGTAGGCGCTGAAGGCCACCAGCGAGCCGAACACCACCAGATAGGCGAGCGCGCCCACCGAGCGTGCCGAGGGCCACCCGGCGAAGTGCTCACCGCGAAGCAGGCTCACGCCTTGCAGGACGGCGCCTCCACCGAGCATCTGCGCCGCCGTGGCCATGGCCCCTGCAGGCAGCTCGAGGCGGCGGCTCCACAGGGAGCCGAAGGCCCAGGAAGCGGAGGCCACCAGCAGAGCCAGCATGCCGGCCGTTTTGGCGTGCAGGTCGCTTCCAAGGTTGAGCAGGATGATGCCGAGTGCTCCGAGCGCGAGGGCCGCCCAGTCCCCCGCCGAGGGCCACTTGCCGAAGACTCCCGAGAAGAGCGCCATCCAGAGCGGCATTCCGGAGACGACCAGCGCCGCCAAGCCCGAGCTCACCGTTTGCTCGGCGTAGGACACACCTCCGTTCCCGATGGCGAGGAGCAGGGTGCCGATGAGGAGCGAGTTTCGCCACTGTCGGGGACTGGGGAATGGCGCCCCACGCGCCCGGGCGAAGAGGAAGAGCGCCGTGCCCGCCACCAGGAAGCGTAACGCGCCCATCCGGAAGGTTGGAAAACCCTCGAGGGCCACCCGCATGGCCAGGTAGGTGGAGCCCCAGACGACGTAGAGAAGGAAGAGCGCGAGTGCGATGGCCCACCGCGCGGCTGGAGGTGAAGACGGGGTTTTGCCCATGGTCAACCCGTCGCCGGTGATGACCGGCTGGTCGGACTGCACCATGCCCCTGGTTGACTCCAACCGACCTCCCGCTTTCTGCGTTCCAATTCCGGCACTGGCACCGTGCAGAGCCGGTGAAACTCAAATACCGGGTCGCGCCGACGGCTTCCACTCTCCAGACGTGTTCCGCTCCTGGGTCGGGGGTTTCTGTGCTCCCGTCTGGAAGACAGACGCCGGCGCGCGCCAGCGAGCAGGTTTCGGGCGGCGAACGATGGCGATTGCCCGAGGCCCTCGGGTGGTGGTTGTCTGCGCCTCCCCGATGCCCCATCCCAGCGCGAGCGACGCGGAGACGGAACGGCTCGCAGAGGATGCGCAGCGTCGCAAGAATTGGAAGCGCTGGGGGGCATACCTCTCCGAGCGGCAGTGGGGCACCGTCCGCGAGGACTACTCGGCCAACGGGACGGCCTGGGACTACTTCCCGCACGACCACGCGCGCTCGCGTGCCTACCGCTGGGGTGAGGACGGGCTGCTCGGCCTCACCGACCGGGAATGCCG
>Ga0302324_100001606_pt1 | contig 54400 bp, 50 predicted proteins | sample Palsa_T0_1_FD_201949 | JGI IMG/M metagenome (GOLD analysis project Ga0302324, IMG submission 201949) | Peat permafrost microbial communities from Stordalen Mire near Abisko, Sweden - Palsa_T0_1 | ecosystem: Environmental > Terrestrial > Soil > Palsa > Peat permafrost | place: Sweden: Abisko...
CCTTCCGGTCTTTGGCTGTAACCTCAATACGTAGGGCTGGACGGGCCATACCCTAAGTATGCGCCAAAACATTTCTCAATGGAATTGTTTTATTAGAAAATCTTTAGGCGGTCGCAGACCTAGTACATCGTCCAGTTACTTATTTATAGATCTATGTTTCGGCCAAAGTGCCATGTCCGCGCTGGCTGACAAGTGAGTATGGCGTTTGTGGGGCGGGCAATCATGCCCTGGGGTCCCCTTTGGGGACGGCTTTCAGCCGGCCTTTGCGACCACGACGAGGCGCCGTGAAAGCAGGAGCCGCCTGAAAGGCGTCCCCAGAGGGGACCCCAGGCCATGATTGGCCGCCCCACGGTGCAACCGAACTGCCAGGATTCTATAAGGGACTATCTGTACGATGCACTACGCTTCGTACGTACCCAGGTTGAAATGGCCGTGGCCGCTCAGGCAAAACAGAATGCCCGTTGAATGGTCTACCGGTACAGCCGCACCACCCACTCGGCGTACAGCGCAGGTTTGCGGCCGCCTTCCACCTCTATGTTGACCGCCCACACTGCCTGATACCCTTCGTCGAACTCCTCCAGCGACTGCAGCGTGAAACGCGGACGGATGCGCGCGCGCGCCAGTACCGGGGCAGGGAAGCGCACGCGGTTCAGCCCGTAATTGATCCGCATCCTGAAATCGCCGCGGATTTCGAAGCACGCGCTCGATAGGCAGCTCAGCAGCGACAGCGTCAGGAACCCGTGCGCGATGGTGCCGCCAAAAGGCGATTCGGTCTTGGCGCGATCCACATCTTGATGGATCCACTGGTGGTCGCCGGTGGCGTCGGCGAAGGCGTCGATGCGCGACTGCTCGGTGGTGAACCATTCGCCTACGGCGACTTCCTGGCCGATCAGCGAGCGTAACTCCTCGATACTTTCGATAATCTTCATAACGGCTACCGGAAGGTGCGAAGCTGCGGATCGTTGAGATGCGGCAGGCCGTTGAAGCTGAACAGCATCAGGTCGCCGTCCCGCAGGCGCATGCTGGTGACGGCCGAATTATACATCACGCCGGCCAGCCGCATAATATTGCCGTTGGATACACCCAGCGCCGCCGCCACCCAGATCGCAATGGGCGTGGCGGACGTGAAGATCGCGACCGCGTCGCCGGGCTGGTACGCGCCCAGCGATCCGCGAGCGCTCAGGACGCGCTGGCCAAACGCGGCCCACGATTCCGTGCGGCACGGGTAGCGGCCCTCCATCCAGGCGCGCATCGCCTGTGTATCGCAATCGGTCCAGGCTTGGTGGATGGGGGAGTTGGCGTCCTCCAGCTTGCGCAACAATTCCTGATAATCCTGTTTGAACCGGGGGTCGGCCTCGCTCAGCAGCGGCGCAAACTCGCTGAAGACGGCGGTCATGTCGAATTCGTTCCAGTTGGGTTCGGAGACGATATCGGGGACCGCGATGCCCGCTTCGCGGTAGGCGCGCCAGACTTCCTCGGCAGTCTGCCGCTGGCGATTCAAGCATCCGGCGATGAACGCCTTGAACGGGACCTGCTGCGCGGCCAGATGTTGGCCCAGCAGGTATGCCTGCCGCCGGCCTAGATCCGAGAGCGCATCATAATGCCCGCGCGTGCCGGCCTGGCCGTGGCGGATGAAGTAGAGGGAGCTCAACCGGCTCTCTCCGCAAGCGAGGCGGCGATCTCCACGAGTCCGCGCACGCGCTGGTCGAAGTTGCGAAAGCGCTCGTCCCGCGTTTGTCCGCGGTGGTACCGAAAATAGATTTGCTGCAGGACCACTGCGATCTTGAAAATCCCGAACACCTCATAATAGCCGAGGCCGGAAACATCCCGCCCGGTGATGCGCGCGTAGCGCTCCACAAGCTGCGCGCGCGTGTACCAGCCGGGCAGGGTGGTGATGTCGCTCAGCGCATCGCGCCGCACGGGCGGATCGCCAGCCTCTGGCCAGTAACACATCACGCAGCCCAGATCCACCAGCGGGTCTCCCACGGTAGCCATCTCCCAATCGAGCACAGCTTCCACGCGGCCGGGATCGCTCGCGTCCAGCATCAGGTTATCGAGCTTGTAGTCGTTATGCACCAGCGTGGGCGCGGGCGACTCCGGCAGCCGGTCCCGCAGCCAGCGGATGAGCTGGTCCATTTGCGGCAGGGTTTCGGTTTGCGCACGATCGAAGCGCTCGGCCCAGCCGTTCACTTGCCGCTCCAGGAAGCCGGCGGGCTTGCCCAGCATCACCCGGCTCACGTCCACGGCGTGCAGCGCAGCCAGACAATCCACGAAAGCCTCGCTCACGCGGCCGCCGAAACCGGAATCGTCCGCATATTCGGCGGGGATCTCGCGGCGCAGCACCAACCCGTGGCGGCGCTCCATGACGAAGAAGACCGCGCCGATCACCGCCGGGTCGTCACAAAGCAGGAACACGCGCGGCGCCTGCGGAAAGAAAGGATGCAAGGCGCTCAGCACGCTATATTCGCGCGCCATATCGTGCGCTTTGGGCGCCACCGGACCGAGCGGCGGACGGCGCAGCACATACTCGCGCCCGCCGGCTTGCAACAGATAGGTGAGATTGGAGTGCCCGCCGGGGAACTGGCGCACGGTCAGCCCGGCCTCGACGCCTTCCAGCCTGCCCCGCAGATAGGCGGCGAGCGCTTGCGCGTCGATCTGTTCTCCTTCGCGGACGGGGGCGAAGTCGGACGGCGTAGTCATGCGATAGCCAGCGGACGGATGGGCGATCCGGTGCCGCCGCGGATTTTCAGGGGCGCAGCCACGAATAGAAAAGTACACTGCCGCTGCGCCGCCAGTTGCTCCAGGTTCAGGCATTCGACGATGTGTATGCCGCTTTCCACCAATAGATGGACGTGCACGGGCATGTTCGAATCGGGCACCTTCTCGAAGGCCACTGTATCGGACCCGGCCGCGAATACACCCCGGCTGCTGAGCCAGCGCGCGCCAGCCAGGCCCGGCCCCGGCCCATGCACCTGTGCGATGAAGCGCGCGGCATCGTCCCAGAAGCGCGCCCATCCGGTGCGCAGCAGCACCACATCGCCGGGCCGGATTTCCACCTCCGCCGCGTCGACGGCTGCGTCCAGATGCTCGGGAGCGATCTCGAAATCGGCGGGCAGCGACTGCACACCCGTCTGCCCCGCGATATCCAGCAGCACGCCGCGGCGCAGGATGGGCGCGATGGTATCGACCGTATGCCGTTCCAGGCCGCTCGCGTAGCTTTGCAGGTCCGCCGCTTCTTCGCCGCCGTACAGCCTGCCGCCGCACGAAAAATGACACAGGGCATCGATATGCGTGCCGACGTGTCCGCCCAAGGCGAGGCCTTCGGAGGCCGAGCTCGCGCCATTGCGCGCCACATAGTCGCCATGCTTTTTGTTCAACCCGAACAGGAACGGCGGATGATTGGGATGGTGCGGCATCCCCGGATAATAAGGCTGCGCCAAGTCGTAGATGCGCGCGGATTGGACGGCTGCCAGCAGGTGCTCCATAGTTGATGATGGGTTGACGATGGGTTGACGATGGGGTCTTCGGTCCCGCTCTCGATTCTCCCACAGCGCGATACAATCGGAGCAAGCGCGTGAAGATCACCATTTCCAAGGAAAACTACCTGAAGGCCATCGCGGAAGCCGAATCCGAAGGCGAAACCGTGAAGGCAGCCACGCTTTCGCGCTGGCTGAACGTCACGGCCCCCGCGGTGACCATGGCCATTAAGCGCCTGAAGCGCGATGGGATGATTCTGGTGGGCGAGGAGGGACACATCACGCTGACCTCCGCCGGCCGCGAGATCGCCAATCGCGTTTTGAATCGGCATCACTTGATCGAGCGCATGCTGACCGAGATCTTCGGCATGGAGTGGTACAAAGTCCACGAGGAGGCCGAGCAACTGGAACACGCCGTTTCGGGCGACTTCGAGCGCAGGCTGGTCGAAAAACTGGGCGCCGGAGAAGCCTGCCCGCATGGCAATCGCGTGGGCGTGGATACGCCCGCGGACAGGCGCCGCCGCGGCCTGAAAACCCTCGACGAAAGTACGGACAGCGAAGCCGTGGCCGTGACCAGTGTGTACGAGCGCGACCGCCGGCTGTTGGAATACCTGGAAGGCTTGGGTGTGCGACCGGGTTCCAGGGTGAGCGTAGAATCCCGCAACGCCGACGACACACTGACGCTGCGCGTCGACGGGCAGCGCGTGCAACTGGGACGCTCGGCGGCGCAGAAGGTGTGGGTGAGAGGCGCCGTTGGCGCCTGAGGCGCCTACGGCGCCTTAGAAGACAGAAGTCAGGAGTCAGGAGTCAGAAGAAAACAGCTACACGCCGGCCGGCTTCTGCGGGTTCCTGGACTTGGAGATGGCGGGTGTTTCCGGGGTTTCCGGCTGCAGGTAAGTCAGCAGGTGTTCCTTGAGCATTCCGAAAGCCGTCTCCGGATCGTCCGCGTAGCGGAAGAGATCCAGGTCCGCCGCGCTGATCGTGCCGTGCCGCACCAGCGCTTCGAAATTGATAATTTCTTTCCAGTAACTCGACCCATAGAGCACGATCGCGATTTTCTTGGCCAGCTTCTGCGTTTGGGTCAGCGTGAGCACCTCCATCATCTCGTCGAGCGTGCCGAAGCCCCCCGGAAAAACGATCAGCGCCTTTGCCAGATACGCGAACCAGAGCTTGCGCATGAAGAAGTAGTGGAACTCGAAGCTCAGCGGCGGGGTGATATACGGATTGGGCAACTGCTCGAACGGCAAGCCGATGTTCAAGCCGATGGTTAGGCCCGCGGCGTCGGCCGCGCCGCGATTGGCCGCTTCCATAATGCCCGGGCCGCCGCCGGAACAAACCACGAAGCGGTGCGTGCCGTTGGTGGTGAACTGCGCGGCCCATTCGGTCACCATGCGGGCCAGCGCGCGCGCATCGTGGTAATAGCGCGCCAGGGGACCGTCGTCGCGCACGCGGGCCGAGCCGAAAAATACCACCGTGTCGCGGATCTTTTCGCGGCGGAAGACCGACAGCGGCTCCAGATACTCCGCTAGCAGCCGGATGGCCCGCGCATCCGGGCTGTTCAGGAAATCCTGGTCCAGGTAGGCCACCGGTTTGCGGCCATCAGGCGTCTTGGTGTTTGCCATGTTCCAGTTGCTCGATTCGTTTTTTCAGGTCGCGCACGTTCTTCAATAGCTCCGGCAGCTTGGGAAACGCGGTGATGGCGCGCAGCCAAACGTGCGCGGCAAAGGCCGGAGAGCCGGAGACGCGCGCGCCGGCGGGCACGTCGCCGCCAACGCCGCTTTGCGCGTACACGATGGCGTCGTCATGAATGGTCAGATGGCCGGATACGCCCACCTGTCCCGCCAAGAGCACGTTGCGCTCCAGAATAGAACTCCCGGCAAGACCGGTCTGCGCGCAAACGATGTTGTCCTCGCCGACCACGCAGGCGTGGCCGATTTGAACCAGGCTGTCGATCTTGGCGCCGCGTTTCACCCGGGTTTCGCCGACTGTAGCGCGATCCAGCGAGGTGAGGCTTTGCACTTCCACATCGTCCTCGATGACGGTTACGCCGGACTGCACGATCTTGTAATGCGTGCCGTCGGCGCGCTTGGCGAACCCGAAGCCGTCGCCGCCGACGACCACGCCATTCTGTAGAATCACGCGATTCCCGATCTGGCAGAACTCGCGCACCACTGCGTGTGAATGGGCCAGGAAGTCGTCGCCGATCCGGGCGCCTTCGTAAACGACGGCAAGCGGATGCAGCACGGCATTGCGCCCGATACGCACGCGCTCGCCTACCACGGCGAACGGCCCAATGGAGGCGCCCTCGCCGATGGTGGCCGTTTCTGCGACGAAAGCCAGCCGGTGCACGCCTGGCGCGGGCCGCGGCGGCTGGTAGAAAAGCTCCAGCGCGCGCGCGAAATCGAGATATGGATTGCCCGAGACCAGCCGCGCGAGCCCGGAAGGCCCGATCACATCGCGCTCGGGTTCGGATACCAGGATGGCGCCCGCGCGGGTGTGCCTGACCTTGTGCGCATACTTGGGGTTCGCCAGAAAGGTCAGATCGCCGGGCGCGGCGTGCTCCAGGCCGGCGACTCCCGTGATTTCGATCTCACCGCCGCCGGCTAGCTCGCAATCCAGCCGGGCGGCGATTTCGCGTAGTTTCATCGGGCTAAGGTACAGGTTAGCCTAAATTGGCGGAACGCCGGCAGGCCGGGAGGCCTGTCTCACCGGGAGGCCTGTCCAGCTACTGCGAGATGCGCAGAATTTCCGCGGCGACTTGCTGGAAGGCGCCGACCAGATCGGTGGCCGTGGGAGAGTAGACGTACAGCCCGGCGGGCAGGGCGGAATTGTAGATGGGGCTTCTGGGATCGTTCGCGACACGTTCCATGAAGGTCGTATCGATGGGTTCCGCAGTTGTCCCTCCCAGTCCCACGGAATAGATGACGGGGATCAGGTTGGGGTCGTTCCGGATGGCGGTGGCCTGATTGTCGGCGGCATTGACGGATGCGGTGACTACGGCGGTCGGGGTATCCACGCGGATCAGGCCCACATAGGGGTTCCCGCTGGGATACAGATCGCCCGCGGCGAAGGCCTGATAGCCGGTAGTGAGATTGCCGTAAAGGTCCGCGGCGGGGACATTGGCGATGTCCCTGCGCATCTCGGCCTGGTTTGAAGACATGGCGCAGCCAGTGAGACCCGAGGCGACCTGTTCGCTGGTAGTAGTGCTGGAACTGCTGGTGAGGGCAAATAGGCCATAAGTATACCCGGTGGAAGGGGCCGGCTCGCCGGACCACTCGGCGATTTCGCCCTGCAAGGTGGTTTTGGTGGTGCAAGCGCTGACGGGCGTGCTCACCAGCGTACCGGTATTCGAGTAATCGTAGCGGGTGTCCACTTTAGTCTTCACCGGGAAGTTCGCTGCGATTCCGTTGGGATGGCCGTCGGTAAAGAATACGATCAGATTGAGAGCGCCGGGCAGGTTTAGAGCCAGCAACTGCGCATAGGCCAGGTTCAAAGCGCCTGCCGTTCCGGTATCGCCGTAGCACTGCACGCCGCCGATCACCGTCGACATGGAAGGGTCATTGGAGCCGAAGTCCAAGGTGGGCGCATACGTCAGATTGGGGCCATCCATAAATGTAACCAGTCCGATTTCATCGCTTCCATTGGAGAAGTAGCTGACAAAGTTTTGCGCGGCGGCGGTCATGGTGCCGCAGACGCCGGCATTCGCCATGGAACTGGAGCGATCGAGCACCACCATCATGACTACGTTTCGCCGGGAGGACTGTCCCTGAGCGGCAACCGTGGCTCCGGTTTGGCCCAGGAGCCGCATGAACGTGAGCGGGACGGTCACGGTGGCAACCATGGTGACGGTGCGCGTCTTGTACGCGGTCTGCGCCACGACCGTAGTAAACGACAGGTTGGTGGTGTTCCAATATCCGCTCGGAAAATTGGCGTTGAAGAAGGATTGGGCGGTGGCGGTGGCGCTGGTTGTTTGACTGGCGAGGGTCAGGCCGACGCTGAGCGAGCGGGCGGAGGCCAAGGAGGCCGCATCCACGGCCGCCGACAGTTTGGCCTGGACCAGATAGAGGATGCTGCCGTCAATCGCCAGGCCCACCAGGGGCAGCATGACCACCGCCACCATCATGGACAGCATGATCACCACCATGCCCCGCCGGCCCCGCTGTTTATCAGAAGATCTTTCGTTCATAAACTCCCGCTCCACTCATGTAACTGCCCCACGCGAAATCCGGCGAACTGAAGTAAGTCTCGGTCAGGTAGGCTACCTGGCCTCCCGTCAGGGAGATCACGCTGCCGAAGCCAGCGGCGCGCGCCGAGCTGTTGGTCAGGTAGCTCGAGGACGGGATATTCCCGCTGGCGCCGATAATGCCGGCGGCAGGCGTTCCAAACGGGCTGGTAAGCAGGCTGGCGTTACCCACCACGACGCGCTGAATAAACACGTACTGGTCCAGGTTCGGACAACTGGTGGAGTTAGCCGTCAGTCCACCGGCGGTGCACTGCGGCGTATCGATGTATTCCACGGTGGAGAACACAAACACGCCGTTGCCGCCGCTAGTGGTGACGTTCAGTCCGGTCGCGACGATGATCAGAAGGTTCTCGTTCCCCGCCACGGTGAAGTCCAGTCCCGCGCTGTACATGCGTCCCGCATCCCGGCAGACCTGCTCCACCTGCAAGGCCCGGATCAGGTTCATCCCCACTGTGCAGAGCCCCATGAGCACCGTGATCCAGAGCGCCACGCTCAGGCAGAATTCGATCATGGTGCTGCCGCGTTGTCGACAGGCTGAAGCCTGTCCCACCGTACAGGCTGAAGCCTGTCCCGTGATGGCGCCTCGTCCGCGCATAGCATTCGTACCCCTCAACGCGCCGGGGGTATGCCTCCCGGGGAGCCTTCCATGCGGTCGAAAGCCTGCGCACCCAGCGACAAGGGCGCGGGATTGCGCAGGATGGGCCCCAGCGGAGGCAGGCTGTAGCCAAGCACGTAGACATCCACGATGTTGCCGCCCTGGTTGCTGTTCAAGCCCGAGACGGGGGCCAGGGTGTTCGGCAGATAGTATTGGATGGTGATCAACTCGGCGCCACTGGTACCCGACAACAACCCCATGGCATTCTGCTGCACGGTGGTCTTGATGGATGCGTCCTGCCCCAACCCGGTCATCGTCTGGCTGGTGATGGCATACCGTACGCCCTCGCGCACGGCGTTTTGCAGGGTGGACCTCACGTAGAATGCCCACGCGACATCCATAATCAAAAACACCAGCCCGCACAGCGGCAACAGCACGAGGGCTAACTCAACGACTTGCGAACCACGTTCACGAGATCTGGCCATACATCTGGTGAATATATCGGCTGGGAGTGCGGATTTGCTTTAGGGGAAATCGCCTGAGGATGCGGGTAGAGTTACCTTACGCGGCATTGATTGGAGGGCGGCCAATCTTGGCCGCAGCCGCCTTTTAGGCGGCCAGAGCCGGCTGAAAGCCGGCTGCGGGCGGGATTGCCCGCCTCCAATTGTGCGCGCGCTACCGGCACTTGGCGACGATCAGAGTGATGTCGTCGTACTGTTCCGGAGCGCTGAACCGCCGCACTTCGTCGACGATGGAAGCCAGCATATTCTGTGAGGGCTGTCCCCGATGCCGCCGCAGGGCCTCGATCAGCCGCTGCTCTCCGAATTCTTCTCCGGCATCGTTGAAGGCTTCGGTAACGCCGTCGGTATAAAGCGCGAGAGTGTCTCCGGGCAGCAGCCGGCGTTCGTCGATCGAGCAATCCCATTCCTTGAAAAGGCCCAACACGGTGCAGGTGGATTCCAGCCTTTCCAGGGCGCCATTGCGCCTTAATAGAAGCGCGCAAAGGTGCCCGCAATTGGCATAACGCAGGCGCCCCGCCTGGTCGTCGTATGCGGCGAAGAAGAGCGTGGCGTAGGCGCTGTCCGCCGTATTCTGGTAGAAGAGCTGGTTGACCGACCGCAAGAAGCGCCGCGGCTGACCTAGGGCAATGGCGCATTGGCTGCGCAGATTCGCTTGCAGATTGGCCATCAGGAGCGCGCCCGCGATTCCTTTTCCCGCGATGTCGCCGATGACCAACCCGAGACGGCCGCGGCCCAGACTGAGGAAATCGTAATAATCGCCGCCCACCTGCCGAGCCTGGATGCAAACACCCCCGTATTCCAGCGTTCGGAGCGGCGGCAATTCTTGGGGGAAGAGCCTGGCCTGCACCTGCCTGGCAATTTCGATTTCCTGGGTGGCGCGGCGTTCCGCTTCCTGCTTCTCGGCCAGCGCCCGGCGCTGCGCTTCAACTTCCCGGCTGACTTCGTCGAAGCCCACCAGCGCGAAGGAGTTGCCGTCCACATCCTTGAAGCGGGTGAACACGGCGCCCCAGATGGGCTTCTCTTGCGCGTGCGGCGTGGATGGCGCGGCGGCCGTCCGCTCATACTTGAAACGCCGCAGGCGCGGCGGATGGCCAAAACGTACTCCGCGCTTGCGCCATTCGTGGAACTTGGCCATGACATCTTCGGCGACGAACGCGACCTGCGTGGCCCGGCCGATGAGCTTGTACTCTTGGGAGCCGGGCTTGGGCGCGATCAGCATGAGCACCGCGGAGCCGTCGGGAGGCGAGACGGCTACCCAGCGGCCGCCGGATCCGAACCTGGCGTCGAAGGCCAGGTTGAATCCGAGCTGATCCAGGTAGAAGCGGAGGCTGCGGTCCTGATCGCGGACGTAGATGTTGACGGCGTGGATGCGCAGGTGGGGTTGGGGAGCGGGTGAGGTGGCCATCGCTGTGATTATATGCGGTTGCATGGTAATTTACAGACATGGACATTCCGGAGCGGGTTAGCGGCGCAGCGGTGAAGTCATACGTGTTCCGGGTGGTCATCGAAGACGACGCCATGGAAACCGGGGAGAAGGCTTATCACGCCTATTGCCCGGCTCTCAAAGGGTGCCACACGTGGGGGCGCACCTACGACGAAGCCCTGGCGAATGTCCGCGAAGCGGTCGAGTTGTACGTTGAAGACTTACGGGAGTCCGGATCTCGAATTCCGGTTGATCCGGAGTTGGGCGGACTGGAATGGCCGACCCCGGCGGTGGCCGTGAATCTGTGAAGATATGAGCGGCGTACCGCGCGGTGTGACCGCCCGCCGGCTCATCGGAGCGCTCCACGCCGACGGATTCCTGTTGGTCAGAACGCGCGTCAGTCACCACATCTACCGGCGCCCGGATGGGCGACACGTTTCCGGTCGGCACGTTGAAGGCGATGATCTTGGATGCGGGATGGACCGAGGCTGATATTGTGAGGCTTGGTTTGCGCTGATTTCTCACCCCAGCGAAGATGCGGAAGGGGCGGGGACTTCCTCTCCATGGTCAATGCAGTCGGCGGCCACGCCTAAGGCTAACGCGCGCACGGCAGCAACGGCTGCCTCGCGAGTCGTCCCGTAAGCCATCACTCCCGGCGTGGACTCGATGTCGGCCCACCAGCGGCAATGGAATCGATTCAACAGTGGTCCGCCCGCAAGTTTGCGCCGATTGCCAATCGGCGCGCAGGATGCCATCCTGCCCCACAGTTCAGAACGTGTATAACGGCACGCCGGCGAGCGCTTCGGCGGGCTCCGCGCCCACGGCCACGGGCTGCCGCTCGGCGTTGATCTGCCGGTAGTAGATGCCGCTGTCGCCCAGGTACACCTCCAACTCGCCGGGACGCGGCAGATGGCCTTGTATCAGGGCTTCCGAGAGCGGGTCCTCGATGAACTTCTGCAAGGCCCGGCGTAGCGGACGCGCGCCGTAGCTGCGATCCGCGCAGGTCTTTTCCAGCAGATATTTGGCGGCGTCCGGCATGAGATGAATCTTGAGTTGCTTGGCCTCCAGATTCAAGTTGATCTGGTCCACCATCAGGCCGATGATCTTGAGCAGGTCGTCATCGACTAGAGACGTGAACAGGATGATGTCGTCCAGGCGGTTCAGGAATTCGGGATTGAAGGCGCGCTTCACTTCGGCGCGCACCATATCCTCGATCTTGGACGGAATGCCTTCGCCCATGGGCGCCGAGAAGCCCAGGTGGCCGCGCTTCTCGAGGAACCGCGCGCCCAGGTTGGAGGTCATGATGATGATGGTGTTCTTGAAATCCACCTGGTTGCCCAAGCCATCGGTCAACTGGCCGTCTTCAAACACCTGCAGCAGGATGTTGTAAATATCCGGGTGAGCCTTCTCAATCTCGTCCAGCAGGATGATGGAATAGGGCGAGCGTTTGACGCGCTCGGTCAACTGGCCGCCTTCTTCGTATCCCACGTATCCGGGAGGCGAGCCGATCAATTTGGAGACCGAGTGCTTCTCCATGAACTCGGACATATCGAAGCGGATGAGCGATTTTTCGCTGCCGAACAGGAAAGACGCCAGGGCGCGGGCGACTTCCGTTTTGCCCACGCCGGTGGGTCCCAGGAACAGGAACGAGCCAGCCGGCCGGGCGGTGGCCTTCAACCCCGCGCGGGAGCGGCGAATGGCGCGGGCGAGCACGGAGATGGCCTTCTCCTGGCTGACAATGCGCTTATGCAACTCTTCCTCGATGCGCAGCAGCTTGGTGATCTCTTCTTCCTTGATGGAGGTCATGGGGACGCCGGTCCAACGGGCCACCACGTCCTCGATGTCGTCCTTGGTGACGATGCCGGTGGAGGAATCGTCCAGATTGTATTTCTCGCGCAACTGGCGCATGTTCTCGCGCTCTTTGCGCTCCTCGTCGGAGTAGAAGCGGGCCTTCTCGAACTCGTGATTGGCGATGGCGTTTTCCATGCGGTGCACGATGAACTTGATGCGCTTCTGAATGTCGGCCAGGTCGCTCGGCAGGGTGGTCTGGCGCAGCTTGACGCGCGCGCCGGCTTCGTCGATAAGGTCGATGGCCTTGTCGGGCAGGAAGCGGTCCGGAATATAGCGGCTGGAGGTGTAGACGGCGGTCTCGATGGCGTCGTCGGTGTAGCCTACCGCGTGGAACTTTTCGTAGCGGTCCTTGATGCCGAACAGGATCTTGACGGCATCCTGTTCGCTGGGCGGCGGCACTTTGACGGCCTGGAAGCGGCGCTCGAGGGACCGGTCCTTTTCGATGGACTTGCGGAATTCGCTGGGAGTGGTTGCGCCGATGCACTGGATTTCGCCTCGGGAGAGGGCCGGCTTCAGGATATTGGCGGCGTCGAGCGAACCTTCGGCGGAACCCGCGCCCACCAGGGTGTGCAGCTCGTCGATGAAGATGATGGCGTTCTGATTCTCCATCAACTCCTTCATGATGGTTTTGAGCCGCTCTTCAAACTGGCCGCGATACTTGGTGCCGGCCACGATGAGCGAAAGATCCAGCGCGAGGATGCGCTTGTCGGCCAGGAAGGACGGCACATCGCCTTCCGCGATGCGCTGCGCGAGGCCTTCCACGATGGCGGTCTTGCCCACGCCCGGCTCGCCGATCAGCACCGGGTTGTTCTTGGTGCGGCGGCAGAGGATCTGGACCACGCGCTCCAATTCATAATCGCGGCCGATGAGCGGATCGAGCGCGTTGTCCATGGCGGCTTGGGTGAGGTCGCGGCTGAACTCGGCCAGCAGCGAGCTTTCCTTGGGGCGGTTGGAGGCGACCTTCTCGGATTGCGAACGGGCCAACTCTTCGCGGATGGTGGAAAGGCGCAGGCCGCGCTCATGCAGGATCTCGGCGGCGAAGCATTTCTCCTCGCGGAGCAGCCCCAGCAGCAGGTGCTCGGTGCCGATATGCTTGTGATTGAGGCGCTCGGCCTCTTCCGCGCCATAGGCCAGGACGCGCTTGCATTCGTGGCTCAGCGGCAGATCCACGGAGGTGGAAACCTTTTCCCGAACCGTGGTGTGGCCTTCGATCTGCTTCCGAATGGATTCGACGGCTGCGTGCGACCGCAGAAAACGGTTGGCGAGGGCCTTATCCTCGCGCAATAAACCCAAGAGCAGATGCTCGGTTTCGATATAAGGACTGCCGAACTGGCTGGCCTCATAGCGGGCGAAGAAAATTACCCGCCGGGCCTTCTCCGTATAACGTTCAAACATGACCGTGACGCTCCCTATATATTAAAGATACTACCCATCCCCGCGCGGATGCACGTTGCCTGGTCCAGTACCGGGACTTTCGGCGAGCAGGGCGCCGCCTTCCATCATCAGGATTCGATCACATCTCCTGGCGAATGTGAGATTGTGCGTGACTAAAACCGAAGTGAGCGTATGAGAACGATGCAGGCGTTCCAGAAGATCGAAGATCATTTCACCGGTCCTGAAGTCGAGGTTCCCGGTGGGTTCGTCGGCGAGCAGGACGGTGGGTTCTCCCACCAGAGCCCTGGCCAACACGATACGTTGCTGTTCCCCCCCAGATAATTCCCCTGCGCGGTGTGTGGCGCGCGCGTGCAGCCCGACTTCATCCAACCTCGCTAGCGAATCCGAGGCCGCCTTGCGGTGCGGAACACCCCGGATCAGCAGCGGCATCATCACATTTTCGAGCGCCGTAAATTCCGGCAGCAGGTAGTGAATCTGCCAAACGAAACCAATCTCGCGATTCCGGAAATTGGCAAGCTCGGAATCCGCGAGCCGTGAAATGTCTATTGAACCGTAGTATATCGTACCACTCGTGGGCCTGTCCAGACCGCCGAGCAAATGCAGCAGAGTGGACTTGCCGGCGCCGGACTCGCCGACCAGGGCGAGCATTTCGCCGCGGCGGACTTGGAGGTTGATGGAATCGAAGATGATCAGGTCGGAGTCGCCGGAGCGGTAGACTTTGGAGAGCTTTTCGGCGCGCAGGGCGACCTCGGAGGGCATGCTGCTAGGGTAGCAGGCGTAGGGCGCCGCCACGCGCCGCCACTAGTATCTCGGTGCGGCAGCCCCTAGGGGCGATAGGAGAACTCCAGACCTTGCAGCGCCAGGCGTCAGCGGCATTTCAAGAGCGCCTATTTGCGCCCCCACGCCCCGGTGCGCTAAGGTAGCAAGGGTTATCCTTAAGGCAAGGAGCCGATCCATGGAAGTGCAATTCACCCCTGAAGTACAGGCGAAACTCGACCAGATGGCCCGCGATGCCGGCAGGCAGCCCATCGAGGTCATTGAGGATGCGGTGGTCGGCCTTTATGATGAGCTCGCCTATACGCGGGAGAGGCTTGATCGACGCTACGACGAAATGGAAAGCGGTAAGGTGCAGGGCATCGACGGTGACGAAGCCTACCGGCGCTTGATGGAGAGAACCCAAGCGCGCCGGCAGCGCCCGGCATGAGCGGCTATACGCTCCATTCGGAAGCGTTCAACGATATTGACGAAATTCGCGCCTTCATTGCCGAGGACGACCCCGACGCGGCCGACCGGATAATAACGGCAATCTTCGACCGTATTCGCGCGCTGGTGGGTTTGCCCCATCAGGGCTATCGCCGTCCCAATCTCACGTCACGCCCTCTGCGCTTTGCCCTGGTGTACGAATGCGTCATAGCGTACGCGCCCGAAAAAACGCCGTTGCGCGTTTTGGCGGTGTTCCACGGACGCCGCAGCCCGCGAGTGATGGCCGCGATCTTGAGAGGCAGGGAGTAACCCTTGGGAGATCCGGTCGGCTTTTGTTGTCTTTCGGAAATTAGCATGTGAAATTACCCTTTCGATTCGATGATAGAGGGCGCTGGTGGGGAAACGGCTGTAATCAGGAGGCGGTGAGGCAGCAAGTGGTTTGATTGATGGGGGATGCGGGGGCGGGGTTATTTTTGAAACGTGTGACCGGTGGGTGGCGGCGCGAAGGTAGTTGGAATGCCACGCGGTTGGCCGGGTGCCGAAATCTGGCCGATTTGAACAATAAGTTCTGCGAAACGATGAAGAATTCTGCCTTGGGTTGCTCAGATTGGGATAGAATGGTGGTACCCCGTTTAGAGAAAACAATGGGCTGGAACTTACGTCGCAGTGTCAACTTCGGACCTCTGAGGGTCAATTTCTCCAAATCCGGTGTGGGCTATTCCGTCGGGACCCGTGGACTGCGCGTAGGCAGGGACGCCGAAGGTCGAAGGTACAGTTCCATTTCGATTCCGCGGACCGGCATTTACCGGCGCGATTATCTCTCGAACGCGCCGCCCCAGATTAGTCCGGCGCCACCTCCTCCCAATCCGCCTGTACTGCAAAATTCATCGGCGCCAGGCTGGCGCTCGGCAGCGGCGGTGCGGTGGATACTTTGTATCGGTAACAACATACTTGACTCAGGAACAAAGAGCTCGTAAAATAAGAGCATGGACGGAATTCCTGAGACTCTCCAGATGGTGATCCTGTACTTCCAGGACCCCGATAGAGCACTGCAATTCGCGGTACGGATGCGCTGGCCCGAAGGCGTGACGTGCCCGCGCTGCGAGTGCGATAAGGTCTACTTCATAGCTTCTCGCCGGAACTGGGAGTGCAAGGGCTGCAAGAAGCATTTCTCGGTCAAGGTTGGCACTATTATGGAAGATTCGCCCATCGGCCTGGATAAGTGGATGTGCGCCATGTGGCTACTCGGAAACTGCAAGAACGGAATTAGCTCCTACGAGATATCGCGCGACCTGAATATCACCCAGAAGACAGCATGGTTTCTCCTGCATCGAATCCGCTTGGTAATGCAGGCCGGTTCGATGGAAAAAAAACTCTGCGGAACCGTGGAAGCCGATGAAACCTTCGTGGGTGGCAGGGCCAAGTTTATGCACGCGGAGCGGCGCGCCCGCGAAATCGTCGGCCGTGGGACCGTTGGCAAAACCATTGTCATGGGCGTGCTTGAACGTCACGGCGAGGCGCGCGTCAAGGTCGTCGAGACTCGCCGGAAAAAGGACGTGCAAGCGGAGGTTCGGAAGCACGTCGAGCCGGGATCAAACCTCTACACTGACGCTTTAAAGTCGTACGACGGGCTGGAAGAGTTTGAGCACGAATTCATCGATCACGCCGTCGAGTACGTGCGCGGAAAAGTTCATACCAACGGCATGGAGAACTTCTGGAGCCTCTTCAAGCGCGCCCTGAAAGGCACGTATGTATCCGTTGAGCCGTTCCACCTTCAGGCTTATGCGGATGAGCAGGCATTCCGGTTTAACAATCGCGCGGGCGACGACGCGGACCGATTCCGCGCGATGGCATCGAACATGACCGGGAAGCGGCTTACGTACGCGCAACTGACGGGGAAGACCGCAGACGACCTAACTACCATCGAGCCGTTCTAAACGGCAGGGCCGGGGAGTTCGGACGAAACGCTAAGAGCGTTTCGCTTTCCGGCGGTAGATCGGCCTGTGCACATCGACGGATTCCTTTGGAGTCCGGAGTATTTTCGAGGCAAGATCCTCGAACCTCTGCCAGGGGGTTCGAGGATCAACCTCAGAGTCGGGCGGAAACATTTTCGGATGTCCCTTGTGGGGCGTTTCGCTGGCGGTTTGGTCGTCCATTCAGCGGAAGGTGCCTTTCGTGTCCCTAGTCGCCATATTAGCACGGGCGGCGGAAGGGAAGCATGCACGCGGCCATCGAGCAAGTCGCCAGGGTGATCTGGCTCAGCAATTTTTCTTTGGATAACCTTATGGCTTTATTCTACGCGGCATACTTCGATGCGAGCGCTACCAGCAAGAGAACCGATCCAGCGGTGCTCACCGTCGCCGGAGCGATTGCGCCGGTCAAAAAATGGATTCGTTTTGAACATGACTGGAAGGGCGTTCTCAAGGATGAGGGCGTGACGGAGTTCCACGCGACGGATTTTGCTGCGAGCCAGGGCGAATACGCCGGATGGAAGGGGCAGAAGGAGCGCCGCGCCAGTTTTCTCAAACGCCTCGGAACCCTTATCCAACGCGACGCCAACAGGCTATTCATGATTACCGTCGAGCTTGACGCTTGGAAAGAGGTTAACAAACAATACTTTCTCCAGGAAAGGCTCCACAGCCCATTCGCCCTTGGAGGATTGAGTGTGCTCGTGCAAGCGCGCAAGTGGGCGCGGCGGAAAAAGATTCCTGAAAACAAAATCGAATTCATCTTTGAACAAGGGGACTTGGACTGGGGTGGTCTCAGGGATTTGGCCCAGCATCATAAGTTCGATCCGATAGAGTTACCAAAAGCGAAAGCCGTCCCGTGCCAAATTGGCGACTTGGTAGCCTGGAAATACCGAATTGCGGCGGTGAATTCTCTTCGACAACTAAATAAGCCCAAACCTCAAAACCTGCCGGACGCAATCGAGAATCTGAACATCATTCTCAAGGAGCTTGCCTCGCTCGACAAAATAATGCTGCGGCCTGGATTCAAGGGCATTTACAGCGAGAAGAATCTGATCCGCACATGCGAAGGGTCGAAAATTCCAAAACGTTCAAGTGATCGGATTATTACCCTGTGAGTTTTACGCCGGCCTCTCGCTACCGTGATCGGTACGGGCGTGTTTCGCAGCTACTCTCCGCATGGACGCCGGTAGTCGCCCATTTCCTCTGGCGTGCGCTTCATTGATATCTCCACCTTCACGAGCCATCTGTCGAGCGCCTAGAACTAGCGCCCCTGCAATTGAGGAAACAGAAACGGGTCCAGGATACGTTTTGCCGCATCTTCGATCAAGATCGTATTGCCCGCCAACTTGAGGCAGACGACGCCATCCTCACAAACATCCAGGTCCAGCATCACCTCGACGCGATCCCCGGTCGCGTGAATACGATCCTTGGCATCAACCAGTATCAGCTCAAACTGCCAGCAGTCACCGTGCTTCTGCTTCTTCTCAAGGCTAACGAGTCTCTTTCGCGGCTCGCCATTTGTGGAGACCGGGAAGCCCTTCTGTTGGGCTTCGGTGACGTGTCCTAAAATCTCACTCCAGAGGGCTTCGTAGATCGTGACGGCGTGCTCTCTGATGCTCGCGTTTCTTGCGCGCCAAATCTCCACGTCGGCCATCCGCCGTTCGATCCACGTCGTCGGCTTCTTCTCGCCCATTTCCTACCGGCCTGTCACTACAACCTAAAACACCTGCCAGCTTCACCATAGCAAGTTCTCGTCACCTGAGTCAAGTATGTTTTTACCTTTGTATCGGGGGAGCCGTTCTACTGTACGCCCTAATACGGGCTGTGACCTAGGTCACTGGATTCATATGTCTACTGAACAAATTCCCTTCGGCGCAGGCGTGGAGTTCGCGGATAATCCAGAGCCCCGCTGCCCCTGCTTGTTGCTGCTGGATACCTCGGGCTCAATGCGGGGCCAACCCATCAGTGAGTTGAACGCCGGCATCCGCATCCTCAGGGACGAGTTGAGCGCGGACCTAATGGCCTCGAAGCGAGTCGAAATCGCTATCGTGGGCTTCGGGCCGGTCCAGGTGCTCTCCGACTTCCAAACGGCGGATACGTTCAACCCACCTACTCTTGCAGCGACCGGCGACACACCAATGGGAGCTGTGATCGAGGCGGGCCTGGCTCTGCTCGATCAACGCAAACAGGCCTACCGGGCCAATGGTATCGCATTCTATCGGCCCTGGATATTCCTGATCACTGACGGCGGTCCCACAGACGCCTGGACAAGCGCCGCAGCGAAGATAAAGTCCGGCGAAGCCGCGAAACACTTCTCTTTTTTTGCGGTTGGCGTGGAGGGAGCGCGGATGGACATCCTGCGCCAGTTTGGAACGCGCGAGCCGCTAATGCTGAAGGAGCTCAGGTTCCGGGATCTATTCGTCTGGCTATCGAACTCATTAGGCTCGGTGTCGAAATCCAGGGTCGACGAAACAGTGGAATTGGCGAATCCAGCAACGCCGCAGGGCTGGGCGTCAGCGTGATTTGCGGCGGCTGGAAATACGCAGCCGCTTCAGTGGTCGGCACGGCGCACCAAAAACTCCCCGATGGCGAATGCCAGGACGCGCACGCGCTTGACTACGTTGAGCGCCTGTCTGCGTTTGTTGGGGTCGTATCGGACGGCGCGGGCTCGGCATCACAAGCGCAACGCGGGTCGCGCATCGCTTGCGATGTCGTCCTTAAGAGAATTGCCGAAGCGTCTCCTGCCCTGGTCTTTTCGAAAACTCTCGCCGACAAGACTCTGGATGAGTTGAAGGGCAAGTTCCGGTCGCTCGCTGGCGATGAGGGTTCTCAGATTCGCGACTTCGCCTGTACGCTTTTAGTCGCAATTGTCTGTCTCGACCGATCGGTCTTCTGGCAGGTGGGAGACGGTGCGATGTGCTTCCGCGAGCGAGGCGAGGACCGGTTCAAATACGCATTCTGGCCCGAGAAGGGCGATTACGCCAATGTGACCTACTTTGTAACGGACGAGAACGCAAAGGACCAATTAGATTTCGACATAAGCGATGGGGAAATCGTCGAGCTCGGAATGTTCAGCGACGGGCTGGAGAGACTCGCGCTCGATTTTGCCGCGGGTGAGGCCCATTCCGGGTTCTTCAATGGATTTTTCCCTCACATGCGCAACCTGCCCGAAGGCCGATGTGACGAACTCTCTTCGCAGATCGCCAATTTCCTGGGCTCGGACCGTGTGAATGGGCGAACGGACGACGACAAGACACTTATCCTCGCGAGCCGGGTTCCATGAGCATCTTCCAGCCGAGGTCGGGCCTGAGGATCTGCGCCTCCGACAACCGACAGCTAACTCTGGATCAGGAAATCGGAAGAGGTGGGGAGGGATCCGTCTGGTCGATATCGGGGGCAACGTCGTTCGCCGCCAAATTTTACCACCGGGGACTCGCACCGGATCAGGCCGGGAAGATCGAGGCTATGTGTCGGCTGAAAACGGAGAGTCTGCTGCGCATCGCAGCTTGGCCTGTGGCGATGCTCAGCGCAAGAGCCGGGGGCGAGCCCGACGGGCTGTTGATGCCTCGGGTGAATGGGTACCGGCCGGCGCATCTACTCTATAATCCGAAAAGTCGACGCGCAGCCTTCCCCGAGGCACAATTCCCATTTATCCTGCATTCGGCTACAAACGTGGCGAGGGCGTTCGCCACGATCCATGACGCGGGGCAAGTTATAGGGGATGTTAATCATGGAAACCTGCTGGTCGCTGCCAGCGGAGTCGTCGAGCTAATCGATTGCGATAGCTTTCAGATCACCGACCGAGGAAACGTTTATCGCTGCCTAGTTGGTGTGCCGGAGTACACGCCACCCGAGCTCCAGGAGAAGACTTTCCAATCGGTCTTGCGCACATCTCATCACGACGCTTTCGGCCTGGCAGTTCTCATCTTTCACATGCTCTTCCTGGGCCGGCACCCATTTGCAGGAATTTACAAGAACGGTGCGGCCGATATTACTATTGATGAGGCGATCAGCGAATATCGCTTCGCCTATTCGCCTGATACCAGCTTGACCCAAATGCAACCGCCCCCAAGCGCCCTACGGCTTGCCGAGATGACCCCTGCCGTAGCAGACCTCTTCCTTAGATCATTCACAACGAACGGGACAAATGGAGTAAGACCATCTGCGCATGAATGGATCGCGGCGCTGGAGGGCGCGTCCCGAGGCCTGAAAAGGTGCGCGGCGAACCCTTCCCATCAGTACTTCAGCCACATTTCCGCCTGCCCCTGGTGCCGGATTGAGGCAATGGTCGGCATACCGATGTTCGGATTTAAGGTCACAGTAGCTCGCGACGAGCAGTTCGACATCACGTCGATTTGGGTACAAATTGAGGCGATCCAGCCCGCGCAAAAATCGGTAGCCATCCCCGCTATCCAAGCGTTTCGCAATACCTGCGCAGCCGCCATAGGTATTCCAACCGTCATCAGGAATCGGAGCAAAAAGCGGATCGCCAGTGTCGGCCTCATAGCGGTTGCAATCTCAATAGTTGGGTGGGTACAGCCGGAACCCCTTATATCCATCGCCATCCTGGCAGCCGTCCTTTTTGGCGTGGCCAAACTGTGGCAGGGAAATATCGGCGCGAATAGCTTCAAAGTCGATCATGACAACGCGCGACGCGATTACAACGCCGCACGGGACGAATGGATTAAGGTCGGCAACATACCCGACGCCTTCTCAGCCGAAAAGCAGCTACTCGCCAATGCCAAGGCGACTTTCGAAAAGCTTCCCTCGGTACGCGCGCAAAGAATGGCGGAGCTAAGCGCCGGGTGCCGGCAAAAGCAGCTTCAACGTTTCCTTGAGAGCCACCGGATCGAGGACGCGGTTTTGCCAAACATCGGAAAGGCCCGCAAGCAACTCTTGCTTGTTTACAACATTGAAGATGCCTCCGACGTGGAATGCTCGCGCATCGTTGGAATTAAGGGTTTCGGCCCCACGATGCAAAGCACATTGCTAGCATGGCGCGCTTCGATTGAGCAGCAGTTTCGTTTTGATCCAAACAAGGGAACAGATCCCGAAGATATTCGACAACTTGAGCAGGAATTGCAACAGAAGAGGGCGGAATCCATCCGCGCCTTGATGGCCGCCCCGCAGCAACTCATGCGGGTGCTGCGACAATGGGACGATCAAGCCCTCCATTGCCAAACAAAGTTTGCGGATTCCGCGAAACGCCTTGCTCAGGCACAGGTCAACCTTAGCGCGCTCGGGTACTGGCATTGGAGAATCGAATACCTTGTGATCCTCATCGTCATCGCGGCTTTTGGATCTATCCTTTGGTTCTGGCCACGAAGCCTTCCAGCGCAATCACCCATGCAACGGCTTTCCGAAAATCCAGAGCCTCGGGCGGCCTACCCAGACGCGCATCGGACTCCGGGAGCTACCAACCCTGACGTCATCCAGGCCAACATCGGAAAGACCATCTGTAATCCGGCGTGGTCCACGAGAAATCTCCGGCCTCCCGAGTCGTATATTAGGAGACTCAAACTGCAACAGATGCGAGAGTGGGGGCTCCCGGGCAGCCCGGTCGATTACGAAGAGGACCATTTCATCAGCCTCGACTTGGGCGGAAGCCCTACGGACGTTCGGAACCTGTGGCCGCAGCGCTACAAACCCAGACCCGGCGCGAGGGAGAAGGACGTGGTCGAGCGCTATCTCCACGCTCAGGTTTGCTCCGGGAAAATGACTCTAATCGACGCCCAACAGGCGATCGCCGCAGACTGGTATAGGATATATTTCTTGATCACCGGAGAACAGGTCAGATGAGCCAGGCAAATAAGGAGCCCAAGGCGAATAGGTCGCGAGTTCGGAAGCGCATCACACGCGCACGTTGAATTCGAGCTTCCAGCGGCGGCCGTCGCGGGCCACGCACCACAATTGCAGCATGCCGGTTTCCGTGACGATGGTTTCAAACGAGACGGGGATGACGCCGGCGGCGTCCTGCTCGGCGGGCAGGTTGACTTCCATGGGCGCGAGTTCTTCGAGGTCCTCGCCGAAGTCTTCGATAAGGTCGCCGGGCTGGTCGTTCTTGCGCACGGCGGAGGTGAAGAAGCGGAACTCGGCGGGCTCGCCGACCACCAGTCCGAATTCGCGGTTGGGGATGCGCAGGTCGGTGCCTTCCTCCATGCCGAAGGGAACCACCGTGAGGGCTTTGAGCGGAGTGGCAAAGCCGGGCACGGAGGGCATGGCGCTTTCGATGGCGACATAGTAGGTGCGCGGGACGCCGCCGCGGATGCGCACGCCGCGGCCCCGGCGCGCGAGTCCGTAATACGCCGCGCCGCGCGAGACGGCGTGCATCAGGTCTTCGCCGCTGAGCTGCTGGACGGGCGGGAAATGCTCTTCGGCCAGCCAGGAATTCAGCACGCTCAGGATCCGCTCGCGGATGAGGCCGGCATTCAGCACGCCGCCGTTGAACAGGATATGGGTCGGGCAGGCCAGGCCGCTGGGTCCGCGGCGCACGCCGCCATGTTCGACGCTGGAGGCCTGCTGGCGCAGGAAGCGGGCCAGATGGCGGGTCATGGCGGCATCGGCGGCGTAGGGCAAGCCGATCTCCTGCAAGCCGGCGCGGCGCTGGCGCGCGGGCATATCGCTGCTCGACACGGCGGGCAGGAAGCCGTCGCTTAACAGGCGTTCGAGATCGGCGCGCTGCAGCTTCGCTTTGATGGAGCCGCCTACCACGCCAGTGCCTTTGCCCAGGATGGTGACGGGCGCCTCATCCTTCTTATTGCCGGGTTCGAGCAGCTTCTCCTTGGCGGTGCGGCAATTATTCCATAGCGCTTGAAGCTGGAAATGGTCGATCTTGGTGCCTTGCTGCGCGAGCTGATCGGCGACCAGGCGGGCGAGGGCCAGATCGATGTTGTCGCCGCCCAGCAGGATGTGTTCGCCGACGGCCACGCGATCGAGCGACAGCTCGCCGGACTGCTCGGTGACGGCGATCAAGGTGAAGTCGGTGGTGCCGCCGCCGATATCGACGACCAGGATCAGGTCGCCGACCTGGACGCGCGCGCGCCAATCGGGATGGCGCTCGATCCAGGCGTAGAAGGCGGCTTGGGGCTCTTCGAGCAGCGTGATGTTTTGATAGCCGGCCTGCTCGGCGGCCTTGAGGGTCAGGTCGCGGGCGACGGCATCGAACGAGGCGGGCACGGTGACCAGCACGTGCTGCTGGGCGAAAGGCGCGTCGGGCATCTTGCTATCCCAGGCGTGCCGCAGATGGTCCAGGTAGCGGCGGCTGGCCTCGACGGGCGAGAATTTGGGCACGCCTTCGGGGGCGCGGAAGGGCAGGATGGGCGCGGTGCGGTCCACGCCGCCGTGCGAAAGCCACGATTTGGCGGAAGACACCAGACGGCCGGCATTTTCGACGCCGCGCTTCTGGGCCAGGCGGCCGGCGATGGTTTCGGGCCGCGGATCCCAAGGCAGGGCGGTGGAGCCGGCGGGGAAATCGGTGGCGCCGGGAATGTACAGAAACGAGGGCAACAGCGGCTCGTCGCGGACTTCGGACGGGTTCACGAGCTGCGGGATGCCGAGCAGTTCGACTTTGGGCAGGGCAAAGGGATCGGCATCCGGGCGGTTCTCGACGTAAGAGAGCGCGGAATTGGTGGTGCCGAGGTCGATGCCGATCACGTAGCGAGGTTCGTTGCGAGGTTCCATGCTGGCTTTGCGGGGGGACTATTCGATCTCGATTTCGGCGGGCGCGATGATGGTGGCGTCCTGCTTGGGGTTGAGGGCGGGGAGATCCACTTTGGCGGCGCGCCAGCCCTTGTGGCGGAGGGTTCCGCCTTCGGGTTTGGTGGCCGGCACGTTGCCGATGAATTTGACGGCGGCGGGGTCGGCGGTAGCGGGGCGGGTGTAGGCGCCCTCGACGCCATCGATGACGGGTTGGAGGCTGAGATAGCGGGCGAGCGAATCGCGGGCCTGGTCGTGCAGGCTGCGCACGGCTGCGCCGATCTGGTCGTCGTCGAAGGAGGCGATGTCTTCCATCAGGAAGTCGAGGAGGCGGGAATCGCGCTGGAGGATGGCGAGGAGTTGGAGGGCGTAGGCGGGGTTGGGGGGCTGCGGCTCCGCCTTCGCCGAGGCCGGGGGCCGGGGGCTGGGGGCCGGGGTTTTGATTTCCCTTGGCAGGGGACGGCCGAATAAGATGGCGAAGAACGCACGGAAGGCTAGCAGGATACGGCTCAAGTGTTGTGCTCCAAGTAGTTAGGATAGCAGGGCGAGGGTGGGATAGGCCTCCTGGCCTGTCCTTCAACAATGCAGTAACACGAAGAAGGACAGGCCAGGAGGCCTGTCCTACGATAAGAGGGCCACGCGGAGCTTTTCGAGCTGCCGGCGGGCGATATCGGCCCAATTGCCGGCGTTATCGATCTTCAGATAGGCCTTCCAGTGGTGCACCGCCTGGAGCACGTCGTTGCGGCGCTCGCAGAGCAGGGCGAGATTGAAGTGCGCATCGCCATAACGCGGGTTAATGCGGAGAGCGGACTCGTAGCAGCGCTGGGCCTTGGGCAGGTCGCCGCGCTCGTCGTAGAGGTTGCCTAGGTTGAAATGCGCCAGCGGGTAGTTGGGATCGGCCTGCAGCGCGCGGTTATAGTAATCCTCGGCTTCCTGGAACTGGCGCAGGCGGTAGCGGATGGTGCCCAGGTTGACCAGCGCGCCGGCGGCTTGCGGGTTGCACTCGACGGCCTGCAGATAGGCCTCCACGGCCTCTTCGACGGGCGCGCCGGTTTCTTCCAGAAACAGTCCTTTCTGGAACCAAGCTTCGGATTCGCGCTCGCGCGGCGGCGGGGGCGGTTGGGGTGGAAGCGACTGCACACTGGCCAATTCGGCGGTGTCGAAGTCGAAGAGGATTTGCCCGGTGAGCGCCTCCATATTCTGGCCCGCCACGCGCACGGCGATATGGCGGCCGTCGGAAAAGATCTTCAGCTCGGCCAGGGGATCGCGCACCTCCGAGAGCCGCTGCTTCAACGATTGGAGGGCGCGGCCGATCTTGCGCAGGGGGATGCGGCGGGCGCTCAACTCGCCGATGGCGCGGAGGGCGATGAGGTCGCGGAAGGTATAGGTGTCAGCCGCGGGGACCAGGTCCAAGCGTTCCCAACTCCGTAACTGCCGCTCGGAAAGATGGAGCATCCGGCGAACCTCGGCGCGCTGATATTGGTGCTTCGGCGCGATGGCAGGCACGCGGGAATTTTAGCATGATGCGGGGCGGGCGTCCCCACTAGCACCGGCGGTCACCGGCGGTCCCTGACGGGAACCTCTCTGGCGCCAACTGCTGCACGGCCGATTAGCAATCGGCCGCAGGATGCCATCCTGCCCCACAACGCCACGCGGCATTAGCCGGGGATGGGTTCCACGAAGACGGCGGTGCCGTAGGCCAGCACCTCGGTGACGCCGTTCATGATCTCGGTGGCGTCGTAGCGCGCGCCGACGACGGCGTTGGCGCCCAATTCGGAGGCGTGTTCCAACATCAGCTCAAAGGCGTGCTGGCGGGTCTTTTCGCAAAGGCTGGTATACAACGTAATGTTGCCGCCCACCAGCGTCTGCAGGCCCGCGCCGATGGTCCCGAAGATGGAGCGCGAGCGCACCACGATGCCGCGCACTACGCCGAGATTGCGCACGATCTTGTAGCCATCCAGGGTGAAGGCGGTGGTTACCATGTATTCGAGGACGGGATCTGCCATTAGCATATCTTAGTAGAAATGGTCCATTTTCGCGAGGTGCAGCGGTTGTGGAGTTGGGTGGCGCTGCTGGCGGCGATAGCGGTCCCCATGGTCGTGGCGGGCCTGTCCATTCATTTCCAGTTGTTGTGGGCCGAACGCGTGATTCCGTGGAGCGAGATTCGCGGCGCGGAGGCTGTTACTTATTCACCCGGCAGCCGGGGCGTGCGCAGCACGGCCTACAACGTGAGCGGCAATCGCGGGGTGCGGATCGAGTCGGCTCGCAACGGGCGGATGAATTGGCCGACCGCGTAGTGGGTCAGTTTGCTTGTGGGGCAGCCAATCTTGGCCGCAGCCGGTTTTCAGCCGGCTCTGGCCGCCTAAGAAGGCGTCCCCAGAGGGGACCCCAGGGCAGAATTGCCCGCCCCACAAGACCCCTTAGCAGGCGCCTTGCTCACGCCGCGGGAGACCCAAACGGCCCGCGCGCATTTTCCAAGCGCACGGCCAGGTCGAGAATCAGCTCCTCTTCATAGGGCCGGCCCACAAGCTGCACGCCGATGGGCAGGCCGTCGGCAGACATCCCAAAGGGAATTACCACCGCCGGGAGCCCCAACAGATTGAAAGTCGTGGCCGGAATCATGGCTTGGAACAGGCCGATTTCCTCGCCACCGACCTTCCAGTGGCGCGAGCGGTGCGGAAACGCGGTCACGCCGCAAGGCGGCATCAGCAGCACGGGGAACTTTTCCATCTGCCGCAGCAGACCGGCGCGCATGCGGTCGCGTTTCGCGAGGTTGAGCAGAAGCTGCTCCACGGTGGGGGCGGCCTGCTCCAAAGCGTCCTTCAGGAATTCGGTGCCGGTCCAGTGCGCGTCGGACTCGCGGCCCCGGATCGCTTGCTGGGTTAGCGGCGCGGGCAATTGGCCGAAGATGAACCACCACAAATTCGGCGCGCGCTCCAGGCCTTGCGGCTCGAAAGGCTCCGCGGGGATGGTGAGATCCGCGAGCGCCTGCGCCGCGCGCCGCACCGTCTGCCGGATCTCCGGATCGACCGGCACACGATAGAACTGTTCGACCACCCCGACGCGCAAACCGGCTATGCTGGGCGGCCGCAACGGCACGGGGGCGGAGAACGGATCCTGGCTATCGTATCCGGCCAGCGCGGCGAACAGCAGGCGGAGATCTTCGGCCGAGCGCGCCAGCGGGCCAGCCACGCTGAGTAGGCCGACCGGATGGTTCATCGCCGGGAAATGGCCGTGCGCCGAAATGCGTCCGGGCGTGGGCTTCAATCCGGCGATGCCGCAGAAATGCGCCGGAATGCGGATGGAACCGCCGCCATCGCTGCCGATTCCGCCCGCCGAGCAGAACGACGCGATGGCCGCCGCCTCGCCGCCGCTGGACCCTCCGGGCGTGCGCTCCAGGTTCCACGGATTGTTGGTGCGGCCGGTAATGAAATTGTCCGTCTCGTAGTTGAAAAGAAATTCGGGTGTATTGGTCTTGCCCAGGATAATAGCGCCCGCGGCGCGCAGGCGGGCGACGGCGGCGGCGTCCTGCGCGGCTTGGTGTCCCAGGCGGAGGCGGCTGCCGCATAGCGTGGGCAGGCCGGCTATGTCGAAGCTGTCTTTGACAGTCACCGGCACGCCGTGCAACAGTCCCAGCGATTCGCCGTGCATGACGGCGCTTTCGGCAAGCCTGGCGGCGGCGCGGGCCTGGTCCTGCAGCACCGTAACGAAGGCGTTGATACGGGGATTCTGCGCGGCGATCTGGGCCAGGTGGGATTCGATCAGTTCCACGGGCGAAATGGCGCGGTCGCGCACCAAGGTGGCCATCAGGCACAGGGAGCTTCGTACGGGCATCAAAGGATAGTGTAATGCCAGCCTACTCGTACTTCAGCGCCGACATCGGATCGATGCGCGCGGCGCGCAACCCCGGCGCCAGCGCGGCGCCCAAGGCGACCAGGGCCAGCAGGGCCGCCGCGCACGCGAGAATTACGGGGTCGGCGGCTTTCACTCCGAACAGTTGCGATTCGACGAGGCGGCTGAGAGCCAGAGCGGCGGCGCCGATAGCGATGCCCGCCAGCGCCAACCGCGCGGCTTCCAGCACCACCATGCGCAGCATGTCGCCGGGCCGCGCGCCCAAGGCCATGCGCAAGCCGATCTCGGCGGTGCGCCGCGCGACGGTGAACGCCACGATGCCGTAAAGCCCTAACGCCGCCAATAGCGTGGCCAGCGCGCCAAACGCCACCGACAGGATGGCCAGTAATCGCTCCACATAGATGGAATCGTCGATGCGAAGGGTGATCGGGGACATGTCCCAGAGCGGCACGTTGGAATCCGCCGAGCGCGCCGCGGCGCGGATGGACGGCCCCAGCGCGCCGGCATCGCCCGCGCTGCGCACGTAGAACATCAGGCGGTCGGGCTTGTCCGCCTGGCTGAAGGGATAGTAGACATCCGCCCCGGCCGGCTCGTGCGACTTGCCACGCGTGTCACCCGCGACACCCACGATTTCGCGGTCGAGCACCGGATGCTTGCCTCCGCCGAACGCGAGATGCAGCCCCAGCGGATTGCGGCCGCTGCAAAAACGCTTGGCGAAAGCCTCGTTCACGACGACGGTTTTGGGCGCCAATGCGCCATCCCTATCGGCGAACTCGCGTCCCGCGCGCACGGGAACGCCCAAGGCGGCGAAGAAACCGGGACTGACGGCAACGGTCCATACGTCCACGTTGTCTTCCCTTTTCGGCGGCTGGTATCCCTCCACCGTAATGTTGCCTGTGTGGTTCGAATCGGAAAACGGGCCGCCGTTTGCCGCGCCGACACCCGTCACGCCGGGGATGGCGGCGATGCGTTCTTTCAAATCGCCGTAGTACTGCACGGAGTCCGCGAGCTTCGGGCGGCTGCGGGAGGCATCCACTTTGAAGGTGAGCAGATTCTGGGGCCGGAATCCCAGGTTGATGCGGGCGATGTTGAACAGAGTGGTACCGAACAGGCCGGCCGCCACCACCAGCACCAGCGAGAGCGCCACCTGCGCGGTCACCACACACTTGCGGAGCCACACGGCGCCGGTGGGCGGGGCAGTCGCCGCTCCGCAGCGCAAGGCGCCGGCGAGATCGGGACGGGTGGCTTGCAGGGCCGGCACGAGTGAGAAAAGCAAACCGCTGAGCAACGCAACGGCGAACGCAAAGGCGAGCATCCAGGGGTTCAGCCCGGCCGTCACCCAATCGCCAGCCAGGTCCTGCGGTAATATGCGGAGGAGCGCGCTCGTGGTCCAATCCGCCACCAGCAGACCGAGCGCGCCGCCGGCCATGGCCAGCAGCAGGCCTTCGAGCAAGAGCTGCCGGATCAGGTCCCACCGGCGCGCGCCGATGGCCAGCCGGATGCGCATTTCGCGCTGTCTGGCCGTCGCGCGGGCAATGGTCAAGCTGGCCACGTTCGCGCAGGCAATCAGGAGCACCAATCCGACCATGCACGAGAGCGCCAGCAGAGGCCCCTGGTTGTTTTTGCGAAGCTCATTGATGCCTTGTCCGGCGGCACGCAGTTCCAGGCGCGCGCCGCGATACGCCTTCTGGCCGGCGTCGTCGGGATGGAAGCCGGGGCGCGCCATTTCAGCTTCGAGCGCCGCGCGGTAGGCAACTTCCACCGCCGCTTGCGCCTTTTGGATGGGCATGCCCGGCAGTGTGCGCGCCATGATGTTCAGCCATCGGAACGACGGGTCGTCGAGGATCTTCCAAGTCGGCCGGGCGGCGCCCAGCATGGTGATGGGCACGTAAACAGCGGGCATATTGCCGGGAAAGACGCCGTTGAACCCGGCGGCGGATACGCCAATTACGGTCATCGGGAAGCCATTCACATGAATGGTCTGGTTGACGGCGGCGGGGCTGGCGGCGAAGCGGTTCACCCAATAGCTATGGCTGAGCACGACTACGGGGTGCGCCATGGGCGCGTCATCGTCGGCGAGTGTGAGCAGCCGGCCCGCGGCAGCCCGCACGCCCAGCACGCCGAAGAAATTGCCCGACACCAAATCGATGCGCACGGATTCGGCGCTGCCGTGGTACAGAATCGTAACCGCTGCTCCCGCGCGCGCGACGACGCCGCTGAATGCGCGGCCATCGCCGCGCAGGCGGCGATACATGGGATACGAGAACACCGATTCGTAGTTGTCCTGGGCGGTGGTCCCGTCAATGTCGTCCTCGCCGTGCAGGACCACCAGATGCGCCGGATCGTGGACCGGCAACATGCGCAGCATCACCTGATCCACCAGCGAGAAGATGGCGGTGTTCGCGCCGATGCCGAGGGCCAGCGAAAGCACGGCCACCAGCGCGTATCCAGGACTCTTGCGCAGCACGCGAGCCGTGTAGCGCAGGTCGCGCCAAAACGTTTCCATGAATCCGACGGTGTTCATGCCATAGATCTCCTCACGAATCAGGGCGGGGTTGCCCAGCTTCCTGGCTGAGCGGGCTTCGGCGGCCGACATGCCGCGCGCCAGATTGTCCGCCGTTTCGATCTCGATATACGCTGCGACTTCTTCGGCGCGCTCCCGGTCCCACTGCTCGCGGCGAAAAAAGCGGCTCCATTCCATCTGGCTACTCCGCGGCCGGACGCAGCACCTGGTTGACGGCGCGCACCAGGCGGTCCCAATGGCTGGTCTGTTCCGCCAATTGTTTGCGTCCGGCGGGCGTCAGGCGGTAGTAGCGCGCCCGGCGGTTATTTTCCGAGGTTCCCCAGAACGAGGCGATCCAACCGCGGACTTCGAGCCGGTGCAGGGCGGGATAGAGCGAGCCATGTTCGACCTGGAGGACGTCTTCGGAGCGATGCTCAATGGCGTGCGCGACGGTGTGGCCGTGGGCCGCGCCGAGCACGAGCGTTTGCAGAATCAGCAGGTCGAGCGTGCCCTGGAGCATCTCGCCGGCCAGCGGGTGTTGATCTTTGATCGCCATGCTATTTGCAATATACACCCATAGACGATCGACCGGAGGAAAGGATAGGGAGGTAATTTGGTTGTGGGGCAGGTTGACAACCTGCGGGCCGATTGTCAATCGGCGCGCAGGATACCATCCTGCCCCACAGCCACACTGACCCACCACCGAATTTTATTTAATGTGAAATACGGTTCAGAAGTTCATCGATGGAAGGCGCCAGACATCCAAAGGGCGGTTGGCCCGCAAGGTATAATGCTTGCGGAGGCTCTTATGACGGTGGCGCGAGTCGCCGGGATCGCGCTGGCGCTGGTTTGCGCCGGTACAGCCCGAAATAACGAAAGCAACAAGCCGCCCGAAACCCGCGGCGAGAACGAATCGGTGGTGATCACCGCCACGCTGTATGCGAAGCCCGACGCGGTGAAGGAAGTGCTGGGTTCGGACCTGGGCGGGCATTATATCGTGGTCGCCATCGAAGTGACGCCGCGGTTCGGCAAGGAAGTGGCAATCAATCGCGACGATTTCGTGCTGAAGACCGACAAAGACGGCGAGAGGAGCACGCCGTTCGCGCCCAGCCAGATCGCGGGGCGGGGCGCCATGGTCATCCGGCAGACCGGCGGGGCGGGCGGCTCGGGTATGCACGATAACGACGGTCCCATCATAGGCGGCTATCCGGGTACCATCGGGCAGCCACACAGGGTAGGGGGCGATGGGGTCGGCAGCGCCGGCGCGCCCGCAGGCGTGGAGGCCAAAACGCGCACCGGATCCAGCGAAAAAGAAGATCCCATGCTGGCCGTGCTGAAGCAGAAGGAACTGCCCGAAACAAAAACCGATAAACCTGTTTCGGGCCTGCTGTACTTCCCGCTGGAGAAGCAAAAGGCCAAGGATCTGGAACTGCGCTATATTCCGTCCGACGACAAGATCACCATGCGGTTCCGCCAAGAAAAGCAAAAGAAATGATGCGGGCCGCGGACATCGATACACCCGCCCTGCTGGTGGATCTTGACGTGATGGAGCACAACCTGCGGCGCGTGGCGGATTACACGCGAAAGCACGGGCTGCGGCTGCGGCCGCACACCAAGACTCACAAATCGCCGCGCATCGGGCGCCGCCAATTGGAGCTGGGCGCGGCGGGACTGACGGTAGCGAAAGTGGGCGAGGCGGAGGTGATGCTGGAGGCAATGCCCGAAGCGGGGCCCGCCGATATGCTGGTGGCCTACCCGGTGATCGGGCGCACCAAGCTGGAGCGCCTGATGGCTGTCGCGCGGCGCGCGCGCGTCACGGTGTCGCTCGACAGCCTGTGCGCCGCGCAGCAGCTTTCCGAAGCGGCGCAAGCGGCGGGCGTGAAGATTGCGGTGCTGGCCGAAACCGATGTGGGGTTGGGGCGCGTGGGGGTGACGCCAGGCGCGGAATTGCTCGACTTGGCGCGCGGCATCGAACGGCTGGCGGGCCTGACATTCGAGGGCATCGCGTTTTATCCGGGCCACATCAAGGACAACGGCGAGCAGGGCAGGGAAGCGCTGGCGGCGCTGGGAGGACTGATTCAGTCGATAATCGCCGATTTCCGCCGCGAAGGCATCGAAGCGCGCATCGTCAGCGGGGGATCCACGCCATCGTTATACCATTCGCATGAATTGGCGGGCCTTAACGAGATCCGCCCGGGAACATACGTCTACAACGATTGGAACACGGTGGCGAGCGGCGCTTGCACGCCGGACGAGTGCGCGGCCGCGCTGTTGGTGACGGTGGTCTCGACCGCACGGCCCGGGCAGATCATCGTCGACGGCGGCTCGAAGACGTTCTCGTCGGACCGCTTGACGGGATCCGGCCCCGAATCGACCTTCGGCCATGTGGTGGAAGCGCCCGAGGCGGTGTTCCACAAAATGAACGAAGAGCACGGCTATGTGGACGTGACACGGTGCGGCCGGAAGTTTGCAATCGGAGAGCGCCTGCGCATTATTCCGAACCACATTTGCGTGGCCGTGAATCTGCACGAGCGGGTTTACGGAACCCGCAGCGGCGAGGTGGAAGAAGTGTGGGAAGTGGCCGGGAGAGGCAAGCTGCAATAGCCCGGTAAAACGGGCTCTGCGTTCCGGGTCTTGGGTCTGGCGCACTCATCGACGGCGGTCGAGGAGTTTGCCAGGACCCAGCACCCAAATACCTGCTATTACTTCACTTCGCTGACGGTGATACTGTCGCCGTCGACTTCGCCTACCAAGGTGACCTTTTGGCCGGCATGGTCGACAACTTTGTCCTGATTCGCGACCTGAAAGACCTTGCCATCCGTGGTGACCAGAACGGCTTTGTCGCCTCTCTTGATGCAGCTCTTCGCACAGCCCGCGTGACCGTCGGTGGCGACTTTGGCGGCGCCTTGCTTTGCAGTGCAGCCGGCGTCGGAGATGTAACCACTCCACTCGGCGGCCATGGCGGTCATAGCCAGAGCCGAGACAAACGTTAAACCTAGTACAAACTTTCGCATGCAACCCTCCTTGGGATGGTGCCAGTCATAACGACTATACTCTATCCCAGGGATATGGGCAAGGCGGCGCGCGCACAGTTTTCTGTGAATTTTGGGGCACCGAAACGCTGCGCGAAGGCCTTTTGTGATGGAACATACGTGCCGGGCAGGGCCGCGGTGCCCCCGATTTGAGGATCGCCAAGGGGTCGCCGCGTTTGGATGCCTGAAATGGTGGCGCCGCTGTGCCGGGAGGGGTAGACGTCCTAAAGATTTCGTTGGGGGGCTGGCTGGTGCCGAGGGGGTGCACCTTGGACAAAGTCGGCGGCGGAGGCGAAGAGTTCCTGGAATAGTTCCAAGTAAGCGTTGTAGAGCGGCGAGGTAGCGCTGAGTTCTTCGGACCCATCTAGGTCTTCATGCGGTAGCGTTAAGACCCTACCAATTCCAAGAAGGAATAAGAAGGCGACCTTGTGAAATTGGTCGGTCTCAGTCGCTCGGGATAACACAGGCACTACCCGGAGGGGCCTCTGGTTCGCGAGCCGTGGCGCGATCTTGAGCGCTTGGGCCACCTTGAGGGTTCCGTCGACGGATTCCTGGTTTGCTGCGGACATGCATACGACGGTGTCAGCAAGGATGGTAGTGGCAAGTCCACCAAAATATGTCACGCCGGCGCGAGCGTCGATGAGCAAATAGTCTGGTCTTAGCTCGTCCTCAATACGCGCCTTGAGATCAAGCAGGGCCATGAAGCCCTCGCCGCTTAAGTTGCCCAGCGGGAGCTTGTCGCCGAGTTCCTTGAGGGCTGCCCAATAGGTTTTGTGCGGCGCCGGACCGGACGGCATCAGCCGGAGCCATCCGGCTGATGCCGTCGGTACCGCTACAGAGATCATGTGGTCTTCCAGGTGGGGTGGCGATGCTGCTCCCTCCGCCGTGGCGAGTAGGTAGGGGACCGCGCCACCGGTGAAAGGTGGGACGCCGGGGCTTGGGTCCAAGCCGAACTTGTAATGCAGACTAGGGGCTTCAAAATCGAAGTCGAGGGCCACCACTCCTTTGCCGAGCATAGCTAGGAACCGCGCGGCATGCGAGAGGAGCAGCGAGCGACCTACGCCGCCTTTATAGGAGTAGAATGCAACCGTCTCCACGGTGTTTAGGCCGCCAGACCGAAGGCGCCAGCCTCGCGAAATCGGCGCGCGAGGTCTCTCGCTTCACGCACATGCGGCGCGGCGTGCTGAAAGCGCTGCTTCATTGCTTGGTCGGCCTCCTCCAGGATCTCTTGCAACCCCTTCTTGAGGGACTCGGGGGCCGCTTCTTCAGCGATGTACGCGTCGGCTAGCGCCTGCGCGCGGTCAGAGTCCCCGGATTTGAGGGCAGCGCTCACCGCGCCACGCCGCGCGATCCGCCCTTGGCCATCCGACACCGGGAAGGCCTTCGCCAACTTCTCTTCAATCGCGGAGACCTCCTTCCACGCCGATGACGCAGGAATGCCGAGAGCTTCGAGTTCTTCGGCCCGCCAGATGGCGTCAGTTACAAGCGTATTCAATATGTCAGCATCCACTCTAGTAGCTCCTGATGGAACGGAGAGCTGCGGTGGGCTCCTCGAAACCCACCACGCTGGCCCATCGCTGGTCAACGTCCGGACTCTTACCAACTTGGTTCAGCTTCTCGGAAAGCCGTGTCGCTATGCTTCCCCGGTCGACTCCACTCACTTCCAATGCAACCGTTCCTCCTCGCGCGTCCTCAAGGAGCCAGTCTGCGCGTCCACCGCGTTGCATTCGGCGAATAATGCGCCATGCCCGGTGCCGATGGGCGAGGGCCAGCGCCACAGTTTCGGCGCCGAGCTCCGTAATCCGGTGGTGGTCATGCTGATTGACCTTGCTCATGTCGACGCGCGGCCACGACAGGGACCCGTTGCTCAGAATCTGAGCAGAGCAAGCTCGGTCGGCAGCCTTGTGTGCATCTCTCGCAACTGTTTCAGATCAATGTCCACACCCGGAATTCTACCGGAATATAAAGGCGTAACGCAAGGCAGTTACTCCGCAATCGCGAACAGATGCTTCGCCCCGCGCACCAGCAGCAGATCGCCCGCCAAAGCCGGAGTCGCCAGGATCGGCTCGCCGATGGGATTCTTCGACAGCAATTCGTATGTCGCGCCGGCCTTCACCACGTACGCATCGCCATCCTCGCTGCTGATATACAACTTGCCGGCCGCCATCACGGGCGAGGCCATGAAGGAACCGCCCTCGCCGACGCGCTGCCGATAAATGCGCGTCCCGGATTTAGCGTCGTACACGCTCAGGATGCCGTTGTTGCCCACCGTATAAAGATGCTCGCCATAGACCAGAGGCGAGGGCAGATATACGCCTCCGCGCTGCTTGCTCCAGGCAATGGCATCGCTCGATTCCTTGCCATCCTTGAGCGTCAAGTCGCCGTTCGATCCCACCTTGATGGCATAGATAGGCTGCACCGGCGGATAGCCCGCGGTCACATAAATCAGGCCTTGCGCCGGCACCGGCGTGGTGCAGGTGACTTCGGAATTCGGCCCCAAGGTCCACAGTTGTTTGCCGGTATCGGGGTCGTAACCGCGAATGGCTTTGGATCCGTTGGTGGCCAATTCGGTGCGATCCTTGGCGGTCACGACGGTGGGCGTGCCCCAGGACGGAATCTCCGCGCGCGAGGCAGCCACAATTTGCGGCCGCCTTTCAGCGCGAATCCGCAACATGGACAGCACCACCGGAGGCCACAGATGGCGGACCTCCTGGTCGTTTACTATTCCTGACGCATCGCGGTCATCGCGGTAATCCGAGCAGCTCGGAATGCGGGCACGGATCCTCCCACGAGTGCGACCGCGAGCAGGAGCGCGGCAGTCACGAAGAAGGTTGTGACGTCGTGCGGGTCGACGCGGAACAAGAACTGCGACAGAAAACGTGTCAACGCCAAAGCCGCGATCGAGCCGGAAGCAATTCCTGCCAGCGCTAGAAGGGCCGTGTGTTTCAAGACCGTTGCAAGAATACGCGCCGGGCTAGCGCCCAATGCCGCGCGAATCCCGAATTCCCTGGTACGTTGAACCACGCCGTAGGATGTTACGCCGTAGATCCCCAGAACAGAGAGCAGCACAGCGAGAGCGGCGAAGAGAGCAAGTAACCCGGCCATGAGGCGGGGTTGCCCTAAGGCCCGATCGAGCTGTTCAGCCAGTGTCCGGGAACCCACGGGCTGATCCGGATCGATGGACGCTACGAGCCGGCGGATTTCGCTCGCCAGATCTTCGGGATTACCTCGACTGCGCACGACGACGTACAGGTAAGACGAGTCGCTCTGCTGGAACGGTGTGAAAATCTCCGCGAGAGGCGGTGTCTGGAGACTGAATTGATGAGTATTCCCCACGACTCCCACGATCTCCAAAGGCATGGGAAAGCCGGCCACAAACAAACGCTGACCGATTGGATTGCTGCCAGGGAAATCGTGGTCGGCGAGCGCCTGGTTTACGATTGCAGTTTTGAGTGCGAACGGGTTGTCGGCCGCGGTGAAAAATCTGCCTCGCAGCAAGGGAATCCGCAAGGTTTCGAAATAACCGCCGGTCACCACGTTGAAGACGCCGCCCCGATCAGGCCGAGCGTCACCGCTGACCCGATAGGCGGTTGTCGAATTGTTGCCTTGGAGGGGGAGAGCGGTGATTCCACCTGCGGAAACCACTCCAGGAAGCGCGCGCACCATTTCCAGCAATCGCGTGAAAAAGTCGATTCGCTTCGGCGCGGAGTCGTACTTTTCGGTGGGCAGCACCAGCATGGTATTGACCAGGACGTGATCGGTCCGGAAGCCTGGATCCACGCTACGCAACGCGGTCAAGGTTCGAAGCAGCAGCCCAGCGCCGACCAGTAGAACCATGGAAAGCCCGACTTCGGCGATGACCAGAGCGTCGAGAAATCGTTTCTGGCCCCGGCCGCCCGAGGAGCCCCGATTGGAGTCTTGAAGCATCTGCTGAAGATCGATTCGCGGAGCCCGGATTGCGGGGCTGATTCCGAAAATCAACCCGGCGGCTGCCGAGATCAGAACGGTGAACGTCACAGTTCTCGCATCCATGTGAACGGCGTCCACGCGGGGTAAGGGGAACGGAATCGCCTTCAATAACAGAGGCACGGTCCAGGTCAGGCACAGCAACGCCGCCACGCCGCCCGTCAAGCCAACCAGGATGCTCTCCGCCAGGCATTGCCTGGCCAACCGCTGGGGTGACGCGCCGATCGCCAGCCGCGTGGCGATTTCCCGGCCACGGGCCGTCAGTCGCGCTGAGAACAGGCTGGCCAGGTTTAAGCAGGCAATCAGCAACACAACGGCCGCCACCGAAAGCAACACCAGCAACTGCTGCTGGGTGTCGCCGAACAGAAAGTAGCGCCATGAAACGAGCTCCGCGTCCCAATTGGCGTTCGTGTCGGGATACTCCTCGGAAAGATGCCGTGAGATGGCCTGCAACTCAGCCCGCGCCTGGTCTGGACTCACACCGTCACGAAGCCTGGCAATCGGGTAGAGGTCGCGGTGTGCCCGATCGTGCCGCTGCGCATCGGTCCAGCCCAATGGCTTGAAGACCTCGTGGTGACCGTAGTAAGCAATCTCAACCGGATCGGGTACGACACCCAGCACAGTGTATGACCGGCCATCCAGGCGAATGCTCTTTCCGGCAATTGCCGGATCGGAAGCGAAGGCGCGGCGCCAAAACCCCTTAGTGATGACCACCACATTGTCGAACCCCGGTTGATCGTCTTCGGCAACGAATACCCGGCCGAGCAATGGCGATAAGCCGAACAGTTTGAAATATACCGGCGATACTGCCAAGCCATCCACTCTTACGGCACCGCCTGTTTCGGTGTACCGGAAGATGACGTTACGACACGCTGCGATCGCGGAGAACGATCGGCTTTGCGCCTGCCAGTCCAGAAAATCGGCCGCAGAAACCAGGTTTTGACTCAGCCCCCGTTTTTGGCTGCTTTCCAGAACCCAGAACAGCTTGTCGGGAGCGGGAAAAGGGAGCGGAGCGAGCAACACCGCGCTCACCACACTGAAGACCGCCGTATTGGCGCCGGTGCCCAGCGCCAACGTGAGTACTGCCACCACCGTGAAGGTAGGTTTTCTGGCCAGCGAACGGAGTGCGTATTGCACGTCTTTGAGCAGGCTGTACATGGCAGTCTAACTTCGCCTCACCTAGTGATCGATGGCTTGAGCAGGGTCACCAAAACATGATACCCCTTCCGCTGCAGGACGAAGTCGAGCATGGACGCCTTATAGAACGTGTCGGTCACATCGGTTTTGGCGCCTTTATCCAGCAGGAATTGGACCACGGCTTCGTGGCCGCTCATGGCCGCCAGATATAGAGGCGTCTGGCCGTATGGCGTCTTGGCCTCGAGGGGCGCGCCCTTCTCAATGAGGGCTTTAACGGTGTCCAGATCCCCGCTGCGCGCCGCGTTGAGCAGGTCGTCGGTGACGTCCCAGGCAAGCAGCGCCACGGCCGTTGCCAGAAGCAGGCCGGCTAGTCGATGCATAGCCACTCCCTTGGTTTAGTGTACGGCGGACCGGGGAATCGGTTAGGGCGATTTCCGGGGCAACGTCTGCTCGCCGGAAGGGTCCCTCTCCTTCAACCCGGTCACGCGGCCGTTTTCCATGACGAACTCGATTACCAGGTCGGAGAACTGGGGCGTACTGAACTTGAGCCCCTTGGTCAGATTCAGCTTGAAAGGCGGTGCGCCGGGCGCCACCAGCGACAAGCCGGTGGCCTCGTTGAACACCACTTCCAGCTTGATCCCGTTGGGCGTCTCGTAACTGCCGGCCAGTCGTGCCAACAGCTTGGGATCCGCGGTTTCGGGCTTGCGCGTGAACACCGCTTCGGCTTCATCCAACGACATGACGACTTGATCCACATCGCCCTGCGGATTGGTTCGGAAGTTCACGGACCATTTGCCGTAGCGCTCGTCGTCGGGCGTATCGAAGCGGTCGTAGTGGAATTGCGTGAGCGGGAACTGCATTTGATGAAAGCCAAACCGCAGTTGGTTGTCCCCTAGCCCGATTTGCAGAATGCCGTAGGCCGGATTCTCGTAGGCCCCGGCGTAATCGGCCAGCGCGTGCGATGGCTTGGTGCCCCGCACTTGATCCGCGCCGGCCTTGGCGCGGGCCTCCTTGGCCGCCGCCTTGTCTTTCAGGCGCATATCCAGGCGGCGCTCGCTCCATGGGGTGAGCGGTATGCCCAGCAATCGCTCATACACGTTGTAGCTGACGATGTTATACAACGGCGAGCAATGGTCTCCGATGACGAAGACGATCACGCCGATGTGGTCGTTGGGAAGGAACGAGACCTGCGAGTGGAAGCCGTCGATATCGCCGCCGTGGAAAGTAATCAAATGTCCGCGGTAAGCGGCGGTTTCGCGCGCCATGCCGTAGGCCGCGTTCAGAACTTCCCAATAGCCCTTCGATTCACCCAGCGTGTTGGGCAGGGAGATGGAAGGTTCCAGGGTAGCCTTGAGGACGTCCGCGGGCAGCACCTGGCGGCCCTTGTATTTCCCGTCGTTCATCAAGGCCGTCAACCAGTGCGACATGTCTTCGATATTCGAAATAATGGCGCCGGCGGGAGCGATTCCCTGCTGTTCTTCGTAGTAAGGAATCCGATAAAGCTCGAATGAGTCGCGCTTCTCGGTGAAGGGCACGCCGTGATCGGGACCCTTGACCATTTCCGGGATGGAATACACCGTGGAGTCCATAGCCAGGGGAGTCAGGATGCGCTCGCGCACGAACTGTTCCCACGGCTTGCCGGACTGCAGCTCGATGACGTATCCGGCGGCCATGTACATCATGTTGTTATACAGAAACATCTGCCGGATGGGCTGCTGCGGTTCCAGATACTTCAGGCGGTCGAACAATTCCTTGCGGCTAAACTCGGACTTATACCAGATGGTGTCGTGCCGGGTGATGCCGGTGCGGTGCGAAAGCATATCGTGCAGGGTTACGGTGTTGTTGAGCTCGTCGTTATAGAACTGAATGGCCGGCACGGACTGCCGGATGGGCTTGTCCCAACTGAGTTTGCCTTCCTCCACGAGCATGCCCGCGGAAACGGCGGTGAAGAGCTTGGTGTTGGAGGCGATGGGGCAGAGGGTGGTGGGAGTGAATGGGAGTTTCTTCTCGTAATCGCGGTAGCCGTAGCCTTTGGCGAAGACAAGCTGGCCGTTGACCACGATGCCCACGCCGACGCCGGGCGCGTTCCAATCCTTCAACGTCTTTTCCATGTAGGCATCGAAGCCGGTCAGCTTTTGGGCGATTTCGGGGTCTTGGGCGTGAATGCCGTGGGCCAAGGCCACGGAGAATAGGGCGATTGCAGCGATCCTGCGCATGACGGGTCCTCCTGGAAATGAACCAGTATACTGCGCGCTTCGAATCGGGCGCGGCTGATGGGTGTCCAGGGCAACGAGCCGCACATCGTGATGGTGTGTTAAAGTCCTAATGATTAAGCATAAGTGCCACAATCAATTACGACATTTATTTTGGGTTTCTGCGGAAGTTTGGCGGTTGAAATCGTTGCAATGGACGAGTTGTTCCGCCGCTCGGCGCGCCTTCCCGCCCGTTATTATAGTTGGCTTTTCTGGTTTATCCGCTTTTTTCTGGCGTGTGCAGGAGGGGGATTAGCGGTCGCATACAAGATCGAGAATCCCATAGCGGCGGTGCAGATCGGAGCTTCGGCTCCGCTGATTATTAAGGGGTTGGCGAAATTCCGCCACCGCTAGGTTCTTGAAAGGGAACGCGGTTATCACGCGTGGTGCAGGCGGGCTCTTTGCCTCACTTCTGTCCCGCTATCAGTATTAGCCGTGTACTCAATGAACTTCGCGGCCAGCCGCGTGCCACGTGCTTTGGAAATGCCGACGAAGAAAACGAGAATCCAAAACGAGCCCAGCAGAATGGGGGCTGCGAATTCGATTGTCTTCTGAACGAGTTCCATCTCGCTTACAACGTTACAACTATCGTGTGGCAGAAGTCAAGCGCCAATGGGCGGCAGTTGAGGCGGGCGCCCCCTTTTCTGTGTAGGAGCCGCAGACGCTTCTACATCCGATGTGCGTCACGGTTCGTGACGCCGTGCCCTACGAAGCCTGCGCCGCGGGCTCAAAATACTGCTGCGCCAGCTCCGGTTTCGCGATGACCGCCTTCCGCCAGCACGAGCGCGCCTCAAACTCGTTGCCCAGCGACATCAGCGCGTGCCCCAGATTCAGCAGCGCTTCGCCGAACTGCGGATTTGCCTTGAGCGCCTCCTTATAGAGCACCGCGGCATCTTCCGCCTCGCCCCGCCGCTGGCAGATCAGGCCGGCATTGTAGAGCAGTTCCGGAGTACGCTCGCCGGAATCCAGCAATTGGCGGTAGATCTCGAAAGCCTTATCGTACTCCTGGTGTTCGAGGGCCAGCGCAGCCAGACCTCGCAGCGCTTCTTTGGAATCGGCGCCGGACGCGGTCAACTCCTGGAAGCAGACCCGCGCCGCTTCCTTATCGCCCGCGCGCCAGTGCGCGATGCCCAGATTCAAGCGGGCTTCCGGCCAATTGGGGCGCTTCTCCAAACAAGCCTCCAAGGCTTGGATGCTCCCCGGATAGTCGGCCCGTTCGAGGCGCAGATGGCCGATGCGGAAAGCTGCGTCATCCGAATCGGGCGAGTTCTGCGGCACTTGGGCATAGAGCTTCTCGGCGGCTTCGAACTCGCCCAATTGCTCGTGTACCAGCCCCAGGTTCCAGTGCACTCCGGCCAGTTTCGGATCGATTTCGAGGGCCCGCTCGTAAGCCCCGCGGGCGCCCTTCAGATCGCCCTGTTCCTGCAGCGCGACGCCCAGGTTCAGGTGCGCCTGCGGCGAATCGGGCCGTACCCTGGTGGCGCGCGCATAGGCCATGGAAGCGTTCGAAAGATCGCCGGCTTTGTGGCAGGCCACGCCCAGATTGAACCAATTCTCGAAGACCTGCGGGGAGAGTTCGGCGAGCTTGCGGGAATAATCGGCGGCCGCCTTATGGTCCCCGGCGGCAAATGCCGCGCCAGCCAGCCCCTCCAGTGCGATCTGGGATTTCGGGTGGGCCTCCACCAGGCGCTGCGCATAGGTGCGCACCTGCTCATAATCCTGATTTGCCAGCGAGAGCGAAACCAGGTTGCCGAGGGCCTCCTCGGAATGCGGACTGCGTTGCAGGATGCGCCGGTACAACTCCACCGCTTCGCTGGTGTGATCCCGTTTCTGGAGGGCCACGGCTTTGCCGAAAAGGGCCTCTTCGTGATCCGGGTGGTGCTCCAGAAAGTGGTCGTAGGCCTCCAGAGCCTCGTTATGCAGGCCCAATTGCACCAGGCAGGCGCCCAAGGCCAGATGCGCCTCGGTGCGCGCCGGGTCGTTCGAGATGGCCTTGCGGAATGCAGCCGCGGACTGCTCCCAACGCTCGATGCGCCCCAGGCACACGCCGGCGTTGAAGTGCGCAGTAGGGTGCAGCGGCTGCAGCAGCGCCGCCTGCGCATAGCTCTGCGCCGCCGGAGCGTATTCCTGCAATTCGTATTGCAACTGGCCGAGCGCGAAGTACAATGCCGGGTGACGTTCGCCGCCGTCCAGCGCGCGGACCAGCTCCTTGGCAGCCTGGTCGAGTTTGCCGTCCAGATGCATCGATGCCGCCTTCGACAGTACGCGGCTGACGCGCGCTTCCTGCGCCGTATTGATGGCTTCCGCGCCGTTAGGGACGGCCGCTGTTTTTATGTCGGTAGTTTCCGTATGACGGTAATCCATTGCTTTTATCTCCTTGTCTGCTGCAGCTTGGCTGCTCTTTCCGGATAGCAAACCGCAAATCCTGCCCAATATGTCGCCATGGCTCTCGAGCTTGACCCAGTAAACCCGGGCATGCTCGCCTGCCTCGCTGAAAAAGCCGACGCCGCCGGTTTTGAGCTTGTCGTCCGTCCAGAAGTCCGCCTGCTGGTCCTCGACATAGGCGCGGTACCGGTTGCCTTTCACGTCCACGGTTACGCGGTATGGCGTGTTCGCGTGGATCATCATGCGCAGAGGCGTCTGCACGCGGTTTCCCTGGTGTCCCCCAATAACCGGATAGCGCACCATGGCCATTATCGGCCGCGGTCCGGATTGGAGTACGGTGAACTTCAGCGCATAGTAATTGTCGGCGTCGTGCGCGCGCACCACCCAATCGACGCTCTTGCTTTCGACTTGCGCCATGAACTCAAACTTGTAGTCCGAAAGGGGCACCGAGGGCCGGTAAAGCGCCAATTGTCCCGGATGGATGAAGCCATCCGTGCTGTACGACCAGCTCTTGGGCCACTTTGGCTGCACACCTTTCCATTGATCCAAGCCGGCGCGGAAATTGTCCGCGAAGCTGGCGGTGGCGCGCTGGGACATCCACTGGCCGATGGACATGCCGGGCCACGAAAAAGATCCCCCGCCGGCGCCCTGGGGAGCTACTTGCGGACGCAACGCTCCGGCGAGCAGCAGGGCGGCCGCCGCCGCGCCGATATACCCCCACTTGGGCTTGATGGAGCGCGCCGAGATCTCGCGCTTGAAAGGACGCAAGTTGGTCTTGGCCGAAATCTTCTCTTCCGGATCCCGGCTGTAAGGCATGGTCCAGTCCGAGCGCACCAGATCCTTGAAGCGCGCTCTGACCGGATTCATCAGGAAGGGCGGATTGCAGACGTGGGCCACGCGCAGAGTCCAGAGAACGGCGCAGGAGCGCAGGTGGTGGCCAACGGCGGGCGGCAACTGCGGGCCTAGTCCGGCGATGGCGCCGGCGGGCGCGGGCAAGACATCGATCCGGGGTAGGGCGATGTCCGCCAACGGAACCAGCGGATGGTTCTGCGACACAGCCATGGCCGCGTCCCAAGACGGAACGGCGGCGGCCGGCGCGGCGGGCGCGGGCGCCTCTGCCAGGAGCAGCGGAGCGGAACCCATTTCTCCAAGCAGGCCGTCCGGCAATGCAGATGGTTCGTGAATCCGGACGGGCGCGGGCGAGGGCGTCACGACGGAGCGGGGATTTCGATTGCCGGCGGCCTCCTGGACGGAAGAGGTTCCAGGCTGCACCAATCCTGCGAGCGCGGCGACGGGCGCCTGAGCCACGGGGCGCATGTCGGCCTGTGGCAGAAGCCCTGGCAGGCCGATTGCCTGGCCCGGCTTGGCGGCAGAGGCCACCGCGAGCATGGCCGTCGCGGTGGTCAAAGAGCCGCGCGGCTGCATGGCGGCGATCCAGGTAGAGGACGCCGGCGCCGCGGGTGGTGTGGGGAGGACAATCCCGATCTTGCGGGAGCCATCGCTGGACACAGCCGCCTCGAAAGCTACCGGCCGGCCCTGGTCCACGGTGGTTTTCAAATCGCACGGAATCGGCAACGGCCCGGCTTCCAGAGGCCGGGGCTGAGAGGCGATCGAAGCGGGGGAAAGGCCGGCGTCCGGCGCGCGCTGTGGCCCAAAAGGCGCGGCGGGCGCAGTAATCGTGGGGCTGCACGGCAAGGTCACGGCGGCTTGGATGGCCGGAGGCACCGGGCCTACTGCCGCGAGATCGCCGTACACCGGGATGGCGGCTCGCAGTTGCGCATAGGAGGGTTCCGCCTGGACCGGCGCCGGGATCTGCGCGGCTTCCGGGAGTGAGACAGAATGATAATGATAAGGCAGCGATCGGTCCGGCGCGGAGATGGGCGGCGCGGCAGCCAGCGGCCGCGCCGTGGAAGTCGCGGCCACCAAATTGGTTGGCGCGGCGCCGGCCGCCGGCCTGGCCGGAGGCTGAATTCGTATCGAGAACGAGGCAGGCGGGATCGGCGCCGCGGACGATGGATAAGCGCCGGCGGAGTCCTGCCACGCCAGCCGCCTGGGCATCGCCGCCAGGCGCAGCCCGAACATCCAACTTGGCCGCTCCACGGATATGCCGACGGCCTCCACCCGCACGGCTGGCGGGCGCTCGGCGGGCAGGGATTTCGGCAAGGCGGCCAGCCGCAAGGAGGGGGCCGCGCGGCCGGTGGTCCGCGGCCCCTCCATGAAATTTGCGATTTGAACCGGAGTAGGTTCCGGAGCTAGCGCCTCATAGAGCCGCTGGCGGTAGCGTTCTCCAAACTGGGTGCGATGCGCCTCACTGCAGAACTCGGAGTCCCGGAGGTGACGGATCGGACTTATCCATTTTTGACAGTAAAGACACTGCACGCGCTGCCCTCTGACTGGTACTAATGTCTCAGTTATTATAAGCCCGCTAACCTGCGAGAACAAATAAAAAGTTTGCTAAATGAGGAAAGTTAGCAATACTCACTAATTTACCGCCAGTACCAAATGTTATCTTTGGTTAATCGCCATGAACCATAGATAGCAATGCGCCGGTAACCATCCTTAGCGGCGGCTCATGCGCGGCGCGCTTTCCGGCTGGCGGAGAGAGACGCGCTGCAATTGAGGTACGCTAAAACCGATGAGCCTGGAACAAGCGCGCGAGTGGTTGCGGAGCGCCACGGCGGTGGCGGTGTTGACGGGGGCCGGAATCTCCGCCGAGAGCGGTGTCCCGACTTTCCGCGGAGCCGGCGGACTGTGGAAAGACTACAAGCCGGAAGATCTGGCCACGCCGGAGGCTTTCGCGCGCGATCCGCGCCTGGTTTGGGAATGGTACAACTGGCGGCGGGAAACGATCCGGCAGGCCAAGCCGAACGCCGGACATGCCGCCCTGGTGCGCCTCGAAATTCAGAAGCCGCATTTTACGCTGATCACGCAGAATGTGGACGGCCTGCACGACATGGCCGGCAGCGGCCGGATGCTGAAACTGCATGGCGATATCTGGCGCATGCGCTGCACCTCCTGCGGCAGCAACTGGCCAGACCGCCGCGTGCCTTTGCCCAAGCTGCCGCCGCACTGCGGATGCGGCGGCCTGGCGCGCCCCGGCGTGGTCTGGTTTGGCGAGCCTCTGCCCGAAGGCATGATGCAGGAGGCCGAACATGCCACGCTGGCGGCCCAGGTTCTGTTGGTGGTGGGCACTTCGGCGCAGGTCTATCCGGCGGCCGGCCTGATTCCTCTGGCAAAACAGGCCGGAGCCCGGTTGATCCAGGTGAACCTGGAGCCCACGCCTTACTCGCCGATCGTGGATTGCGCACTCGAAGGTCCCGCCGGCGAGCTACTCCCGCAGTTGATATTGAAGTAGGCATCGTGGCCTACAACCTTACTTTTTCTGGAAGCTCCGACGTACGGGAGATCTAAGAAGGACCGGCCAGGAGGCCTGTCCTACCGTGCCAGCCGGATGCTGATCTGCGTCGCAATGGTATCGAATGCGACGCCCAATTGCGAGGCATCCGGGGCTATGGCGAAATACCCATGCGGCTGGTTCATCTGCATTTGGTAGAAAGTCTGCCCAACCCCGGCCTCCCCGGCCAGGGCCGGATCGTTGGCTATCTTTTGCAGTAACAAGGTATCGGGCATATCGTCGACCGGCCCGTTGCCCATCAGCGCGATGTCATAGATAAAGGGATTCAGGGTGGTATCGGTGCGCACCTGAGTGGCCTCGTTGTCCACGGCGTTGGTGGATGCAATGACGATCTGCTGAGGAATGCTGACCCCTCCGACCGGGTTGAAGGCCGTGGTGTAGGGCCAAGTTGCGCTATTCAGTTGGCTGTAAGGTCCCGCGGTGGAGTTGCCGTAGTAGTCCGTAGTGGGCAGATTTTGGATATCATTGCGGACGTTTGTGAGATTGCCGTTAAACTGGCAGGCGTTGCTGCCGTTAATGGGGACGTTGTCATTCGGGAAGGTGATGCTGGTGGTGTTGTTCTGCATCAAACCCGCGGTGGTGCCGCTGGTGTTGGCGCCGCCGGACCACTGTGCGACGACGCCGACGAATGAACTGGCCTGGCTGGCCGGGGCGCAGCCGTCGGTGACCAGGGGGTAGTAATTGGCCGTGACGCCGTTGGGCCGCCCGTCGGTCATGAACATGATCACGTTCATGCGGGTGGGATTGTTGACGTTCTTGAGTTCCTGGTACCCCGCGGCGATGGCCGCGGCCGAGGAGGTATTGGCGCCGCAGGTAAGCTGCCCGATGAGAGACTGAATGGTGTTGCCGTTGGCATCCGGCGTCGTGAAACTCGTGGTGGACGGGTAAACATAAACGGAGGAGCCGAATGCCACCAGGCCGAGTTGGTCGCGTCCGGGAGCGAAGTAGTTCACAAACGCGGCGGCATCGACTTTCATTAAAGCGCAGGCGGTCTGGCCAGAGCCGGCGACTATGCCGTTCATGGATGAGGAGCGGTCCAGCACCATCATCATCAACACATCCCGGCGGCCGGCCGTGGCGGTTACATTGATGGTGGAAACCTGTTGGTTCAGGACACGCAGGAAATATAACGGCGCTTGCACCGTGGCGTTCACGGTAACGGCGCGGTAATTGGGCAGGGAAGTGGAGTCCACCACGACGGTGGCGCTGGCGCCGGTACTGTTCCAATACCCCGTGGGAAAGTTCCCGCTGAAGAAATTCTGGGCGGTGCTCATGGCGTTGGACTCCTGAGCGCCCTCGTTGGCTCCCTGGCTCAGCGCGCGCGCGCCGGCCAATGCCGCGGAATCCGCCGCGGCTCCCAGTTTAGACTTGATCAGATATAACGTGCTCACGTCGAAACCCAGTCCCACCAGCGGCAGCGTGACGCACATCGTCAGCGTGGTTAAGACGATTGCGAAGCCCCGTGAACGCTTCTTGCGGTTATTGATAACTTGCATGGATGGCTTCCCCTTCGGTCTAAAATACGGCGCGGTTAAACGCCCCCAGATTGGTAATGAATCCCACGACGCCCAGGTCCGTGAATTTGAAGGAACCTTCCGCCATGTATGCCAGGCCGCCCGATCCGATGGTGATTACCGACGAGACATTGTCCGCCTGGGCCCCGGGATCGGTCGAATAATTCGTCACGTTTCCGGAGCCGTTGATGGCGGTAGGGTTCCCAAACGGACTGGTGTATAGCGTATTGTTGCCAACCACAATCCGGCTGACTACCACGATGTGTCCGGCGTTCCCGCAGTTGCAGGAAGCCGTGAGGCTCTCAAACGCGGTCAGCACCAATACTCCGTTGCCCGTACCGCTTCCGGTAACATTACCGTTGTTGGCTTGCAGGCTCAAGCCATTGGCCAAGTCGTTGGCGGCCAGATTCTGATTCGATTGCTGCGAAAAATCCACGCCGCCGGCCATCATGTGGCCGACGTCGCGAGTCAATTGGTTCACTTGAAAGTTACGCACCACGGCGATACCCACGGTGATCATGCCGAGTATGATGGGCACGAAGAAAAAAGACGCGACCAGCACGAACTCGAGGTAGGCATTGCCTTTTTCGTTGCGCTTGCGGCACATAGCTTGGACTCCTCTTCTTCCGGACATGGCAGATATCCTTACGGGCATGCCGGCGGGTTGGGATCGATTGCCGGCGCGCAGCCGCCCAGCGGACACGCGCCCATCACATCCGATGAACTGGCGGTAATGGAGATGGGGTTGGCGCTCTTGAGAATGCCGACCGGGGTATAGTTGTAGCCGACCACGGAGACTTCCACCACATCGCCTCCGATGCCGGTACTGGCGGCGCCCGTGACCGGATTGTAGTAATTGATCGAGATCTTGCAGGCTCCATTAGCGCCGTTCAGCATCCCCAGCGCGTTTTGCTGGACCACCTGCACGATCGAATCGTTCACATAGGTTTGGCCGGATGCCACTTGATCGGTAACGGCGTAGCGCACACCCTCGTGGACGGCCTGCTGCAAGGTCGCCTTGGTGAATAACGCCAGCGACAAATCGACGACGAGAAACAGAAGTCCGAACATCATCAATGTAACGCAGGTGGCTTCCACCAAAGCGTTGCCTCGCTGCGAATCCTTTCTAGTCCGGCTGGCGGCTATTTTCATTTGCATCCATCCTTTCTCGTCTGGCCCGTCTGACTGAGTGTACCCGAGGTTTTTGACGGATGTAAATGATTTCGCGGCAGTTAGAAGTCATAGCGGCACTATCCGTACCCGGGCATGGGAAGTACCCGACTAACTATAGTTAGCCGGGTAGGACTAACTACGGCAAGGCGCCTGGTACCGGGCGGCGGAACTCCGGAAGGGCGCGGCAGCAGATGTAAGCCGCTGGGTGTAAGCCCCATTAACGGTGAACTAACCGGCGGACCGCGGCCGCCTCACCGGTTGGGCCGGTACCGGTACATCAGCGGGTGCAACAGATCTGGGTAGAGAGGATGCGGCTGGCGGCGAAGAAATTTTCCTGCGAGAGCTGCTTATAAATGGATCCCGCCACGCCCGCGGCGACCGGTCCGTTGATGCGGAAGCCGCCTGTGAGCAAGACCACCACGACGAGTTGATGGCGCTCCACGTCGTTGAAAGAGCCGAACCAGCCCAGATGATTGAGAGCGCGGGAATCGTGGCAAGTTCCGGTCTTACCGAGGATGGTCTCGGTCTGATCGACCCCGGCGCGGTGGGCGGTGCCGAAGTCCACGGCTTCGCGCATCCCGACCTTGACGTCTCCGATCCAATTGGCGATATCCAAGCGGCGCTTGACGCGCGGCACGAAATGGTCGATCTCGTCCTGGCTCTTGGGATACTGGAGGTGGTAAAGGGTACCCCCGTTGGCGATGGCCGAAACCAGGGCGGCGAGTTCCAACGGCGTCAACTGGATGCCTTCGCCGTAGGCCGTCATCATGCCCACACCACCGTGTTCGGGCGGAGCGCCGGGCAGCAGGCCGGGCCGCTCGCCGGGAATCTGCCATCCGGCTTTCTCGCCCAGGCCGAACAGGCTGGCGTAGCGCACCACGCGCTGGTATCCCAAGCGGTTGCCGAGGATCTGGAAATAGGGATTATTGGAATGCGCGAGGGCGGTGCTGAGATCGAGGCTGGTACCGCGCGTGAGGTGCACGGGCGTGTCGCGGTCGATCAGGCCTTCATTGAGGGCCGCGAAAGCGGTGACCAGCTTGATGGTGGAGCAGGGAGTAAAGCCGCTATCGAGAGCGGTCTTCTGATTGACGATGGTGAGGACGCGGCCGGTTTGGGGATCGGCCACCACCACGGTGCCATTGTAGGGTCCCAGGGCGTCGACCGCCGCGCGGCGGACCTCGAGATCGTCGCCATCCACGTTGTCGCCGGCGGTGGGATCGAAGACGGTCCGTGGCCGCGTGGCGGCCCCGGACCGCCGTGGCTGGTGAGTGGTGGCTGGTGGCTGGTGGCTGGTGGGCGAGGGCAGCGCATGGCGCTGCCCCACGGGCTTGGGCTTGCGCTTCTTGGCCGCTTTCACCGCGAAGGTACACGGCGGCAGGAGGCAGAGGAATGTAAGCAATATAAGGGCGCGCTGCATATAGAGTTAGTGGTGCGTAGAGGAAACATTATCAACCATCGCTACCGGGCGGGTCAAGCTTTCATCCTGGGCGTCCACCACCGCGATGGCGGCGATATTCACGATATCGTTGACCTGTGCGCCGCGCTGCAGCACATGCACGGGGCGCGACATCCCCATCAGAATGGGTCCGATGGGTTCGGCGCCGGCGATCCGGATGAGCAGCTTGTAAGCGATGTTGCCGGCTTCCAGGTCGGGGAAGATCAGGACATTGGCGCCGCCCTTCAAGGTGCTGAAGGGGAAGGTTTCATCCAGAATCTCGGGCACTACGGCGGTGTCGGCCTGCATTTCGCCATCGATCATCAGGTCCGGAGCGCGCAGACGCACCAACTCCACGGCTTTGCGCACCTTTTCGGCCAGGGGATGACGCGAGCTGCCGAAATTCGAGAACGAAAGCATGGCCACGCGGGGCTCCACATCGAAGCGCCGCGCCATTTCCGCGGTGTTCACGGCGATCTCGGCCAGATCCTCGGCGGTGGGTTCGATGTTGACGGTGGCGTCCGCCAGGAAATAAATGTCGCGTTTAGGAGTGATCAGCACGTAGACTCCGGATACCTTGCGCAGGCCGGGCCGCACCTCGATGACCTGCAGGGCGGGGCGGATCACGTCGGGATAATGCTGGGTGAGGCCGCCGACCAAGGCGTCGGCGTCGCCCAGGCGCACCATCATGGCGCCGAAAACATTGCGGTCCAGAATCAGTTGCGCGGCTTCCCGCCGCGTGACACCCTTGCGCTGGCGGAGGCTGTACATTTCCTCGGCATAGGCCGGCAGCCGTTCGGATTTGGGCGGATCGACGATGCGCAAGCCGTCCAGGCGCAAATGCAACCCATCCATGGCGGCGCGGATTTCGGCTTCGCCGCCGAGCAGCACCGGGAGGGCGATCTTTTCATCCATCAGGATCTGGCAAGCGCGCAGGATCTTGGGCTCCGCGCCTTCGGGGAAGACCACGCGCTTTGGCTCGCGCTGGGCTTTGTTAATCATGACCCTCATCACTTCGTGGGACTTGCCCAGACGGCGCTCCAGTTGTTCGCGGTATTCGTGGATATCGACAGGCGCCTGCGCGACGCCGGTTTCCATGGCGGCTTGTGCCACCGCGGCCGCCTCCCAGATGAGCACGCGCGAGTCGAAGGGCTTGGGAATGATGTAGTGGCGTCCGAATTCCAGGCGATCGACGCCGTAGGCGCGGCGCACGTTGTCCGGCACATCCTGGCGCGCCAGCGCCGCCAGCGCGCGCGTGGCTGCCAGTTTCATCTCGTCGTTCACCATGGTGGCGCGGACGTCCAGCGCGCCGCGGAAGATGAAGGGGAATCCCAGGACGTTGTTGACCTGATTCGGAAAATCCGAGCGACCGGTGGCTACGATGGCGTCGGGGCGGGCGGCCACGGCTACGTCATACGCAATTTCAGGATCCGGATTCGCGAGGGCGAAGACGATAGGATCGCGCGCCATGGTCAGCAGCATTTCGGGTGTGACACAATTGCCGCTGGAGAGGCCGAAGAACACGTCCGCGCCCACGAAGGCGTCGGCCAGCGTGCGCGCATCAGTTTCGGCCGCGAAGCGTTCCTTGTAGGGATTCATGCCTTCCTGGCGGCCTTTATAAATGACGCCCTTGGTATCGCACATGATAATGTTTTCGCGGCGCACGCCCAGGTTGACATAGTGCCGGGCGCAGGAGATGCCGCTGGCGCCCGCGCCATTGAAGACCACGCGCACATCGGCGATTTGCTTGCCGGCCAGGTCCAAGGCGTTCAGCAGGGCTGCGCCGGAGATGATGGCGGTGCCATGCTGATCGTCGTGAAATACGGGAATCTTCATGGTGCGGCGGCATTCCTCTTCGATGTAGAAGCACTCGGGGGCCTTGATATCCTCCAGGTTGATGCCGCCGAAGGTGGGCTCGAGCAACTGGCAGGTGCGGACGATCTCGGCGGGGTTGGCGGTGGCCAGCTCGATATCGAAGACATCGATATCGGCGAAACGTTTGAACAGGACGGCCTTGCCCTCCATGACGGGCTTGCCGGCGGCGGGGCCGATGTTGCCCAGTCCGAGGACGGCGGTGCCGTTGGTGACTACGGCCACCAGGTTGCCTTTGGCGGTGTACCGATAAACGAGGCTGGGGTCGCGGGCGATTTCGAGGCAGGGCACGGCGACACCGGGGGTGTATGCGAGGCTGAGGTCGCGCTGTGTGAGGCAGGGTTTGGTGGGGACGACGGCCACTTTGCCGGCGGGCGGGGAGGAGTGGTAATCGAGCGCTTCTTGGGGATCGATTTTCATGTCAGCTCCGTGTGGGTACAGGCATATTATAGTTGGCTAGTCGTAGAGCGCGACCAGGGGGTCGCGCGCGGACGGGGGCGTCCGCCCCACTTCTACTCGGGGGTGGGCGATTTGTCCGGGGGCAGGTCCTTGCCGTCCCTCCTCCTTAGGAGGTAGTCGCGCTTGCCAGTTTTCGAGTCCACCCAGAAAACGTCGAGGTTGGGGCCTCCCCGCTCGTTCTCGGCCTTCTGGTCCTTGGATTGTTTTTCGGATTGTTTTTCGTTGGATGGCTCCTTGGGGGATGGCTGCTTGGGTTGTTCCGGCTGCTTTTCGCGGGCGGCTTTGATGCGCTCCAACTTCTCGTAGGCCTTGTTGTAGGCGCGGTCCAGGCGGCCCGTGACTAGGGTCATACGGCTGAAGACGGCGATGCGGGCGTCGGCAGAGGGACTTTCCTTGGCGGATTTGGCTTGGTAGACTTCGGCGCGCACCAGCATCCATTGCGCAATGACGGCTTGGTCGACCAGGTACTGCTCGGCCACATTTTGAGGCTGGTATAGGTCCTGGAGGCCGGCGAAGATCTTGTCGAATTCCTCTTGGCTTTCGCCGGGCAGGACAACGGTGCGGGCGCGCAGGCCGTGGCGGAGCGCGTTCATGGAGGACGCGGCCTTGCCTTCGGGTGTTTTCGGACCGGTACATTTCTTTGCGTTGCGGCGATTTGCCGCGATCTGTTTCTTTGTTGCCATGGAGTTACCTTCTTTGTCCAAACGAAACCAATTGGAGGCGAGCTGCGCTCGCCAGCATCGACGCAAGACGTCAATGCTGCGACGCGGAGACACGGGGACACGGAGACGCGGCGATTGTCGTTCAAGGCCGCTGGTTCTTCTGCATTCAAGTTAGCATCGGGGCGGGTTGGAACTGGGTGGAGGCGGCGGGGGTGGGGCTTGCAGGTTATTGGGGGGTCAGGGGTTAGGGGCGCGGGGGATATTTTGGAGGTGTGTGACCGTATACCGGCCAATCGATCATGAGGTGGGCCACGAATCGATATAGCGGCCGAGGGATTGAAGGGAGTATTCTTTTTTTGTTTGAGTTGATT
>Ga0302324_100001608_pt1 | contig 54388 bp, 45 predicted proteins | sample Palsa_T0_1_FD_201949 | JGI IMG/M metagenome (GOLD analysis project Ga0302324, IMG submission 201949) | Peat permafrost microbial communities from Stordalen Mire near Abisko, Sweden - Palsa_T0_1 | ecosystem: Environmental > Terrestrial > Soil > Palsa > Peat permafrost | place: Sweden: Abisko...
CGACGGCCGATTTCACTCCGCGCGGTCAAGCGGACGGCGCAGCGGTTCCGAACCCAGATGCGATCGGGACCTCGCAAACGTCCTCCTCCTGGCGCGCGAACCTTGCGTTCAAAGCAATGGGCTGGGGCCTGAAGGAATCCTGCGATCGCTTGCAGTTGCTGGCCGGGGATCGTCTGGACATCGCCTACTCGCTCGGCATGAACGACCATCCCGAATTCGGCGGGCTGGAGCTGAGCTTGCGGGATCTGGTGCGCGCCCGCTGAGCGGATGCCAGAGGGCTGCCGGAGTGGCGCTCGGTTTGGACCTGCGCTGGCCCGGCTGCGCTGGCCCGGCTGCGCTGGCCCGGCTGCGCTGGCCCGGCTTTGACAAGCAACCCATCCGTCTTTATAGTGCCGGGTCATGAACGGAACTTTCTTCTGCAACCAGTGCGGCGCTCAGAATGCCGCGGGCGCCCAGTTTTGCGGCCGCTGTGGAACATCCACCAGCCCGACGGTGACCGTTGCCCCGACGCCGGTGCCGTCGTCAACTGTAGCGGCCACCTATCCTGCCTACCCTGCTTCCTATTCGGCGGCTGCGCCGGCTGTCGGAGTTCGCTATGGAGGGTTCTGGATTCGGGTGATTGCTCTTCTAATCGACGCCATCATCGTGCGGGTGGTGGTGGCTCCGGTGGGCATGATTTTCGGTGGTCTCGGGCTGGTCGGAGGATGATGACCGGCGTTCCCCATGTCGGGGCAGCTGTTCTCGGAAGTGGCATCACCGTCATCTTGGTGCTTTTCGGTTCCTGGTTGTACGAGGCGTTCATGGAGAGCTCGTCCTACCAGGCCACGCTCGGCAAGATGATCTTTGGGATGAAAGTGACCGACCTCGATGGCAACCGAATCTCGTTCGAACGCGCGACGGGAAGGCACTTTGCGAAGTGGTTTTCCGGGTTGATCCTATGCGTCGGCTACATCATGGTCGGACTCACGGAACGCAAGCAGGGACTGCACGATCTGCTGGCCGGGACGCTGGTGCGGCGGGTATAGAAGTCCGAGCGTTTCATGCGGCCTGTCGTTGCGCCGTCGAATTGGTTCGGTTGATGGTTCGAAGCCTGCAAGGAAATCGCAAGCGCCCAACTCGAGCAGCGAACCCCTCGCGCAAACGGCAAGGTTGCGAGATCCGATCAGATTCGAGCTTGTCCTGAATCTCTCCCGAATTAAGATAAATCCATGCAGAACACGACCCCTGCGGCGGTTGCGGTGCTTGTGCTCGAGCTTGCCCCGGCGGCTTTGTTCGGATTTTGCGGGGATCGGGTGGGGCGGATATGCGCGCGCTGGCCGTCAACGGTGCGAACCGGCTTACCCGTACTGTGTGCTCTCCCTTACGTTCTGATTGCCTGGTCGCATCAGATGTTTTCATGGAGATGGTGTGCTCTCTACGCGGCGCTGCCGGTCGCCATCGCGTGGCTGCTGGGGCGGGCTGCGATTGTCGATCCCGAACAACGTGGCAATTGGCGAGATGCGTTCATTCTCCTGGTGCTGGGGCTGGCGATTGATTTGCGCTGGCTCGAGCCGGCATGGCCAAACGGGTGGGCGGGCCTGGGAAAATTGCTGGTCGTCGATGCAGCGCTCTATGGATTCGTCGCGGTCCGGCGGCTCAGCGGAACCGGCTTTGACTTTCACTTCCGCTGGAGCGATTGGAAAACCGGCCTGCGGGAACTGGTCTTTTTTGCGCCCTTGGTGATCGGGCTGGGGCTGGCGCTCGGGTTTCTCCATCCGCATGGCAACGGACTGCGACTCTCGATCATTCCAGCAATGATCCTGAAGTGGATCTATATCTTCATTTTCGTTGCGGTTCCGGAGGAGCTTTACTTTCGCGCGTGGGTCCAGAATCTGCTCGAACGGCGCCTCGGACGACGAGCGGCACTTGGGATTACGGCGGTGTTGTTTGGGCTGTCCCATTTCAACAAACGGTCGACGCACTTCAACTGGCGCTATGTTTTTCTGGCCAGCATCGCCGGGATTTTCTACGGCCGTGCCTGGCGCGAGCAACGTCGAGTACCGGCCTCAACCATCACCCATGCGAGCGTAGACGCCATCTGGACGTTTTGGTTCTAGCGTCGTTATCGGATCCGCCGGTCGGATCCGCCGGGAGGGAAATATGGAAGACGTGCTGAATGGACGTTGAGCCGAAAACGCTTGCCGCGGGGACGCCCGCAACCCTCGCGGGGAAGCCCGTGGTGGCGAACTCTCGGCGCCGATACCTGGTTTGGGGCGAGATCGTCATCGTGTTTCTGTTTCTGGAGTTGGCGCTTTGGGCGCCGACGACCCAAGTCCGAAACCGCTGGGCAGCCATTCTCTCGATCACGATTCTGGCCTTCGTTCTGATCGACGCTCGCTTCGACCGGTGGCGGCTCAAGCGGCTCGGCCTTGGATTGCCGAAATTGTTCGGCGCGAGTGTAACCATCGGGATCGCTCTCGGCATGGCCGCCTGCATGTTGTTGATGGCGAGCTGGGTGGGCGAACGCATTCCCGCCAATCCCACTTGGTTTCCGAATCTGCAGTCGGCATGGGGCTATGGGCTCTGGGCCCTGATTCAGGAATTCATACTGCAATCGTTTTTCTTCAACCGCTTTGAAGAGTTGTACGGCAGCTCGGCCGCGGTTTGGATTGCGTCTTTGCTGTTTGCCTTTGTGCATTTGCCCAATCCCGTTCTCACCGTCGCTACCTTTATCGGCAGCCTTTTTTTCTGCGAAATGTTCCGCCGCTATCGCAGCATCTATCCGCTGGCGATTGTCCACGCGATGCTCGGCCTGACCATCGCCTTCACCGTGCCCGATCACCTGCTGCACCACATGCGAGTGGGGATTGGGTATCTGCGCTATTAGCCTTTTCGAGCGCTGATCGGCTCCGGCTAAGCTCGGCCGCCCCTTCGGGGCTGGATTCGCGGGCATTTTTCTGCCGGATCGAGCCGACAACAAGGTCTCGCGCACACCGCGGCCGGCTGGGCCGCGAGCACTCGCATACGCCGGCCGGGATAGGCGCGGATGGGCCTGTCCGCGCACGCTCGAGCGCGGTTCAACGAGTTACACTAGCCTGTCATGGCCTCTTCGGTTTCACGGCTGCGCTGGTGGTTCGCTGTGGGCGCGATTCTGATGGTCACTACGGTCGCGGGCATGTATTTCTACGCACGCTTGAGCCTGCGCAAGGCTGCCCGCGAGGTGCCGGCGAGACTCGGATTGGACATTCAGCAGACGGCCGACGGATTTTCGATTTCGAAGTCAGTCGACGGCCGCACGCAATTTACGGTGAGCGCCTCGAAAGCGGTGCAGTTCAAAGAGGGTTCTCGGGCGGACCTGCACAACGTCAAAATCATTATCTACGGCAAGGATGCCAGCCGCTTCGATCAGATTACCGGCGACGATTTCGAGTACGATCCCGGAACGGGCAATGTGAACGCGATGGGCAGGGTGCTGATTGATCTGGAGGCGAATCCCGAGGGCATACGGCATTCGGACCAGTCGCCTCCCGAGCAGAGGAAAGAGCCGATTCATCTTGAAACCAACGGGCTCATCTTCAACAAGAATACGGGGGACGCTTCCGCCACTGGGAAAGTGGTGTTCCGGACGCCCCAGGCATCCGGGTCGGCGGTGGGTGTTGAATACGTGGCGAAGACGGGCACGATGAACTTGCTGTCGGCGGTAGAGGTGACCGTCAACCGATCGCAACCGGTGCATCTGACGGCAGAGCATGGCGTTATTACCAAGCAGCCTCACCAGGTCTTTCTCACCACGGTGCACATGACGCGCGAGCGGCAGGAAGCGTGGTCCGATCAGGCGACTTTCTTCCTGCGCGAGGACAACACGGTCGACCACATTCTCGCCGAGGGCGATGTGCGGAGCGAGGTTCATGGCGGGTCGTCGTCCAAATCGAAAACCTCCTCGACCATGTCCAACCCGACCAGGTCTGGCCCAGAAACGCGCGAGCGTTCCGATCGTGCCGAACTGTTCCTGACCGGTACACGGAATCTACTCACCTTGGCCATTCTGACCGGCAACGTGCATCTCACCAACCAGAGTGCCCAGAGCCAGCAAGCACAGAATCCGGGAGCACAAAATCCCGGGCCTCAGCCCGCCGAGGCTACCGCCGGACGGGTGACGCTGCACTTTGCCGGCGAGCAGATTTTGAAGACCGTTCATGCCGAAGACGGCGTGCGATTGTCACAGAAAAACAGTCAAAGCGTGACTTTACTTGCGGCGTCGTCGCCCTCCCAGGCGAAGGGAGGCACGTCGTCTCCAGACCGATCGCAAGATATCGAGATGACCGCGCCGGTCATGGATTTCATCGTCGAAGACGGCCGTCTGCTGAAGCGCGCCGATACCAGCGGACCGCCGCGGATTGTCATCACGCAGCCGGGAGCGAATCAGAAGACGGTGGTCACGGCCGTCAAGTTCACGGCGACTTTCACGGAACAGAATCGCATCTCGACCCTGCACGGAGAGCCGGACGCAAAGATCGTCAGTGGGATGCTCTCCCCGAGTAAGGCCGACGGGACGAAGGCGAGGGGATCGAGTAAGGCCAGCGCGGGAACAGAAACCGAGCAGGTATCGACCAGCCGGATGCTCGATGTCGTCTTTTTCCCCGAGGGTGGAGTCCAGTCGATTACACAGACCGGCGAGCTGACCTACGTCGATGGCACGCAAAAGGCTTGGGCGCAGCGCGGAGAATACACGACCGCCGATCAGCTGGTGGTGCTGACCGGATCGCCTCGGGTGGTCGATGGCGGCATGACGACGACGGCCCAGAAGATTCGCATGAACCGGGCAACCGGTGACGCCCTCGCCGAAGGCGACGTCAAGAGCACGTACTCGGATCTAAAGGCGCAGCCCGACGGCGGCATGCTCGCTTCCTCCGACCCGATCCATGTGACCAGCCGGAGCATGACGGCCAATCGCTCGACGGCGATTGCGGTGTACACCGGAGACGCTCGGCTGTGGCAAGACGCGAATATCGTCGAAGCTCCCACTCTTCAATTTGATCGTGACCACCGCTCGCTCTTCGCCGAGGGGCTGGGGCAGGGGGAGATGGGTGCGGGGACGGCGCCTCGCCCCGTCCAAGCGGGGCAAAGCCCCGCTCCCGCACAAGCGCTGCCGCAATCGGTTTCGACCGTGCTGGTGCAAGTGGACAAGACCGGGAAAGTGACGCCCGTCCACATCACATCGGCGCGCTTGAACTACGCCGATGCGGAGCGAAGAGCTTTTCTCGACGGCGGCGTGACGGCGAAAGAGGAAGACGCGACCATGACCTCGCAGCAGATGACGGTGTTTCTCCTTCCCCGGAGCCAGTCGCAAGCAGGAAAAGCGCCGAACCCGGCCATGCCCGGGCAAGTCGACCGAATCCTCGCCGAAGGCAGCGTAGTGCTCACGCAGCCAACCCGGCATGCGACGGGCGACCGATTGGTATACACGTCGGTGGATGACAAGTACGTCCTGACCGGCGGATCATCGAGCGGACTTCCTAGCATTTTTGATGCCGAACGAGGCAAAACTACCGGCGATTCGTTGACTTTCTACAGACGCGATGATAGGGTGCTCGTGGAAGGAAGGGCAACGTCCCCGGCAGTTACTCGGACGCAAGTGGCACGATAAATGCATACGCTGTCCACCGACGAAATTGGCAAGTCCTATCGTCGCCGACGCGTAGTTAGTGGCGTGAACCTTCAGGTTCTGCAAGGCGAGGTGGTCGGCCTTTTGGGACCGAACGGCGCCGGAAAAACCACTACCTTCTATGCCATCGTAGGCCTGGTTCCTCCCGACACCGGCAGAGTGCTCTATGACGACGAAGATATCACTAGCGTTCCCATGTACTTACGGGCGCGCCAGTACGGCATCAGCTATCTTCCTCAAGAGGCTTCGGTTTTTCGGAAACTGACGGTCGAGGAAAACATTCTGGCCGTGCTCGAAGTCCAGCCGATTTCCTGGCATGAACGCCGGGAAAAGGCGGAGAAGCTGATTGACCAGCTCGGACTGGAGCATATCCGTCAAAATCGCGGCTATGCATTGTCGGGCGGCGAGCGACGCCGCGTCGAAATCGCGCGATCGCTCTGCATCAGCCCCACCTTCATTTTGCTCGACGAGCCGTTTTCGGGTATCGACCCGATCGCCGTTTTGGATTTGCAGAAGATTATTTCCGATCTGCGGGCGAGCGGAATCGGGATCCTGATTACGGATCACAATGTTCGCGAAACGCTGTCGGTAGTGGACCGGGCATACATTATCAACGAGGGCCGCATCTTCCGCTCGGGTACTCCGGAGGAATTGGGCAGCGATCCGGAAGTGCGGCGAGTGTACTTGGGAGAGAGCTTCTCATTGGTGTGAGTTCTCAGTTCCCGGTTCTCAGTTGCCGGTTCCCAGTCAACCCCACTTTTCTGAGAACTGGTTACCAAGGCTTGGGCGCATTGACCTTTGGTGCCCACTCGATCGAAGTCGGTGCATGAGAAGCTAAATTCTTGACACCTCGATGAATGGACGGCTCTAAAAGGGGTGGGATTGACTCAAGAATTGAGAACCGGAACTAAGAACTTTCTTAGGGAGAAATGGTGCTGCTTCAGCACAAACTGAACGTCAAGTTGTCCCAGCGGCAGATTCTGACGCCGGGCCTCGTGCAGATGGTCTCCGTGCTCGCTTTGAACAAGCTTGAGCTCAAGGACATGATCAACGCCGAGATGGTCGAGAACCCGGTGCTCGAAGAACTGGAAGATTCTGTCCCCTTGCTCGACGAGGTCGGACGCCAGGAGGAAGAACGCGACCGGATCGCCGCCAAGGCAACTTCGGAAGAGGCTCCCGCGATTGCGGACGAGAAAAAGGATCCCTTCGAAGAGATCGATTTTGGCTCGTTCTTTCAGGATTACCTCGATCCCGGCTATCGCAGCTCGGGCGAAATGGAAGAGATCGAGAAGCCCTCGTTTGAGAACTTCCTGTCGAAGCCTGGAAATCTGAGTGACCACCTGCTATGGCAACTGGGCGCAATTTCAGTCCGGCCACCGGTCCACCACGCGGCTGAGCTGATCATCGGGAATCTGAATGAAGAGGGTTACCTGATCGCGAGCGACGAAGAACTGCTGGGAATCGCTCCGGTCGCGGCTCCCGAGGCAGACGTCGAAGTCGCAGCCAAGATCATTGGTGAAGCCGAAGCGCTCGGGCTGGCAGTCGCCGAGCAGCCCGGCGTAACTTCGGATCGAGACGCATCCGATCTCGATGCCTCCGAGCTTGCGCCCGAGGATTTCAGCGGACTCGACATTGGTCCTACGGGATCGACAGTAGCCGGATCGACGACAGCAGAATCGACGACAGCGGAATTGACGGCAGAAGGTGCTGGAACTGCAGTGGATGGTGACCGGAGCGAACTCCTCGACCCGTCAGACGGGGCAGAGCATCTGGGACCGGATCCTCACGCTGACATCGCGGGCGAGGTTCCCGCGACCGGAATTGGGGCGGCCGAGGCCCAACCGATCGCAAGCCGCGGGAGTAACGGAACCGCCACCGCGCCCGCCCGGGTTGCTTCGGTGAGTTTCACGGTCGTCGATCTGCACGAAGCGCTCGAAGTTGTGCGCCAGTTCGATCCGCAGGGCATCGCCTGTCGCGACCTGCGCGAGTGCCTGCTCTATCAGCTGCGCTACCACCTGGAGCAGTTGCATCTGCACCCGAACGGCAATGCGCTCGCCGAGCAAGTTTTGAGAGACGCGGTGGCCGTCGTCGATCAGCATTTGCGGGCAGTGACGCTCAAGCAATTCAAGGAAATTGGTCGCGCCATCGGGCGTCCGGTCGAAGCGGTGCAGGCCTCGCTCGACTATGTCCGCACCCTCGATCCCCGGCCGGGCCTGCGGTACAACAAGGTTCCGGCGCGCCTGATCGAGCCCGATGTGGCGTTTGTGAAGCATGGCGACGAGTGGCTGGTCATCATGAATGACGAGGACATGCCGCAGTTGCGCCTGAACCCAGCCTACAAGCGCCTGCTCACCCGCGACGGCAACGACCGCGACACGCGCAACTACGTCAAAGATCGCTATAAATCCGCGATTCAGCTGATCAAAAACATCGAACAACGCAAGCAGACCATCACCAAGGTCTGCTATTCGATCGTGGCGCGCCAGGAAGATTTTCTGGAGCGGGGAATCGATCAGCTGAAGCCGATGATGATCAAGGAAGTGGCGGAAGAGATCGGCGTTCACCCATCGACCGTCAGCCGCGCGGTCGCGAATAAATATGTCCATACGCCCCAGGGCGTGTTCGAGTTGCGGTATTTCTTCTCGGAGAGCGTGCAAGGGCCCGAAGGCGGCGGCACCTCGCTCCTCATCCTGAAACGCCGCGTCAAGAAGCTGATCGAAGAAGAAGATCCCAGCCGGCCGCTGACCGACGAACAGATCACCCGCATTCTGCAATCCCAAGGCATCCAGGTCACCCGCAGAACCGTTGCCAAATATCGTGAAGACATGAAGATTCCCAGTACGCACCAGAGACGAGTTAAGAAATAATTGCAGAGCTCAGAGGTTCGATTGCGAGCGGGCGAACCCGAGGTGGTTTTCCCTTCTGCAATCGGAGCTCTGACCGTGCTTCCCCCGAGGGCGCTCAATGAACGTGGAATATACCGCGAGAAAATACAAGATCACTCCCACCGTCCGCAAGGAAGTTGAAACCGGCATCAATAAGATCCGCAAAATTCTAGGCGACCGATTCGAAACCAAGGTGACGCTGGCGGTCGAAAAACGCCGGCACAAGGCAGAAATCTCGATCGACCCGCCCCACGGTCCGATTGTGGGACTGGCTCAGACCGATGACATGCTCTCGGCCATCAACGAGGCTCTCGATCACCTGCAAAAGCAGGCGCTCAAACATAAAACGAAGTGGCTGAGCAAGAAGCGGAAGGCGGTCAAGAAGTTTGATGGCCAGTCGCTCGAAGACAACCTGGAGCCGGAGCTGGGACTGGCGGGCACTGCCACCGTTTCTGTCCTCGTTCATCGATTTCCATCGGTGGCGCGGACCACCGAAGTGCATCTGGTGCGTGACCAGGACTCGGTCGCGCTTCGTCCGATGACCTTGGAGGAAGCGATCAAGGAGGCGCACTTTCGCGACAAGGATGTTTTCGTATTCCGCGATCCAAAGGGCGCACTGATGGTGCTGCACCGGACCCGGGATGGGAAGATGGAGCTGATCGAGGCGCCGTAAAACCCAGGGGAAGTAAATGCAGGGGTCCGGGGTGAGATGGCAGAGGGGAAACGATCTCTGTCATCTGACTCGGATCCTTATTCTTTCCCGCAGTTGGTTGCCTCCTGCGCCCATTGCAGAGCCTGCCACCAGGTCGAGGAGACTTCTTCGTCGGTCAGGTTGAGTTGACTGGCGAGTTCTCTTGATTGGGTCCACTGTCCCGACTCGTGGGCCAGCATGAGCCGGTACAGAGTCTGGAGGCTGCTTTTCTGGCCGATCAGGGCGGCCTTGATTTCTCGTTCTACCGGCAGTTGCTCCAGAATCACTTCCGTACTGGTCTCAAGGATGGCGTCCATGACGGAGAGCAACCCCATCAGGAACAGATCGGAGGTCGATTGCTGACGGTGGGAGAGCAGTTCACAAAAGCGGGCCCGGGCCAATCCCATCAGCACCAGTTCGCTGCATTTCTGCTCGGCCGCACCCACGGTCACCACCAAGCGAATCCAGCGCCGGATTTCGCGCTCTCCCAAAACCGCCAGGGCGTGACGGATCGACTTGACTTCGAGGGCAAGCCCAAAGACCGGGGAATTCAGAGAGCCGAGCAAGCGGCGAGAAATCAAGGCTTCTTGTTGGAGCATCTTCTCCAGTTCAGGCAGGTCCATTTCTCGGCGCGAGACCATTTCCAGCAGCCGCATGTAGTGCACACGGCTGGCCGGAACTTCACCTCCGATGACCAGTTCAGGCCGACAGAAAAAATATCCCTGGAAATAGTGGAAGCCCATGTCACGGGCTTGATGAAATTCTTCCGGTGTTTCGAGCTTTTCCGCCAGCATCTGGCATTTCGAGGAGCCGAACCGGCGCATCATGCCGACGCGTTGCTCGAGGGTGGTGGCGCGCACGTCGATCTTTAGGATGTCGGCAAACTCGCAAAGCGGTTCCCGCGGATCGCCGGGCGCGAAATCATCGAGAGCGATCATGTAGCCCGACGATTTCAGCCGCTTGCAGGCTTCGATGACGCGGTCCTCGGGCTCCACTGTCTCCAGAATCTCGGCCACGGTTTGGCTGGGAGGAAGCAGCGTGATCAGATCTTTGAACAACACCTCGCGGGTGCAATTCACAAAGGCACGGCGGTTATCGCAAAGCGTGCTGATGCCGAAAAGCAGGGAACTATCGAGCGTGGAGCGAGCCGCAAGTTCTGGATCGGCGGTGAAGTAATCTTCGACCCCATTTCGGAAAAGAAGTTCGTATCCGAACACATGCTGCGCGCGGTCCAAGATCGGTTGTCGGGCAACGAAGCGCTGTCCGGGCAACGCCAGAGACTTCGAAGCGCAGGCTTTGTCTTTCCCGGGAGTTGGCTCCACACCTGTTGCTATCGACTTGGGCGTGGCATAACTTCAGCGCATGTTTCGATCCAAGGAGACCATGAAACCTGACGGAAAAGGCCGGGGCCAGACTTTAGTAATCTCCCGAATGTGGAAAACTTCCCGGTTCCCCCCTTGCGCTGGCAGTGGTTTCATGAGTAACATCAAGATGTTCCCAATGGCCAAGCTTCCAGGCTGGCCGTTCGCGCCAACACAACTCCAGGCGCCTAGATTAAGTTTGAACATCGTTCTTGATAGCGTCCAGCCGACGTGGGGTTGGGTCTGCAGGTAGCGAGATACAAGTGAACGATGCGCGGTGCGCTGCGCGTTGCTCCGCACGTCGAACTTGCCGACCGCAGGGAAGACAAGACAATCGGGCCGGCGGTTTCGGCCGAGCAGTAGCATCAAAGACTAACTTCTAAAGCTTAATAAGAGAAAAATATGAATGCAGGACCCGGACACTCCTCCGCTGGAGGAGGGAAACACAAACGGCGCCGTGGACGGCGTCCGCCGAGACGAGGCGCGGGTGGCCAGATGGGCCGCGCCCGCCAAGAGCAGCAGGGAATCTTTACCGCTCCCATGGATCATAGCTATCGCGCCAATATGGGTACGGATAATGGCAACGGCAGCCGCGCGCCGCGGCGGCCCGGTTTTTCCGCGTCCTACCCGGTGGTCGATCCTGAGCCTCTGCCGGCTCCGCGAGAAAACGCGGCTTCGCGCGTCTTCGCGTTCGTCGAAGACCTGTTCTTCCTGAGCAAGATTCAGGCCACCGGCCTCAAAATGAATGTAAAAGTGGAGTTCGTGAAGAACGAGAAGGAACTCGCAGAGCGCATGAAGAGCAATGGCGAAGAGAAGCCGTCGCTGATCATCTTCGACCTGAACAATGCCAATGCCAAGCCTTTGACGCTCATCCCGAAGCTGAAAAGCAGACTAAAGAAAGGCACGTCGATCATTGGATTTCTCTCGCACGTGCAGGGCGACTTGAAGCTGAAGGCGCACGAAGCGGGTTGCGACATGGTACTGCCGCGCTCGGCATTTTCGCAGAATCTGCCGCAGTTATTGCGCCGGCATGGTGCCGTCGAACCCGACGCAGGCGCCGCCGATTAAGCGTGGCGGGCTGCAAGAAAACCGTGTTCGGCGGGCCGCGCTCGGCCTGCGGCATCGAAGTTCGCTGACCCTGATACAATTTCGCCGTGTTCCCTCACAAAATTCTGATCTTGGCGGCCCTGGCCGCGCCGGCCTCGGCGTTCGCCCAACAAGCCCCGGCCAATCCCCAGCAACCTCCGGTCAAAGTGAACGTCATCAACGTGTGCGCGCCTTCGGTGGACGAGCAGAAGGAGCTGTCGACGGCGCTCGCCAGGGTGCCGGCGATTCCCGCGTTCAGCAAGGATTACGAGGTTTCTCGCGGGCACTCCACCCTCGACCCGAGCACACCGATTCCGGGCATGCAATCGTTGCCGCCGGGCGCGGTCTCGTCGGCGGACTGGGTCCGGGTTCGCCGCGAGTTCCCCCCCGCTACGCTTTTCAGCAACGTCCAATACTCGTTCAGCGTGGATTCGACGAATATGGTCGAGACGCTGGTGCTGCGGGTGCGCGATCCCAAAGATCTGATGGAGATTTCGATCGAGGACAGCGCTTCCACGGTGGCGTCGGCGGCGGCGATGTTATCGACCAGCACGCCGGTTTCGCGCGTGAAACTGGAGCGCTTTGGAAAATCCTCGGTGGTGCTCGCGCGCTGCTCGGGAGCGGAAGGAACTCCGGCGACGGATCAGGGCGCGTATGAACCGATTTTCCGCGTCGCTTCGTCGATCATGGAGCGATATCGCGACGCGCTCGGCGCGCGCAAAATGGTGCCCCAGGAGTTGGCTCGCTTGGGGGCGGGAGCTTCGACCAAGGCAAGCGTCGTCGGCAAGAAAAATCCGTAGTGCCGCGGTTGCGTGATGGGCGACGGAGTGGACGGGGCGGAAACCGAAGGCGCTCCCCGGGCGGTCTGAAGCGAAAGCCATTTTTCAGAATCTATCTACTAACGGGTTTTCTTTGCACAGTCTTTCTTTGAACGCGGTTTCTAACCACTATGGACATACGCAACGTTGTGATCATGGGCTCGGGCTGCGCCGGCCACACCGCCGCTCTTTATACGGCCCGCGCCAATCTCAAACCGCTCGTCGTCGAAGGCCATGAACCGGGCGGACAATTAGGGCTGACCACGCTGGTCGAGAATTTCCCCGGTTTTCCCGAAGGCATTCAGGGACCGGAACTGATCGAAAATATGCGCAAGCAGGCGATGCGCTTTGGCGCCGAGTATCGAATCGGCCACGTGGACAAGGCCGATTTGAGCAAACATCCGCTCGAGCTCACGGTCGGAAAACAGACCATTCAGACGCGGGCGCTCATCATCGCAAGCGGAGCCTCGGCGCGCTGGCTCGGCCTGCCCAACGAACATGCGCTGATCGGCCACGGCGTGTCTTCCTGCGCGACTTGCGACGGCTTCTTTTTCTCGGGTAAGGAAATCGCGGTGATCGGCGGCGGCGACTCCGCCATGGAAGAAGCGACCTTTCTGACGCGCTTTGCGACCAAGGTAACACTCATCCATCGTCGGGGCGAGTTTCGCGCTTCGAAAATCATGCTGGAGCGCGCCCGGGCCAATCCGAAGATCGAGTTTCTTACCGACACCCTGGTCGACGACGTTCTCGATGTCGGCAAAAAGGAAGTCACCGCTCTGCGACTGCGCAATCGGACCACGGGCGAGAGCTGGGAATTTCCGACCAGCGCAATGTTTCTGGGCATCGGGCACATCCCGAACGCCAAAATATTCGAAGGCCAGCTCGAAACCGATGCCGATGGATACCTGGTCACGCATAAGAATGTCTTCACCAAGGTGCCGGGCGTATTCGCCTGCGGCGACGTGCAGGACCGCCGCTATCGCCAAGCCATCACGGCCGCTGGTTCGGGCTGCATGGCCGCGCTCGAAGTGGAGAAGTATCTGGAAGAGGAAGGACACTGAGAACCGGGTCGCCGGGTTACAGGTCTCAGTTCAATCTGGTTTTTCCTGACACCTGAGACGGGCTCAGAACTTTTTGGATCAACCTCCCGGCCAATGAATCCATACCGGTGGCAAGAGAAAAATCTTGAGGTGCAAACCATGAAATATCGCCTCTATGGAAATAGCGGCCTGCGCGTTTCCGAGGTCTCGCTGGGCACCATGACCTTCGGAGAAGACTGGGGTTGGGGCTCGGCCAAAGACGAGTCGCGCAAAGTTTATGACGCCTACCGCGCCGCCGGTGGGAATTTCGTCGATACCGCCAACCTGTATACCAACGGAACCAGCGAAACTCTGGTCGGCGAATTCATACGCGATCACCGGCAGTCGGTTGTGCTGGCTACCAAGTACACCAATGCAATCGCGGGGAGCGATCCGAATGCCGCGGGCAATCACCGCAAGAGCATGGTGCAGGCGCTCGAAGCCTCGCTGCGGCGCTTGAAAACCGATTACATCGACCTCTATTGGCTGCACGTCTGGGACCAGATGACGCCGGTTGAAGAAGTCATGCGGGCCTTCGACGATCTGATTCGTCAAGGCAAGATTCTTTACATCGGCGTCTCGGACGCGCCTGCGTGGTGGATCGCGCAGGCCAACACGCTGGCCGACCTGCGGGGTTGGACACAATTCATCGGCTTGCAGATTGAGTACTCACTAATCGAGCGCACGGTGGAGCGGGAACTGATTCCCATGGCCAAGGCTTTCAAACTCGGTTTGGTCGCCTGGTCGCCACTGGCCGGCGGTCTGCTGAGCGGCAAGTATCATTCCGGGGGCGCCTCCGACGGCAGGTACTCGACCGAGATGGCCAAGAATTTCATGCGCACCGGAGAGCGAACCGATCGGGTGGTCGCGGCGCTCCAGAAAGTGAGCCAGCAGGCGGGCGCCTCGCCCGCACAGGTCGCCCTGGCGTGGCTGCGCCATCGCGAGATTCCGGTCATCCCAATCGTCGGCGCCCGGCGGGCGTCGCAGTTGCTCGAGAATCTTAAAAGTCTGGAGTTGGAATTGACGCCCGAGCAGGTCGCCCTCCTCGATGCGGCAAGCGCCATCGAGATGGGCTTTCCGCACGATTTTTTCGCGAATGAAATGGTAAAGACGTTCGCCTATGGAGGGCTGCGCGACCGGATCCTGGCGGCGTAGAACCGCTCAGGAAGCGGCGGGTGTCAGATCGCTTGGTCGAAGCGTCTAGGCGAGAACCCGCTTGCGCGCGGCGGGACTCAAAGTCTCGCACGCGGTGCGCAGCACGAGTCGCGGCGCGTGGTTGCGGATCTTCATCAAGTAGGGCACGGTACGCTCGGGATCGGCCTTGGCGGTCTCGCGCAATAGCCAACCCCAGCCTTTTTGCACCATGTCGTCTTCGTCTTGATTTTCGAGCAATTGATTCGAAAGCCTTACGATCTCGGCAAAGAATTGGTGTCGGCGTGTTCCCCGGATCAGCGCGACACAGGCCGCGCGCCGCCGCCATCGGTTTTGTGACTTTGCCCACCCGAAAACTTCCGGGCAACGGGCAGGACGGGCGGCCACCATCGGCGCCAGCAGATCGTGCACCAGCGCGTCGTGATCGGCCCAACTGGTGACGCGGTCGAGCCAGGAAGCAAAGAGCTGGAATTCACGCTCGCCAAAATCATCCGTCTGTTGTTCGAGCAGGAAGACGGCAAATACTTTTTCTTCAAGAATCCGGCCACGAAAGAGCCGGTCGGCGACTTCGACCGCGAAATCCATTCCATGGTCGCGGACGAGGTTGCGCCGGCATTGCACGGCCGCTTTTCGCAGCGCGGCCGTGTACCAGCCGTGCGATTGGATTGCATGCTTGAAAAACCATTGCATGCCTTCGGCGTGCTCGGCGGATCCGCCGTCTTTCAGCAGGCGGCGGATTTCAGAGGCGACTCGCTGGGCGGTGACTCTGCGCGGGGGCATTTTCGTTATTCCGCCGCCTGACCCGAGCCGCCCGTCCGTACCGCTTTGTCATAAATCCAGAGCTGCGCCGCGGTCGCCAGCCCGACCGAGGTGACGCTCCACCAGATCCGCGCCGGCTGATGCGCGACCTCTCCGAAGTGGTGAACCAGCGTCCCGCCAAACCAGCCCCCGATCAGCGATCCGAGGCCAATCGGCAGGAACGCAAAGCCCATATACGTCCCTTGCTGTCCCGGAGGAGCCAGCCGCGAAATGTATTCGTAATAGCGCGGAGATTGAATGATTTCGCCGAGCGCCAGCACAAACAGTGAGAGCACCGCGCCCCAGATGGTCGGCCGCAGGGCGAGAATCACCCACGAGACCGAACTGATCACCGTGCCCAAAATCACCGCCTGAAATGCCGGGATCTTGCGCGTCAAGTAGTTGATGGCGAGAGTGAGGCAGATCACGGTCAGGCCGTCGGTTACCAGGACGATCTCGACGTCGGCGCCAGAGTTGATGTAGCCGTGGATATAGCCAGGCAAACTGATGTACTGCTGCCAGAACACCACCCAGTAGCCGGTGAACAGTACGAGAAACCACATGAAGCGGCTGATGCCTGCCAGCACCAAAAGGAGGAGCGCGGCCCAGATCCAGGAGGGCACGTGGTATCCGGGTTCAATCAACAAAGCGATGCGCAGCGCGAGCGCGATCAGCAAGACCGGCAGCACCAGCCGGTAATTGCCGACCACCACGCAGAAGTTCCGCGCGACGGTCGCGATCGAAGGCGGAGGAGCGTCTCCGGCTTTGCGCGGCTCGCGGAAGAACAGGATGACCACAAAGAACATGGCGAAGACGCTGAGCGCCGCGATGCGGTAAACATTTTCGACCCCCAGATGGCGATGCGCCCAGGAGGCGAAATAAGGGCCCGCCGCGCCGCCGATGTTGACCATGGTGTAATAAATCGAGTAGCCGATGGAGCGGACGTTCTCTTTGGAGGCGCGCGCGGTGGTGCCGACGACGCACGGTTTCACAAGCGAGATGCCGAGTGCCGGGAGGATGAGAATGCAGCCGACAAACAATCCCAAGGGCACGGCGTTGCGCACCGGCGCGAGCCAGGACGCTCCGATCGATCCGATCAGGAAATATGCGACGGCAAGAATCAGGTAGGCGACCGAGAGCGCGCGGCGAAAGCCGAGGCGGTCGGCGGCGGCTCCTCCGAAGATGGCGAGAAACCAAACCATGCCGCCGAACAAGCCGGTGAGCGTTCCGGTTTGTTCGGTCGAGAAATTCAGCTTCTCCTGCAGATAGAGGGCGAGAGAAGCAAAGGCTCCGTAGTAGGAAAGACGTTCGAAGATCTCGCTGATGTTCGCCACCCAGAAGGGGCGCTCGAAGCCGCTGCGGATTTCTTCGAAGCGTTGCGAAAAGGTCAAGCGTTGCTCCTGAACGGCTCCTCAGGGGGCGTTTCGATTTTGAAAACTTGCGGTCTCGCGAACGAAAGCGTTACCCGGATACGAACCCGACTCCTGGGCACTGTGTTTTGACTGCGCTTCAAGTTTTCAAACGCCGCCCGACTTGCTCGGCCGACAAGCCCGCCACCCGGATCACTTGATTCCGGCTGTCCTGGCCGGCTGCAATAGTAATGGAGGAACTCTGTAGGGTAAACCATCCCCTGCCCCCAAGCCCCTGATGGCGTGGAACTTGTTGAGAATGCTCAGTACCGTAGCGGAGTGGGCGACGGACAGAATGACAGGGTGTCGGCTCCAGACAAAACCGCGGTTAGGCTTTTTCTCGCTTTCCGAAGATCGCCGTGCCCACGCGCACACACGTCGCCCCCTCTTCAATCGCGATTTCGAAATCGTGCGACATGCCCATCGAAAGGACGGCGGTGCCGACTTGCGGCAGATCGCGCGACGCGATGCGGTCGCGAACTTGAAGGAGTTGGCGGAAGTAGGAGCGCGAACCCTCCGGATCTTCTGTGTAGGGCGGGACCGTCATCAGGCCGCGAATTTTGAGATTTCCCCAGCGCGGCGCAGCTTGCAGAATCTGTTCCAGTTCGTCGGAGCTTTGTTCGACCGAGCTGAGTGCGATTCCGCTCTTTGTCGGCTCGCCACCGACGTTGATCTCGATCAGCACGGATAATCTCTTGCCCGCACTTTCCGCGGACGCATTCAGCCTTTCCGCCATCCGCACCGAGTCCACGGAATCGACCGCGTCGAACAGATCGGCCGCCTTCGCGGTCTTGTTGGTCTGGAGATGTCCGATCAGGTGCCATTCGGCGTCCCCCAAGTTGCCTACCGCCTCCGCCTTCCCGGCAAACTCCTGCACCCGGTTCTCTCCGAAAACACGCAGGCCGGCGACATAGGCCTCGCGGATGCGCTCGGGGGGAAATGTCTTGCTGACGGCCATCAGGGTAATTTCGTCGGGATTGCGTCCTCGCCGGCGGGCGGCCGCTGCGATCCGCTCCCGCACCCGGGCTAAATTTTCCGCGATTGGCATCGGCCGAAGAACCACGCAGGACACAAAGTATCATGACCGAGAATTTAGTTCGGGTCGGGCGCGATCGTCGCGACCAAGAGGCGCTCGGCTTGGCCCGACGAATGGGTCCGGCCCCTACGCGAACTACAACCCTTGGACAGCCGGGACGCCCCGTTTTCGACACGAACCTCTCTCACATCATGCCGACGGGCGGGGCGGGTTCGTTCGGATCGCCTGCGCTCGAAAGTGGAATTCGGATCATGATCCCGGCCAGGCCTGCCATTACCACGAGTCCTGCGAGATAGGAGGGATGGGAAAATATCTGCGGTATTTCCCAATTGCGGGTCTTCGCCACGGCTACGATTCCGGCCCAGACCAGGCCCATCAGGGATTCCCCGACGATGAGCCCGGAGGCGGTGAGCACTCCGGCGTTTTCGACGCGCGCCATTTGCGCGGGATTGAAACCGCGCCGCTTGGCGAGCCAGTCTCCCACAGCGCGGAAGACTCCGCCCAAAAAAATCGCGAAAGTGGTTTCGAAGGGCAAATACATTCCGACGGCCACCAGCATGGGGCTACGCACCTGCATCATGATCATGGCGATACCCATGAAGATGCCCACCACCACTAGGGGCCACGGCATATCGCCGCCCACCACTCCAACCGCGAGTGTGGCCATCAGTCCCGCTTGCGGCGCCGCGAGTTCGCGGCTGCCGAAGCCGAAGGACCGATTCAGGAGTGCGAGCGGAAAATACATCACCAAACTCGCAACCACCACGGCAATCAACTCGGCGATCTGGATCTTGCGCGGTGTGCCACCCAGAATGTAGCCGACCTTGAAGTCCTGTAACAGCTCACCGGCGACCGCCGAAGAAACGCAAACAACCGCCGCCACGCTCAGTACAGCCAGCACGCCGGATTTCCCGGAGACTCCGAGCGAGACCATGAGCAGCGCCGCGATCAGGAGGGTCGAAAGAGTCAGGCCCGAAATCGGGTTATTCGAAGAACCGATGAAGCCGACCAAATTGCCGGAAACGGTCGCGAAGAAAAAACCGACCACGAGCAGCACCGCCGCGGCAAAAATCGCCGGCCAGACCAGACCGGTGAGATGCACATAGAGCACGCACATGAACACGAACATGAGCGCGATCAGGCCAAACACAGCTTTCGAACTCATGTATTGCTCGGTGCGCGAGAGTTGCGCCCGCTGGTCCGCGGTTTGCCGTAAGTCGCCGATCGCTTTGCCGAAGCCCGCCGTCAGACTCTTGCCCATTTTGAACAAAGTGTAGGCCGCTCCAACCAGCATTCCCCCGACCGCGATCGGACGCACCACGAACTTCCACACCGAAATTGCCATGGTGGTCCAGTCATCCGGCGTATCTGCCGGAAGGTAGTGCTTGATCTGCGGACCGAGAAAATAGATGAGCAGCGGAACCATCAATCCCCAGGCGAGTACTCCGCCGGCGAACTGGATCGATGCCAAACGAATGCCGATGATGTAGCCGACCCCTAGATAAGCGGGGCTTACACTCGGGGCGGCAAATGTGCTGGTGCCGCCTGCGGCGACAATGTTCTGGCTGCCAGCCAGGCCGAGCCGGACCTGGCTTCGTCCCAAACTCCCCACACCGAAGTGAAAGTCCTGGCCGGCGGCGAAAAGCCCGAAGCTCCCGAGGATGTATACAATTCCGCCCACCCCGATATTCCAGAACAGATACTTTGCGGCTTGCGCGCCACGCTGCCCGGCCTTGTGAATTTCCGAGGCTGCCACCGACTCGGGAAAGGGGAGCTCGGGGTCTTCGACCATGACCCGGCGAACCAAGGAAATAAAGAGGACGCCGAGGATGCTGCCTACCATGATTAGTGCGGTCGATTTCCAATAGGAATCGAGGGACCAGAAGTTCGGCCATGCTCCGGCGAGGACAAATGCGGGGAGCGTGAAAATGGCGCCGGCCGCGACACTCTCTCCGATGGAGCCGGCGGTTCGAGCGATGTTTTCTTCGAGCAGCGATCCCTTCCAAGCCCGCAGGACGGCCATCGCGATGACGGCTGCCGGATAGGTCGCGGCGATGGTAATTCCGGCACGGAGCCCGAGGTAGGCGTTGGCTGCGCCGAGAACCACCGTCAGGATCAGACCGAGAAACATCGCCCTGAAGGTCAGCTCCTTCATCTGCATCGACTCCGGAACGTAGGGACGATGTTTACGAATCGTTCCGGGGGCATCGCCCGGAGAAGTGCTCATAGGCTCCTCGCGGTCGCCAGATTTTCCCAACCGATTCACAGTTGCGGCGACGGCGCACCTTATCATGACGAAAGGCTGGTTTACAAGTGCGGCCCGTTTGCGGAAAATAATATGGGCCAGCTTCGCCTTTATCCGCCACTTTCGGTCGTTGACGGGGTTAAAATAGTCCTGTCCAGGAGATACTTTGTGACTCCTCTTACCAGACCCTCTTGGAGTCGGTTTTTCAAAGAATTTACCTGCTGGGGGTGTGGCGGACACGCGGCCTATCACTCCCGCGCTCGCGGTTTCTTTGAAAAGCATGTGCTTCGGTTTCTGTTGCTGCAACCGGTTCGCTGTGATCGTTGCTATCATCGGGCGTATGTCGTGTCGACGATTCCGGCGCTCAAACGGCCTCAACTTGCGGAGCGCAAGAAGCCAAACGGTGAGCCATCCGGCGGTTCGAAGCCCAATCGGAACGTTGCGTAGGGCGTAAGCGGCGGCTATACTGACTGGGTAAAGCTCGGCAAAGCGTCACTCGCTTGCCGGGTGCAGGAGGCCGTCTTCAGCAGTACTGGGTTTCGAATACGGGCTGCCCAGGGCCAGGCCGCGGGCCATGGGTTGGCCAAGCATGGGTTCGCTGGCTTTGCCAAGCGCGCGGCTGCGACTTTATTCTTCACTTTTCTCCCCGCCGATTGTCGTATCTGTGGTTCCCCGCGGATCCGAGTTTCCCGACTTCCCGTTTGTGAGAGCTGTTGGTTTGCGCTTCGATCGTTGCAGGGCTGCGATGGCATCGTTTGCGGAGAACAAGAAGGGAGCGAAGATCGCCTGGGCGCGGCCGCTCACGGGTAGAAATCATGTCGTTGCGATTGCACAATTTCGGTGGCAGCATGCGGTCGCACCTTCCGGCATCGATGCTCGCTCCGGGCACGCATCAGGACGGGGACGGGCGCGCGCTGCATCAGCCGGTGCTGGTGCTCAATGCCTCCTACGAGCCGATTAACGTCTGTGCCGCTCGCCGCGCGATCGTGCTCGTGCTGAAGGGCGTGGCCATGACCGAAGAAGAGAATGGACACTTCCTGCACGCCGCCCGGGTAGCCATGCGCGTGCCTTCGGTCATCCGACTGCTCGAGTATCGCCGGATCCCGCACCAGTCGCGGGCGCTTTCGCGTAAGAACATTTTGCTGCGCGACCGCAACACCTGCCAGTATTGCAGCACCACGCTGGCCTCGGGTGAACTTACGCTCGACCATGTGATCCCGCGCTCCCGCGGCGGCCTGTCCACCTGGGAGAACCTCGTGGCCTGCTGTCATCCCTGCAATCGCCGCAAAGGCAACCAGCTTCCCCACGAAGCCAACATGAGGCCCGCGCGCGAACCGCGGTCGTTCAACCTCCACACCAGTCGCCACATCATGCGTTTGATGGGGCACTCGGATGATAAGTGGAGGAAGTATCTGTTTTATTGAAGGTCGCAGGATTTCACAGAACCGGGCTTAGGCGCGTAATGAATGTGGCAGCGATCCAGTTCATAAAATCTACGGCGACGGGGCCGAAGCGATTCCCAGGGCCTGACCAGACTTAGTTATGCAAGGCTCGCGATTTTCTCATATAATCCGCGAGCCATGAAGACATGGATGACCGCGGCGCTGTTCATCATGATCGCTTCTGGGGCGGCCGCGCAGCAGACCCACAATCAATACGAACCGCCGAACGCGCCGGGTGCCGGTCAGAAGCTGCTCGCGCAATTTACGGGCGACTGGGAAGTCGTCAAGACCTTTTTCCCGATGAACGGGAAGCCGATCGTGACCCAAGGCGCGTGTAAGCAGTCCATGATCGAGGGCGGCAAGTTTCTGCAGTCGGATTTTACCTTCTTCAATTCTGACGGAACCAAGAGCACCGGTACCGGAATCTCCGGCTTCGATCCCAAAACCAATCGCTTCACCACCGTGTGGTACGACTCGCGGCAAACGACCATGTCGATTCGCCAGAGCGACGGCACGTTCGACGGCAAGAACATTGTCCTTTGGGCCACGCCCCTCGACCAGGACCGTCCCGGGCGGAAGACCGTAGCCCGCGCGCACCTTGAGGACGACGGCCGCGTTCTCCTCCATCGCCATTTCGTGATCGATGACAAAGGGGAAGAGCGGATGATGATCGAGCTGCGGATGAGGCGGAAGTAGTTTCCCACCGTGGACGGGCGGGTGTGCCCCACGGAAGGGCAGAAGGCGTACGGCCGTCCCGCAAGGCTTTGGTAGAAGGTCTCCCACGCCGAAGCTCCCTTGCCCTACTGCGGCTTCGGCGGCTCGGCTGGCTTCTGATTCGGATCCGTCTTCTGGACTTCCTGTCCGTCGTAGATGATCCTCGACTTTGATCCGAAGCGTTTGTAGTTCGTGTACTTGATAATCTCGCGGATCTTTACGCCGCCCATGGCGAACTGGAGAGTGTCCTCGGCGCGCGTGTAGGTGGGGAACCAATACTGTCCGTCAATCTGTTCGCGCCAGGTGGTGAACTTGGGGAACAGGTTCTCCTGGCCTTTCTTTCCCGGATGAAGATCGGGCACGGTCTTGCCAAAAGTTTCTACGATTTGAAAATCGTGGTTGTCCACCCAGATTCGCCCCTGGAAATAACGCCTCCCCTTCACGATCTGTTTGGGGTTAATGTCGAACACGTAGGTGTCGAGTTCATCCTGTTTTTGCTGGCCAACGTACATAATGTCGTACTCCCCGATTTCGTCCGAGGTCAGCACGAAGGGGAGGCGGTTCTCGATGTCGTCAAGATCTTCTTCGGTCATCTGGATGCGTTGCAGGGTAGGCTGCGGCGCAAAAACCACATTCTTGACCTTGCGACCCTTATCGTCGAAGGTCACGTCGAACACTTCCTGGTAAGAACCGTCGGGAGTGTCGCCGTCGAGCGTCATTACCTTGACGTCCTGCCGGTAGGTGTACTGGTCACGCGCTTCCTTGAACTCCTTTTCCTTGCCGGTAAATCGCTTGACGATTTCATCGACCGTGATGCCCTGGGGCTCTTTCTTCTCGAGCGCGCCTTCCTGGGCGCACGCCACGCGGGAGAACATGATGCCCAGCAACAGCGAGCTAACCAGTGCGGCCAGAGAAAGCAAACGGGATAAGCACGCAGGTCGGGAGGGGTATTTCATAGACCCTATTCTAACGAAAGGACGCACTCAAAGGTTAACGGCAGCCTCCACCCCCGGAGCCGCCGTGCTACGGCTCTTTGGAGGGGGTGGAAGACTGCAGTTCTGCCTACCTAATTCGATGCGCCAGGTGGCGGAACGTTTGCAGAATTTACTTTTCTTTACTTTCATCCTGGCCACTCCCGCCTTTGCGCGCGTTCGGTATGGCCCGGGCCATGACCCACTCGACGAGGCCCGGAAACAACTGGTAGAGCTTGATGGCGGGAATCATGGTCCAAGGCACAATGACCTCACGCTTTCCAGTGCAATATCCGCGATAGGTCGCTTGCGCCACTCGCTCAGCGGTGATGCCGCGCACGGATTGAGGACGCACGTTTCCCTGGCGATCGGCAACCACGTGCGCGCCGAAATCGGTGCTCACGTAGCCGGGACAAACCGTAAGCACGTTGATGTTGTCGCGTTTCAGTTCAAGACGGGCGCCTTTGCCGAGAGCATTCAGAGCGAACTTGCTGGCGGAGTAGATGGCCATGAAGGGCACCGGAATGTGTCCGGCTACGCTTGAGACATTGACGATCGCCCCGCCGATCCCTTCGCGCATGACGGGCACGATCGCCTGCATGCAGGCGATGGCGGCGAAGAAATTGGTTTCGAACAGTTCGCGGTATGCGGAGGGCGTCATATCGGCGACCGAGTCGCGGATGCCCACGCCTGCGTTATTGACCCACGCATCCACGCGACCGAAGCGGCGCAGCGTGAGCTCGAGCGCGCGGTCGATGTCTTCAGGGTTGCGGACATCGCAGGCCATGGCTAGCGTGCGTTCCGTGTGTCCGATCCGTTGGCGGGCGGCTTCGGCGCGACTGGCATCCCGCGACAACAACACTACGCTCCCGCCCTGGTCGGCAAACACCTTGGCGATCGCCTCCCCAATTCCCATGGAAGCTCCGGTCACGACCACGACTTTTCCGTCCATCTCCATGGCGATTTTGTATCGCGCGGAGGGCGGCGAGTCAATGGACAGGTGGGGCGGACAGGTGGGGCGGACGCAATCGTCGGCCGAGCCTAGCGAAGCTCCGCCGGTTGTTCGGTCAAGCGAAACCCACAGCGGCTGCACTTGCCGTGCCCGGACGAAGGCGTCCGGGCCTAGGTGACTTTCGAATGGCGTAGAATCGTCTCCACTGGAGACGCCTTGACTTCGTTGTTGCCCATCTTTCCGCTCGAACTGGTGCTGCTACCGGGTGTTCCGCTGCCCCTCCACATTTTCGAACCTCGTTATAAGGAGATGATCGCGGAATGCCTGGAACAGAAAAAGCCATTCGGGGTGGTGCGGGCGACTTCGGACGGCGTCGCCGACGTCGGCTGCACGGCTGAGATCATGTCGGTCACCAAGAAATACGACGATGGGCGCATGGACATCCTGACACGTGGAGTGGAGCGCTTTGAGGTCATCGAGGTCAACGAGGATCGGTCGTTTCTGCAGGCCGAGATTTCAGTAGTGGAAGACGAACCGAGCAAGCCGGCGACCGAGATTGTGACGCAGGCAGTGCGACTGCACGCCGAGATTGCGAAACTGGCCGGGGCCGAGGCCTCCGAACCCAACGAACAGGCAGTCAATCTTTCCTACGTACTCGCCGGATCACTGCCGCTCGACCTCGACTTCAAGCAGAGCCTGCTCTCGACGCTGTCGGAAACAAAACGTCTGGAGGCGGTGATCGGCTATCTGGAGGCGATTCTGCCCGGCCTGCGGCGGGCGGCGAGGGCGCGGTGGAATTAGCTGTCCGTTCTTTTGGTCGGGAACGGTCTGGTTCCCATCCCTCCGTGGAGCCGCCCGAACCAGTGGGCGAGATTCAGCGACATGACCAGTACGCCCGCGCCCAGGACGAGCACGTGCTCGGTCTTGCGGAGATCGAAGCTGCCGACACGGCAGACAAGCAAGTAGGCGACGGCAAGATTGAAAAGGCCCCACAGGACATTGACCGTCGAGGAAGACAAGCCCACTCCGGGGGGCGATGCGAAGGGGCTCTGGAAGGCATGACCTGAGATCCCATTGCCGAGATGGGGTAGGGCGTTCGCAAGGAATACGCCCCCGAAAAAGTACGCCACCGAGTGGTACCAACGCACGGTCGCTCCCCTTCTTGGTCAAAACCAGATGCGAGCAGGGTTTCGGTTGAAACCGATTCAAACGAGCCTCCACAGAAACCCGAGACACGACCGGAAATCGACCGCTGAAAAACTGACAGCGTTTTTCGGCGTTATAATCCGCTTAAGGCTGTTTCCTTTTGGGGGTTCCACCATGGGTGTCGCCCGGACTCTCGGCGAATTGCGCCAAAGTCCTTTCACTGCACAGCGTCTCGGATCTCGGCGCGTAAAAGACGAACTGCGCGAGAACCTGATGGCGCGGCTACGCGCGGGCAGCGCGATATTTCCGGGCATCGTTGGCTACGACGATACGGTGGTGCCTCAGATCGTGAACGCCATCCTTTCGCGCCACAACTTTATTCTTCTCGGGCTGCGCGGGCAGGCGAAAAGCCGCATTCTACGCGCGTTAACCGCGCTGCTTGATCCGGAGATGCCCTACATCGCGGGTTGCGAGATTCACGACAATCCCTATGCTCCGATCTGCCGGCGCTGCCGCGAACTGGTTTCGAAAGAAGCAGACGCCACGCCCATTGCCTGGCTCATACCCGAGCACCGCTACGTGGAGAAGTTGGCCACGCCCGACGTCACGATTGCGGACCTGATCGGCGATATCGATCCCATCAAGGCGGCGCGTGGCGGGCACGAGCTCTCGAGCGAGTTCACCGTGCATTACGGATTGCTGCCTCGCGCCAATCGCGGAATTTTTGCGATTAACGAGTTGCCTGATCTGGCGGGCAAGATTCAGGTCGGACTGTTCAACATCATGCAGGAAGGCGACGTGCAGATTAAGGGGTATCCGATCCGGTTGCCGCTCGATATCGCGATCGTGTTCAGCGCGAACCCCGAGGACTACACCGCGCGCGGCAAGATTATTACGCCGCTCAAGGATCGCATCGGGTCGGAGATTCGCACCCATTATCCGGCGACGGTGGAGGAAGGCATCGCCATTACCGTGCAGGAAGCCTGGATTGAGCGCAGGGACCACGACGGCTCGCGGTTGCATATTCCGAAGTATGTACAGGAAGTGATCGAGCGGATCGCTTTTGCCGCGCGCGACGACAAAAAGATCGACAAGCGCTCGGGCGTGAGCCAGCGGCTGCCAATTTCGGTGATCGAGAACGTGGTTTCGAATGCCGAGCGGCGCGCGCTGACGCATCGGGAGAAATTGATTGTGCCGCGGATCAGCGATATCTACGCGGCCCTGCCCGCGATTACAGGCAAGCTGGAACTTGAATATGAAGGCGAGATGAAGGGCGCGGACTTCGTGTGCCGCGAGTTGATTCGCACCGCGATCGCCAAGGCGTTTGATACCTACCTGCATGGCGTCAACATGAATCAGGTGGTGCAGTGGTTCGATCTCGGTGGCGAGATTCAGCTGAGCGACAACGCCGCAGCCCAGGAGGTGCTCGAGGGGTTGATCCAGATTCAGGGCTTGATGGATAAACTGAGCAAGCTGAACGTCGGCCCGAAAGACGATGCTGAGACGCAGGTATCGGCGGCGGAGTTCGTCCTCGAAGGCCTGCACGCGCACAAGAAAATCGGACGTAACGAGGAGCGTGTGTTTACCGCGGGCGAGAAGCCCCCGAAAAAGCAGGAGCGGGTGTTTGAGCCGGACGACTCGGAGTTTGGACGGAAGAGAGGATTTAACTAGATCGTTTTCAGGTGGCAGGTGTCAGGAAAATCGTCTGCCGCTGAGACCTGCGAACCACGGCCGAGCCCTGGGGCTCATGGTTTTCCCTGAGACCTGATCCCTAAAGCTGACACCGAACAGAGTAAGACCTGCATTTATGAAACGCATCCGCTACTCCAAGTACGTTCCCGATCCTGCCGGTGAGATGAGCATGCAGGATCTGCTGAGCGCCCTCTCCGACTATTTTCTGCAGAGCGGATTCAACGACAATTTCTGGTACGAACTGCCGGAGGGCGAACAGACGCTCGACGAACTAAGACGCGCGCTCGAGCAAGCGCTGCTCAATGGCGAGATGTTCGATGAGGAGATGCGTGACCGGTTGCAGCAGATGCAGATGGACGGCGAACTCGAGGAGCTGATCGAGAAACTGATCGAGCGCATGCAGCAGGAAGACTACATTTCGATCGATCAGCCGCATGATCCCGCCAAGCGGTCCAATGTGGGCGGCCAGGTGGGCGACGCGCAGCAGCAGGCGAAGTTCGAAATCACCGACAAGAGCCTGGACTTTTTGGGATTCAAAGCGCTGCGCGATCTGCTCGGGTCGCTCGGCAAATCGAATTTTGGACGTCACGATACGCGCGACATGGCGACTGGCATCGAAGCAAGCGGCGCCTCCAAGCAGTATGAGTTTGGCGACACGTTGAATCTCGACATCACGGCGACGCTTTCTTCGGCGATTCAGCGCGAAGGGCTGGACCTTCCTTTGAATCTCGAGTACAACGACCTGCAGGTGCATCAGTGCGAGTACCAGTCTTCGTGCGCCACCGTGCTGATGCTCGACTGCTCGCATTCGATGATTCTGTATGGCGAAGACCGTTTCACTCCGGCGAAAAAGGTGGCGATGGCGCTGTCCCAGCTCATTCGGACGCAGTATCCCGGAGACTCGTTGTCGCTTGTCCTGTTTCACGATTCGGCGGAAGAAGTTCCGCTCTCGCAACTGGCGCGAGTGAAGGTGGGTCCCTACTACACGAACACGCGCGAGGGTCTGCGCATGGCGCAGCGCATTCTGCAACGCCAGCGCAAGGACATGAAGCAGATCGTCATGATCACCGACGGCAAGCCTTCGGCATTGACCCTCGAAGACGGACGCATTTACAAGAACGCGTTTGGGCTCGATCCGCTGGTGGTCAGCCAGACGCTCGAAGAAGTTTCGAAATGCAAGCGGGCGGGTGTGCTGATCAATACCTTCATGCTGGCGTCGGATTACGGGCTGGTGCAGTTCGTTCAAAAAGTGACGCAGATGTGTCGAGGCAAGGCATATTTCACCACCCCGTATACGCTCGGGCAGTATCTGCTGATGGATTACATGTCGCGGAAGACGAAGACGATTCACTAGTTTCGCAGCCGCGCGGCGGATTCTACGGATTACAGAAGTAACACCCTGGTGTGCCGCTCGGCAACGTCCCGGTGTAAAATCGCTGCAAGATACACCGTTCGGAGAGGTTATGAAACGAATTGCTGCTTTCATGCTGTTGCTCACGCTCGGCTTGGCAGGGTCGGTGCCAGTTTATGCTCAGCGCATGAGTGTCGAACAAAACGCGCGCCAGTCCCGCAAGGCGGCCAGGAAACAGCAGAAGATGTTAAAGAAGGCAAACAAGCAACAGCAGAAATCAATGAGGAAATACGAGAAAGCGCAACGGAAGGCCACTCGAAAGGCCAACAAGCAGTGGCAACAGCGCCACCACCGGTAGCGTTCCGCGTTTCTTGACCATTCATCACCGAGATCCAGTGACCGCCCGCATCCGCCAGACTCGTACCTCACTCAGCTGATTTCACTCGCTCGATCTTTCGAGGTTCGGTTCCCGGCAGAAACAGACTCGCGATGCGTTCGTCCAGACGCTGCTTGGCTGTTGCACTGGTTTGCGCCGCCTGCGTGGACCGGGCGATTGCCGAGCTTGCGCCGGGACAAGTTCTCCTCGCTATTTGCTATTTCTTAGTCCACTGATCAACCCAGTCGTTGACTGTCTTGTACCAGAGCTGAGAATTCTGTGGTTTCAGAACCCAGTGGCCTTCGTCGGGGAAGTACAGCATCTTGGAGGGCACGCCCATCACTTGCAGCGTGTCGAAAAGCTGGAGGCCTTCGCTCACGTCGAGGCGGTAGTCGAGCTGTCCGTGGATGACGAGCGTGGGCGTTTTGAACTTGGTTGCCGAATTGCGCGGATTCCACTTCTCGTACATCTCCAGGTTGGTATACGGCGTGCCCTTGAACTCCCAGTTATTGAACCAGAGTTCCTCGGTCGTTCCCCAGGCGGAGACGCTGTTAAACATGCCGTCGTGCGAGACGATACATCGGAAGCGGTCGGTGTGGCCGAGCACCCAGTTGGCCATGTATCCGCCGTAGCTCGCGCCGAGGGCGCATTCCCGGTCGCGGTCGATAAACGGGTAAGTTTTCTCCGCGTAGTCGAGGCCCTTCATCAGGTCTTCAAACGGAGCGCCGCCCCAGTCGCCGTTGATGGCGTCGACGAACTTCTGTCCGTATCCGGTCGAGCCGTGGAAGTTGATCATGATGACCGCGTAGCCGCTCGCGGCGAAGAGTTCGGGATTCCAGCGGTAGCTCCAGTCGTCTCCCCACGCGCCCTGCGGGCCGCCGTGGATCAGGAACTTCAGGGGATATTTCTTGCTGGCGTCGAAGTCCGGCGGCTTGACCAGGAAGCCCTCGACTTCGTCGCCGTGCGCACCGGTGAAAGAGAAGGAATCGAGCTTGGACATGATCGTTTGCGAGAGCAGTTGATCGTTCACATGGGTGACGGCCCAGTCCTTGTTCAAGGAGCAATCCTCCTTTCCGGGATCCACATTCCCGGTTCTCGAGGGACAGCCGCTGCCGGCCGCGTTGCTCGCGTAGATTTCGTTCGGTGCGGAGATTGACATGCGGTTGAACACCAAAGTCTTCCCATCGGATGTTATCGATACGTCATCGTTGTAGCCCGCCACGACGGTTCGTCTGGAAATCTCGCTCCGGCCTTTGCCGGATCCGCTAGCCGGCTTGGTATCGACGACGTAGATCAGGTTGTGACTCTTGTGCTCCGCGTTGAAGTAGATCGATGTCGAATCCGGGGACCAGACGAAGCTCCCGACCCAATGGTCAAAGTCCTCGGTTAGATCCTTGTGCTCCCCCGTCTTACGGTCGTACAGCATCAGCCGAAACCGGTCGCTCTCGTATCCCGGACGACGCTGGGCGCGGTAGGCGATGTAGTTGCCATCGGGCGAATAGAGCGGAGTCGAGTCGCTCGCGGGATTGTCGGCGGTGATGTTTTTTGGGGGGACGGGCGCGGCGCCCGTCGCCTCATTGTTTACCGGGACGATCCAGAGATCGTTGTTGGTGGAGGTGGCTTCCACCTGGTCGTGGTTCGAGGTGTAGCAAATCTCCTTGCCGTCGGGCGAAAAGGCGTAGTTGTCTTGCCCTCCGAGCGAGAACACAGGAGCGTCGTAGTCGCCCGGCGTGAGGTCGCGCGGAACCAGTTTTTCAGCCACGGGCGAGCTGTCCGCACTGGCTAGACCAAACTGTGAAGGTACTGGGGTAACGAAAAGATGGCTGCGCTTGCCTGCCTTGTAGGCGTTCCAGTGGCGATAGAGGAGGCGATCGAAGATCAGCGCCTTGACCTTCGAGTTTTCCGCCTCTTTCAGCTTCTTCGCGTTACAGGCTGCCTCGGAGTCGGGCGCGCCGTCGCATTCGGGATATACATCCGAGGTGAAAAGAACGTGCCGACCATCGGGCGACCAGAGTTCGCCACCGGCCTCGGTCGCAATCGAAGTCAGTTTGTGGGTTCCGGCGACCGAACCGGCAACGCCGTCGAAGTCCGCGATCCACACTTGCGATCCACCTTCTTTGGTCGAGATGAACGCGAAGCGCTTACCATCCGGTGCCCAGCGCGGACGGTCGCCGTCTTGGTCGGGGATGAGAATGTGTTCGGCCGGGACGGGCGAGTGGCCAGTCTCCACACTTGTCGCGGCACGGTTCAGCGGCACGATCCAGAGATGCGGTGTTTTTCTGTTCGCGGACAGATCCACATCGGTGGCGCTGAACAGCACCCACTTGCCGTCGGGCGAAGGCACGGGCTCGCTGAGGCGTTTCAGCTTCATCATGTCTTCGAAGGTGAAGGGGTGCTTGGCTTGGGAAAATGCCGGAAGAGTCCAAATAAGAACGAGAAGAAAAGCGAGACGACGCAAGATGTGCCTCCGCAGAACAAGAGAGTGTAGCACCGGCAAGGCTCACCTAGGCCTGGACGCACTCGTCCAGATTCGTCCAGGCCGGCTCGCAAGGCGCGCCCGTTTCTGCGGAGTTCGCTCTGCGGAGGCTTAGTTGCCCAGTTCTTGCAGCATGGCTGTCATTTCCGATTGGGCGTGCGTGTTGCCCGTGCGCACGGCGGAGGACACGCCGTCCACCAGCCAGCGCCTGGCCTCATCGACACGGCTTGCGTTGGCCAAGGCCTGCGCGGCCATGAAGTAGGCGGGCGTGTAATCGGGATTTTTTTCGATCAGCGTTTTGAATTCCTTGAGCGCTTGCTCGATTTGTCCGGCCTTCGAGTACTCCATCGCGAGGCCATAGCGGGCAAACGAATCCTCGGGATTGGCGGTCAGAACTTCAGCTAGCATGGCAATGCGATCCATAGAGAAGGTCTCAGGTGTCAGCGAAAGGCCAACGGCCGGAAGCTCCGGGCAAAAAGCCGCTTTCCATTCATATCACGACCCGCGTTACAATGGCTGTTCTCCGAGAAACCAATTTGGCTTGTCCATTTTTTGTGCCGCGGGAAATCTTGAACGATGGCTCCTGGCCGCATCCTTCGCGCCTGCCACTCGGAGCGGGATGGACGGGAGACTGCCGCGCCTCGGGGCGGCAAGTGGCGGCATCCGAGGCCCACATTCGGGAATTCTGCAACCTTGGTTACGCAACCGCCTGTCCGCATCTTCCCCGGCATCGCGACTGGGATGCGGTTCGCTTTTCAGTTGCCCGCGCTAGCCGGGAGCAGGTTACGATCTGCTTTGTCTGCGAACTGGGCCACGCTCCGATTGAACGTGGAGAACTAATCTTCGATCTGGCGGGCGAGATTTGGCTCAGTCGAAATCCGGATCCGCGCGTGCTTACGCTTGCGAACTGCTATCTGCAGGCGTATCGCTCGCGGCAGAGCACTGTGCTTATCTGAGCGAAAAGCGGGGACCGCGAGTCGGGCAAGCAGCGGATGACCAAGGAACGGACCTCGATCTGACAGTATGCACGACCAAGACGACAAAGCGAAATTAGCGGCGCGCGCGCGGCCGGTGCGCGAGTCGATCTCTGAAATGACCGAGATCGTCCTGCCTAACGATGCCAATCCGCTGAACGCGCTGCTCGGCGGACGCCTCATGCACTGGATCGACCTGGCGGGCGCCATGGCCGCGCACCGCCACTCGCGCACCTATGTAGTGACGGCGTCGGTTGATCACATGGACTTTCTTGTGCCGGTTCGGGTTGGAGATTTCGTCGTCCTGCGCTCATCGGTCAATCGCGTCTTCCGCACCTCGATGGAGGTGGGCGTGAAGGCCTGGGTGGAGAACTATCGCGCCGAGCAGAGCCGTCACGTCAGCTCCGCCTATCTGACGTTTGTCGCCATCGATGCCGCCGGAGCGCGCGTGCCGGTTCCCCCCGTCGTGCCCGAGACTGAAGATGAAAAACGCCGCTACGATGGCGCCGCCCGTCGCCGTGAGATACGCCGCGCGGAATCGGCGCGCAGAAAAAAGTGAAACAGGTGTCAGCTCGCCGGGTGACAGGTTTTAGGGAAAACTGATCGCGACTGGCTGAGAGCCTCGCGTCCTTATCCTCCCGTATAATCAGAGGGTTCGGCCTGACCAAGCGGCCGCTTCCGAAAAGGTGAACTCTTGAGCGCTCATTCCCATCATTCTGGCCAGCAACAGCCCACTCCACAACCTTTACCCGGCGTCAATGCCATCATCGCGGTTGGTTCCGGCAAGGGCGGAGTGGGCAAGACCACACTCTCGGTCAACCTGGCGATCGCCCTCAGCCGAATGGGCTACAAAGTTGGATTGCTCGACGGTGACGTTTATGGACCGAACGTCCCGCTCATGCTCGGCACGAACGAGCAGCCCAAAGTGCTGGGCGAAAACCAGCTCGCACCGATCGACTCGCATGGGCTCAAGGTCATCTCGGTCGGCTTCCTCAATCCGGGAGACAAGCCGCTGATCTGGCGCGGGCCCATGCTCCATTCGATTATCAAACAGTTTCTCGGATCGGTGCAGTGGGGGCAGCTGGACTATCTCGTCATCGACCTGCCTCCGGGAACCGGCGATGTCGCGCTCTCGCTGATTCAGACTGTTCCACTGACCGGCGCCATCGTGGTCTCTACACCGTCCGACGTTTCGCTGCAGGACGCGCGCAAGGCGATCGAGATGTTCCGCCAAATGAAGGTGGACATTGTTGGCATGGTCGAAAACATGAGTTACTTCGTGTGCCCGCACTGCCAGCACGAAATCGACATCTTCTCGCGCGGTGGCGCGGAAAAGACGGCGAAACAGTTCGGCATCGCGTTCCTCGGAAGCGTCGAGCTCGATCCGGAGATTCGCAAAGCGGGTGACGGTGGTGTGCCGGCCGTGCTTGCGGGAGAGGGCTCGTCTCATGCGAAGTCGCTGTACGCCTTCACCCGCAATGTGGTGGCGCGGGTGGAAGAGATCAAAGCCAGCAGTTCGGAAAGCGTGATTCAGATTCAGTAAAGGTTTGCAGGGCCCGTCGCTGCATCGCCAAGTGAGTGCATCTACCGCTTTGCCCCCTGCGCTTTGAATCGCGCCAGCCGATAGAGCGGTTCGGCCGTTTCATCTTTTAGCACCAGCCTGGCCACCATCTCGCCGAGCGCGGGACCGTGCTTGAAGCCATGGCCCGAACCGCCGCCTACAATCCACACATTCGGGTTATCCGGATGCCGATCCACGATGAAATTGTGGTCGGCGGTGTTTTCGTACTGGCAGACGCGGGTCTCGAGCAGAGGCGCATCTTTCATCCCCGGAAAACGGTACGCGAGATAACCGCGCGCAGCTGCCAGGCCATCTTCGCTTGCCAGACGCTGGCCTGAGGTTGGATCGAATTCCGGGCCGCGTGTGTCATCGGCAACTTTGAAACCTCGGGCTTGATTGCCGGGAATTCCGTACACGAAGTGGTCGCCGTGATCGGCCCACACCGGCATGTTGCTCTCGTCATAGCGCGGATCGCCTGCGGGCGTGCCGAAGAAAAAGACGTCTTGTTTGGTCGAAACAAAATGCGGCCCAACGGTCTGCGGAAACAACTTTCCTAGCCACGGGCCACAGGCGAAGACATAACCGTCGGCGAGGATCGTGGTCGAATCTGACAGCGCCAGAGTCTTCCACTGGCCTTTGTCGAGATCCTCGCCTGCTACCATTGCCTGGCAATACCCTCCGCCTTCGATTAGGAACCGATTGACCACCGCCTGGGCCGAAGCGCGCGCGAGCAGATATCCGCTTTGTGATTCGTAGATGCCCCATTGGACATTCTCGAAATTCATTTGCGGCCAGCGGTGGACCAGTTCGTTGACGGCAAGCTGCTCGAAAGGAGTTCCGGCATCCCGAAGGAGGGAGAGCGAGCCGCGCTCGAAGGTGTCCTCGGCTTGTACCATCCACAGCACTCCAATGGGGAAAAAGAACTTCTGCTTCCACTGGGTTTCGTGCAGCTTCCAGAGATCGAGGGCGCGCGCCGCAAGTTTGGTATACGGCTGATGGGGACCGTAAGCGCCACGAATGATTCGTGTCTCGCCGCCCGAAGAGGATCGCGAATTCCCCGGGCCCCAGGCGTCGAGCAGCGTGACGCGCGCTCCGCTTCGAAGCAGATAGAGCGCGGTCCATCCCCCGAACGCGCCCGCTCCGATCACGGCGATGTGAGGCTTGCTGGTCATCTTCCGAGTATCTTGCTCGGGCAGTATATCTCGAAGGCTTTCCGGCTCGATTCGAGCGCGTTTAAAAATACGGATTCACCCGGAGCCGTATCGACTGGAGCATGCTGATTGGGCCTCAAAATAGACGCGACCGAGTGCTCGGGCCAAGCTTGTCAGGCCAGGGCAATGCGAGATTTCACAGAGAATTCATCCCACCGTAACCTTCGGTCGCTAATACTCTTACTCTCATGGAGGCTGTACATGAAGGCGAATCGGCTGGCCCTGGCGGGCTTTGCGGTGACGATAGCGTTGGCGTCGAGGTACGGAATCACGCAGACGGCCCCGGTAGGTTCGGGGAACATCAAGCACGTGCTGCTGTTGAGCATTGACGGCATGCATGCGGTGGATTTCTATAACTGCGCGCACGGGATTGCGGGGGCAAACGGCGGGAGCCCGTACTGCCCGAACCTGGCAGCACTAAGCCAGACGGCGATTAATTATGTGAACAGCGAATCGTCGAAACCTTCGGATTCCTTTCCCGGCATGGCGGCGCTCGCTTCGGGCGCCACGCCGAAGACCACCGGCCTTTACTATGACGTCGCCTATGATCGGTCGCTCGATGCGCCGGCAAAGACGACGGGCACGGGTTTGGCTGCGGGGCCGTGCACACCCTACGCGACACCCACCGGGACAACGACCGACAACGATCAAGGAATTGACATCGACGATACCAAGCTGAATGGCGGTGCGCCGGGTGCCGGCCTCACCGAGGGCGGCATCGCATCGATCGACCCGACGAAACTGGAGCGTGACCCGGCGGCGGGTTGTGCCCCGGTGTATCCGTGGAACTTCATACGGACAAACACGCTCTTTGGTGTGATCCATGCGGCAGGCGGATACACGGCATGGATTGACAAGCATCCGTCGTACTCATTTGTGGGTGGCCCTGGCGGCACCGGACTGGATGACTATTATTCACCAGAAATCGATTCGATTGTGGTGCCTCTGCCCGGGGTAAAGACTCTGGACGGCGCTCCGTGCGACCCGATCCGCGACCCACTCGGGGTGTCAGCGTGGAATAGCAGCTTCGACAACATTCAGTGCTATGACGCGATCAAGGTGTATGCGTTGCTGAATCAGATTGCGGGCAAGACGCATTCGGGCGCACCGGCGGTCGTACCAGCGGTCTTCGGCATGAACTTCCAGTCCGTCTACGTCGGAGAATCTGTGAGCGAGGCGGGCGTGGCGAACGGCGGCTACAAGAACGCGGCGGCCCTGCCGAGCGCGGAGCTACTGAAGGAGGTCGAGTACGTGGACACCGCGATCGGCGAAATCGTCAGCGCGCTCCAGGCTGCAGGCATCTATAACAACACGCTGGTCATTATCACGGCCAAACATGGGGACTCGCCGATCGACCCGACCCGGTACGTGGCCGACGGCGCGAATACGCCGGCAACCCTACTTGGGGATCTGATCCCCTATTCGGAGTCGCCGCTCAATCCGACCGGGATCGGCGCAACCGAAGATGATGTCTCCGTGCTCTGGCTGAAAAAAGGTGTGAGTGTGACTACAGCGGTGAAAATACTCGAAAATAATGCGGCCGCGATTGGGATGGGGGAGATTTACTATGGGCCGTCGCTATGGCTGAATTACAACGTGGGCGGGCTTGAGCCCGGCGAGGATCCGCGGACACCGGACATTATCGTGACCCCGAACGTGGGCGTGACTTACTCGGGCAGCACGGCGATGATTGGAGATCACGGCGGCTTCGCGCATGACGATACCAATGTGATTCTGCTGGTAGCGAATCCAGCCTTTACGGCGCAGACAGTCTCGGCGATCGCGACAACCAGGCAGGTCGCGCCGACGATTGTGCAGGCCTTAGGGCTGGATCCGACAACGCTCGACGCGGTAAAGGCGGAAGGCACACCGGTGCTGCCCGAGGTTGTGGTCCAGCTCGCCAAGTAAACATTCGCTGAAGGATGGGTCGCGTAGACGACTTCTGTTCGCTTGAGCGGCCCGCCGTCCAGTCCGCTCGATTCAGCCGCGAAGACCGCCGCTGACCCGGTCGTCTGTAAAAGCCTGGCCCGGAGCATCCGGACGAGCGTGGTAGGGGCATCCGGTGCAAAAAAGACACACTTTTGACTCTATCGTCCGATTGACCACATCTGTCAATTTGTGTATAAGTTCGTAAATCGGGGCTGGCTCAACGCGGTAGTTCGAGAACACGTACTAAAAATTCCAGGGGCGTGAGACCGAGGTGCGTTATGAAGTCCAGCTCGTATGCAGTTCTAGCGGTGTCCCTTCTAGCGTTAACCATCTTCAGCCTGACCCTGAGTGCCAGTGCGCGGGAGACCGTCCTGCCCGCCGGTACCCTTCTGAAATGCACCATGAACGAGCCGAACTTTTCTTCGGCAACCGTAGCCATTGGCGATCCCGTGCTCTGTCACCTGCACTCGGTGACCGAATTCGGCCAGCAGACTTTTCCCCGCGGAAGCTACCTCGTTGGCCATCTCGAATCGGCCCACGATCCCGGCCATTTCTGGGGCAAGGGCGACATGAAGCTGGTGTTTGATCGCATCGGAATGCCGAACGGGGACATGCCGCTCGACGCGAAAGTGATCGCAACCCGCGGCTACAAAGTAGATAAGGAAGGCGACATCCGCGGCAAAGGACACGCCACGCGCGACATCGTCGAATGGATGATTCCGCCGCTCTGGCCATGGAAGATCATCACCCTGCCCGCCCGCGGTCCGCGTCCCACCCTCAAGGGCGAAAGCATGCTTGAGCTGCGCCTGATGGATGACGTGCAGATTCCGCAGGTGTCGACGACCAACGGGCCGGATTGGCATTTCTTCGGACGACCGCCGGTCCAAAACGACTCCTTTTATCAGGGCTCTTACCAGGGCGCCAGCGCCGGGCCTGGGCATCATGCCATTCCTCAATTGGCGGTGCGCAGGGTAGAAGTTACAGCCAGCGAACCACAGGTCGCTCGGGAAGGTCCGCAGGTCATCTACGCGAGCTACGTCACCAGGGGCGGCAGCGCGACCTCGCCCGGAGTGCCGGTGTTCATCCTCAAAACCGGGATGGTTCTCGAGGTGGGAAATTACACCTATCAGGACGGCCGTATCAGCTACGAACTGGCAAGCGGTGGCAGCGGCGTGATCAGCACCGATGAGGTGGATTGGACCACGACTACGCAGGTGAATAGCCAACGCGGCGTGCGGATGACGCTGCGCGGCGGACACCCGAGCTCGACAACCGGATTCTAGTTAGGGCGCAGCCAGGCAGCATTTCAGCCGTCAGCGAAAGTTGGCGGCTTTTGCTTTTGCTCGTGTAGGGACGGACGCATTCGTTCGTCCAATCCGAGCCCCGCTCGGCAGTCTTTCCCGCCGCCTGCCAATTTCGTGCGACCTGCAAGCCAGAGGCGCCATCCACTAAGAGCGCAGTCAAGAGTTGAACCCCCCGAGGGCCTCATGTCCAAAGTCAACATCGCCCAAAAGTTCTCGAAGATTACCGAATACTGGAAGCCCTACATCGCCGCCGAGCTCAATGGCCAATATGTGAAGCTCGATAAGCTCAAAGGCGAGTTCGTATTCCACCATCACGACCACGAGGACGAAATGTTTCTGGTCGTCAAAGGCCGCTTCCGCATGGAGTTTCGCGACCGTCATGAATGGATCGAAGAGGGCGAGTTCATCGTGGTCCCGCGCGGCGTGGACCACCGTCCGGTGGCCGACGAAGAATGCTGGCTCCTGCTGTTTGAACCTGCCAGCACGCTGAACACCGGCAATGTCGAGAACGACCGGACCGTGCACCAACTGGAGCGGATTTAACCCTCACGCGTAAAGAGCAGCCTGCTAAACTCGTAGATGTAGAAACTGTCCTCCACTCATGCTCATGGAAATCACCGTTTACTCCGTCTCCTGGTGTCCGGATTGCCGTGAGGCCAAACGTTTTCTCGAACAGCATAAGTTGCCCTACACCGAGATCGACATCGAAACCACTCCCGACGCTGCCGATGAGGTTGTGAAACGGACAGGCAAGCGCGCCGTTCCGCAGTTCGTGATCGATGGGGAATGGATTCAGCCCTACGTTCCGGGCGAGGGTTTCCTCTACGAAGAGATGGCCAAACGTCTCGGAGTTGAAGTGTAAGAGAACGGGCTCGCCCGGTCTCCGGCAGCGCGCGACTGCGGGGAACGGGCGAGTCACATCCGGACATACGGGCCTGTTACCTTAGCCCCGCTCGCACGCGACTTCAGTACCCTACACGCCCCGGCCCGAATGCGTCAGGATGGTGGTTGCTACCCCGGACATCTCCCTCCGCGCCGGGCCCGACGGCGCATGTTAAATTCCGATCATGAGGAAAGTGAAGTGGTTGAGACCTGGCAGCGGTTTGCACAAGGGCTGCTCGGAGTGCTCGCGCTGGTGGGCGCGGGCATCATGGTCGGATCCTATGCTCCGCCCGAGACGGCCGGCCTTGAGCAGCAGGTGCACCAGCTCTCAAGCCAGGTAGCGGATCTCGAACGCCAGCAATCGTTTTCGGGTTCGGTAGTTGACGATGCGCGGGAGTCGGTGGCTTACATCTATGGGATTTATCACGTATCCGGACGAGCGCAGGGCTTTCGCGCTCGCGTCGCCGGAACCGGTTTCGTCGTAGCCCCGGGCCTGCTGGCCACGAATCGTCACGTGGCCGAGCCTTGGTACGGCGATCGCGAAGTCGCCGTGGCACTACGGAATGGCGGATCGCCAATACTGGAAAAACTGGTGGCATATTTTCCCGGCTCTCCGCTTCCTGTAAACCTGGAGACAGCAGCCGTCGCCACCCACGGCGATCTGGCCGTGGTGCGGTTCGAAGTGACCGCCTTTACCAGGAAACTCCGCCCCTTGACTCTTTCGCAGACGCTTCCCCGTGTGGGCGATTCGGTAAGCGTGCTCGCCTATCCCATGGGAGTGACGGGCATGGTGGCAAAATCGCCGGCAGTGGTCTACGAGCGGCTTTCGTCGCATCCCGATGATGCCGACACGGCGGGGGAACTGGCGGCCCTATCCCTGATCCGGCCTTCGGCAACGTTTGGGCACATCGGCGATGTTGCCGGCGACAAGCTGATCTATGACGCGCCCACGGCACGCGGAGGCAGCGGCGGGCCACTGTTGAATCTGCACGGCGAGGTGGTCGGCATCAACTCGGCTTACATTGACGGCTTCTCCGGGGGCACTCTCGGAATCACCGCCGCCGAACTGCGTCCCCTGATCGAAACCGCAAAGCGAACCGCTGGGGCGACCGACGCCGGTCATTGAAGAGTCAGCCTGATTGCTCTTAATGAACTGGGAACCGAGAACTGAGAACCAGGAAGCGAGAATTTCGAGCTGAGATTCCGTCCATTCGTAACCTTCCCTCGGACACAGAAGTGCATCCAATCCACGTCAGCAAGTTACAATGCTCTAAGTAATAAATTGATCTTAGTGGCGGTTGATAGAATTGGGATAAGGATCCAAGTAGAAGGCGCGCCCTCGAGTAATGTCTCCGGGCAAACGGATTCCCGGCGGGCAGGTTCCAAGACATAAAGAAAAGAGACAAGGGAAAAAACAGAGTTGGTTCCAGAACTTATTCTCTTTCTCTTTCACTTTCTAAAGAGATGATCATGATGAAAAATCTTCTGTTTGCGATGGCTTTGCTGAGTCTGGCGCTGGCGGGCGGATGCGCGACGGGCGGCAACGGCGTGATTCCCACTGTTACCGTGAGCGCGCCCGCCGGCATTAACGCTGGCGCGCTCTACCCGGGCCAACCGAATGTGACGTTCACGGCCATCACAACCAGCCCGGCCGATGCTCCCGTCACCTGGAGCCTGAGCGGCTCGGCCTGCACGGGCACGCCGAATCCATGCGGTACGATTGACCCGACGACCGGAGTTTACCAGGTCCCGACATCCCCAGTTTCAGCGACGGTCACCGCGACCTTGCAATCCGACGCCGGGGTAACGGGCAAGCTGCCGGTAGCCGTCGTACCGGTCACGGTGGTCGTGACGCCATTGAATGTGAACGTGGGGGTGAACTCGGTGCAACAATTCGTGGCCGTCGCGGTGCCGGACGCTGCGCCGCAAACCTTCACCTGGAACGCGTCAAGCGGAAGCCTCAATTGCGGCGCAAACGATCCTACATGCGAACAAGCCAGTGCCGGTCTGGTAACCTACACCGCGCCAAATTCCGCCGAGACCGGGGTGACGGTAACGGCGGCTTCGACAGTGCCGGAGACTCCCGCAAGTGTCGGCGTCGGCACGTCTAAAGTTACGGTCGTGACCTCGCGGCTGCCTGCTGGGACGTACGCGTTCCGCTTTTCCGGCTATGACGGCAACAATAACAATAGTCCCGTCGCTGTGGCGGGTAGCCTCACTGTGACCGCGAATGCAATCACCGGGTTCGAGGATGTGTTGCCTCCCCCCGGTGGGGGTCCGCTCACCATTACCTCCGGCTCGTACAGTCCGATTTCCGACAACAACAACTTAGGGACGCTTACGCTGAACCTAAGCAACGGTGAAACCAACATCTACACCGCGGTTCTCACCTCCTCGGGCACGATTCGGATGATAGAGTCGTCAGCAGACACCACGGGGATAACCGGCTCTGGTGTCCTGGAAAAGTCAGGGACATTCAACGCCGCCACGCAGACGTTCGCATTTGGTTTCACGGGCGTCGATTCCTCCGGCAATCGGGTTGGGTACGCGGGATTGCTGCCGATGTACCCCGCCAATTCGCCTCAATGCACAAATAACCTCACCTGCATCGCCGGCGGTCTGGTCGACAGCAACGATAACGGAACAGCGAATAGCTACACGAGCGTTACCGGCACCTACGCACAAAGTGGAAATGGCGTGTGGCAGATGTCGCTGTTGTTGACCCCGACAGGCCCCACGCTTGATTTCGACTTCTATGTTTCCGGCGGCGCGACGCAAACCAAGACCGCCGTCAACCCGCTGACTCTCTATGCCATATCCACTGATTCGGTTGATTCGACGCATCCCGCGATTTCTGGAGACATGGTCTATCAAGTCCCGCTGACCTACAACAACGCAGCTTTTTCCGGTACATCGGTTTCAAATCTGACGGGAGTGCAGGTCGCGAACTCGGCAGAGGTCGCGAGCTCTTCGAACGTCGCGCTGATCCTAGGCACCACCGACGGCACATCCAGCGGAACGGGTGGAGCCGGCAGCTTCACGGGCACGTTCGATCAGAATGACAATGGAACCATCACTTCGGTGGGGTCGGGGGCGCCTTTTTCCTACACCTACGTGGCGACCAGCGGCAACGCCGGTCGATACACCGTCCAGATGCTGGGCAATCCGAACGCGAGCCCGGTGGTCTCGCCGCTTACCTTCGTGCTGTATGCGAGCGGGGCAAATCGTGGTTTTCTGCTCGATATCGATCAGAACAGTCAGAACAGTATGGCGGTGATGACCGGATCCATGGAACCGCAGCTGACGCCCGCTAACTTCAACTACACCCCATCGGAGTTGCCGGGCCCCTATGCGGCGGCGACCCTCCCCAACAACACTTCCGGCGTCACCCCGGTGGTTCAGAACCTGCTGCTCACTTCGACCGGCAACGCGACCTTCGTTGTCACCGGAACACAAAATACCAGCCTCGGTCAATCATCGCTAGGGACCGGGAGTTACACACTGAACACCAACAGCTCAGGCACAATCACGCTACCCGCCACGGTGCCTGCTCCGTCGGTAACGACCAATGTCCTCTATGCCATCGACGCCAGCACCGTACCAAGTTCGAGCAACGCCGCGATTGTAGATTTCTTTCTGATGGGTACGACCAGCGGAACGCCAAGTTCTCTGATCTTCGCGCAACAGTAGCGTCGGTGGCCGCGGGTCGCGCTCGGACCGAGCGGCCCCCGGCTCTCCTAGGCTTAATGAACACGCCTGCGATCCGACTCGCCAGAATTTATTTCCCGCGAATCACAGTTTTTGCCGTGGCAAGATTGTCGAACCGGTCATAGGCGCGAACCACAATCACGTGGTCGCTCGCAGCGCTTTCGGCCATCGGCGGCGGCACAGGTTCAGTCTGCGGCACAGCCCCACGAAAGTCATAGTCTTCCGTTTTAGAATCCGACAAATGGCCGATCGGCTCGACGAACTGCCAGTCGCCGCCATCGACGGAATACTCTGCCCGCTTGATCGCCGAAAAGGAATCGCTGGCGCGGAAGTGGATGTGGATTTGACCGATTTGCTTTCCGTCAAGAGCGGCGCTGAGCTTGTCGATGACCGGAGCAGTGGTATCGACCTCAAATCGGGAACCGACGCGCTCGGCGTAAAGCGCTTCTCCGGGCGAGTGCGAGGGCGCGTCGGAGGCGATCACCTTTACCGTGTAGCCCCCATCGGGCAGAAGGCTGGCGTCAAAAGAATAGTAACGATCGGTGAGGTTGTCCTTCAGCAGGAGCCAGCGTGATTCGCCGTCGCCGCGGTAGTAGACGGTGAAGACGAGCTGGTCGTCGTTGTCGTCATGCACCTGCCAGCGAACGCCGATCGAGTCGCGGTCGCGCAGCGCCGGCGGCGGAGGGTCGAAACGCGGCTGGCCGGGAGTGGTCGGCTCGCTGCCGGTCACACGTGGAATCGGCTGATAGTGGTATCCGGGCTGCACCACGATTTCGTCAATTTCGGGGGCCACGTTTTTCGGCAGGTAGTTGAGCACGACGTCGTCGACGCGCGGAGCGGGATTGCCCGCGCGGAGCACGCACTTCCACTGCACGAAGCGCGCCGGCGGAATCTTGAGTTCGGCGTCGGCGGCAGGATCGACCCGGGTCCAGTGACTCCAATTGCGGTCGGGGTTATCGACGTTGCCGCTGCGCGCGTAGAACTCCACACTGGAATTGCCGGCGCTGCGAACGCTCATGCGTCCCCACAGGGAAAACATACGTGCGTCGAAGACGTCGCTTTCATACGTGCCTTCCGACTCGAGGCCAGGACCGAGGACGAAGACTTTCCCCAGGTTACTGCTGGAGGCGTAGAGCCCACCGCCCGGCGCGGTGGCGAAAGAGGTGATCTGGGTGGCACTGGCTTTGATCAGATCGGTGAAATCGTCGACTCCGTTGATGGCAAAGATGTGACCGCGATTGCCGGTGCCCGCGAGCAGACGTCCCTTCTGATCGAAGCCGAGAGCGTACACCAGATCTTCGTGGGAGGTCCACAAGCGCGAGGGCGCGCCATCGGGGGCGATGCGATAAATTTCGGAGCCACCGGTAGCGCCGACTCCGGGCGCGGGAAACGTAGGTGCGGCAGGAGCAGGGGTGACCGAGATATTGCCGGCGGCCGGGGGCGGGTTCTGGGCCGGTACGACCGTGATGGCCATTGCCGGGGCAGCTCCTGCATGCTTCTCTCCCGCTGCCGCCGCATAGACATTGCCCGCACGGTCGATGGCGAGGGCGGTAATTTCTTTTTTGGGCGCGCTGTAGAGAACGAACGCCTCGCCATTCGGGGCGATGCGATAGACCAGCCCGCTGCCATCGGAGCCGGCAATCAGATTTCCCTTGGGATCGAGCGCCAGAACGCGGATGTGGACTTCATCGCTTTTGAAGAACAGCGAATGCTGTCCGTTGGAACTGACTTTGTAGATCTCGCCGTGGTCGCCGGTCGCGACATAGAGTGCGTCGGCATTATCGAGCACCATGTCCCAGATGTACTTGGAACCGGGATCGAAGTAGGGTGTCGCGCTCCAGGAGCCCTTCGCGCCAGCCTTGGCACCCTTCGCTTCTTCGAGACGATAAACCTTGCCGTCGGGCGCGGTCGCGGCGTAGACAACGCGATTCTTGGCGACGACCAGAGACTGCACCTGCAATTCCTGCGGCTCAAAGATGGTCGCGATTTGACCGTCGGGCGTGATTCGATAGACGCGCGCCGGAGATCCGGCGGCGGCATAGACGTTGCCCGCCGAATCGGATGCAATCGACCAGATGTAGGTCGAGGGCGTAGTCGCGAGCGCCTTGAAGGCCGGGGCAAGTTCCAAGCCGCCCTCGCTGCGCAGCGCGATTCCGTTGGCGGTGCCTTTGGTCAGTTCGTCGAATTTCGATTGTTCCCAGGTGCGAGTGCCCTCGGCGAGAGCGAGTGCGGAAAACGCGAAAATGAAAAGAATAAGTGTCGAGAGAAGAGCGAGCGTCTTACGAGCCAAAGTCATACCTCATTGTAAGGGGTAGGTGCGGGTGGCGCGGGCGCCTCGCCCGCGAATTGCCGCCGGCGCGCAGGCGCCGCCAGAGCCAGATTATTTGACGTTAATCGTCAGCATCTGCGCGCCCGAGACAACATAGTCGAGCGAATCCGTGGAAGCTTCGCTGACCGACGACTCTCCAAGCACGACCATGTCCTGGGTGCCACGCATATTCTCCATGACGTTCATGACGGAAAGCGGCAGCGTCGGCATCACTTTGTCGGCGACCATGGCTTCGGGATCGGATCCGATGAGCGAAACATACACGCGATCGTTGGCGCGCTCCTTGTTCAGTAAGGCGATCGTCGGCGCGAGTCCAAGGCCGCGGTTCATCATCGGCGTCCCGCGGTGCACGCGGTCGAGCGTGTCTCCGTCGCTGACCAGAATGCGCAGCGTTCCCTTCGAAGTGGAGGTCGGAATTCGTATGGCAATCTGGCGCACCAGTCGCTCCCCGCGATACGGACGAATCACCGTCTCTACCGTAATCTGATCGCCCGGCCGAGCTTCGGTCACGTCGGTGCGCGCAGCTTCCAGCCGCGCGGAGCGGCGCTCGCGGACAAGGTCGAAATCGAGCTTTACGCCCTCAATGTCGGGAGTGTCGAAGGAATTGGTATAGATGCGCCCAAAACGATCGCCGATGGTGGCAGCAGCCATCGCCGCCGCCGGCTGCCCGTTGTCTTGCGGGGCAAACATGTTCCGCAGGGTGACGTCGGGGTACCCCTTCACGCTGAGCAACCCATTCATGCGGTAGGTAATGTCTTCCCCATATTCGTTGGTGCTGTGCAGCGCGTTGAAGACGGTGGCCATCATGGCCAGCGGGCTCAGCCGCGCGTTATTGAGAATCTCGTAATGGAATTCCTTGGTCGCCGCACCACTATGCATGGCCACAGTCACGGGGATCATCTTCGACTCGCGCCCGGGTACGCCCAGGATGCCGTTCTGACGGTCCTGAACGAAGGCGCCGATCGTTTCTGTGGTGTTGACGATCTTGAACGCATTCATCGGCGAAGGCAGCGTGGCCAGCACCGTGGCCTTGGTCATCGGCAGATCCACTTCGCCAAACTGCAAGAGCGGATGTCCGCAGGCGAGCAAGCGGTGCGGATCGACGTAAGTTACGGTGCAGGTGGCGGCAATATCCATGTCGCCGCGAACCAGCACGGCGCTGACGGCCGACCCCGCCTCGATCGGCTCCGGCTGTTTGACGTCGCTCGCCGAGCCAATGCCCATCACCGGAACGATGCCGGCGGCAGCAAATTGCGACCCGTAGCGCTGCAGGGTCTCATCGGAAAATCCGTTGAACACGAGAGGTGTGTCGATCGGTCTTAGATAATTGCTGTAGTTCTGGGGCGGGAATGCCGCATTTCCGCCGGGAGTCGCGGTTTCGGTGATCGCGTTTTGGTCCGCCACGTTTTCGTTTGCATTTGAAAGATCGGAGTTGAGCAGACTGGCGCGCATCGGCGCCGGGCGACGATCGAGCGCACTGATCTCGAGCATTTCCTCGATCGGCGTCACACCGGCAATCGGTTCCTTCGAGAACTCGCCGATGCGAAAGGCAAGCGCCCCCGCCAACTTGCCGTTGATATAAACCGGGCTTCCGCTCATGCCAGCCACCACGCCGGTATACTCGGGCTTGGTGCCGTGCAAACGGACCAGGATAATGTCGCCCTTGGGACCGTTCACGTTGCGCATCACGCCCAGAACTTCCACGTCCATCGACTCGGGTTTCACTCCCTGGAACACGGTTAGCGCGGCGCCCTTCATCCCTTCATGGATCTGATCAAGCGGTATGATTGCCGGAGAGGTCGCGGCCGCCGCCGGCCGGTTGTGCGCAGTAACTTCTTTTTGCGCATGAACAACGACGGCGGACAACAGAATCAAAAGGACGGCGATAGGACGTGTGGCGGTTCCCATGAGTAACCCCGGAGGTCAGACAACGACCCTTCACCTGATTAGACTCCGCGTGCTTATCAGAAGGTTTCGCCAGGGGAGGCGGTTTTTCTTAAGACCCGCAAAATATCCCAACCGCAGAGTTCTTGCATCTATACTAGCACAGGAGTTTTCGAGGTTTCCCCATGATTTCTCGCGTTTTTGGCGGTCTAGACCGCGCCCCGTCGGCTTCCCGTAAGCATCTGATCCCACTGGCGTTTGTTCTTTGCTGGATGGTAGTGGCGACCTTCTCGGTGCAGGCCCAGGCCCCCCCGCAGCAGCCGCCTCCGGCCAATCCGAACCAGCAGGAGACCCCGCCCGAAGCGGGTGGGCCGCAAAACGACGTCGGTCCCTATGTGATCCCGAAGAAGAAGGACGAACCACCGCCTCCAGCCCCGGAAAAACCGAAGAAGATCGAGAACATGCCCGACTACTCGATCTCTGTGAACGTGCCAGTGGTGAACCTGGACGTGCTGGTAACCAGCAAGGACGGGCAGACCATCCCGGGACTGACGAAAGAAAACTTCAAGATCTTGGAAGATGGACAGCCCCAGCAGATCGCGAGCTTCAATCAGAGCCAGGCCCCGATCACGGCAGTCCTTCTGATCGAATTTGCGGCCTCGAGACCCTTTTCGGGAGGATATCAAGCGTATAACTACATGGTGGACGCGCTCAACGCTTCTTATACCTTCGCCAGCACCCTAAGAAAAGATGACTGGGTTGCGGTTGAGTCCTACGACATGAAGCCGCAAATCCTGGTGGACTTTACACAGGACAAGCGAGCAATCGTCGGCGCGCTCAACACGCTGCGCGTTCCGATGTTCAGCGAGCGTAACCTCTTCGATGCGGTGTTCGACACGCTCGACCGGATCGATCGCATCGAGGGCAAGAAATACATCATCCTGGTGTCCTCCGGAGCCGACACTTTCAGCAAACTCACCCTCGATCAGACTTTGAAGAAGATCAAATCCACCAAAGACGTCACCATTTACCCGATCAGCATCGGCTGGACATATCGAGAAAATGTGGACGCAGCCAGTATGGGCCGGGACCCCTATGGCAGGAGCGCCGGATGGGCCCAAAATGACAATCAAATGAGTACCTTCGCACGCCTGACCGGCGGCCGCGCCTACTTCCCGCGCTTCCAAGGTGAGTTACCGGAGGATTTCCAGCAGATCGCGGCCGACATCCGCAACCAGTACAGCATCAGTTACCACCCGAGCAACGCCAAGCTCGACGGCACCTACCGCAAGTTGAAAGTCGAGCTGCAGGCTCCCGAAGGTGGTCCGCTGAAGGTTCACGATCAGAAGGGCAAGGAAGTGAAGTACATCGTCTACGCGCGAGAAGGCTACACGGCAAAGCACACGGTGGAGTAAGCTCTCCGCGTCCGATCTCGCGGTACCATCCCAAGCGCACGAAGGACTTGTGTACTTGATCGGGTCCCGCTCGCTTCCGGTTCGCCCCTGCGTCCGCTTGCCCTGCACGCTCCCGCCCGCCTGATTTACAATCCCCAGTTCCCCTCAGGAGAAGCGCCGTGATCCCACGTTACACCCGGCCCGAGATGGCTCGCATCTGGAGCGACGAGAACCGCTTCCGGACTTGGCTGGCGGTCGAAGTCGCCGCAACCGAAACGCTCGCCGCCGCGGGCATCATACCGAAACAAGCCGCGAAAGCGATCCGTGCCCGCGCCAACTTTAATGTTGACCGCATTTTTCAGATTGAGGCTGAGGTCAAACATGACGTCATCGCTTTCACCACCGCCGTCGCCGAGATCGTGGGCCCGCACGCCCGCTGGTTTCACTATGGCCTGACGTCAAACGATGTGGTCGATACGGCGCAAGCGTTGCTCATCCAGCAGGCCTCATCGTTGATCGCCGGCGACCTGGAGCGTCTCGCCGAGGTGCTCGAACGCCGGGCCTTCGAGTTCAAGGACACGCCGATGATCGGGCGCACGCACGGCATCCACGCCGAACCCATCACCTTCGGCTTCAAAATCGCCAACTGGTATTCGGAGACGCAGCGTAACATCGCGCGCTTTAAGGCTGCGGCCGAAGATCTCCGCGTCGGCAAATTCTCAGGCGCGGTCGGAACCTTTGCCCACCTCACGCCCGAACTGGAGGAGGCGATCTGTGCGCACCTGGGACTGAAAGCGGCCGCCGTGTCGTCCCAGGTGATTCAGCGCGACCGCCATGCTTTTTATCTGGCGACGCTCGCCACGATCGCCTCGACGCTCGACAAGATCGCAACCGAAATCCGCCACCTGCAGCGCACCGAGGTCCGCGAAGCCGAAGAGTATTTCAGCGAAAAGCAGAAAGGCTCCTCGGCCATGCCGCACAAGCGCAACCCGGTGACGAGCGAACAGATCTCTGGACTGGCGCGCGTGGTGCGGGCAAACGCGCAGGCGGGATTCGAAAACGTCGCGCTCTGGCACGAGCGCGATATTTCGCATTCCTCGGCTGAGCGCATCATCATCCCCGACTCGACCACCCTCGTCGACTATCTGTTAAATAAAACCGCGAACCTGATCGAGACCATGTTCGTCTATCCCGAGCGCATGCGGGCGAACTTAGAGAGCACGCGTGGCCTCGTCTTCAGCGGACCGTTGCTGCTTGACCTGGTCGAGAGCGGCATTTCGCGCGAGGACGCCTATCGCCTGGTGCAGAGCCACGCCATGCGCGCGTGGAAAGAGAATCTCGACTTCCACGAGCTGATTTTGAACGATCCCGAGATTCGGGAACGCGTGCCAAAAGCAAAGATCGAGTATGCCTTCGACCTCAAGCGGCAGCTCCGCAACATCGACAAGATTTTCGCGCGCGTGTTTCGAGGCAAGGCCGCCGTAAACAAGGGTGCTCCATCGCCCAAGAAAAAAGGTGGAAAGCGGAAGAGATCGCGCTGAACCTTACCCGGCTCCTCCGGCGTCCCGGCGGTGAAAGGCCCTTGCGCTACGCACCAACTCCAGCAGTTCAATCAACTGCTTCAACTTTTCATGTCCGACGTGGCGCAGCATTTCGCGACCGTGCTTTTCGATCGGCCCATCCATTTCTCGCAGGAGTTTCAATCCGGCAGCGGTGATCTTCCCGTAGATGATGCGGCGATCGTGCCGGGCACGCGTCCGTTCGACCAAACCGCGATCTTCCAGACGATTGAGCAGTCGCGTAACGTCGGGATCGTGCGTGATCATACGCTCCCCGATTTCGCGGCAGGGCAAACCCTCCGGCCCAGCTCCCCGCAGGATGCGCAACGCGTTGTACTGGGTGCCGGTAAGTCCGAACCCCTTGAGCCATTCCTCAACCTGCGCCTCGAGCGCGTCGGCGGTGCGCAACAAGGATAGATAGGCTTCCTGTTCCTGGCTGGCGAAAGGTGTTTTCTGTTGGAGTTCCGCCTGCAACCCTTTTACCGGCAAAGCGCGAGGCATACTCGGAGATTAGTCGTTATCACAAGTATTTGTCAAACGTCTGGAACCATTGCTCGAACTCGTGTCGCTTGTAATAGTTTGTAAAAGCGCCCGCCCGAAACATCCCCCGCCAACCGCCGGGCATCTATTTAACTAACCGGTTAACACGATGGACAACCGGAATTCGAGTAAAGGATGGCAACCATGAAGAAACAGGCATTCGCACTGATTGGGTCGTTGCTCGTCCTGCTTAGTATGACTGCAATGGCCGCTACCGGCCGGTACGATCAGCAGGTTCAGCAGGCGGCCAGCCAGAAGATTCAGGGCACGAAGCAACTGAAGAACGTGAACTCGAGCGTCGAAGATGGCATCGTGACCCTGACCGGCACGGTCAGTCTTTATCAGGACAAGCTCGACGCCGCCAAGAAAGTCAAGAAGCTACCGAACGTTTCCGGCGTTCGCAATGACATTGCGGTTGCGGGAGAAACCGTGCCCGATGGCGAGCTCCAGCAAAAACTGGCAAAGAAGCTGGCCTATGACCGCGTCGGATACCATGACAACGCGTTCAACTATATCGCGCTCGACGTGAAGGACGGCGTGGTTACGCTGAGCGGTGATGCCGTGTGGGATGTACCAAAAGACTCGGCGTTCGGAATCGTGGCGCGCACGCCCGGCGTCAAAGACGTTGTGAATGACGTGAAAATCCTGCCGGTTTCCGGTTTTGACGATTCGATCCGTGTGCGCACGGCGCGCGCGATTTATCGCGACTCGGTGCTCGGCCGCTACGCCAGCGACCCGGTCGACCCGATCCGCATCGTAGTGGACAACGGACACGTGACCCTCTACGGAACGGTCCAGAGCGCGATGGACAAATCGATTGCCGGCATACGCGCGGGTTCGGTGCCGGGTGCGTTCAGCGTTGAGAACAAGCTGGTGGTGGATTAACTTGTGGTGGTTTTGCTGGTGAGGGACTGGACAGCTGGTGAACGACTGGACAGTTGATTCTCTCCTGGGGCGCGGCGCGAGCCGCGCCATTTTTCATGGTTTGAACCTGGCCGGTTCCGAGTCTCACCGGCCCTGCGCGGGAGGTTTCCACTTGTTCAGGAAGGCCAGAAAATCTTCCGGGGAGAGCGCCCGAGCGTTCTCGAATTCTCCGTTCTTCTGGCTGTAAACCAGCTTTCCATCGGCATCGAGGACGGCCAGTCCGGGAATGCCGCGCTTCATCGGGACCTCGTACTTGGTCATCAGGTCCGGGTTCTTCTCGCCCGCTTTTCCGATGTCCACGTGCACGACTTCATAGTTGGCGGCAAGAATCGGGGCCAGATCCGCACTATGAAAAGCCTTGTCGAGCACATGGCAGTCGTAGCACCAGTTGGCTCCAAACACTAGAATGACGCGCTTGTGCTCCGCTGCAGCCTTCGTTAGAGCTTGTTTGATTTCAGCGTGTGCATCGGCGCTTTCGTTGTAAATGTCTTTCTCTTTCTTAACCGATTCGCCAAAGCCGGCTCCGCTCGGAAGTCCCACGGCCATCGCGAGACAAAACGTCAAAACCCACCTGTGGAAGCTCATCGCGTGATCTCCGGCACCTGAGAGGTGACGTTTCAGTATAACAATCGAACCGCCCGCCCCGAGCGGCACAAGGTCACAAATGATCGAGCGTTCCTAGTTCGCCTTGCGGGAGTGCACCAGTTTCAAGCTGTCGCCCTGCAGAATGCGCTGGATCTGATGTTTGGCGTGCACCGTCCAGGGCCCGGTGGTGTCGAGTTTCACGTAGGCGCGCCAGTGCTGCAGCGCTTTCCGGGGCTCGCGGATCTTCTCGTAGGCGAGCGCGATGTTGTAGTGCGCGTCGGCGTAGGTGGGCGCCAGTTGAATTGCGATCTTGTAGGTGTTGATGGCTTCCCCGACGCGTCCGGTTTCGTCGAGCACGTTGCCCAGATCGAAATAGGCCAGCGCGTACCGCGGATCGATCTGAATCGCCGAGCGATAGTGCCTTTCGGCGAGCGCGTATTCCTGACGGTTGTAATATAACGTGCCCAGATTGATGTGCGCGGCGGCGTGCATGGGATCCATTTCGAGCACCTTCAGATAAGTTGTGATCGCCTCGCTCTGCGTGGAGGGATCTTCTTCCAGCATAATCCCGCGCGCAAACAAGTCGGCAGCGTCGGTAGTCACCAGTTCCGGGCCATTTCGGGGCGGGCTCGTCAGGACTCTACTCTCTTCGGACGAGAAATCGAACATGAACTGTCCCGCAATCGGCTCGAGCAGCCGTCCCTGGTGCCGGAAAGCCACCCGGTGACCACTCTGGTACGCCCCCGCCTCGAGCAGCGGATTCTCCATGCCGGCAACCTGTTTCTGCATGGCTTCGAGCGATTGCCGGATGACCGCCGGACGAACGCGCTGCGCGCACAGGTCGCGCACTTTCTTGATTTGCACCAGGTCGAAGAAAGAATAATCTTCGCCCGCCGGCACCAATCCCGCCTTCTCCCAGGTTTGAAGCTGGCGAGGAGCAAGACGAAGAATGCGCAGCAAGTCGGCGCGGCTGTAGCGATACACGGCGATAAGCTTTCGTCAATGATTATCCGCAACTTGCTCGCGGGAATGCAAGTAGCAAGCCGGTGGAATCTGTGGAGAATCGGATGGAAATGGCACAGAAGTGGTAGCCGCTGTTGGTCCTTCCTCGACTGCTTTCCCAGTCGCCGAAACCTGTTTCGCGGTTGAGAACATTCGGGTTGAATGCACATCACGTTATCCGCGAATGGGTTTGAGTTGTCAGCGCCCGTTCAGGAGGCGCGTTCGAGCCCGGTGGCGAAGGCGTCGAGCGAGAGCGAGCGCAGCAGGTTTCGGCGCAGGCCGCGCTCCACTTCTCCCAGGCCTTCGGCGGCGCGCTGCACCCAGGCGAAGTCGGTGGACTGGGACAGTTTTTCGAGCTCGCCCACAATGTCCGTATTGTGGACCAGTTGCGGCGCGCCCGATTGCAAAAACATCAGGTCTTCGAGCAACGAGTAGAGGGTGCGGAGCAGGTTGTCGATTTTCTCGCGGCCCTCGGTGCCGGGCCGGTAACTCTCGGTAATTTTGAACAACTCGCTATGATCGCCGCTTCCCAGGGCGGACTTCAGCATCATGAGCGCGTGGCTGCGAGCGGCAACGTAGCGTTCGAGATCGAAGGATAAAGCGCGCCCGATGGCGCCTTCGCTGAGGCGGGCGGCGAGCGCGCGCTGCCGGGCATTCCAATGGGGACGCCGCTCGGCGAGCCGGCTCTCGATTTCAGAGGAAGCGAGCGCACGCAAGTGGAAGGTCATGGAGCGGGAACGAATCGTGGGCAGCAATTCGGCGGGGTTCTCGGTGAGCAGAAAAATCGTGGCGAACTCGGGCGGCTCTTCCAGAACTTTGAGTAGTGAGTTGGCGGCCTCTTTCATGAAGGCCGAAACGGTGAAGATATAAACGCGTTCGCGCGCTTCCCCGGGCCGATAGTAGATCGTCTCAATCACATGGCGAACCTGGTCAACCTTGATCATCAGTTGTGGTGGGTCGGGTGGGATGACGAGGACATCAGGATGAGTCTGGACGAAGAGCCGGGTATCTTTCTTGTCCGAGTCGCGCAGATTCTCGCGGGCCTCGACCATTTCGGCGAAACGCGCGTCGAGGTCTTCGGATTGAGCGATGCGAATGCAATTCGAGCAACGGCCGCAGAAATCGGGTAAGCCGTTGCCGTCCGCCCCTTCTGTGATCGGCTGCTCCAGGCAGTTCATCGCGCGGGCAAGCATCAGAGCCAGGGTGTATTTGCCGGATCCGCGCGCACCCGAAAGAATCACGGCGTGCGGAAAGCGGTTGCGCGCCAGCATCTCGCGC
>Ga0302324_100001612_pt1 | contig 54336 bp, 41 predicted proteins | sample Palsa_T0_1_FD_201949 | JGI IMG/M metagenome (GOLD analysis project Ga0302324, IMG submission 201949) | Peat permafrost microbial communities from Stordalen Mire near Abisko, Sweden - Palsa_T0_1 | ecosystem: Environmental > Terrestrial > Soil > Palsa > Peat permafrost | place: Sweden: Abisko...
ATGCTAAAAAAATTATCCCCAACACCCACCCGTTCCACACCAAGCACTGCCGACCAGGCCTCAGCCAGAAGCCGTTGCTCATTCGTCTGCGGAGCTATATAACCGTCTCCTTTACCAGGCTCCGGTACGGGTAGCGCTTTACGGTCCAGTTTGCCATTAGCCGTAAGCGGGAGACTCCGGAGATGCACGAAAAAAACCGGCACCATATATTCCGGCAGCCTGGAGGATAGCAGCGAACGCAGCGAAGAAGCGTCGATGATCGCTTCTGCGACATAATAAGCCACCAGGTACTTGCCGTCCGCCGGGCCCAGCACAGCGACAACCGATTCCTTTATATCCGGATGCGCATTCAGGCATACCGTGATCTCGCCAGGTTCGATACGGTTACCACGGATCTTCACCTGGTCATCTCCGCGACCGATACATATTATATCGCCATTTTTCAGATAATATCCCTTATCTCCGCTGCGGTATAACCGGCTGTAGTCGGCTTCCTCCGGCAGCTTCGCAAAAGGATTGCCGACAAAGGCATTTTTCGTCTTTTCCTCATCTTTCCAATAGCCTTTCCCCACACCCAGCCCCGCAATGTAGATGTTGCCTCTGACCCCCGGGGGGCAAACGTTATTGTTCGCATCCAGGATATAGATCCTGGTATTGCAGACGGGACGGCCGACTGGTATGACAACCTGGTCTTCGGCGGGATCGCCTGCCACGTGATGGGTAACGTCATCAGAACATTCTGTCGGACCATAGGCGTTCAACAATCGAACATTCGGGAAGCGGGCATACCAGCGTCTGACCAGATCCACTTCAAGAACTTCGCCGGTGGGGACCATCCACTGCAATGCTTGCGGGGAATTATCCTGCCCGGGTGGCAGAGCTTCCAGGAATCCTGCCAAAAGAGAAGGTACTGTTTCGATCACCGTGACATGCCCGCGCTCCAGAGACGCCAGCAGCCGCGGAGGATCCAATTGGACCTCCTTATCGATAATATAAGTCTTTCCGCCTACCAGCAGCGCCGCCAAAAATTGCCAGATGGAAATATCGAAACAGGGTGAAGCTGTTTGCGCGATTACGGACTGTTCATTCAGATTTAAGGCTTCGATCTTTGCGTAAAGATGGTTCAGCATTCCCAAATGATGGATCATTACACCTTTTGGTCTCCCGGTGGTTCCCGACGTATAGATCATGTAGGCTATATCCTGGGCGTCATAGTCTTCCGGCATCCCATCATAGTCTTCCGTCGTTTTCTCCAGGATCTCCTCTATGCAAAAGCTCTGCAGTCCCGGTATCGCCATCGTCAGTGCCGACGTCGCATCCCGCATGCCAGCGCCGCTCAGCATCAATACAGATTCGCTGTCTTTCACTATTTCTTCTACCCTTTGCCGGGGAAAATCAATATCGATGGGCACATATACGGCTCGCAGCCGGAAAATAGCCAGCATGACGGTCAGGAGATCACAGCCTCCGGCCATGTATACAGTGACCCTGCTTCCTTTTTCTACCCCGCTGGCCTTTAGCCAGGAGGCCAGCCGGAGGGTTCTTTCCTGCATTTCCGCGTATGACCACAGCAGAGCATTGTGTTCCACTGCCGTTGCTGCCGGAGTCGATCGGCCCCACCCGTCAATGAGGTTTACCACTGACCTGCCCCGATCGAAGATCTTCGGAGGGTCCTGAAAAGCGGCAAATTGCCGGTTGACGTCTTCTTCAGCCAGAAGGCCTGTTTCATTTACCTTTTTATGCTCGCTTGTCCAGAGGCTGGAAAGACAATGCCTGAAATACCCGGCCAGGTTCTGTACTTCTTCATCGGAGATATGCGTACGCCGGTATGAAAATTCAACCTCGACACGCTCCCTGAAGAATACCGTCACCAGCAAGGGTATACCGGTATTTTCCCGCACGTCCCGAAGCCGCAACCGCAATTCCGGCTGACTATTGATAGCCGCCACGTCCAGCGGATAGTTCTCAACGACAAATACCGAATCGAACAGCTGCCCGTGAGACTTCAGCAAGCGGGTGACTTCATATTGGGAGGTACTGTTGAATGGGCTTCTTCGGATAAGATCTTTGTTGACAGCGACGACCAGTTCCCGCAAAGTCATTCCCCCATCCTGATTCACCCGGAGCGGTATAGTATTTATAAAGTTACCCATTATATACTCTCCGCCCGCCAGCGTTGCATCCCTGCTGGATACAGCCGTTCCAAAAACCACATCGGACAAATCCTGGTATTTTCGCAGCAGCAACCCGTATGCCGCATATAAGACAGCTGCCGCCGTCACCCTGAGCCGGGTAGCGAATCCCTTAAGCTCCTGCCCTTCGAAAGAAAAACTGACTTTTCCAGGAAAGCTCCGCTCAAAGCGCCCTGGCAGGCGCTTTTCCCGGAAAAAAGCAAGGGGCTGGTACCCTTCCAGGTATTCATTCCAGAACCGGTCAGCCGGTTCGGAAAGACCATTGGAATGCAAGTCCCGAAGAGCATCCTTATAGGCCCTTTTGGGTGTCAGCGCCGGCGTGGAACCGGCCCGCAAACAGCTATAACAATAAAACAGTTCTTTTAGCAAAATTCCCGTACTCCATCCGTCATATAAAATATGATGATGAGTGATGCTGAAACAGCAGCTTTCGGTAGACGTCCGGATCAGGCTTATTCGTATCGGCAAACCACTGAGATCAAACCTCGTATTCCATTCCGCTTCCAGGATGGACTCGATCTGTTGCTGCATCTCTTTGTTGCCGCTATCCGACAGATCCGTACAGATAAACTCAGTGCGATATTTTTTCAGGATCACTTGCAGGGGCTTGCTTACTTTCTCCCAACTGAAGACAGACCTTAGCACATCATTACTCTCCTGCACGATGTAGAAGGCTTCCTGCAGCAATTCTGCGTCTATGACCCCCTCGCAATCAAATGAAACCTGCACATTATAAAGATTATCCTTGTCATCTCTCAGGTAATGGAATAACATACCTGCCTGAACCATGCTAAGCTCAAGGATAGTCTGGACATTCGATTTTTTTACCTTCAGCTCCATCTGCTATGAATTTAATAAGCGGGTTTTTTCAGTCTGGTAATAATAGCTGCCCAGCGCAATATCGAATATGGCCATTCCCATAGGATTAAAAAGGATACAGGATTCCGGTTCAAAACGACTCAAACAGTCATCCTGCACCATGTCCACGAGTGAAAAAGTATCTTCCTTTTGCAAACCCTTCCCCAAATGCATCATTTCAATATCCGTTTTTTCGCGGCAAACCTCCTCCCAATCGTCTACCAGGATATTGCCGTGGAACCAATTATAAACATCCGGCTTATAATCCCTTAGGGATACGTTGAGGTGCAGGGATCCCGGTTTAGGCTGCTTGTCGATGTATGGGGCATCCGATACCGTGCACGTTATGAAGATATCGGCATCCAGGTAGGCTTCTTCCCAACTTCCCACGATTTCAATCCGATCATCCGCGTCGAATTCTGCCGGATCAATAGGCCTTATATCGTACAACAGGACTTTCTCTATCCTGTTCCCTAATAAAGCCAGGCACATTTTCAAATGGTAGCGGCCGATCGGCCCAAACCCCGAAATCCCGATCTTTACGCCGGCGAGCGTCCGAACCCGATCAAAAAGGGTAATCACAAGACCGCTGACGGACGCGGTTCGAAGGATACTCAGCAGCGCCGTAGTGATGATACCCAACGGTACTCCGGTGTCTGCATTATTAAGGATGGTGACGCTGTGAGCACGGGGCAGCCCCTTGTCTATGTTATCAGGGAAGCTGGCGATCCATTTGATGCCCGCCATATTGATACTGCCCCCGACGAAAGCCGGCATGGCTATGATACGGTTGCGCTTATTCCGGTAACGCAGATAGGGTTTGACAGGCTGGGCAAAATCGCCCCGGGCCATACACCGGACAGCCGTCTCAATGACGGCAATATTTATTTCCCAGTCTATGCCCAGGTCTTCCAAATGCTGTTCGTTGATTATTAGCATGATAAGGTGTTGAGATAATGTGCTTCGTCTTTCAGCTGAATGAATTGACTACACCAATCCTTATTATAAATAGTATCATAGTAGCGTTCACCACGGTCCGGAAACACGGTCACTACGTTGACCGGTCGGGCGAGTTCTCTCCCCGCAAAGAATTTTTTGATGCCTGCCAGGACTGATCCCGATGAACCTCCAACGAAAAAGCTATGTTCCCGAAGCAATTCATAGCAAGCGGCGATGGAGGATACCTCATCAACGATGACGACATCATCGATGTGCGCATCCTGCAGGATTCGGGGAACCATACTGGACCCTATGCCGGGAATAAACCTCTCCTTCGCGAGCCCGTTAAAAATAACAGAGCCTTCCACGTCGACGGCGACAACGCGTGCCGAGGGAAAATTCTCCTTAATCTTCCTGCTTACGCCCGTAATAGTCCCTCCCGAACTGACCCCGAGGAAAACGTAATCGATTTCTTCAATCTGAAAACAGATCTCCTTCCCTAGTGATTGATAGTACGCGTCGGCATTAAGAGGATTCTCATATTGATTGATCCAATACGAGTTTTTGATTTTCTGCTGCAGTTTTTTTACCTCTTCGATCCTCGTCAGCAAATACCCCCCGTAGCTGTCAGGCTGGAGAACTTTGACCATCTCCGCCCCGTTGGAAAGGATGAGCATTTCATTCATGGAAGTAATCTTTGGATCCACCACGGCTATGAAACGCAGATTGTAGTATTTGCAATAAGCAGACAAAGCCACACCGAAATTGCCCGAAGTGGATTCGATGATCGTAGTCTTTTTGTCGATTGCCCGGGAAGACAGCAGCTTCTTAAGGATATAGGCTGCCGCCCGGTCCTTGACGCTGCCGGTGGGATTATAGGCTTCTATCTTGGCAAAGAGATTGACGTTCTCGAAATCCTTCAAATTCAAGAATACCAGCGGAGTATTGCCTACCCTTTCAAGAATATTTGGTAAGAGCATATGCAGGAAATTAAATTTTTTAAGAAATAGCTTGTTACCCAAACAGAGCATCTAACTCTCCATCGCCCATATTCATCAGCCCGAAGTCCGCCGGAGTCAGGCGCAGATCATCGGCTATGCTGGCTTGTTCAAGCAGTTGAAGCAGGCAGTTTATAAAGGAGTCTGCCAGCCGCCGGATAGTCGATTCTTTATGTGCGACGCAATGGTAACGGATTTCGAAGCGTAGTTCCCCTTCGATCACCAGCGCGATCCACTCCAGCTTAGCCGTCACCTTGTTCCGGGGATCGTTATCCAGCCCCCAAAAGCCCGGCATATAGTCGAAAAGATCATTATTCAGCTCTTTTGCGAACTGGCCAAGATAATTGAATCGGACCTCGGCAGGCAACCCGCTCCCGCCGCCGGACCGCCCCATACCATATTCCCGGATACCATAGCCTTCTCCTTTGCCGGGCACCTGCTGCAGTTGTTCTTTTATTGCTTTCACGCACTCCGGCCACGAACCTTCTTTCCAATCCAGACGAACAGGGTACATCGTCGTAAACCAGCCTACCGTTCGCGCTACGTCTATCTCTTCCAGGTGTCGGCCGTGGTTTTCCAGTTCGATAACCAAATGATCCAGTCCCGTCCATTCTTTCAGGACGGCGGCAAGGGCTGTATTCAATAGCACCGGTACATCCGTTTTATAATAATGGTGGGCTTCACGAAGAAGGAATTCAGTACGTTCTTTGTCCAATGCAGTGGCCTGAAGGCTTGTTATGTCCCTCGCCATCCAAACGGTCACAGGCAGATCCAGCGGGATCGGGAAGGATGTATTCTTAACTTTTTTCCAGTAGTCGGCGCCCTCAAACCCTGCAAGAGTCGCATGTTTCACCCACTCTTCACCCCAAATGTTCAGAGAAGCAGTCTTGCCGGGCAGCCGTATTTGTCCCGCTGTTTCCAATCCTCTATAGATCAGGTACAGATCTTCCAGCACTATTCTCCAGGAAAAAGCGTCAATGACGAGATGATGAGCCGTTATAAATAAATATTGCCCTCCTTCCCCGTTTTCTCCCCCTTCTCCACCCGAAAAAAGGGCCGCTTTCAGCAATAGACCTCCCATAATATCGAAGCCGCACATCCAGTCACCGGCGGCTGTGAAGTAATCGTACGGTGATCCCGGAAGCACCATCAGCTCGAAGGGCTCACCCAGGCGCTTTTCATTATAGAACAAAGACTGCCGCACGGGGTCATAATTCAGCCGTAGCGCATCGTGCTGCATGATCAACCTTTCAAACGCGGTCCTCCATAACGCAGCATCCGTCCGGACCCTTAACCGCAATAGGATCGACTGATTAAAATGGTGAACGTTGGCAAGACCTAATTCAAAAAACCAGGACTGAATCGGATTGAGCGGCACTTCACCGGCAGCAGCACCCTGATCATACTCCCTTGGCGGAGCGGCGCTACGGACATGGGGGCTGATTTGCGCGATCGTATGGTAAGTAAGTATATCTTTTACGTTGACGGTGACGCTCCTTTCGGCCAGGCGGGAGGCAATTTGTACCGCCTTGATAGAATCTCCCCCCAGCTCGAAAAAATTATCCGTTATCGAAATTCCCTTTTCTCCCAGGACATCTTCCCATATCTCCAGCGATAACGTCTCGACTTTATTGCGCGGAAGAACGGTACTCCGGTCCTGTCCTGTCCGCTCGGGCAACGGCAAAGCCCCCTGATCGATCTTCCCGTTTATGGTCAATGGAATAGTATCGATCGGGATGAAATAAGCGGGGATCATATAATGCGGCAAGCGCGCTGCAAGGTAATCCCGGAGAGCCGGCTGATTCGCAATCTCGCCACCGGTATAATACGCATATAAAAGAGATTGTCCCTGATCATTGTCGCGCTTGATAACCAGCGCGTGTCCGACGCCGGGGAATTCGTTCAGACAATTTTCGATCTCCGCCAGCTCGATCCTGTTACCATTGATCTTTACCTGTTCATCGGAACGCCCTCCATATTCGATGACACCCTCGGGCAGGAGCCTGGCGAGATCCCCGGTACGGTACATTAGTTTCCCGGGATGGAACGGGTCAGGGATGAATTTTTCTGCGGTCAGCGCATCCTGTTTCCAATACCCTTTGGCCAGGCATTCCCCGGCGATATGGATTTCGCCCCTGGCGCCATCCTGCACGGGCTTATGGTCCTTATCCAGCAGATGGATAACCGTGCCCGCAGCAGGAATTCCGATGGGCACGGAAGGGCCGTCGAATTGCGGGTCGAAAAGATGGATCATACACCCTACCGTTGCTTCTGTAGGACCATATTCATTGAAGATCTCCACCTTGCCATTCCACCGCTGATCAATCTTGCCGGCCAGATCCGAAGGTAGATTTTCCCCGCCAACGATGAAGCGTCTGACCCTGCTGGTCGCCCCTGAAGCCATCCATGAACCCTGGATAAGCAGCTTGAGATGCGAAGGCGTTAACTTTATGATGTCCACCATATTTTCAGCGACAATTTTCTCAATCGGTAATTCCAACTCCCCTTCTTTATAAATAACCATTGCATTACCGGTTATAAGCGGGGTGAAAATAGAGGTCACCGTAAGGTCGAAAGAGACGGACGTGAACAAGGGAAATACGGTATCTTCTCCTTTGACATAGTGGTCAGCGGCCCAACAGATATAATTGGCAAGGGACTTCTGTCCTACCATCACCCCTTTGGGCCTGCCGGATGTGCCGGAAGTGTAGATGACATAGGCGAGGTCATCGGGAGCCGGGATGCCCGAAGGCTTCGCCGCCGTTTTAGGAATAGAAATGGATTCCGGACCCGCCCCCATCAGAATGACCCTGCAACCGCTGTCCGAGATCATATACTTCTTTCTTTCCTCGGGCAAGCCGGTATCGATAGGCAGATAGAACCCACCTGCTTTCAGCACCGCCAGGATACTGATGATCATCTCCGGACACCGGGGGAGCATGATAGCTACCGGCGCATCCTGATTTACGCCCAGTTCTTTCAGCCGGCCGGCCAATAGCCCGGCCTGCTCATTTAACTCTCCGTAGCTGATCTCCCGGTCTTCATACCGGATCGCGATCTTTTGCGGCGCCCGCGCAGCCTGCTCTTCAAAAAGTCCATGAACGGTCTTATCGGAAAGTTCGGCGACGGGACCTTTTAATCCGGTCTGTTCTGTCGAAGTCAGGAAGAGGTCTGAGATGACACGATCAGGGTTATCCAGGACACGACACAACAAATCGGAAAAGTACACCCCCATGCGCCAAACAGTTTTTTGTTTGAATAGCGCCGTGGCATACTCGATACTCCCCGATATATGATCCTTATCTTCGAAAAGTTCCAGGGAGAGATCATATTTTGCGAATCCGGGATCGAAATCATATCTGGAAAGCCTGATCCGCTGGTCCGTTGCCTCCGGCATAGTCATGTTCTGATAATTGAACATCGTATCGAAAATAGGGTGCCTGGCCACATCGCGTTTTGTCCGGATAAGCTTAACCACCTCATCGAAAGGGAAGTCGCCGTTTTCCTGATCGGCTGTCAGCTGCTGCTTTACCCGTTGCAAAAATTCACGGAATGAACAGTTTCTGCAGATGGTGACCCGGATCGCCAGGTTATTGACAAACATGCCCGGGATATATTGAAGGTCAGGATGGCGGCGCCCTGCTACAGGGATACCCACAACCAATTCATCCTGCGCGGAGTACCGGTGCAGCAAAAGGACATAAACGGCAAAGAGCAACACATGCGGGGTACAATTATTCGCTGCCGCGAAATCGCGGAGCCGGGAGGTTTTTACACCGGGCTCGAGCGCTATTCTGCTCCCGTTGCCACTAAATACCGCGGGGCGGGTGTAATCCGTGGGAAGATCGAGCACAGGCAGGCCGCCCTGCAATCGCTTCATCCAATACTCTCTTTGAACCGGCTTTGTTTGCTGCCCGATTTCCCAATATACGAAGTCTTTATACTCCAACGACGTTCGTCGTGTCTCATCACCGGAATACAGTTTCATCAAATCTTCCATGTAAAGGGCTACGGATATGCCATCGGCAACGATATGATGCACATCGAAAAGAAGAATGAACCCTAGGTTATTTACTTTCCACAATTTGAAGCGGAAGAGCGGCGTTTTGTCCAGGGCAAAAGGCAGGACAGCCTCTTTCAATTTTTCTTCCAGCTCTTCTGCCCGGCATTCTTCCCGCTCCATCACAAAATCCACCTGGTCCCATACCTGGAAGGATAATTGTCCTTTCGTGAAAAAAGCGCTCCGGAGCGATTCGTGCCTTTTCACCAGCTGCCGGATACACGCCTCCAGCAGCGGCACATTCAAGTCCCCCTGGATACGGAAAGCTACCGGGATATTATAAGCCACACCGTCCTTATCCAGTTCCCGGGAATAATATATTCGCAGTTGCGCAGCAGATAGCGGATGTTGCTGTTGGCAGGGGACAACAGGTATCGGCGTATAACCCCTCTTGTCGGCCGATGCGATCAAAGGCGCAATATCCCTGACCGTTCGTTTTTCATAGAACGTCACCGGCGAAATATCAACGCCCCACTCTTTGAGGATCATCATGGAGAGTTCTGCCGCTTTCAGGGACGTCCCGCCTGCCGTGAAGAAATCCTGCCGCGTAGAACGGGCAGAGACGCCCAATACCCGGCCCCATATATCCAATAGCCGACCCTCTGTCTCATTTATAGCTTCTTCAGCCGGCGGTGTCAAATCCGACGGCGCCTCCATCAGGCCGGCGAGTAGCTCTTCCGTTTCCGAAAAGTCCCCATTTCGCCATTGCTCGATCAGCCGGTAACGTTGCAATTTCCCGCTGGTCGTTTTGGGTATTTCTTTGACCGGGATCAGTCGGTCGATCTCCACGCCTCCCTTTAGCCGCAGCTCTTCCTTCACGGCGCGCAAGATAGGAAGGAAGGCCGCCGGTTCCGATCGGTGCAAAATAAAAGCCACTATCTCTTCCTTTTCCCTGGCAGGATTGAAATAACCGGCAATGGCAATCTTGTTCAGTTCCACTCCCTCTATTTCGCAGGCCAGTCTTTCCAGATCATGTGGATAATAATTCTGGCCGTTCACAAAAATAATGTCCTTAGCCCTGCCTGTAACATACAAGGCTTCCTTCATCATAAATCCCAGATCGCCGGTCCTGGTCCAGCCGTCTGCTGTAACTGCCTGATCCGTCGCCACATTATCATTGTAATAACCTGCGCTCACATTGACGCCTTTTATCTGGATATGTCCGACCGTCTCCTCCCCGACAGGTATATCTTCCGCGTCCGTGATCCTCATCTGGCAATCGTCAACCGGCCGGCCGACATTCACGAAAGAGGTCGCATGCTCGCCCGGCGGTATCGGGCCGACTTTGTCTCCGACGCCAAGCCGTCTCCGGTCCAGCAGGACTTCGATCATTTCATCATCGGGCGCGGAGATAGCAACAGCCAGCGTGGCTTCGGCCAGACCATAGACAGGGCACATAGCTCCCGGGGCCAATCCGTACTTTGCAAGGGTCGTGAGGAAGCGCCGGCAGAGACTGGCCGAAATCGGCTCCGCGCCGTTATAGATCAATCGGACATGCGAAAGATCCCAGGAATGATCCTCCTCCACATTCCCATGTCTCAATAAATAGGCATAACCGAAATTGGGCGCGCAAAGTACAGTTATTTTATCCCGGCTCGCTATATCCAGCCAAAGCGCCGGCCTCCGGACAAAGAGGGGTGTAGGCATCAGGTATTGTGGAAGACCGCTGAAAAGAGGGTTCAGATGAAAGCCGATCAACCCCATATCATGACTCAAAGGCATCCAGCTCAACAGCGAATCTCCCTGTTTATACGAAGCCGCAGCGCCGATAGCCCGCATGTTCGTGATCAGGTTCCGGTGGGTGACCATGACGCCTTTTGGATTACCGGTCGAACCGGAAGAGAATTGGATGAAAGCAAGATCCGCAGGTGACACGGAATAGGGCAAACCTCTCTCCCGGGAAGCCAGCAACAACGACTCGTCCAGCCAGCATCCCGCAATTTTTGTCCAGCTATTTTCCACGCCGTTCAAAGCGGAGAAGCCGGCTAAACGGGCCAACAGGGCTCCTGAGCAAATCAGGCGCGGATTATTCAATAATGGCCATATCCTGAACATTTTTTGCCGGTGTTCCTCCGTAAGCCCCACTTTCAACGGCACAGGTATGAATCCTCCTAAAACGCAGGCCCAGAAGGTAATAAGGAATGCTTTATTGTCCTCGGTCTGGATCAAAAGTTCATCCTTTGGCTTTACCCCCCGGCTCTGAAGGAAGGCCATTCCGCATAGCGCCGCTTCATATAGTCCTTTATAGGACAGGAATTCCTCCTTATCTTCCTGTTCCAGGAAGGTAATGCCGGTATCAGAAAGGGAGCTTCTTTCCTGAAGCATTTCGGTCAACGTATCCGATAACATGGTTCTATAATTCAAATCCTTTATTAAATTCTACCCGCCACGGAAGTCCGGAAAGCTTTTTCTCATCGTTAGGACGATATTGCAGTCCATCATGGATTTCAAGCGCTGCCCATAGCTCCCCGATATCGGTCCCGGCTGCCGGTGTCACGAAAAATATCGCAGCCGTCAGCCTGGTCAGGATTTCCTCGTAGGGAAGTTCCCATTCACTGATCCGGTTGTTTTTTTTCCATTCGCGCAATTGCGTTTTAACAGCCTCTATTTCAGGTATGTATCCTGTCGTTTCCATCGAAATGTGTTTTAATAGTTACCCTCCCTATCCACTGCGGGCTTGTGCGTTCTGGTCCATTGCGAAACCGCCGATTGCCTTTCCGCGTTGGTCAAACCAACCGCCTTTTCGTATAAAAGCATTTTTATCCAGGGGCCCTGCATGAATTGGAGTAATCCCTCTCCCGGCGGAGATTCGAACAGCATGCTGATGGCGCCCCTCAGGTTATCCGTTTCGCCGACATACCGACAGTTAACCGGCTGGTCGTTTATAATCGCGAAAATGCCGAAAACGGCCGGCTCTTCAGGTAATTCCGCAAGATTATCCAACTGGTCGAGGTTATAATCCCTGTGCCGGATCTCCAATCTGATGTCGGACGAAACCACATCCATGTTCTATTAATTATTGTAATTGCCGGTATGGCGTATACTCCAGCAAAGTCTGGTTGATCACGCTCACTACGGCGGCACCAAGGCGTTGCAAAAAGAAATGACCGCCCTCGAAGTAATACATCCGGCATACCTGCCTCGTATATAGCTTCCAACCGTCACATTGTTCGGGAGTGAGGTCGTCCTCCTTCCCCAAAAAAACAGTAATGTCGCCTTCGATCGGTATTAATTCTCCTACAAGTTCCTGCTCAGCCATTCTAAAATCATTCTTCAGCATCGGCAGGAATATCTGCAGGAGTTCCGGATGTTCGAAAAATTCCGGCGGGGTGCCTCCTAATTCAAGGACTTCCTTTTTGAACTCCGCATCACTCATCAAATGATATTTTTTCTCATCCGCCCTTATCACATGAAGAGCCCCCGCGCCTGAGAAGAAAAGATGGACCGGCAGGGGCAAGCCCTTTTCACGGATTTTTTTATACAATTCATAGCAGATCGTACTGCCAAGGCTGTGCCCAAAAAGCGCATAGGGGAGAGCGCTGATCTCAGCCTCTATCCGTTGCAGCAAATCCCCGATCATATCCGGCACATCCTGGTAGAGCGTATCCCCGATGCGTTCGCCCCTTCCGGCCAGCTCCACGGCCCGCATATTCACGGAAGGATGCAATAGAGTCTTCCATCTGGAAAAGATGGCGGCAGAGCCTCCGGCATAAGGGAAGCAAAACAGCTTGATCTGACGCGCATTCCCATTCATACGTCAAGTCCGATTTTATCTTGTTTTTTCCTGATAGTCTCCATGACAAGGTGAAAGTGCTCCGGATATTCGTCCCGCAGCCGCCGTGCCAATTCCCTGCAGATGCCTGCATCTTTCTTAACATCTTCTCCGAAAAGATGTATATAGGAGGTCGTAACGGGTGCAGCGCTGAATTGGCGGAGACTTTTTAGGCTTTCATTCAACACATCCTGATCGGTATAATCCGTATAACACTCCACTTTTATTCCTTTTTTCTTGGCCATGCAATAATATAAATGTTGCTCATAGAAAGCATTGATCATCCCGGAGCCCAGTTCACTGGTCCCGGAATTTCTTTCAATAAACAAAAGGGCTTCCGTCGAGAATTCTTTGAAAAAAACCATATCATTTCCCCCAATGATGCCTGCATTATAGGCATGAAAGCCTTGGTTATGCGCATAGTTATCCAATATCACAGGCGGCATATAGGAACCGGACTGTGTCAGGGCAGTAAAAACTTCCTGGTAAATAGGAAAGCCGAATTCCAGGTTTTGAGCGATAAGGCCGCTCTTTTCCAGTCTTTCGGGAAACTTTTCCCAGATGAAGACATCTCCGTCGACATGAATAAAGGGCGTTTCCTGAATATGAAAAGCGTAAATCTTTCCCAGCGCCCACCAATCAGGGTTATATAGATCGAGGCTATCCAATACAACGCGGGTTTGGGTGTAAGGCAACTGCAGATCATCCACCAGGAGGGTCTTGCCCGCCAGGTCGGTGATCAGTTCCACCTGATCATAACAGGCCCGCAGGCGCAGGCAGCTATAGGCCCAGCTCATCAGGTGATATTTTATATTGCTCCATCCGCCGCTAAACCGATTGTTGACAAACGTTTCCCGGCTTCGTTCTATCGGTAAGGTCCAGAAACTTTGTATGATCTTCATAAGTGTTTATCCTGGAATTTATTAAGGTTGCTTCCATGATGTCTTCAGCCCATCGGAGGACATCGTAGTTCTCTAACCGCCGAAGCATCGGTTCGCTACGTGCGTACTGCTCCTCATTCGTCATGGTCAATCCCTGTAAAATGGCCTTTACCAATTCCTCGATCCGGAAGGGATTGACGCCAATGGCGCCACCCAGTTCCTGAAAGGCGCCTGCCATTTCGCTGAGCACCAGCACTCCTCTTCCATCCGTATGAGAGGCGATGAATTCCTTCGCGATCAGATTCATTCCGTCTTTAAAAGGCGTCACCAACGCGATATCACTGACTCCGTATAATGCGCAAAGGTCTTCTCCGTCGATTTGCCGGTATTGATAGATCACGGGCGCCCACGTGTGCGTACCGTAAGTTCCATTGATCTTCCCTACCCATTCATCAATACTCCGCTTGATTTGCAGGTAGGAGCCAATCTCCCGTCTGGAAGGTGCTACAACCAGCATCAACAGGACTTTTCCTCTCCACGCCGGGTTATCCTCCAGCAAGCGGTCAAAGGCTATCAACCGGTTCAGTATTCCCTTCGTATAGTCCAACCTGTCTATGGAAAGCACTATTTTATAACCGGCAAGGTCATGGGCAATCATATTCCTGACAGCTGCACAATGTTCGGACAGGGCCATGGCACGGATACCACGAAAATCGATTCCCATAGGAAAAACATTGATCCTCACCATTCTTTCTTCCACTGGTATTTCATGCCCGGTACCGTCGATTTTCAGTACCCGGTTGACGCAATTCAGGAAGTCATGTGCATATTCATTTGTATGGAACGCCACCAGGTCGGCTCCCAACAGACCTTTGATGATCCCGACCTGGCCGATGTGCGAGAGCTGCCGGAAAATATCAAAAGCCGGAAACGGGATATGCAGGAAAAAACTGATCATGGCGCGTCGGGAATATTGCCGGATCAGGCTCGGCAGAAGCATAAGATGATAATCGTGTACCCATATCATATCATCGGGTTCCAGGTAATCTTTCACTGTGCGGAAGAACAACTCATTGGCTGCCTGATAATAACCCCAGGATTGGGTTTCGTGCAGGACATAATCCGGGAAACAGTGAAATAAAGGCCAAATGGTTCTGTTGCAAAATCCGGAATAAAACTCACGGATGATCTCATGGGTAAGGAAGACAGGCAAGCAGTTAAATCGCTCTTTGCAGAAGGAGGAAAATTCGGCTTGCCGGTCCTCTTCGACAACTATGCCAGGCCATCCGACCCATAGATAACCGGAGAATAGGGTCTGTCCTTTATCGATCATCCGGATATAGGACTCAATTCCCGTTACCAATCCCCCAATACTTCTTTTATAGCCTTTACCCGCATCTTCCCCGCTAAACGTAATAGGTAACCGGTTTGAAATAATTACCAAGCGCATGTTAATATATTCGATAGTGTTTCTTCTTGAGAGGCTGAAATATATTCCAGAATCGCGGCGAATTTGCCCGTCATTTTCTCCACCCGGTCAGGCGTATAAATTCTTCTGATATAATCGGTTTCTATGTCCACGCCATCGCTGTGGCCTGTTATCCTGCATTGAAGGTCGAAATGTCCTGAACCTTCACTGCTGTGAGCGGAGCTGAAATCTTCCAGCGCCGTATCACTCTCATCGATATAATTAAATAAGGCGTGGGTCAGGACCGGAAGAGAGATATCCAGATCCGCGAGTATCTTTTCATGCGGAAACCACCGGTGACGCGAAGCTTCCAGGACCAATTCATTCACAGAATTCAGAAATTCACCGACGGTTTGATCGGGGTCAAAAGAAATGCAAACAATTATCTCGGAAGTCAGCCAGCCCACGATCGGTTCGAATTCTTCAAAGACGCGTGTGGAAAATGGCACATATAGACGTACATGCCGGGTAGCCCGCTCGATGCCCACCAGGATAGCGAAAGCAGCTATAAAGACGTTAAAGAGAGAAATGTTTTTGCCCAAAGATCTGTTTTTGATCTGGCCAAAGATCTCACCGGATAGGAAGGTCCTGTAATGCCCTCCTGCTTCCGGGTAAAGATTTGTAATGGTCCCGTAAGCGTCCGGATATTTATCTTCATCCCCGCTGCCCAGCGCCCGGATCAGCTCTTCCCTCAAAGTTTTCCGGTAGGACGGCAATTCCGGATGACATACCACGGGCTGGAAAAGTCCGTTTGCATGGCGTTCCAGGTTTATGCTCTCCTGGATGGTCCGCCGGTAGAACGCCCTCGCGGCTCCGCTCGCCGGGCCGGCCAGATAAGAGTTCAACCAGCAGGCGTAATCCCTGTATTGAAGAGGCATCGGAAAAAGGGAGGCAGGTTCGCCGGTAATATAACTGTTATATAACGAATATATTTCCTTTTTGAGGACCTCTCCGGAAAGCGCGTCAACAACAGTATGATGGATAGTTAGTAACAGGAAATGTTCTTCTTCCGAGTAATGAGCGAGCAGAAGATCGGGTAATAAAGGCTGGTCGAAATCGAATTGCCGCTTCCTCGCATCATTAAGCAATTCCCTTCCCTGTTGTTTCTTGTCTGCCCGATTTCTGAGATCTATCCGCCGAATGTGCGGCCGCACGCGCTTGGAATCATGAATGCGTTGAAGCAATCTGCCGCTTTTTTGGATGAAGCTGGTACGCAGGCTTTCATGGCGGGCGATCAAGGCGCTTAACGCCAACTCAAGGGCTGACTCATCCAGGTTCGTGAAAGAGAGCAGGAAGCTTAGATTAAAGGCATGTGGCCCCAGGATGAGAAATCGGATAAACTCCTTTTTTTGCTGATGGCAGAGTTCATACGTCTCTTTTTTCTCCACCGGCTGCGGCCTGCCTGACAGGTCGTCTCCCATAGCGTATGCTTGCCGGATATAGGAAACGAGGTCCGGTTTATTGCGCTTCACCTCTAAAAGAATGCCTTCAGAATCAGAATTTTCGGCAACATCCAACTTAAGCTGATCTCCTACAAGGGAGATGCGGATGCCGGCATCCTTTATTCTCAATATAAGATCCTCCATCTGAGCCATGATACGTCAGGTGTTGATTCTCTCTAAACAGCTGAGGCGGTCATGGCATATCCGGAAGGCAGGGTGACCAGAAGGCTCCTTTGCAGGAGCTGCACTCTTATCAAGATCTTCTGATGGCCGTTGAACTGGACCATTTCACCAAAAAGCCCTGTCAGAGCCCCTTTCCGGATAACCATCCGCTGTCCTGGCCGGAAAAGTTCGGAAGATACCTCCACTTCACTATCCTGTTCGGTCACCAGCCGGATATTATCTATCACAGATTCGCTCACTCGCGCAAGCTCCTTTCCGGAACGGACACAATATAAAACACCTTCGGTCGCCAAACCCGTAAAATAATCCCGGGTGCTATGGAAATAAATAAAAACGTAAGAAGGGAAAAGCGGTTCATCGATAATTTTCTTTCGGTCGTGCCAGTTCCGAACGATTTTTTTTGTTGGCAAAAACGAATTTATTTCCATTTTAGCCAACCCGGATTGCACCTTCTTTTCGTGGCGCGGTTTAGTATAAAAGAGGTACCACCCCGCATGGAATTTATTCATTGGAAAAATATTTTTTTATGTGATGCGACTGGAAAACAGCTATCGCTTAGGCTGCTAACAGTCTCTATTCAACAATAGTTAGACGAGAAAAAAAAGATGATGCACCGGAAAATCATTGCGCATTCACGCCATGTGAGCAAGCAATATTTGTTATCCGGCTTGGTTTTTCCGAGGAAAGAATTTAGAATAGCGGACCTAAAATACCTAAAAATAAATGAGATGCGGTTTAGTATTGACTACATTTTTTGTTTCGGTTTCTACTAAATATGCTTGTAGCGTAAAAGTTATGTTATGCGCGCAACCCGATCGGCAAGGTCGGCATTGCGGAAATTAAGTCCTATGATTTTCCTTTTAATACCGTATTTCAACATACCAATCGTAGACTTTACCCCGATCTTCTCCTTCAGGGCCTGCCTGATTTTTTCGACGGACCGAATACCTAAAAAAAGCTCATCCGCAATCTCCTTATTCCCTTTTTCTTCCCAGATAAGTTGGAGGATTTTCTTTTCCCGGTCACTTAGGGATATCTCTCCACCCTGAGAGAAGGTGTCAAAATTATTTTGTTTATCCCTGTACAAGGCCTCTGTAAAGTAATGATTTCGATATATCTTTCCGTCCGCTGCCGCCCATATGGCTCCAAGCAAATCATCAGGTTCATCCGATTTGGACAGATATCCATGAATGCCGGCACTGAGCAGTTCACTGATGAATTCCTGGTCCGTGCACATAGACAAAACTAAGATCTTCATAGATGGATATTCAGTTCGCAGCGTCTTTAACGCATCATTGCCATTTAAGCCGGGCATGAACAGATCCATTAACAGGATATCAACGGAGGATAATTTCAATCGATTTAAAAGATCAAACATATCGGAAGCCTGAATGGTCACATTTATGTTTGCCTGTTCGGAGAGAAAGTTTTTGAGGGTTTTTCGAAATAAAGAGTGGTCGTCTACAATAGCAAGGTTAACAGATTTACGTAGCATAAGGTTATAATTGAAGGCTTTCGAAGCAAATATTTACTAATAATGATCACATGTACCGTGCCAAAGTCGCAAACACTTGCACCGATGATCCACTGGCAACATGTGGAGTTTTCTGGTATTCTGAAGCCAAAAAAATGAACAAACTAAATTACACAAAAGTATAAAAGAACCCAAATATATACACTGTAGTTATACATCATGGAATGCGCCAAAAAGGCGTCCCTTGCTTGGCTGCGGAAACAATTAATTAATGTTACGCTGCAATCTGGCCGCACTTTTACTACGTTGGAATGGAAGATCATTCGCACAGCGGACAATCCTTTAGCCACCTTCCCGCATCATGACCAGCACCTCGTCTTTTCGCGATAACGAGCGGATAGGAGGATAATTTTCCTGAGTAACAGCATTACTGAAATGGGCGAGCTCATGCTACCCCCCCTCTCCACTGAGCTTCCTAAAAGGATAGCAACCCATTCCCATACTACCCGGATAAGGCCAGAATAGTTACCTATTTAATTGATAATCAATAAAGAAATTATGCATCAAATAATACATTGTTATACAAAGTATATCCTATACCTTTGTATTATGAAAGCGGAGTTCATGGAAAACTGGCACACGCAATTGCGAAAAGGACTACTACCCTTTTTTGTGTTTATCATATTGGAAAAGAAGAAGTGCTATGGATACGAATTGATACAAGACATCAAAGTAGAATTCGATATCGATGTCGGCGAAGGAACGCTCTATCCGCTTTTGGTCCGGCTGGCAAAAGAAGGACTGCTTACGCATCAATGGGAAGAACAGCCTTCCGGCATACCCCGGAAATATTATTCGATCTCCCTTGAAGGGAAAAGCGCTTTGGCAACCATGAAATCATATGCCGGATTAATTTTTAAAAAGATAAATGAATAAGATATGAAGGCGATCCCTTTTGATAATCACTCAGCACAAAGGGTCTACAATGATTATATCCAGCGATGCAGGAAGGCCACTGCCATTCTATCCGCAAAGGACAGGGAGGAGGTATTGCTGGAGATCAACAGCCATATTTATGAATACCTGTGCGCCAATAGCACCGCAGATCAAATGGAGGCCCTCCTGAATGTGCTGGAGCGGCTCGGTGCACCGGAGGAAACGTTAAGGGAAATGGTAGCAACCAAAAAAATTGGGGAAGCGACACGGACATTTAACCCCAAGCACCTGATCCAGGCCCTGGCGTTGAATTTGACAAATGGGGTACTCTATATTATCCTGTCCGTCCTGTTTCTTTTAGAGATTGTTTTCCCAGTCCTCATCATGCTGAAACTTATTTACCCGGATCGCGTAGGTCTTTTTATCCATAGCAACGGCACTTTTCTATATGGTTACATAAGCAAGGCCGGGTCTGGAGGCATCAGTATTGGATTTTCCAATCCTGCCAGGGGGACCGAAATATTGGGATCATGGTTTATCCCGGTTTCCCTGCTGATCGCAGTATTGATCTATATCGGAATAATATTCTTCCTGAAATTTGCTAAAAAAATTAAAATGAAACAAAATGAAAGTATTTAAATTCTTACTACTTTTTCTCCTGTTGTCATCCTTGTTATATGGACAGGAAATCTCCGGGACATGGTCTGGCATCCTAAGATTCAGCGGTGCCCAATTGCGGTTGAATTTCAATGTTACTCCTTCCTCAAACGGGTATACAGCCACGATGGACAGTCCTGATCAGGGCGCTACGGGAATAGTGGTAACGACAACGACTTTTCAGGATTCCATAGTCAAATTTGAGGTGGCGGGTGCCGGCATCAGCTACGAAGGGAAATTATCCTCCGGGGACTCGATCCCCGGCACCTTCAGGCAGGGGGGCCATGAAATTCCGCTGACTTTGTCAAGGAGTAATGGTGAAATCGCGAAGCCCCTCAGACCGCAGGAGCCTGTCAAACCATATCCTTATTACGCGGAAGATGTGCATTTTGTGAATAAGAAGGGCAATTTCGCTTTGGCCGGTACACTGACGATGCCTGCCAGGACCGGGGTTTTCCCGGCGGTAATCTTAATAACAGGAAGCGGCCCACAAAACCGGGATGAAGAAATCCTGAGTCACAAACCTTTCCTGGTGATTGCCGATTATTTGACCAGGCACGGAATAGCGGTTCTACGCTATGACGACAGGGGGACATATGAGTCGAAGGGTGATTTCAGTGCAGCCACTTCAATGGATTTTTCGACCGATGCCGAGGCAGCCTTGGATTTTTTGTTGACCAGAAAGGAAATCGACAAGCACAAGATCGGGCTGATCGGGCACAGCGAAGGCGGGATGATAGCGCCCATGGTTGCGGTCAGAAGGAGTGAGGTCGGCTTTATCGTTCTGCTGGCCGGACCGGGTATTTCCGGCGAACAGATCCTTCTTTTACAGCAGGGATTAATCGAAAAAGCTTCCGGGGAAAGTGAAGATGCCATCAGGGATGTTACAGTTAACAACAAAGGGGCCTATGATCTCGTTGCCGCGTCGAAAAACCTGGATACGTTGAAGACAAGGCTGGCCATGTATTATACCGACCGGCTGAAAGTGGACGCTGTATTTGCCCGGAATGCTGGCGCTGACAAGGGAAATTTTATCAGCGCGCAGGTGCAGCAGTTGGCAACGCCCTGGATGCAGTATTTTATTCAATTTGACCCGGCCCCTACACTGGAGAAAGTAAAATGTCCTGTATTGGCGCTGGATGGATCAAAGGACTTGCAGGTTCCCCCTGAGATTGATTTAACAGCTATCAAAACGGCATTGGAAAAAGGTGGTAACAAGGAAGTCACTACAGTTGAATTTCCCAACCTGAATCATTTATTCCAGGAGTGTAAAACGGGCTCGCCATCCGAATATGGTCGAATTGAGCAGACCTTCTCGCCCGTTGCGTTGGATGAAATGACAAAATGGATAATTTCGACGGTAAAGAACCGGTAATGAATCAGATCAGCAAATTGAGCGTATTCAGGGCTTTCCGCAGCCGCAACTATTTACTCTATTTTATCGGGCGGGCGGTATCCCAGTTTGGCACGTGGATGCAGCGCACGGCGGTGATCTGGGTGGTCTATTCGATCACGCACTCGGCTTTCATGACCGGGGTGACGATCTTTGCCGAACTGTTTCCTTCCTTCCTGTTCTCTTTTGCCGGTGGCGTGGTTGCCGACCGGTATGACCGGTACCGGATCATCCGGATCACGCAGATCACCTCGATGATCCAGGCAGTATTACTGGCGCTGTTGCTGTATACCGGCCATACGGTGGTATGGGAAATCCTGGTGCTCAGCGTTATCCTGGGGATCATCAATGCCTTTGATATTCCGGCGCGGCAGTCCCTGATCCACGTGGTAGTGACCGACCCCTCCGACCTGCCCAACGCGGTATCGCTGACTACCGCGACGGCCAGCCTTGCACAGTTACTTGGGCCGGCGCTGGCAGGTATCGTGCTGAGTGCCTGGGGCGCCCCGATCTGTTTTCTCATCAATGCGGCCAGTTTTGGTGGCGTCATCGTCTCGCTGATCCTCATGAAGCTGCCTGCCCTTCTGCCGAAGAAGTCGGGAAAGACTGTGCTGGGGGAATTTTCGGAAGGTATCACCTATGTCCGTAAGACGCCCGTGATCGGACAAATCATCCTGATGCTGGCCATCGCGAGTCTTTTGGTGGCGCCATACAATACGGTGTTGCCGGTCTTTGCCAAAGTGATCTTTAAAGGCGGTGCATCAACATTTGGGTATATTACCGGTTTTGTCGGCGTAGGGGCGTTGTTGGGCACGGTCTTCATGGCATCTCGAAAACCGGATTCACATCTGAAGCGGCTCCTGTTCATTAGTACCATCTTAATGGGAGTGGGTCTGATCTTCTTTGCCCTGATAAAGAATTTCCCTTTGGCGATGCTGTTTGCCGTCTTGGCCGGATTTGGAGGTGCAACCCAGTACACCGTCTGTAATATCGTCGTGCAGTCCGAATCCGAGCCGCACATGCGGGGCCGCGCGATCGGTATCCTGCTGATGGCGATCTTCGGGATGATGCCGCTGGGCAGCCTCCTGGTCGGTGCGATCTCGCAACGTGTCGGGGCGCCTGCGACGGTGCTCGGGGAAGGAGTCATCTCGATCGTGCTGGCGCTGGTATTCATCGAATTCCTGACGAAGCAGGTTAAACCCAAGTCCCTGCTCCACCCGCAGGCAAAACTATAGCCATACTCAATGCTTTTTATCTAAAGTCAAACCAAAGCGTTCCTTTAACAATACCGTAGTTAAGCTGGATGCTTTTTTGGCTTTCCGGACCAAGCAGCGATGGATTTTGAAAACGCGTCCCTATCGGAGCGATGCTATTTAAAAATCCTATATCACCTTCAGGGAAAGCAGCTTTAAGGCTTTCGTGTTCATACGTTGAATGATCTGGTTTCAATAGTTGGAGGAATATAGACTGATCGTCTGTATACACCGTAAAGGGCGATTCTTTATTTTCAATGACGACCCAATACAAATCAGCATGGTAACCTTTAAATTCCGGATAGTTCCAGCTTGCCCCTGTGATGGTATTATTATAGTCCTTGTGCCATACACCAAATTGCTGACCCTTTAGCCTGTTTTTCCAGACCCGGTATGGCCCACGGCCCAGCCATTTCATGCCGGTTATCTTTTCTTCGGGATAATTAAAGGTTATCCCCGCAAAATCAACGCCTGTTTGCTGCGACCAGTGCTTCCCCAGCGTATACTGATACTGTAGCTTTACTGCACTGCCAGGGGCGAAAGTCCATTTGACATTAAAATAAGTATCCCCTTCGTATACCGGCTCTACTATATAGTTTGCGCCATCGGCATAGCTTTTTAATTTTATAAGCTGATGATCGAACCCCGCCTCGACAGGACCCGTCAATGAAATTTCATGCTTGCCGTTCATCACCTTTTGCAGCTGTCCATTAGCTTTATCAAAAAAATAGGTAATCCCTGACGAATGAACAACCAGGCTGGTTGCTGAATCATCAAGGGTAATGTTCGGGACAACCGAAGGGATAACCGGCTTTTTAACCTGATCCGGCAACACAATGGGCCAGCTCCAGGTAAATAATTCCCTGCCATGCGGGTCGATAGCCGTTACGTACAATGCATCGTAATTAGTCCAATTTTGAGGAAGGTTTAATGGCAGCAAGCCTTTTTCACCCGGAGCCAGATTGAATTCCGGCAAATCATGTCGTACGCTTGTAATTGGCTTTATGCCGGTATCGCCGGGTCCCGGAAAGCTAATCAGTCTCCATTTGAAGTGGCATTGGTTTAAATTCGTATAGCTATAACGGTTTTCAACCGCAATCCTGCCGTCAAACTTAGGCGTTATCAATTTTTTATTGATCACCACCGGCGACCACAACTCCTTAATAGTATAAAAACTACCTTCTTTTTCCCGATGCGGTCCCAGAATACCATCCGGAGCACTGTCATTGGCAGTATCCATTGTACTGTCCTGGTCTACACGCCTTATACCACCATCGGCAAATACCCATATAAATCCTCCTGCCCCGTATGGGTGTTTTAATATAGCCTCCCAAAAATCCTCCAGGCCGGCCCCGGCCCCGCCATCGTAATTGCCGTGCATAAATTCTGTGGGGAAAAATACCTCATTGCCATATAATGCTGAATTTGCTACATAATTATAATCTGGATAATGCCGGGTGTCTGTCCCGTTAAATTTCTCCCAGGGATGAAGGACAACGCGGTTTTGAGGATCATAAAGCTGAAACTGATCGTCCAGCGCCGTGTTCCACCCACCCTCGTTTCCGTTGTCCCAAAAAATTATAGCCGGATGGTTCACATCGCGTACCACCAGTTCTTTGACCAGCTTTTTACCGACTACCGTATCATATTTATTTTGCCAACCGGTCAATTCATCCAGAACGAACAAGCCGAGCGAATCGCACACATCCAAAAAGTGCTGGTCGGGCGGATAATGTGACATTCTGACGGCATTCATATTCATGTCTTTCATTAAGTTGACATCCATAATGCTGATAGCTTTACTCAAGGTACGCCCGGATTCAGGCCATTCGCTATGGCGGCAAACTCCTTTCAGCATAACCTTCTTTCCATTCACATATATACCGTCATGCAGCCGTAATTCTACGGTACGAAAACCAATACGCTGCATTATCGTATGAATAACACCCCCATCTTCATTTTTTATGGAAACCACCAGGTTGTACAATTTTGGAAATTCAGGATTCCACGGAACAATATTTTTGCACCTGCCTTTTAAAGAAATGGGCAATTCCCCGTTCATCGCTCGTTCCATTAATTCCTTACCTATTTTCTGCCCTTCAACTGTTTGCAATTGGGCTGTTATTAAATTATCGCTTTTTATGTCAGGCGCATATACATCTACCTGAATGCTTCCATCCGCTTTAGCGTTGGTTGCAAGGTGATCGATGTAATTGACCGGAACTATCTCCAGGTAAACGGGTCGATATATGCCCCCGAACTGCCAGAAATCAGCCCTTCGCTCTGCAAGGTTAATAGACGCATTCGCCGACTTTTTACTGACGGTAACTTCAAGGAGGTTATCACCTGTCTTTAGCAGAGTGGTAATATCATATTTAAACCGGTAATAGCCGCCCTGGTGTACGGGCCCGGCTAACAGACCATTGATCATTACTTTGGTATCTGTCATTGCGCCTTCAAAAACGATGAATGTTTTTTTCTTGCTCCATGCTGCGTCAATACTAAAATGATATTTGTACAAGCCTTGCTCGTCAGGGTTTTTTGTATCCTGGAAGTAATTATAAGTGCCAAAACCTTGCAATTCCCAATTGGAAGGGACAGCTATCTTATTCCATGAACCGCTTTTTTGTCCGGTATTGATAAAAAAATCCCAGTTTACGGTATGATCTTTGTCAGTACCGGAGAGATATACAATTTGAGTAGTCTGAGCATGCAAACCAGCGTACACAAATGATAATAGCAGTGAAAAGGTCAAAAAAAGAGTAGATCGCCGCCGTAGGATGTTCACAAGGATTTTATTTGAAATATAGCAAATAAAATCACAACACGCAATTCTCTATTCAACTCATTCCGCCCTATCGGACCGATATCATTTGCTTCGTCCCCGCAAGTTTACCGTCGATGATCAATGAATAATTGTAAGTCCCCGCCGCATACCCCGATACACTCGCCGTCAGCGTGTTCTTGCCGCCGCCTCGCCCGCAACTCGCTCACCTGTGTTTTAAGCGAATCGAATGACGACTGCAGCGCATTGATCGCCGCAGATCTTCAGGCCGTCCGGATGAGGGGAATCTGCAGGTTGGTAGGGCGGTTCGCATCCGAGTCGAAACCCCGGCCGTCGACATGTCGTGCCCCCACCACTTCCATTACTGGTATTGTTCCACGTCTGCTGAAAAAGTGCCGGTTGCTCACCGGCTACCGGGTCTGAGGCCGCTCACCAGCCCCCCATCCGGACAATTCCAAAATTAGTTTATTTTTATTATTCTATCAACTTGGTAGACTAGTATATTTTTTATAGTATTGTATTCTTAATGACAGAATATGGTACGTTATTTATCGCTTTTATCAATTCTTACTGATCAATTTGACAACGAACTGGTTTTTCGGGTGGGCGATACCATACTTACGGGTGAATTCAGGCGCCAGGATAAGACGGGATCGTCTTTGCCGGTAAAAGCTGAACGAGGCATAACCTCCCGGTTCCCCGAAACCGGATTGCCCCCGGCGGGCGACCTTAGCGGTTATGACCAGGTATTCGGCGGAATAGCCGATAAGCAGGGCGTAGCGAATTCACTACCCGCGCTGAATACCTTTCTTGCCTTCCCGACGACAATCCTCATCGACAGGAAAGGACGGGTCGCAAAAATTCACACGGGCTATTCGGGGCCGGCTACCGGAATCTATTATCGGCAATTCGTAAAGGAATTCAATAAGGAGATCGATTTATTCTTGAAGGTATGACGTCTTTCATCGATCGATGGTCGCGTGGCCGAGTGGTGAGGCAAAGGTCTGCAAAACCTTATACGGCGGTTCGATCCCGCCCGCGACTTCTACCCCTATTTCTTCTCGATCGTCAATACCTGCGCAGTATAAACCGAGGGAATCCTAACCGTAATTCCTTTTTCCATCAGGACTTTTCCGGTAAACGTGCCAAGCTTCTTACCAGTCTCGAAAGAATATATCCTGTACCGGCTCTGCGGCTGAAGACATGGAATTTTAAAGCTGCGCCGCTCATCGGAAGAGTTATTGCGATAAAAGAACATCAGGCCGCCCTGTTTTTCGGTATTGATACGGTAACATCCATCCCAATTATTGGTGGTGGGACGATCGAAAATATCGTATAGCTCAAAAAAGCGCGAGTATTGATACTTCGCTTCCATTTGCTTTAAATAACCATTCCATTTATTATAAAATGCCGCTTGCTCCGTAGTCAACTTTCTCGGATCACCCACCATCACCAGCGAGCCCGACGCCAGCGAAAAATAAGCATACTTATAGTGCAGGCGATCGATATCGATATATTGATTTCCGATCAGCAGGGTGCCGCTTGGAATAACCCGCGAACGGTCATAGTTCATCTGGCGAATAGTTATAGGACCGAGGGGCGGCTCGAACTCGATATTGGAGAGCCAATCGTAATCTGCATGCTCAAGCAAAGCATAATCTGCGACGTTATACCTGCCCCATGTTTCAAACGTGCAGTCGATCAATATGCCCGGGAACACCTTATGCAGATCATCCATCAACTGCTGGCATCTTTCATAAATGGTCCAGTAAGAGGATGCACGATCCCTGTACAATTTTGACCCGTTGGTTTCATAATCGCCCGTAAGATCGGGTTGATGCACATAAGCGGAAGCGACTATCGATAGATCCAGCTTCACATAAGTAACGCCAAGCTGTTTTATAAAGTCGCCGATGACGGCTTTTATATGGTCATAGTACGGCGAACCAAGCGACATCGTTTTCAATGCAGCACCCCACCCCGTGCCGTCTTTATCGCTTACAATATTGTGCAGGTTGGCGGCATTGCCCTTTTTATCTTTGATAAGCCAATCAGGATGTTGTTGCGCAATATTGCTTTTTGCGTTGACCCCTGCCAGCGTGAACCATATTCCAACCTGCATGCCTTTGCTTCGTATATAATCGCAAACCGCTTTTATTCCATTTGGAAATTTGGAACTATCCGGAATGAAATCACCCGAATATTTATACCAGCCCGCATCGATGATGAACAGGTCGGTTCCGGTTGCCGATAATCTATCTGCACAGTCTTTGATTAGCTTTTCATCGATCGAGTCTGTAAAGGGTCTCCAGGTATCGTATAGCACCAGGGGGCTTTTATTTCTGGCATAGAAGCTCACGCCAAGCCACTTTCTCAGGAAATCTTTATATGCGCCCTCAAAGCCATCCTGCCATTTGGCCGAATTAAATACATAGATAAATGTCTTCGGACTGCTGAATATTTCTCCGGGCCGAACCCATGTTGAAAAAGGGAATGTTTCATGGATATGTCGCATGCCTACTTGCAGGCAGCCGTGAATATTCGTAAAGATCTCCGTGTTCTTTAAAGCGCCCGGGGCTTCGTTGCCAAATATGGCGCCCTGCTCTGCCGCAAGATTATATAGCATGACGGCGGCATCGTTGTAGTCGCCTTTGTATGGAATACGTGTTATATTGCTTCCATAGTTGAAATGCACTTCATTCTGGAATTTGTCCACGACCTGGAAACGCAGATTTTCCACATCCAGATCGGTAAGCGCAAGACCATCGGCACTTTTGTTGATAACCTTCAATTGTTTGCGTACGAGCGGAATATCCGCGTATGTTTCATACAATAGCTGAATAAAGACATTTGCCAAAGCCGTTTCCAGCGTTACTGTCAGCCTTCTTGTGTCGCCGCTGTCTTGTATGGAATGGCTGACATACCTGCAATTGAGCCCGTTTATAAAACTGTCATTGATCCGAATATTGAACTCTTCTGTTGCCGGATTGACATAATTCCGGCCGGATGCCTTATTAATAAATGATTGGGTATAAAACCCGGGAGTGCCTTTCGAAAAATAGAACATCCTTGCCACCGCGTTGTTTTCAATGGTAATGGAATCGACTTGAGAATAGGTGAAAAGCGGTACAAATGAAAGCCAAAAAAGCAGCGCATGAATCTTCAAAGGCAATGTTTCCTATAAATTTAGCACATATCACCGAATGGGACAAACCCCCTTTTTTGCGGCCTGACGGATCATGATTTATCCCCCGGCAAAGCTGATCAGATCGATGAATTCGTCCTTTTTCCGCCTGGACACCTCCACGATGTCCCCATTCTGCATCATCGCCTGGCCCCCATCCCCCCGAAGGTATTTGGTAACAAAGGAAAGATTGATCAGGTGCGAATTGTGTACGCGATAGAACCCGTATCCACGAAGCATGGTCTCGAAATCCTTGAGCAATTTGGTGACCACGATGGTCCTTCCACCCTGGAGTATGATATGGGAATAATTGGAATGGGATTCCATCCGGATAATATCCCGGATCTGCAGCAGTTCAATGCCATCATTCGACGCAATGGCAATTCGATGCTCCTGTGACTTGGCGTCGAAGAGACTTTGCCGGAGCAGTTCCCGCCTTTCTTTCGACTTTCCACGAGTCTCATGGAACAGCCTCTCCATGGTATGGCGCAATTCCTTCAGCACGACGGGTTTCACCAGGTAGTCGAAAGCGCTGATGCGGATCGCATCGATGGCATAGTGATTGTACGCAGTGACGAAAATGACCTCGAAATCCGCTTCCCCGATCTCTTCGAGGACTTTGAAGCCGCTCATCCTTGGCATCTCGATATCGAGGAAGACGACATCCGGCCGATGATGGCGGATCAGCAGGATCGCTTCTTCAGGCCTTTGGGCGGTCGCGACCACTTTCAGGGAATCCGAAAATTCCTCCAATTTCTGCCGGAGGTTCTCCAGGCTGCTCGATTCGTCATCTACCAGTATCGCGGTCAGGATTTCCATATTGAAAGGAATGAAATTAAGCAATTTCCCCCGAGCCGGCGGACGATATTTCGGCATCTGCGCGAATGACGGAAACCTTTGCGCAGATGGCCTCGATCCTTGCGTAGATGGCGGAAACCTTTGCCTGGATGACGCATTTGGCATGACAAACTGTTTTTGCTAACTTCATTTAAAAACTCCCTCCATTGCGCTATTTATCCGGGCTTATTCTAGCTACGTTTTTATGCTCCGTGGGATATTCCCAGCCCTTTCCTCATCTCCAGTTCACCAATCTGACCGATAAAGAAGGCTTGTCGAACAACCAGGTGACCAGCATTACACAGGATAACGAGGGATTTATCTGGTTTGGTACGGACGATGGCCTGGACCGGTTCGACGGCTACCGGATCCGGAGATTTAATCATATCCCCGGCACAGAAAACTCCCTGGTGAACAATAATGTCACCGGTATCACCCCGGACTGGAAAGGTCGTTTATGGATCAGCACCCAGGAAGGATTGAGCGTCTATGAAAAAACAACCGGCCGGTTCTATAATTTCCGGCATCTCCCGGCCGACAGTACCAGCCTGACCAACGATCAGCAAATAACGATTTACCCGGATAAGAAAGACATCATCTGGGTCGCCAATCTTTCTGCCTTATACGAATTTGACAGCGTTTTACAGTACCGGAAAAAGAAGGTGGATTTCGAAAAATTCCTTGCCGATGGAAAGGAAGTGGGATCCTATCACCGGATAACGGAAGACAAGGAAAGTCAACTATGGGCTTTCGCTTATCACAAATTATACCTCCTGGATCGAAGTACCATGAAAGTGCGGAAAAAATTCATTCCCACCGGAGAAGGCAATTTGACGACCCTCTACCAGGATGCCGGGCGCCAATATTGGTTGGGCTTTTATGAAAATGGCCTGATGCGTTTCGATCCGGGTAACGGCAGTTTCACCAGCATCAAATTGGCAGGAGACCCGACAAAAGTGACTTCCATTACCGAATGGACAGACCTTCATCATTTCCGCTGGCTGGTATTGGGGACCGACGACGGTATTATTTTACTGGATCCTGTCTCGTTAAAGAGTAGTAAATATGGCTTTCGTTCCCGGAACCCGGACCAGCGCCCTTTGCCCGGTAATTTGGTTTACGCTGTTTTTGTCGACCGCCAGAATATTTTGTGGATAGCCACAAACGGGGGCGTCTGCTATGTAGAGCCATACCGACAGGTGTTCGAGCTATGGGATATTTTCCCCCCGGGGGCGTCCATTCATGACCTGGTTTCTGATTATATTTTTTCATGCAGTGAGAATAGCAGCGGATACTGGATGAGCCGATGGCAGGTAGGCCAGGGCCTCTTTCATTGCAATAAGAACGGCGTATTCATCGAAGAAATTAAGACTGTCTACGCAGGGCATAAGCCCGTGCACCTCGACACGAGGGAATTTAAGCCCTACGATATATTATGCCAGAGGGATAATGTGATCTGGTTTACCACAGCAAATGACCTCGTACGGTATACTCCGGCAACCGGACAGGTTAAGCTATATCCGGCGCCTGACAGAACGAACGAAAATTTCGATCTCGGGCTACGGACCATCCTGCCGTATGATGAGCATGCCTGGTGGATCAGAACCCGTAATAATGGATTGAACGGTATTTATATTTTTGATCCGGTCGCGGGAATATTTACCCGGCACTATGCGTCGATCGAAGGATGTACCGGCTGCCCACCACCCAAACTGCTGGATATGGTGCTGACAAAACAAAAACAACTCTACGTTACGTCAAGGACAGAAGGGCTGTATAAATACGATCGCCCAAACGACCGCTTCATTCCTGTTTTCAAATTCCAGGGAAAGGATGTGTTGGAGCATAGCAATAATTTCTCCTGCGTTGGCGAAGACCGGCAGGGCATCCTTTGGATCGGCACTTCTACCGGTCTTTTTACATTCGACCCCATCGCAAAAAAGATTGTCCGGGACTACTCCACGAATGAACTTTTCGGTGGAATCGAAATTTCCCGGATCTTCATCGACGAAAGGCAAAATGTATGGCTGAACACGGAACGGGGAATGTTTTGTATTGAAGCATCTTCCGGACAGATCCGGCATCTCGGCGTCTCCGAAGGCTTGCCAAACAATTTTACCGACGGCATCCTCCAATCCGCCAGCGATCATTTTATTTACAGCGGGATCAGCGGATTTTTAGTGCGCATCGATCCGACCCGAGTGCTGGGCTCCCGCCAACCAGCTGTCCCGGCCCATTTCACCGAAGCCACGCTGATGGATACCGCCTGCCTCTTTCATAATACGGCGGACGGGGAAAAAGAGCTCGTCCTCGAGCCGGGCCAGGACCGGTTCACGGTAGATTTTGCCGTCATGAACTACGATATACCGGGCGCCAATCGCTACTATTACCGTTTGGAAGGCATCACGGGCGGCTGGCGGCAAAATGAGAATGGACACCTGGCATTCTACGGGCTGCCTCCCGGCAATTACCGGCTGGACATAAAAGGGGGAAATGTCCGTACCGGGGATTTCCTGAATAGCGATTTCCTTTTGATCCGCATTCGTCCGCATTGGTGGCAGACCGGCTGGTTCCTCGCAGCTTGCATCCTGGCGGCGATGGCCCTTATTTTCGCCGGCGTGTGGTGGTGGATCGCCCATATCCGCAGGAAAGCAGCCCTGCTGCAACAGGAGACCGCCTTCCGGCAGAAGATCGCCGAAACGGAAATGCAGGCCCTGCGGGCGCAGATGAATCCCCATTTCATCTTCAATAGCCTGAACAGCATCGAGAACTTTATGCTAAAGAACGACAAGGAACAGGCCAGCGATTATTTCGGGAAGTTTGCCAGCCTGATCCGGATGATCCTCGAGAGCAGCAGGAATGAACGGGTACCCTTTGAAAAGGATATGGAGGCCCTGCAAGGGTATGTGGAGCTGGAACAACTCCGTTTCGACCATGCGTTCATCTACCGGACCTTCATCGATCCCGGGCTGCTGCGGGGAGAATATAGCGTTCCCCCCCTGTTGATTCAACCCTATGTGGAAAATGCCATCGTGCATGGGCTGGCGCAAAGCGAAAAAGAAGGGCTGCAGTTGACGGTATCCGCACTGCTGGAAAATGAATACCTGGTTTATACGATAGAGGATAATGGCATCGGCCGAAAAAAAGCCGGCTACTACAAAGAAAGCAGGGCCGGCCATAAAAGCATGGGCCTGCACATCACCCGGGAACGAATCAGCATCCTGAACCATCAGGAGCAGGCAGGTGCGGAAGTGGTCATCACCGATCTCCATGATGAGAACAGCGAGGCCTGCGGCACGCGGGTGCGGCTGAGACTAAAGGCCGTCTAAAGCCCATCTTCCCTCTACTGCGCTGTTATCTTCCTGATCACGCTGCTATACTGATCCGCTACATAAATATTGCCTTTCGCGTCAATGGCGATTCCGGTTGGGCCAGCGAATTCTGCGGTTGTTCCCGCGCCATCGACATGCCCTGACGTGCCATTCCCTGCCAGCGTGCTGACCACTCCGGCAGGCGTAATTTTTCGGATCACGGCGTTGCCCCGATCCGCCACATATACATTGCCCTGCCAGTCTACCGCTACTGCATAGGGATAATTAAGTTCCGTATGCGCCCCACTGCCATCTTCCCACCCGGCCGTACCATTCCCCGCCAGGGTACTGACTACCCCGGAAGTCGAAATCTCCCGGACCCGGTTATTAGCCACATCCGCCACATACACATTTCCCTGCGCATCGACGGCCACCCCTGAAGGCGCATAGAATCGCGCAAACGACGCAGCACCATCCGCATACCCGCCTTGGGTCACGCCAAAAGAGGTAACGTACTCGCCTGCGAAAGTGCCGACTCCTCCAGTCAAAAGATCAATACTCCGGATAACGTTATTCCCGGCATCCGCCACATAGATAAATCCCTGCGCACTCACGGCCACGCCGTAAGGCTCATCGAATTCCCCATTGGCATAGCCTGCCTGTCCCACGCTGCTGCCCGCGATAGTGACGACCGTCCCATTAGGAAAAATTTCCCGTACCGCGTTGTTGCCCACATCCGCCACATATAGATTGCCCTGACCGTCCAGGGATGGTCCGAATGGGCCACTGAATTCCGCTTTCGTTGGGCCGCCATCGACATACCCTGCCTTTGTGGGAATCCCCGCCAGGGTACTGACGACCCCGGCAGAAGTTACTACCCGGATCAGGCTGTTATTATAATCCGTGACATACACATTGCCCGATGTATCCACAGCTACTCCGGTAGGATTATTGAATTGCGCGGTCGTCCCATTGCCATTGGCATATCCTGGCTGGAAGGGAATCCCCGCCAGCGTGCTGACCATGACAGTATAGACATAATTGAACGTAGGGCCGATACAACTCTTGCTGCCCACGACAACCTTGACAGGCCCCGTTCCGGCCCCCACAGGCACCGTAACGACCAACTGCGTCGCCGAAGCCTGCTGTATATTGGCGCTCACCCCATTGAAATAGACGCTGTCCCCGGATGCCGTCGCATTGAAGTCCGTACCCGTGATCGTTACTGAAGTGGAATAGGCCCCCGTGTCCGGCGACACCTTAGTGATGGTCACCGGCGTCACAAGTGTATCGGGCGTTACCGGGGTTGTTATTCCCGTTCCCGTCGGACCCGATTTTTTGCATCCGCCCGATCCTGTAATCCAACAAATACCGAAAATAATCGCACCGAAAAAGGCCGCCATCCGCAAAAATCGATTTCCCATTTTTGAAAGTTTTCTGGTTTAGCAATCCGCCTGTCTTCGGTCCCCCGCGGAATCCCGGACATGCCTATCCTGCGTGGCTTTGCTTGCAGGAGTTAAAAGGAAAATTAGGCTATTCGGGCCCTTGTCTTCGGCCTTTTGCGTGGATGGCAGCCCTATTTGCGTGGATGGAGTATGTGGGCTGACGATTTGAGATTCAACGCTTCAACTTGAGATTTTGTCCGGCTATCGATGGTGGCGCGGCAAGGTAATGGGTAGCCCCGGCAATGACAAAAGCAATCCCGCAATAGGCAAGCGCTAAAATTGCACTGGCAATTTCGCCCCCCAAATACATAGCAGGTGAAGCTATCACCCTGGGAACGTGGAGAATAATAAACCAAATAAAAATCATCCCTCCCAAAAGAGTAGCAATTATTCCACGCTTGATTTTCAAGATGATCGCAATGCCTGAACCCAGCAACGCCACACCGGTAAAGTACAACCAGAATACATGGTTCGGCACCCATGATGGAACATAGTCTGCTGCTTCTTTTGCGAATAGAAAATGATCAATGCCAAAACTGATGATCGTTATGGAAAACAATATAGCCCCGAAGGGCATCAGCTTCCTCGAAAAACAGCCGGCAATGACAAATCCGCCACTGGCCAATGCCAGTTCTTTCGCAGCATTCTCCCATTCCCCAAAATGCATATAGTTTGAGGAAACCATAAATTCATACGGGATAAAATAAAAACAAAATATCAATAGAAACACACTGCCTAATAAGAGAGACGCTGCCATGATTTTTTTTTCAAAAACAATACATACCCCAGCCACGATAAGCAGGGTTCCGGAAATATAAACGAATATTGCATGACCTTTCATCCACAAATGCGGGGGTATTAGCATATAAGGAAAATCTTTATAATAAATTGTCAGAAACCCCATCACAGCTATTGCTATGCCATAGAAAATGCGACCTGTCTTAGATAGATTTCCCATAAAAATCAAATAGTTTAAATCCGACAACCAAAAATGTTTACCCGCTCATCGCATGTTTACCCGCTCATCGCATGTTTACCCGCTCATCGCATGTTTACCCGCTCATCGCACCCGATAATAAATTTAGCGGGAAGGCTTCCTAATGGCCTTATTTTTCAACCAGCAACAGCTTTCAACGTACAAATGTACAAATTCTGCATCCGGACGTGCTCCGTCTTTTTCCTCGCAGCAAGTGCGATCACATCCTACTGTTTTCCGCCAATGATGTGCATATTACTCCGGATCCCACACAGAAAAGCTGACGATCAATATTAAGTTCTTAACTTTGCTTATGGCTTATGATCTCGTCGTAATTTTAAAACATTTTCACCATGAGCAAAAAAATCGCAGACCAAATTGTAGATATCCTGGTTGAAAACGGAGTGAAAAGAATTTATGCAGTGACAGGCGATAGTTTAAATCACCTTAACGACGCTGTCCGTAGAAACGGGAAGATAAAATGGATCCACGTACGACATGAAGAGGCAGGCGCCTACGCCGCTGCGGCGGAGGCCGAACTGGAGGGCCTGGCCTGTTGCGCAGGTAGTTGCGGCCCCGGCCACATCCACCTCATCAACGGAATGTACGACGCCCACCGGTCCGGTGTGCCCCTTCTCGTCATCGCCTCTACCATCCAAACAGTGGAGTTCGGTATGGATTACTTCCAGGGCACCAATACCATCAAATTGTTTGACGATTGCAGTTGCTATAACCAGGTAGCCACCACGCCCGCCCAACTGCCACGAATGTTGCAGACCGCCATCCAGCATGCTATCCATCAGAAAGGCGTCGCCGTGCTGGGGTTACCCGGAGATGTATCTGCCCTTCCCGCGGAAGAAGGACTTACCGCCATGCACAACTATCGCTGTGACCCGGTCTTGCGCCCTTCCGATGCCGAACTGAAAAAATTGGCCTCCATACTCAATGAACACTCCAAAATTTCCATTTATTGCGGGATAGGCGCAAGGGAAGCGCACGATGAAGTCATTGCCCTCGCCTCCCGGCTCAAAGCGCCCATTGGCTACTCCTTCCGGGGCAAAATGGGGATACAATACGACAACCCTTTCGAAGTGGGCATGACAGGGCTGTTGGGATTGCCCTCCGCCTACCACAGCATGCACGAAGCCGATGTAATATTATTGCTGGGTACCGACTTCCCCTATGCCCCGTTTATACCCATAAATAAAACCATCATCCAAATAGATGAAAAACCGGAAAGACTCGGGCGGCGCGCAAAACTCGAGCTGGGTCTCTGCGGTAAGATCCGGGATTCACTGGAAGCCCTCTCACCCCTGATTGAAAACAAATCGGACGACAGCTTTCTGAAAGCACAATTAAGCCTTTACGACAAAGTAAAAGAGCACCTCCAAACCTATGTGAACAACAATGGCAAAGAGGACATGATCCAACCCGAATACGTTGCCGCCACCATCGACAAACTGGCTGCCGACAATGCCATTTTCACCGTTGATACAGGAATGTGCTGCGTTTGGGGAGCCAGGTACATCCATGCAACCGGCAAACGGAAAATGCTGGGATCTTTCAATCACGGATCCATGGCCAACGCCATGCCTATGGCCATAGGGGCGGCATTATGCAACCCCGGCCGGCAGGTCATCGCCTTTTGCGGAGATGGCGGCCTGTCCATGCTGCTCGGAGACCTGGCTACCATACAACAATACCACCTCCCCATAAAACTCATTGTATTCAATAACCGTGCACTGGGCATGGTAAAACTGGAAATGCAGGTAGAGGGCCTTCCCGATAACGAAATAGACATGGTCAACCCCGATTTTGCCCTGGTTGCCCAGGCAATGGGCTTCAGAGGCCTTACGGTTCATCATCCTTTCGAAGTAAATCCTGCCCTTACAGCGGCCCTGCGCGAAGAAGGCCCGGTCTTGATCGACATCATGACCAATCCCGAAGCGCTGGCCATGCCCCCAAAAATCGAATGGGAACAGGTCCGGGGCTATGCCCTTTCCATGAGTAAAATGATCCTGAGCGGTCGCATGGATGATGTATGGGAAAGCCTGAAAGCCAATTACAAACATATTGAAGAAGTACTCTGAGAATTATTTTCGATCTTGCCCGTTAAGCTGTCTTCATTTAGGAAGAGAAAGAGAAAAACAATAATCCATGGCCGGCGTAGTGCTCCCGTCATCTTTAAGAATGACTTGCCCCGGCTGCTCGTTGAGCACCTCTACCCCTACCGTCGCACCATCCTGAAAAGTATATATGGGCAAAGGATACCAGGTTTGCAGGGAGACTATACTTGATTTGAAAGTAATGGCCACCCCTCCGCTATCGATAATGGCCTGTGAAAGATCCGTCAGCCGGAAAGTGAAAGTGGAATTGCTATCGATAATGACGCCAAAAAAATAGACTAATTCGTTCGAATCTGTCCGGACCACAGCAGGAGGCAGGGCAACATTATTTAGCGGGTAGGAAAAATACCCGGTATCACGCTTGCCACATGAATATTGAAACAAACATGCCGCAAGAAAATAAAGAAGCAGAAGCCTTGTATTTTTCATGACCGACACCACCTTACTCCGTTAAAGTTAGTGATAAACGGACCAATTATAAAAATAATAACCCGTCATTCCCGCCCCCTGCTACGCCTTCTTCCCGCTACCCTATCTTACGATCAGGCTGACCTCCAACAACTTCGGAGTGGCGCCAAAACCCGGGCCGCCCCAATCTGTTTCATCACCGTTCAGGATGCGCCGCGGATGAAAAGCCCCTGCCTCATATTGTCCCTCTTCTACCTTCAGAAATTGCCAGGCCTTGCCCGAATTACTACCCGAAGGACGGAAAGCAATATGACAGTTCTCACCGGTAATGACGAATTTATTGTCATCCAATTGTATGATCATCGCCTTGCCGTTGGCCTTGTCGTTCGGCTGCAGCGCATCTGCCCTTCCGGTCCCAAAGGATACAGTGGCCAGCCATGCGCCGAGATCGATCGTCTGCGCAGCATGGTCCTCATGCTCCACCACCGCCTTGATCCGCCCTTCAAAACCCCATTTCGCCAGCTCCCTCATCATTGGAGCAGCCAAATCATATTCCCGCGCAAAAGCAGCAAGGCGTTCAGCCATCTCGCTCCTTGTCTCTCCCCGGCCGTTACCGTCTATGCCAAATGGCGAAAAGCCGATACCGCCATGCGCTATCACCTCATACAGATACTTTGCATTATCCGGGATTAAGCCGGCCTCCGGCACAAAAATGGCGTTATCAGGACGGTCGTACAGATCGATTACTTTCAATATCCTCTCGCTGCCCGAAAGATAAATATCGGGAGCCAGGATATCGATGGCCGGTGCAGCCACCTTCCAGATCGGCAACACATTATCGGTGGCGCCTCCGCTTTCGTACGATGTCGCACCCGGGTCGGTGAACGGATCGCGCAAAGCCGCATTGACATACAAGGGTAAAGGATATTCCGCCTTGCCCGCGGCAGCAACGCGGCCGACATACCGGGCAATCGACCAGGCTTGAAAATATTCGTCCGCCCGGTCGCCAAAAACGGTCTGCCAGCCCCCCTGCGTAACTATGGGAACGCGCAAGGCCCGGAGCACCTCCGGCTTTAGCAGCTCGGGCGGCACAGACCCCTCGAACAACCGCTGAGCCATGGCGGAATAATCACGGACACTTCCCCAGGAACCGGGTTCGTTCTCCACCTGGACCATGATGACGGTATGCCCGGCATCCGCCTGTTTTAAGTGACGCATTACCGCCGCAAAAGCCTTACTATCCGCTTCCAGTTCAGCCTCACTATGCGGCGAAGGCGAATCGATGGACTGCCCGTTCGGACCGGTGATGTTTGGATACCTTACCGCATCGCGTTTCATCCATTCAGGCATATAATGATTACTGCCGTTTTTCCAGGTGGCAAACCATAATAAAACAAGATGAACCTTATGTTCGCGCGCCTGAAAAAGCAACGTATCGATCAGGGAAAAATCGAACTTTCCCTGCCTGGCCTCCACCTGCTCCCAGTAGATGGGCATTTCAAGCGTATTGGCATGCAGTTCCCCGATGGCCGACCATACCTGCGGCAACATGGCAGGCCAGCCGCTGGAATTATGAGCTTGTCCCCCCAACACCAGGAAGGGTTTACCATCCACCAGCAGGGCATGTCGTCCATCCTTTTCCACTATCCGCGGCATCGCCCCACCAGCCTGCCCAAACACGCCGGCAAATGCAGCACAAACTATTAAAACTGACAAAGCGATTTTTCCCACCATAGCATTTTTTTTATTTCACACCGCAAAAATAATGAATCGGGAAAACATCGTTGCCCCCTACTTCCCTTATCTTCACCCTCAAAAGTCCGGTGCATGAAATCCCCCCTCTTTCTCTACCTTATCTCCCTTGTCTCTTTGGGCGCCGCCGCTCAATCCCCCACCCCAATCGACCCCCGCAACATAACCATCGCCCGCGATAGCTTCGGCGTACCCCATATCTTCGCCCAAACCGATCCCGAAGTGGCCTATGGCCTTGCCTGGGCCCAGGCCGAAGATGACTTCCCCACCCTACAGCTGGTGACCCTCCTGGCAAAAGGCAGACTCGGAGCCGCGCTGGGCAAAAAAGGAGCGGCCGCAGACTATACCCTCAGCCTCCTGCACTGCCGCGAACTGGTCGAAGACCAATGGAGTACGCTCAGCCCCGATTTCCTGGCCCTCATCGGCGGATACACCCGGGGACTCAACGCCTACGCTAAAGCCCATCCCAAAGAAGTAAGCTATAAAAACGCCTTCCCGCTGAACGAAAAAGAATACCTCGCCGGAGTCGTCTTCTCCATCAGCATCTTTTGCGATGTGGGCGCCGTCCTCCCGCAGATCCTCGGCGGAAAGGTCGCCACCCTCCCTGGATTCTCACCCGGAGCAGCCGGCGGCCCGCAGGGATCCAACGCCTTCGCCTTTCACCCTTCCCGCACCACTACCGGAGAAGCCTATCTCGCCATTAACGCCCATCAACCCATAGAAGGCCCAACCGCCTTTTATGAGGCCCATGTACACAGCGACCAGGGATGGAATATGCTCGGCGGCGTTTTCCCGGGAGGTTGCCTCATCTTTCATGGCACCAACGAAAACCTGGGCTGGGCGCATACCGTCAACAACCAGGATAAGGTCGACGTATTCCAATTGCGGATGAATCCCACCGGGAACAATCAATATTGGTTCGACGGTCAGTGGATCAGCCTGGAAGTAAGCACCGTCCGCCTTCACGTAAAAGGTATCCCCTTCACTATCGGCAAAAAAGCGTACTGGAGCAGATACGGCGCCACCGTAAAGACAAAAAAAGGAGTCTTCGCCTTGCGGACCCCTGCCAATATGGACTGCAAAGCCCTTGAAGAATGGTACCGCATGAACAAAGCCCGCAATTTTACCGAATTCTACCAGGCCCTCAGTATGACCAGCCTTCCCATGTTCAATATCATATATGCAGACCGCTACGACACTATTTTTTATATCAGCAACGGCAAAATACCCCGGCGCAACCCCAACCCCGAATACCACTGGAAGAGCACGGTCCGCGGTGATACCTCCGCCACCCTATGGACCACCTTCAAGCCCGTCACCGATTTACCCCAATACCTTAACCCGCCATCCGGCTATTTATTCAATACCAACCATTCCCCTTTTTTGGCCACCGACCCCCAATACGACCTCGATAGCAAAAAATTCGATCCCAATGACGGGTTCGAAAAATATAATAACAACCGCAGCCTGCGGGTCAGAGAGATCTTAAATGGATTCGACAAGATCGACTACGCCGGTTTCAAACGCCTGAAATTCGACCGCCAGCTTCCCGCCCGACTCGCCTATCGCTACGGTATCGACAGCATGCTCCAACTGAACGCCGGCGACTACCCGCAGCTAAAGGCCGTGATCACCCATTTACAGGGGTGGGACCACCAGGCCGCCGCCAACAGCCAGGGAGCCGCCGTATTCGTGATCATCTATAACTATGTTTCGAAAAAACTGGCAGGGTCCCCGCCCCGGCAGCTGACAAAGACAGAGTCCATCGAGACCTACCAATACGTATCTGATTATATGATGAAGTATTTTGGCACGACCGATCTGTCACTCGGCGACATCCAAAAGCTGGTACGCGGCGACGATATCCGCCCAGCCTCGGGATTGCCCGATGTCCTCGCGGCCGCCTATACAGAACCCTACAAGAAAGGACTGCTCCGGGTCACGTCCGGCGACGCGTATATCTGTTTTGTCCGCTATCCAAAAACCGGCCTGCCCCTCATCGAATCCATAAACACCTTCGGCGCCTCTTCCCGCCCCGGCTCCCCCCATTATAAAGACCAGGAAACCCTGTTCCAACAGCAGCAAACCAAGCCTATGACCCTCGACAAACAACAGGTCCTCGCCTCGGCGGAAAAGATCTATCATCCCGGCTGATAAACCCCCGGCTCACACTTTCCCCATTTTGTAGAACATATTGCTCATTCAAAACCGGATCCTGACATACCCTCCACCGCACGGAGGTTTTATCCATCTCCCTCCTCCAAACAGGCGCTTCCTTCTTATTGGCATCTCGTTTGGTTCAATCCCTGTAAATTGCTCATCTGCGCTTCTGGCAGAATCCATCTAATCCTTTTATTATGGATAAATCCCCCGGTTCCCAATTTAATGACGATTTCTATAAAAATATCCTGGAGAGTCTCGAAGATTACGGTGTCTTTACCATGGATAAATCTGGTATCGTGACGTCCTGGAACAAAGGCGCAGAACACATCCTGGGTTACACCGAAGAAGAGATTTGCGGCCAAAAAGCCGAGGTGGTTTTTACGGAAGAGGATTGCAGGAACAATATACCGGAACATGAGTTTGCAGAGGCACTTCAGAAAGGGAGAGGATTGGACGAGCGTTACCACCAAAAAAAAGACGGCTCCTTATTCTGGGCCAGCGGCTTGGTCTTCCCTTTGTTCGACAGCGACAATCATCATATCGGGTTTACAAAAATCCTGCGCAACCTCAGCCGCCGGAAAGAAGCCGAGGATGAAGCAGTGGAAGCCAGACGATACGCACAAAGCATAGTGCAAACATCCCGCGAGCCTATCCTGATTTTAAACCCCGATCTTACCATCAACTCGGCCAGTAAGGCATTTTTTAAATTGTTCAACATCGCTAAGGAGGATTCGGAAAACAAGAACCTTTTTGAAGTGCTCGAAATGCAATTGCCGCCAAACGCCTTACAGGAGGAGATGCAGCATTATGACAGTTTTGAGAACTTCGAGCTGCGATATCTCCCAAAAGGCATCCGGGAAGAACGAATTCTTTTGATTTCCTGCCGCAAGGTCTTTCAGACCTTCAAATCGGTTGGCCAATTTCTACTGACATTTGAAGATATAACCTTGCAGGAAAAACTATCTCAGGCCAAAGAGGATTTTATCAATGTAGCGAGTCATGAATTGAAGACCCCAATTGCCGTCATCAAATCCTATGCGCAGATCCTTAATATGGAGCTGAGAGATACTGCCGACGAACTGGTCACCAAAACACTGGATCGTATCCTCGTACAGTCCGAGAAGCTAACCGCACTGACGTCCATGTTGTTGGATGCTTCCGCATTCAAAGCAGGCAACATAAACCTAAAACGGGAAAATTTCGTTTTGCTGGCATTGGTGTCGGAAATTGTCCAGGAGATCAACTATTCCAATACAAAACATCACCTGAAAATTGAGGACATTACCGATGTGGTAGTATATGCTGATAAGTTTCGCATCAGCCAGGTCCTGACAAACCTGCTGACAAATGCAATAAAATATTCGCCGGAAGCCGAGTTGATTGTGATACATATCAACGTAGACGAGGCCAATCAAAAAGTGCGGACGACGATTATCGACTATGGCATTGGCATTTCACCCGAAAACCAGGCTGGTTTATTTAAACGCTTTTCAAGGACAGATTCCGAAAAACCGCATAAAATCGAAGGTTTTGGGATGGGGCTCTATATCGCTGCCGAGATCATGAAACTGCACGGCGGCGAGATCGGCGTAAGCAGCGCCATCAACGAAGGAAGTACCTTCTTCTTCGACCTGCCCTTGCTGCCTTAATGCCGATCTCGAGACCTTCAAATTGTTTCAATCTTTTGGCAGATCGGTAAATGCCGCCAATTCAAATACCTTGCTTTTTAATACACAAGCCTCCGTTTCGTCTACGTAAATATCAGAGTCGCTCCAACGCATCTGCAAAATATGCTCAACCGAAATGAGCACCTTTTTACCGCCCCGGAAAGGACGCGCATCGACGACAAGGTAAAGTAGTTTCCAGGTCCGGTCATCCACGATGAAATCGCAGACGTACCCGATTTCCCCATCGGTTCCATGAACATGGAAACCGGTCACATAACAGCAACTGCGCAAATGCAGATCCGCGCCTAACCGTCTCGTCCCTTCGGGCAAACCGTCGACCACCGATCCTAATCCTCCCGCATAAAAACCGCTTTCCCAATACCCCTTCCACGCATAATGTCCATACAATTCAATCTCCTGTTGACGGAATACGGGCTTATCCGTATCGATATCCGGGCTGTTCAATATCTGATCCCTCGTATGATCGACAAAAAATACCTCTTTCACGGGACGGTCCCTTACCAGCGCCTCGGGAGTAATCAACACTTTCCGACCCGACATCCCTACCTGCATTTCTACAATCAGGTACCGTATCACCCAGGTTTCGTCATCGAAATAAAAATCGTCCACTTTACCTATCTCTCCATCCGTCGCCACCATCCGGTAGCCAATGATACTATTGATATCTCGTTCCATATTCTCAAGTATTTTTATTGTACTGCATCACTCGACATAAAAGTTATGGTCAACATCAATGTCTACTTCCGGTGAGAAGGGTTCAGGCTTGTAGTAAGCCATACTATTCTCCAAAACAAAACTTGTCATGTTCAAAAATATCCTGGATGTATTACATTGAATATCCTTAATATGCTCGCAGGCTACGAGCACCTTCTTCCCCTCCGGCCAATGGTGCAATCCGACGACCAGATATTCAATGCGCCATGTCTCATCGTCAATGATAAAATCCCTCAAATGTCCCAGTTCCCCATCCGTGGTTTCGATATGATAACCTAAAATAGCCTGCGTGCAGCGCAGATGCAAATCACCTTCCCCTCCTTTATCCTCCTGCTGGCGATAAACCGGCTTATCCGTATCGATATCCGGACTGGTACGTATTTGCTCCCGGGTAATATTTACAGGGATGGTCCCGGACCGGGCCGCACCTTTTATTACGGCATAGGTGGAAAGAAGGACTTTTCGACCCGACAGCCAGTTACCTGTTTTGACGATAAGATATACGATAGCCCGGCTTTGATCATCGAAATAAAAGTCTGCCACTTTCCCTATCTCCCCATCCGTAGCTTCGATAGGATACCCGATCAAACTGTTACTATTGCGCTGCATATAAAACTCCTTCTTATTTACCTGTATCCATTTTGCCGGAAAGGAAATTCTTCTACCTGTTCAATCTATTTAAAATGCAATAGAAGCTTCCAGCATTGTCCCATAGAATTTTCCCCCGTTGAGAATATTCGTGTTGTCATAATGCTGATAGACCTGGTTGACATACTCCGCCTTCAGCATGATGTTCCGGGTCAGGAACCAGCCCGCGGAAGCCACTTCCCGGTTGATCGTTATATCCTGCGAATTGCCCTGTATCGCAGCTGTTACCGTATTGTAACGGACGCCGATCCAAAAGTTCTCCGAACGTTGGGGGAAGCGGTAGATCAGGTCGGCTGCATATTGCGTGGCCTGCCGTTGCGTAATTTCCTTGATGGTGCGGCCTTTTGCATTTTCGTAGGTACCGAAAAATTCCAGCCCCTTGTACTTCAGAAAAGGATTAACCATAAAGGTATTGACCTCTTCGCTAAACCCCGGGTTTAAGCGTCCTGAAAAAGGGCTATAATCGTTTTCATCCGAGATCACGGTTCCATTGGCCACGTTTTGATTTTCCATCACATAGAAATAATGGGAACCCGTCCGGTCGCCACCGAACAAGGTATTGCTGTTGGCGCTATGAACGCTATAGACCGATCCGGTCAGCCGAAATCGGAAATCCGTTGTGAGCTGTTTGTCAAACCCCAGTTTACCATGGAAAGCGGCCGGGTATTTATTCATTTGCCCGGTGGCCGAGTCTATTTTGGTAGCTGCCACGACAGTCGGGTCCAGCTCGCCATTGGTGATCCCGATCATTGCGAACAAACCGGATGGATGATGATAATAGACCTCGCCTCCGAGCTCTGTAGCAAATTCATCCATGATATAATTTTCAACGAAGGAGTTATAGATCGTATTACCCCCGTCCGTTCTGCGGTAGTGCTGGTCGCCATAATCCACATCGAACTGTCCGATCTTGATCGTAAAGCTCTTCATCAGGTTATCGACCAGGCTGCTGTGCAGGAACAACAGCTTATCGAACTGGATATAGCCGCCTTTTACCCAAGTGTCCTCATGATGCCGGGAAGACAAATATGTTGTTAGATTTACCCGGATGCCATCCGCTAATTGTGCGTCGATATTCAAGTTGGCCATGGCCAGGTCGAATCCGTTGGTCAGCGGGATCAGGCTATTGACATTTCCGTTGAACCCCGTCTCTGTCATCGCCAACGCCGTATTTTTATCCCGCAGCATCTGGTAGCTCTGTTCAAAGTTGCCCCCGACTTTTACTTTCAAATGATAAAAAGAAACGGTATCATTCTTGGAAGTCTCAAAGACATTGATGCCGTCTTTGTCATTCGGCCGGTAAAACTGGATCGCCTGATGCTGCGCCGACGCGGAAAATCCAAAAACCATAAAAGGTAAGACCCATAGGCCGTTAATGACTTTACTTGAAATGTTCATTTTGGTTGAATTGTAAAAACCGTTTTAAAATATATGGCGCGGCCATGCCCCCGGCGGTCCCAAAACCAGGAAAGCACCAAGCCAATCGCCCTATTTCATAACGACCATGGTAAAATCAATGGTCAGCGCATTGCCTGTTTTCAGCGCGCCTAACATATAGGTGGGCGGTTTAATCCGGTAATCGGTCATCAGCAACTTATCCGTGCCGGTACAAGTAATCGACCCGTCGGTTTTTACGAGACAGGCCGCGGTTAGCACAACAGGTTTCGTTACGCCGGCAATGGTCAGGTTGCCATTGCTCTTTACACTGAATTTATTCGCTGTGCCGGGCACTATAGTCGAGGAAGAAGCCGCAAAAACGATATTGCCGCCGGTTTTCGCCTTCATTGCCCCGTAGGCCTTGGAGTCCATTCCGGATTCGCCACTCTTTAAGCTATGGATGGGAAAAGAGAAGGTAAAGATTGCCAAAGATACCGGTATAGCCTTACCGGCTACATAGGTGAACCGGGCGGAACAGGCAACATCCTTATCCTCCATGGACCAGCTGTGCAGGTTGGAAGTGCCCAGCACTTTAACATCGGCGTTTGCGGAGGCCGCCGCCAAATGGGCGCCTGCCCTGAAAGGAATAACGGAAAATGCGGTTAGGAAAATTGCCACTCCTGCGAGCGCATAGCGTGTGTATTTGTACCAAAGGTGTAAACGCCGGTTGTCAATCATAATTTTCTTTTTCACTATTGAAAAAAAAATCCAATAGATCCCCAAAATTGGCGACTTTTTTATCCATAAGCATTATATACTTCAGGGAATAAATTACATCATTCACACCTGCACCAGCTGAGCAAGTCGTAGCATTCCCATAAGTGTGAATTATATAACTTATTCATGCAACCTTATAAGATTAATTGTACCAAATCGTCCAGCTTTGTCTGGTATTCCTTCTTTCATTACTACTATCGAATTATGCAACAAAGCGCTTACCATCCTTTATTGTGGCCATTTCTTGTCTATGGGTTGGCGGTGGTATCCCTGGTCAGCGGCATACTCCTGATCTCCTGGTTCCTCGGCGAACGGCATGAAGAACACGCTACTGATGAGGCATATGAAGGTGGCATCCTGGCAACCGGTACAGCCCGGTTGCGCTTTCCCATCCACTTTTACATCATCGCCATGTTCTTCGTCATTTTCGATGTGGAAGCCGCTTTTATCATCTCCTGGGCCATATCGATCCGGTCCGCGGGATGGGCAGGTTACCTGACGATCTTGCTATTCATCGGGGTGTTAGCCGTTGTCCTGCTATATGTGTGGAGGATAGGCGCGCTCGATTTCGGCCCGGATGGTCCTAAACTATTAAAAGCTTACTACAAATACATCAAAAAACCGATCTCTTATGAAGTGGTGGACCAGCAAGGTAAATGATCCAACGGGATCCATCGCGGGGAACAGCTCCTTCGAAGAGACGTTCCAAAAATCCATCATCCTCACCAATATGGAGAGCATGGTCGCCTGGGGCCGGAAGAATTCCATCTGGCCCTTCAATTTCGGATTGTCCTGCTGCTATGTGGAGATGGCTACCAGCATCACCAGCAAATACGATAGCGCCCGCTTTGGCGCCGAAGTCATCCGGGGATCCCCCCGGGAGGCTGATATGATGATCATCGCCGGGACAGTCTTTATCAAAATGGCCCCGGTCATCAAACGGCTCTATGAGCAAATGATGGCGCCCCGCTGGGTCATCTCCATGGGATCCTGCGCCAACTCAGGCGGTATGTACGATATCTACAGTGTAGTGCAGGGCGTAGATAAATTTATGCCTGTGGACGTGTATGTGCCCGGATGCCCGCCGAGGCCTGACGCCTTCCTGGAGGGGATCTTATTATTGAGAGAACAGGTGGGCAAGGAAAAGCGGCCCCTAAACTGGGTCATCGGCCCGCAGGGCATCATTAAACCTCAGGGACCTTCCATGAAGGAAACCAAACGGAGCGAAAGAATGAAAATGACCGAAATCAGCGAACCCGATCGGGTATGACGGATATCGGTACCATACTGACCACCCGATTCCCCGGCACAGTAATAACGGTCCAGGAAACGAAAGATGAATTCCAAACCCTTTGGATAAATGCTGATCACATCGTCAACATCCTCCGCTTTCTGAAGATGGCCCTGGAGCTGCCCTTTAAAATGCTCTATGACCTGACGGCCATTGACGAACAGGCCCGTATCCACCGGGAGGGACAGCCGGACAGCCGCTTCACCATCGTCTACATGCTGCTATCCTTTGAACGGAATGCCTTTCTGCGCCTTAAAGTACCGCTTACCGCTGCCAACCCGACAATCTCCTCCATTACCGGCCTGTGGCCCGCCGCCAACTGGTACGAAAGGGAGGTCTTCGATCTTTTTGGCGTAACCTTCCTGGATCATCCCCATCTGAAACGAATCCTGATGCCCGAAACCTGGGTGGGTCATCCCTTGCAGAAATGTCATCCGGCCAGGGCCACCGAAATGACCCCCTACCGCCTCCCTGAAAACAAACAGGAAATAGAACAGGACTCCATGCAATTCAAACCGGAGGACTGGGGATTGGATAAAATGACCGGCGATGACGAGTTGCTGTTTCTAAACCTCGGCCCTCAACATCCGGGAACCCATGGAATATTGCGGCTCGTCGTTCAACTCGATGGGGAAGATATCGTGAACGTCGTACCGGATATCGGATTTCACCACCGCGGCGCCGAAAAAATGGGCGAACGACAGTCCTGGCATTCTTATATCCCCTATACCGACCGGGTGGAATACCTGGGCGGCGTAATGAACAATCTTCCCTATCTAATGGCGGTGGAAAAGCTGGCGGACATCGAAGTACCCGACCGCGCGAAAGTGATCCGCATAATGCTGAGCGAACTATTCCGCATCTCCAGCCACCTCGTCTGGTATGGCACCTTCGCCCAGGACCTTGGGATGATGACACCGGTATTTTTAACCTTCAACGACCGGGAAAAAGTGCTCGATATCGTCGCGGCTATCTGCGGGGCCCGGATGCATCCCAACTGGTTCCGCATCGGCGGCGTCGCACAGGACCTCCCCATCGGTTGGGAAGACGGGATACGGGCATTCATCGGTTACTTTCCCAAACGGCTCAAAGAGTATGACAACCTGGTGATGAAGAATAGCATCTTTAAGGCCCGCACCATCGGCATCGGCATTTATTCCACGGAGGAGGCCATCGAATGGGGTATTACAGGTCCGGGGCTGAGAGCCACCGGCCTCGAATGGGACTTTCGAAAGAAACAGCCTTATTCCGGCTATGAGCAATTCGACTTCGACGTGCCGACAGGCCAGAACGGAGATTGCTATGACCGGGCGAAAGTGCGCGTGGAAGAAATGAGGCAAAGCCTGCACATTATAGATCAATGCCTGCATCATATGCCGGCGGGGGCGTACAAATCGGACAATCCGCTGACGACCCCACCCGTTAAAGCCCGCACCCTGGAAGACATTGAAACCCTGATCCATCATTTCCTGACGGTCAGCTGGGGACCGGTCATACCGCCCGGCGAAGCCTTCTGCGGGGTGGAGGCGACAAAAGGGAATAACGGGTATTACCTCATCTCCGATGGTAATACCGTCTCCTATCGGACACGGATCCGTACCCCGTCTTTTCCACACATCCAGTTCGTACCCGCCATCAGCATAGGCTATACGATACCCGACCTGATGGCCATATTGGGCAGTACGGATTATGTACTGTCGGATGTAGACCGATAAATATTCATAACATGGCAGCCGAAGAACAACTAACCATAGCGGAAAAATTGGAAATACTCGAAATATACAAGCACTTCCCGCAAAAAAGCGCCGCCTGCATGGAGGCCCTGAAAGTCATACAAAAACACCGCCGATGGGTGTCGGATCCTGCGGTAAAAGAACTGGGCCTGCTCCTGGACATGTCTCCGGCAGCGATAGACAGCATAGCCACCTATTACAACCTGATCTTCCGGCGGCCGGTGGGCAGGCACGTGATCCTGATCTGTAATAGCGTTAGCTGCTGGATAATGGGCTACGAACAGATCATAGCCTGCTTAATGAAAAAGCTGTCGATCGATTATGGAGAAACCACCGCGGACGACCGGTTTACCCTATTATCCATTCCCTGCCTGGGCACCTGCGATCATGCTCCGGCCATGATCATCGACGAAGACTTGCACCGGGACCTGGCAACGGACAAAATAGACGCAATCCTGAATCACTACGCATAGAATTATGCAAAGACCATTGACGCAACATATTAAGAACGACGGCACCTGGCTTACGCTACAGGAATACGAAGCGACGGGTGGTTACCAGGCGTTAAAGAAAGCACTGCAGCTGCCGCCGGCGGCTGTCACCAAAATCGTGACCGACTCCGGGCTGAAAGGACGTGGAGGTGCAGGCTTTCCCGCAGGCAAGAAGTGGGAAACAGTGCCCATGGGAAAAGATGCGCCCGCACCGAAATATTTTATCGCCAACGCCGACGAAATGGAACCGGGCAGCTTCAAAGATAGGTTGCTGCTGGAAGGCAACCCCCACCAACTGATCGAAGGACTGATCATCGGCGCCTATGCGACCCAGGCCCGTTTTAGCTTTATTTTCCTGCGCTGGGCCTATCACTATGCCGCAAAGGCATTGACCGAATCCATCCGCGAGGCTTATGCCGCCGGCTATCTGGGCGAACATGTTGCGGGAAGCGATTACCAGCTCGACCTGTCCCTGCACATCAGCGTGGGCCGGTACATGTGCGGCGAAGAGACCGCGCTGCTCAATGCGCTCGAAGGCAAGCGGGCCAACCCCCGGGCCAAGCCCCCCTACCCTTCTGCCAGCGGCCTGTTCGGAAAACCCACCGTGGTCAACAATGTAGAGACACTCAGCAATGTTCCCCATATCCTCGCCAATGGCGCCGACTGGTTCCTGCACCTGAGCAAGACAGCCGAAGGCGGCACCAAACTGTATGGCGCCAGCGGCAGGGTGAAGAAACCCGGCCTGTGGGAACTTCCATTGGGCACTTCCCTCCGTGAGATCCTGGAAGAACATGCCGGCGGAATGCAGGACGGCTACCAGTTCAAAGGAGTTCTGCCCGGAGGCGGATCGACGGATTTCCTGACGGCAGAACATCTCGATGTTCCTATGGATTTCGCCAGCGTAATGAAGATCGGCAGCCGCCTGGGCACGGGTACCCTGATCGTGCTCGACGACAAAACCTGCCCGGTTGGAATGGTGCGCAACCTGGAGCAGTTCTTCGCCCGGGAGTCCTGCGGCTGGTGCACTCCTTGCCGGGAAGGACTACCCTGGACCGCCAAGCTGCTCGACGCGCTGGAAACCGGAAAAGGCAGAATGGAAGACTTGGGCTTACTGGCCTTCCAGGTCGATTATATGGCGCCGGGCAATACCTTCTGCGCCCTGGCGCCGGGCGCCATGGAGCCCCTCCAAAGCGCCTTACATTTTTTTAAAGATGATTTTGAACGACATATTCATGAACATAAATGCCCCTGGCAATGACAATGGCTAAACTATTCATCGATGATGCGGCGTACGAAGTCGACGGCAGTCAAAATCTGCTGGCCACCTGCCTATCCTTCGGACTGAACCTGCCTTACTTTTGCTGGCACCCCGCGCTGCATTCCGTAGGCGCCTGCCGCCAATGCGCCGTCCTCAAATATAAAAATGCGGAAGACAAAAAAGGGAAACTCGTCATGGCCTGCCTCGAGCCCGTCATTGACGGGCTTCGCCTCTCTATCGAAGCGCCCGAAGCCAGAAGGTTCCGGGCGGGCAATGTGGAAGCCCTCATGGTCAATCATCCCCACGACTGCCCTGTCTGCGATGAAGGCGGCGAATGCCATTTGCAGGATATGACCGTCATGACCGGCCATAACTGCCGCCGATACCGGTTTACCAAACGAACCCATACCAATCAATACCTTGGCCCTTTCGTCAACCATGAAATGAACCGCTGCATTCAATGTTACCGCTGCGTGCGCTTCTATAAAGACTATGCCGGCGGTAAGGACCTGGACGTCTTTTCAGCACACGATGACGTCTATTTCGGCCGCCAGGAAGACGGGGCGCTCGAAAGCGAATTCAGCGGCAACCTCGTAGAAGTATGCCCTACCGGCGTTTTCACGGACAAGACATTAAAAAAGCACTTTACCCGCAAATGGGACCTCACCGACGCACCCTCCATCTGCCACCAATGCAGCCTGGGCTGCAATATTATCGCCAGTGAACGCTATGGTTCCATCCGACGCATCCTCAGCCGCTTCAATGGCGACGTAAACGGTTATTTCTTGTGTGACCGCGGAAGGTTCGGTTACGAATATATCAATAGCCGGAAGCGAATCCTGTCTCCCTCCAAAAAGGAACAGGCGACCACCTGCGTACTGTATCCCGATGAAGTCATCCGGGGCATAAAGGAAATCACAGCTTCCGGGAAAAAAATGATCGGCATCGGTTCCCCCAAAGCTTCGCTCGAATCGAATTTTCTTTTGCGGGAACTGGTAGGCGCAGACAACTTCTATGCGGGCATTCCCAACGCTGAGGGCAAGCTGATCCAACAAGTGACCGGCATCCTGAAAAACGGGAAGGTAAAAACGCCGTCCTTGGGCGCGGTAAAGGATTACGATGCCGTATTCATTATCGGAGAGGATGTGACTAATACCGCTCCACTGCTCGCCCTTAACCTGCGGCAGGCGGCAAAGAATCAACCCGGAGAACTGGCGGCAGCGCTTAAAATCCCTTTTTGGAACGATGCCGCCGTTAGGGAGGTCGTCCAGGGCGCGACCGGTCCCTTTTACATCGCGACCCCCACCATCACGAAACTGGACGAGATCGCTACACAAACCTATCGTGCGCCTCCCGATATGATCGCCCGCCTGGCCTATGCCGTCGCCCTTGCCCTGGATGCCCCATCACAGGCGCCGTACCCGGGCGACCAGACAAAAGAACTTTCCCAATCCATTGCAGCTGCTTTACTGGCTGCCAAAAAACCATTGATCATCGCCGGCACGAGCCTATATAGCGAAGCGATTATAGCCGCCGCCGCCAACCTCGCCTATACACTGAAAGACCTGGGTAAGGATGCGGGATTGGTCTTTACCGTTCCCGAGGCCAATTCCGTCGGTCTATCCCTGATGGCCCACCAGTTCCTCGACGACGCCTACGAAAGAGCAGGCACGCTGAAGGCAGCTGCAACACAACCCGGCGACGAGGCGCCGGCCAACCCTGATGACGACGAAACGGCGATCATCCTTGAAAACGATCTCTATGAAAGAACATTCAAGAGCCGGACAGATACCTTCTTCGCCCGCTATAAAAATATCATCGTTCTCGACTACCTCGAAAACTCAACCACACAGCGGGCCACCTACCTTCTATCCGCGGCAACCTTTGCAGAGACAGATGGCACGATCATCAATAACGAAGGCAGGGCACAACGCTTCTACGCCGTTCATACCCCCGAAAATGACGTCAGAGGCAGCTGGAAATGGTTGCAGGATATCCTGAGTGAACAGCCGCCGGTAAAGACCCCTCCTTTTGACGATATCATGGACAGGATGGTAAAAGCATTCCCTGAATGGCAGGCCATCAAGACCCTGGCCCCCTCCGCCGCTTTCCGCGAGGGCACCCAGAAGATACCGCGCGAACCCCACCGCTACAGCGGCAGAACGGCGATGCACGCGGGTATCGATGTAAGCGAGCCTATGCCGCCCACCGACCCCGATTCCGCCCTTTCCTTTACCATGGAAGGATATGCCGGTGTACCACCGCCCGCGCTGACGCCCTTCTATTGGTCTCCCGGCTGGAACTCCGTTCAGGCGATCAATAAATACCAGATCGAAGTGGGCGGCCCTTTACACGGCGGAAACCCCGGCAAGCGGTTATTCGAACCCGGGGACCCGGCCCCCGCCGCACCCGTCGTCAACAATATTCCACCAGCCTTTGCCCCAAAGCCAGACCAATACCTGGTGCTGCCCCTATATCATATTTTCGGTTCCGATGAACTCAGCGCACTGAGCCCCGGCGTAAAGGAAAGGGTGCCGCCGCCCTATATCGCCCTGAACGATTCCGATGCGGCAAAAGCAGGCCTTGCAGGAGGCAGTGCAGTTGAAATATTGCTCAATGGACAAACACACCGCCTTCCGGTCAGGCTGCAAGCCGGATTACCGAAAGGAATAGCCGGTCTGCCCAAAGGATTCAAAATAACAGCAGGCATCTGCTTCCCTTTTTGGATAACCCTAAACGGTCCGGCCCATGATTAAAATTGCAGAACATGCCGCCGTAGTCCTCGCCATCATGCTGGCGCTCGTCCTCATCGCCGCAGGGCTTATCTGGCTGGAAAGAAGGATGCTCGCGCTCTGGCAGGACCGTT
>Ga0302324_100001613_pt1 | contig 54304 bp, 45 predicted proteins | sample Palsa_T0_1_FD_201949 | JGI IMG/M metagenome (GOLD analysis project Ga0302324, IMG submission 201949) | Peat permafrost microbial communities from Stordalen Mire near Abisko, Sweden - Palsa_T0_1 | ecosystem: Environmental > Terrestrial > Soil > Palsa > Peat permafrost | place: Sweden: Abisko...
TCCAGGATCTTGGCCGACGCCGCGCTCGCGGCGCCGCCGGAAGGGCGGTCGTCGGTTCCGACTCGCTCGCAATACGCGAAGGGATTTGAAACCCCTGTGCCGGCGTCCAGCGCGAGCGTAGCCTTACACATTAATAAGCCGGATGCCGCAAACAGCACCCAAGCCGCCTTGATCCGCGCCGACATCATCTCCTCCCGGCACACCGCATGGACGCTCAAGCGGGCTTTTTGCCGGCGAGCAGCTCGCGGTCGACCGGTAATTGTCGCAATCGGACACCGGTGGCCGCAAACAATGCGTTTGCGAGAGAAGGTGCTGCCGCAACGGTCCCGGGCTCGCCCATACCGCCCGGAGGCTCCTCACTCCGAATCAGGTGAACCTCGATCAACGGAGCCTCATTGATCCGCATCATGCGATAGTCGTGAAAATTACTTTGCTGAACCCGGCCCTTGGCAACCGTAATCTCGCTGTGCAGAGCGGCGGTGAGACCGAAGATGAGACCCCCTTCGATCTGCGCCGCTATCGTGTTGGGATTGATGGCGATGCCGCAGTCGACCGCGCACACGACTCGCCGCACTTTGACTTCACCGTTCCCATCGACTTCCGCTTCGGCCACCGTCGCAATGTGGCTGCCGAACACACTTTGGACCGCAACACCCCGACCGACGCGCGCGGGCAAAGGTTGGCCCCAGCCGGCCTTGGTGGCAACCAATTCGAGGCAGGCTCGCAATCGCGGCGCGCCATGCAGCTGATCGAGCCGGAACTGGACCGGGTCCTTTGCTGCCCGGTGAGCGAGTTCATCGATGAAGCTCTCGATGACGAAGATGTTGTGCGTCGGGCCGACGCCGCGCCAAAAGCAGGTCGGGATCGCCGGCGGCTCTTGGCGCACGTACTCGACTTGAATGTTGGCAACGTCATAAGGGAAATCGACCGCGCCATCGACGGCGTCGGAGTCCAGACCCTTCACGAAGGCCGGCGGCGCAAATCGAGCCAGGATCGACGACCCGACGATCCGATGGCTCCACGCGGTGATCTTGCCGTCCGTCAGCGCAGCCGCGAATCGGTCGAAATAGATGGGCCGGTACATCGCCTGTTGAATGTCTTCCTCGCGCGTCCACACAACCTTGACCGGACCCTCGACCTTCTGTGCAATCCGTACGGCCTTCGCAATACCATCGACCTCCAGGCGCCGCCCGAAGCCGCCGCCGATCAGGTGGTTATGAACGATGACCCGATCGAGCGGCAGACCCGTGAGCTTAGCGGCGATCGCTTGCGTGCGCGTTATGACCTGGTTGCCCACCCAGATCTCACATGCATCCGGCCTTACGTGAACAGTACAGTTCATCGGCTCCATGGGTGCGTGGGCTAGAAAGGGAACGTGATAAGCGGCCTCGATCTTGCCGCCGCTCAATGCCTTGCCGACGTCGCCGACCGATTTGGCGACAACCCCTTCGCGATCACTCGCGGCTTTGAGCTCTGCGAAAATCTGTGCAGTACCGACCGCAGCGTTCTGTCCGTCGTCCCATTGGACTTGCAACGCATCGAGGCCCTTTTTTGCCGCCCACATGTGATCGCCGAGAACGGCGACCAAATCGTCGAGCACCACGACTTGGCGCACGCCGGGCACCCGTAGAGCGGCTGCTTCATCGACGTGGGCGACTTTTCCACCGAACACCGGGCTCGCCCTCAATGTCGCGAATTTCACGCCGGGCGGCAAAGCATCGATACCAAACATCGCCCGGCCATTGACCTTGTCCGGCGAATCCAGACGGCGCGCCGGCGTTCCGATGAGCTGAAAATCCTTGGCGGTCTTGAGAGTCGGATTCTTCGGTGGAGTCAAACGCGCGGCACGGTCGACCAGCGCGCCATAGGCAAGCCGCCGTCCGCTCGGGTCATGAATGACTTCGCCGTTCGCAGTCCGGCAGCTCCCAGGATCGACGCGCCAAGCGGCCGCGGCTGCCTCGACCAGCATCGCGCGCGCGCCGGCTCCCGCCTTGCGCATGGGCATCCAGAAAACCCGGATCGATGTCGAACCGCCGGTGACCTGAAAGCCCAAGGCGGAATTCGTATAGAGCGCATCGTTGGGCGGCGCCGCCTCTAGAACCACCTGCCTCAAATCGACGTCCAGCTCGTCGGCCAGAATCTGCGAAATGGACGTGTAGATGCCCTGCCCCATCTCGACCTGACACATAATCAAGGTGACCGTGCCGTTGCGATCGATGCGGATGAAGGCGTCCGGCGCGAAGGGTTCGGTGGCCGATCCCGCGTGCGTGGCGGCGTAGGCTCGCGGCATCGCGAAACCGATCAGCAGCGCGCTACCGGCAGCGACGCCGACCTTGAGGAACTCCCGACGGGATGCTCCGGCATCGAGGCGACCGAACGATGCGTTCATGATCCAATTCCAGCCGCCTGCTTGATGGCCGCGCGGATGCGTACGTAGGTCCCGCAGCGGCAGATGTTTCCCGCCATTGCCGCATCGATGTCCGCGTCGTCCGGGTGGGGCATAGTCTTCAAAAGCGCCGCGGCGGCCATGATCTGCCCCGACTGACAATAGCCGCATTGGACGACGTCGAGGTCGAGCCACGCCTTCTGCACTCTTGCGCCCTCCGGCGTATCGCCGATTGCCTCAATCGTCGTGATGTCCCGATCTTGAATCGAGCCAATCGGGAGCAAACAGGATCGCACGGCGCTGCCGCCCAGGTGCACAGTACACGCGCCGCACTGGGCGATACCGCATCCGAACTTCGTGCCGGTCAGCCCCAGCAAATCTCGCAGAACCCATAACAACGGCGTGTCGTCGCCGGCGTCCACCGAATGCACTTGGCCATTGATACGCAAGTTGACCATGACGACGCCTCTTGAAGTAATCGAGATTGTCGCACCGACTCGCCTTTCGAGCCAGGTCAAGATGGACCCCGTACAGGACGCCGCCGAGCGAGGCGCCGCTATCGAGGTTGGTCAATCCAGGTCCATTCTCGGCTGCTGGCGCGACAGCCGGCGCCTGGCAGACCGGTCCAGGCCCGGCCGCGAACGACCCGCCCGCTCGGCGCCCCGGTCGCCTTGCCATCGCGGAGCGCCTGTACGCCATTGATCCATACATCGTCCACGCCCGTCGCAAGTTGATGGGGGTTCTCATAGGTCGCATGATCCTGGACCGCACTCGGATCGAAGACGACGACGTCCGCGAAGTATCCCTTCCGCAGCATGCCCCGGCTACTCAAGGAAAGGTTTTGCGCCGGCAATGCGCTCAGCTTGCGGATCGCCTCCTGAAGGGTGATCACCTTGTCGTCGCGAACATACTTCGCAAGCACGCGCACGAAGTTGCCGTACGCTCGGGGGTGCTCGCTGGATTGCAAGAAAACCCCTGAGGGCGCCGGCGCGCCCGCGTCGGACCCGAAGCTTACCCAGGGAAGAGCCACCTCGCGCCGGACATTCTCCTCGGACATCAGGAAGTAGGCGACTCCGACCCGAGATCCGTCCTCGACGACGAGATCCATGGCCGCTTCTTCCGGCGTGACTCCCCGCATCTTGGCAACTTCATCGAGCGTTTTTCCGGCTAGCGGCTTGAGTTTCGGATTTTTGAATTCGAGCAGAAGCGCGCCCTGCGGGCCCGCCCGCTGCAGTATGTTCTCCCAGGACGGTGACGGATCGCGCATGTCGGCGATGACTCTCGTCCGCGTCGCTGGATTCTTCAAGCGCTCGATCCACTTGTCGAGGCCGCCCTCCTGAACCCAGGGCGGCATGGAGACATCGAGCCCGGTGGCGCCCGCCGTGTAGGTATACATGTCGGCTGTGATGCGCACGCCGGCTGCCCGCGCCGACTCGATCTGGCCGATCACCGTGTCGAGCTTGCCCCAATTCGCCTGCCCTGCGACCTTCAAGTGGTAGATCTCCGCGGGCGCTCCCGAAGCCCTCGCGATGTCGATCGTTTCCTGCACGGCTTCGACCAGGCGATCGCCTTCGCTGCGCATATGCGCGATATACATGCCGCCGCACTTCCCCGACTCATCAGCCAATGCGATGAGCTCGGGGGTTTTTGCGTAAGTGAAAGGATTGTAGATGAGCGCGGTAGTCACCCCGAGGGCTCCCTCTTCCATCGCCTGATGGACTAATCTTCGCATCTGCAGAAGTTGCTCCGGGCTTGGCTGAACGTCGTTCTCGCCGAGAACGTTGGTTCGCACGGTCCCGGCACTCACGAATGAGGCGACATTCGGTGAAATGCCTCTGTGCTCGAGTTTCTCGAGATACTCGCCGAGCGTGGTCCAATCGACGGCGTAATGGATGTCGCCCTGCTCTCGAACCATCTCGTCCTTCATTGCGGGCGTCAGAGGCCCCATCGAAAGCTCGCCCATCACCTCGAGCGTAACCCCCTGCACTAAATCGCTGAGGGCGCGGCCATCCACCAGCAGCGACTCCTCCGGGTGGGCCAGCATGTTGATGAAGCCTGGCGAGACGGCCTTGCCGTGCACATCGATCTCGGTACGGCCGTGACCTGGAGCATGCCGGCCGACATACGCGATGCGATCGCCGTCGATTGCCACATCACCCAAGTACGGCGCCTTCCCGGAGCCGTCGTAGATGAGGCCGTCGCGAATAATCAGGTCGTGACCCCGACCGGCTGCATCGACGGGGGCTGAGGCTAGCGCCGCGAGTGTGAGAGCCATCGTCCCAAAGGCGCGCCGAAGTCGCAGGGACATCGCACAGAGTTGCATCGATTGAGCTCCAGCCGACATTCGAAGTCAGTTTAACGAAATTTCCGAACGGATCGCGCGCGCAGCATCGGCCTCGCGCCCCCGCGCCGCCTCGATACGCCGCGTCGGTCCATCGAGAGCGTAGAGCAGCGTGGCCGCGATCCCGGCGATGATCGCAAGGACGGCAAAATACAGTGCGTGGCTCATACGGCTCCACAGCGTGCCGACGACGCCGGCTGCGAGGCTGCCGCTGAAGATCGCCAGAAACCAGATCGCCATCGTCGTCGCGCCGAAGCCAATGGGGGCCAACCGCGCAAAAAGCCCCAGGCCCGTGGGCAGAATATAGAGCTCGCCCAAGGTGAAGACCACGAAAAACAAACCGAGCCATAGCCAACCGGCGCGGCTCGTACCCGCCTCGACGGCGACCGCTGCGAGTAAAAGATAGGCTGCAGCCACGAGCAGCGCGCCGACGGTCATTTTCCGCAGGGACGACTGTTCATATCCCGCAGCCGCCCGGCGCCGCCAGACCGCGAGCAGCGCCGGCGTCATTACGAAAACGAGCAAAGGATTCAAGGACTGAAACCACGTCATCGGAATCGTCTTCCATGCGGTCGTGCGATCGATACCGGTATCGGCCCAGAGGGCCACGGTATTGCCGATCTGCTCATAGACCCCGCGGAATACGGTGACCGCAAGCACGATCGCACCCAGCAGCAGGAACGTCGAGCGATAGCTGCCGGGCGATCCATGCGCAGCGACCGGAGCCGGCCGTCGGCTCGGAAGAGGCTCGGGCAAGTACTTGCCGCCGGCCACGTAGATCATCAAACCCGCGAGCATTCCGACACCCGCGGCGCCAAAGCCCCAGTGCCAGCCGTAGAACTCTCCCAGCGTGCCGCAGACCAAGGGAGCCAGAAACCCGCCGATATTGATGCCGACGTAGTACACGTTGTATGCACGGCCGCGACGGGGATCGCCGGCCCGGTAAAGCGAATCGATTTGACTGGGGAGGCTCGGCAGGAATAGTCCGTTGCCGAGCGCAATCGTTGCGAGGGCAGCATAGAACCAGGGCTCGAAAGTCATCATGAAATGGCCGGCGGCCATGATGGCGCCGCCGATGATCACCGCGCGTCTCTTACCGAGCCATCGATCGGCGATGACGCCGCCGAAAATCGGCGTGAAATACGCCATGGCCGTATAGGTACCGTAGATGACCGACGCCTTCTCTTGCCCGATCAACAGCTGCTTCGTCATGTAGTAGACGAGCAGCGCACGCATTCCGTAGTAGGAGAATATCTCCCACATCTCGGTCAGAAACAGGATCGTCAACCCGCGCGGCTGCCCAAACCACGTCGGCTCCTCTCGATTCATGCAGGAGTTGCGTCCGGTGCTCCCCAAACCCGGTCATCGCTCCATGCGGTGCCGTCGACGTACTTCATGCCCGGAGTGCGGTCCTTCGAAAGAAACGTCGGGCCGTCCAGATCGACCACATCGCAGAGTTGGCCCAGAACGAAGGCCGGCGCCATCGCCAGGCTCGAGCCCACCATATTGCCGACCATGACCTGCAACCCCAGACGGCGCGCTTCGTGCGCCATGGCGAGCCCCTCCGTCAATCCGCCGCACTTATCGAGCTTGATATTGACGACCTGAAACCGGCCGACCAGCCCGGCAAGATCGGCGAGACTCAGCGCGCTTTCGTCGGCTGCAATCGGGATCGCCGAGACATAACCGGCAAGGTCGCTCTCCCGACCGCGCTTGATGGGTTGCTCGAGCAAGGAGACGCGGGACGCCGTCAGTGCGCTGATCAAAGAATCGAGCGCATCGATGCGATATCCTTGATTCGCATCCACCCCGATCCAGCATTCGGGGCGCGCGGCGCGAACTGCCTGCACGCGGGCAATGTCGAGACTGAGATCGCCCGTGAGCTTCAATTTCAGCGACCGAGCCTGTGCATAGTTCAGCGCGCCCGCCGCCATTTTTTCCGGCGAGTCGGCGCCCAGGGTAAACGTCGTAATCAAAGGGCGCGGAGGCGGTACGCCGGCGAGCTTCCATACGGGCTTGCCTAAGCGCCGGGCATCGAGTTCCCACAGCGCGCAATCGACCGCATTGCGGGCACCGCCCGCGGGTAGCAGTCGCTGCAATTCGGCGCGATCGATGCCGGCTTCTATCTGCGCGCGCTTCGCCTCGATCGCGGCCGTCATAGTTTGCGCCGTATCGTTCAAGTAATAGACGCCGGATGCTTCGCCTCGGCCTTGATGCGCGCCATCGTCGAGCGTCGCGATAACCGCGTCCTGCTCTTCGAAAACGAACCCGGAGATGTGAAACGGCGCCGCGAGCCGTAATTTCTCCACTTGGATCTGCAATTCGAGACGCGGCATCAGTAGTTCACCCCGAAGCTGATCAAGTGAAACGCAAGGGCGACCCAGAGCACGACGAGCGCCGCCAAAACGAGCACCAAGCTCCAGAGCCTCGCCGGCCAGCGACGTCTGGCTCTCCACACCACGACCAGATTCCACAACATGGCGGCGAACCCGCCGATGAACACGGCGGCACCGAACGCCTGGGCGAGGTGAATCATGGAATCGAAGCTCGCGCTCAGATTGTCGAGATCGTTGATCATTCGAGCGACGGTGAATGCCCACAATCCCAATCCGGCCAGAATCAGCACCGCCGCAATGCGGCTGAGCTTGAATGCGCGCGCGGCCGCGGGGTCGAGCGCCAGTCTCACCTTATAATGACGACGCGCGAACGCGCCCACCGGCCAAAGCAGCGCCGTGAGCGCCAAGGCACCGATGCCTGCGTACAGGAGCGGCAACAGCCACGCGCCGTTCTGATACCAGGGCACGCGATCGAAGACCATGAACGGCGATAGCTCGTCGATACTGAAGCGCACTGCTTTGCCGTCGGCTACTTGGGCCGCCAGGCGCTCGTGACCCTCCGGATCCTGCCACAGGAACGGGGCGACCTCGACCCAATGCCGCGGCTTCTCATTCAAGCCGTTGAACGGCATCACGAGTTCACCCTTGGGTCCAAGACTTACTTTGGTTTGGCCGACGAACCCGACGACCGCCAAGAAATTCGATTGCGAACCGCGCGAATTGACCCAGCGCCCCACCAACATTGCCGCATGCGCCGCAGCGGTCTTGGCGTCGATCTGCGCCTGCGCAGCCTCGGGAGCGGGGAAATAGCGATCGGCGAAATCGTCGAATAGGGCCGTGCGCAGACTCCCGGCGGCCCCGTTCTTGCCCAGGCTGTTGAATGAGACGTAAAAGCCGACGCCTTCTTTGAGGAACAAATGGAGCGACGTGTGAAAATAAGAGGTATCGCCCAAGTGACCGATGACCTCGCGGCCGTTGATGTTGGTCTCGAAAAAACCCAGCTCCATTCGATTGAGCGGCGGCAACAGAGTGAGCGGGCTGTTGTGCATCATCTCGGCGGTCGCCGCGCTCAGGATGCGGTTGCCGTGGTATTCGCCGTTTTGCAGGTGCGCGATCATGAAATGCGCCATGTCCTGCGCCGGCGAGGACATGGCCCCCGCGGGTGCGGGTCCGATGATTTCAAAAGGGTGCGCCGGCTCGGACGCTAGTTGGTACCCCTTCGACATGAGCGGCGCCAGATCTGCAGGCAAGGGCTGGCGAAAGCTCGAGTGCGACATATCGAGCGGCTGGAACACGTGCTTCTCGACGTAGCTGTCGAAGGGTTCCCCGGAAAGTCGTTGCACGATGTAACCGGCAAGCGAGGCCCCGTAATTCGAGTAAGCGGGCGTGCTTCCGGGCGCGAACACGCGTGTCGGCACCCACTGTTTGAGCAGGATTTCGAATCCGGGCGCTTTCGGATCCTCCGATATGATTCCTTTGGCCTGTTCCTCGAAACCCGCCACGTGCTGCATGAGGTTGCGCATGGTGACGGGCTTGCCCTCGCGCGGCGGGATCTTGAAATCGAGATACCCGTTCACATCGGCGTCGAGGTCGATTTTGCCCTGTTCGACAAGCTGCATGACCGCAGTCCAGGTCACGAGCTTCGACACGGACCCGGGCCGGAACAAGGTTAGTTTAGGGTCGACGGGCGTGCGCGCATCGACATCCGAATAGCCGTAGCCGCGCTCGGTGAGTATCTGGCCGTCCTTGACCACGGCGACAACCGCGCCTGCGATGTCGGCGGTGTGCAGCGCATAGGGTAGATAGCCATCGAGCCATGCGTTCAGATCCTCGGCCGCCAAAGTGGGCGGGGGCTGTTGCACCGATCCCGGTTGCGCCGCGTGCGCGATACCGAGCACCAGCAAAGCAGCTATTGCCGTAACGATCTTATGCATGTTGTTTTTCCTTTCGCACCAGGCCTCTATCAACACAGACACGCGTCCACCAGACGCTCGAAGCGCGCACCGGCGCGCATCGGATCCATAACGGGGCAACCGAGCCGCTCGCTCTCGCGGTCCAGAAGCTCGGCGGCGTCATCCGGCATGAGTCTCGATGTGTTCAAGCTGACTCCCGCGCAGCGGATCGCCGGGTTGGTGCGCCTTCCCAGCATCAAATTTAATTCCATGGTCTCGGCGATATCCGGAATCGGGTACTCGGGAAACCCCAGCACGTGTGCGCGGCCCGGATCGTGGCAGACGACGATAAGATCAGGCTGACTGCCGTGCAGCAATCCGAGCGATACCGCGGCGTACGCGGGGTGGAATAAGGATCCCTGGCCCTCGATCACGTCCCAGTGCCGCGCGGGAGCATCGGGACTCAAGAGCTCGGCCGCGCCCGCCTCGAAATCCACGACCACCGAGTCCATGGGCAACCCGCCTCCGGCGATCAAAATTCCAGTTTGTCCGGTAGCTCGGAAATGAACCGGCACTGCGCGCTCGTTGAATGCGCGAGCCAAGGCGAGCGCCGTATATTTCTTGCCGATGGCGCAATCGGTTCCCACGGTGAGCAGCCGCTTGCCCGAACGCTTGCGACCCGAGGCAATCGAAATATTGAGCGGCGGCGTTCGCACATCGATGAGGCGGCGTCCGCAGCGATCGGCGGTGGACTTGAGCCGAGGAATATCGGCGAGCCTTGCATGCATACCGCTGATCAGGTCGAGTCCTGCCTCGAGTGCTTCGGTGAGCGCCGGGATCCAGGACTCGCTGATTATTCCGCCCGCATTGGCGACTCCAATCACGAGCGCCTTGGCGCCTCGATCGAACGCTTCGCGGGGCGTCAACCTTGCAAGATCGGTCGTGACCGTCGCCCCCGGACACGACCATTCGCCCACACAACGGTCGGGGGCCCAGTCGCGCAGCCCAAACGCCGTCTTGGCGTAACCCCGCTCCGTCGTATCGCCCAGAAACAAAAGATACGGAGACGGCAGATCCATGACCTTCAAAACCGATGCATCTGACATGCGCAGCTCCTGTCGCGCGCCGATTGCGGTGTCAGAATTTGACGGACAGAGTGGCGCCGACGGTGCGAGGTTGAATGACCGTTACCGTCGAATACGGGGCGCCGCCGGGGACGCTTTCGTAATCCGTGATGCCGCGCGTGTCGGTCAGATTTTTCCCGAAGACTGTAATTCTGTACTGGCCTTTGTCGACGCCGAGACGAACGGCGGTGGTGTTGTAGCTCGGCAAGACGATCTGGCCGGGATATACGCTTGGGGCCACCGGGGGCGCTGAGGCGAAATCACTGCTCCTCGCTCCGACATAACTCCAGGTCGCGCCGGCAAAGGCCTTAAAATCTCCGACCAACGCCCAGTCATACTCGCCGTCGAACGAGGTGCCCCACTTCGGGGCATAGGGCAGCGGATCGCCCGAATTCGCATACAACCCCGGCGCGGGTGAAGTGAGCTTCGCCTCGGTATAGGCGCCGGTCCACTCGAGCTGCAGGCCGTGGAGCGGTGAGTATTCGACGGTCCACTCCAGACCCTGAGTGCGCGCGGTGCCGCCGTTCCCGTTGACGCCGAAGTCGTCCACCAGCTCCAGCAGCTGAATGTCTTTCCAGTTGACGTGATAAAGCGCGACGTCGAGAGACAGCGCTCCATCCAGTTGCGTCGAACGGACGCCCAACTCCACATTGGTGGTTTTATCCGCGCCATATTCTCGTTCCACCACGGTCGGAGCGTTTGGAGGGAGTACATTTGGGCCACCGGGGCGGTAGCCGGTAGCCAATCGCGCATAGACCATGTCGTTGGCATCCACATGCCACTGCGGCGCCACAGAGTAGGTGAACACGTTGCCGCTCGAGTTCGCAGTGAATACCTGAGTTGGGGAAAGCAGCGGATTGAAATTGATGGTTTGGGTCGCGGCCTGCTCGTTGTGGGAGTATCGGCCGCCAAGTTGCAGGTCGAATTGCGGCAGGATGTGGTACGTCACATCGCCGAATCCGGCAGTCTCTTTATACGCGGAGTCAATGATGGGTTGCTCGATCAGGCCGAGGAGGTTTCCGGCGGGCAACGTGACGCCGTTCAGATACTCATTGAGTTGGCCGATTTCGTGCGTGAAATAGGCGCCGGCCTGCCATTCCAGCAGTGCCGACGTCGGTGACGAGAACCGGAGCTCTTGAGTGAATTTGCGCAGCGTGGTGTTATCGTCGAGCAGTGCGCCCGGAGTGCCCCCGAAAAGCTCGCCCGCCAAGCCGCCGTACGACGGCGTAACATCATTTGCGGCCTCGGTGCCCAAGACGCCGTAGCTGGTGCTCGATAAGATGCGCACCGGCCCCAGATTCCAATCTACGGTGGCGTTGTAGTTCTCGTACTTGAACATGCTGGGCTCTGGCAGGAAGCGCTCTTGACTCAGGCCGCCGTACAGGGGCTGCAAGGTCGTCGGATTCACGTCGACAGTATTAATTCCACCGTATTTCGATTCCTGAGACGTCGCGGTCAGCCGCACGGACAAATCCTCCGTCGGCGCTGCGAGGAGCGATGCGCGTCCGCCGTACTCATGGCCGTCATTGATATTGCGCTCGTTGCGCGACGGGTCATCGATGTAGCCCGGCTCGTCGTAGTCGATACCGCTCACGCGAAAGGCCATCTTGTCGCCGAGCGGCAGATTCAGCATCACGCGCACGTCGCCGCCATTGCCGCCGTTGGCAACATTCTCGCCGGTGACCTCGGCGGCACCCGCCAGGGTCCCGAGCTCGGGAGCATTCGTCACGAACTTCAGCAGTCCACCCTCGCTGTTGGCGCCGTACAGCGTGCCCTGAGGTCCGCGCAGCACTTCGATGCGCTGCATATCCCAGGTATCAAAATCGCCGGTATTGGGACCTCCGTTGAGCAAGCCGGTACTCGAGCCGAAGGGTGATTCGTCCACATAAACGGCTACCGTGGACCCGTCTCCTCCGGCATTCTGACCGCGCAAAGTGAGGCGGGTAAACCCAGGCTGAGCGGCATTGAGGGACAAGCCGGGCACCATGGCCGCATAGTCCGCGAAATCACGATCCTGCAGATTCTCGAGCTGGCTGCCGCTCAAGGCTGTCACACTCATGGGCACATCGATGAGCGGCTCGGAACGCTTCTGTGCCGTGACGATGACTGTCTCGAGCGCGGTGGTATCGCTATCGGCAGGCGGTGAGGCATCGACCGCCGAAGCGAGTTGCGCGCACAGCGAGCCGGTCCCACCCAGAAGCGCGCAGACCGTCAGTTTGAGTCGCAAGTTCATGTAATTCATCCCCGCCGGCGTTGTTGGCTCGATCAAGACAGTATCGTCCTGATTAGAAACTTGTCAACTCCGGGTGCTTAATTAGGCTTTTAGCGGCGCCGGCCCCGCGTCATCTTGCCGATCGCGGACGCCGGCCGACCGCAGGAATGCTCCAATCGACCGTAGTTCAGACGGCGGTTGACCTGTCACTTCCCCTAGGTATGCTTCTTTCGCAGCCGACGCGTCCTATTCAGGACAAAGGCTTTGCCGATATGACGTGCGATGGAACAGGGGCTGATCATGGACATGAAAACGCGGCATCCTACTTTAGGCAGTCTTTTGCGCTCGCAGCGTTTACGGAACCGCTGGACGCTCAGGGAAATGAGTCAGCGCACCAGTATTCCCGTGTCGACGCTTTCCAAAGTCGAACACGATCGCCTAACTCTGACCTATGACAAGCTGGTGCAATTGAGCCAACGGCTCAACATCCCGATCTCGGAGCTGTTCGCCGAACCCGGTGGCGCGGCGGAACCCGCCGTGACGGCACGCCGGAGCATCGGCCATGTCGAGGATGCCGTGCGGGTAAATACCAAAAATTACGACTACTATTATTTGTGCCCGGAGCTGCGCAAAAAGCGCATGGTTCCGATTCTTACGCGCATCCGCGCCAAGAGCGCCGAAGAGTTCGGTCCGCTCGTGCATCATTCCGGCGAGGAGTACATTTATGTGCTCAAGGGCGGAATCAAAGTCCTGACCGAGTTTTACGACCCGGTGGCGCTGCGCGTGGGCGAGTCGATCTACATCGACAGCAACATGGGCCACGCCTATGTCACCGCCGACGGATGCGATGAGGCAACGGTGCTCGCCATCTGCTCGAGTACCGATGAAAGCCTGATGGAGTCATTGTTGTCGCTACACGGCGATGCGGGCGCGATCACCCATGCAAAGGCTGCGGACATGACCGCCGCAGGTAAATCCCGTAAAGCCCGCAAGCACAAGAGCGCGGCGGGCTGATTGCCGACGAGCCAACGGTCGCTGTCGCGCGGCCGGTGTCGCGCCTGCACGGGACCATCGTGCTCTGGTTGGAGAAATACGAAAAATGGCGGCCACCCATCTTGCGCGGGCGGTGATGGTTGCCATGAACCGTTCAACCGTTCGATTCGACCATCCGGCCGGCGTACGGCTCGCCGGTAGTTCACCGGTTATCCTGATGAGCGTGCCGCCCAGATCCACCTCGCTCCCCCGCCCATCGAACCGGCTTTATTGGCTCTGCCAGTTGACCGGATGGGGCCTGTACGCGGTGGGGAACTTTCTTGGGGCGATGGTCGTGCTGCATCCGCCGATGGGCCGATCGGCGCTCGATTTGCTCATCTTGAGTGTGCTCGGCCTCGGGGCCTCGCATGCCTTGCGCACTTATATGCGCGCTCATGGATGGGCCCGTCTCGGGAAGGCGGCCCGCCTCGGCCGTGTGCTCCTTGCAAGCGTTGTATGCGGGCTCGCAATCGCGACGGTCAAGGCCTCGTTCGGCCTCGCACCTTGGCAAACGGGCGATTTTCCGATCGAGTTCGCTCCGGTGCAGCGCCTTTTGGCGCTCGTGGTGCCGGCGCTCAACTGGACGTTCTTGATGCTTCTGTGGTGCGCCCTCTATTTCGGCGCGCTTTCGTTGCGCGCGCACAAGTCGGCGCAGCTGCGCGAATCCGAGCTCGCGCGCGCTTTGCAGCTTTCAGAGCTGAGAGGCCTGAAGTCGCAGCTGAATCCGCATTACCTGTTCAACGCACTGAACACCGTGCGTGCGCTGATCGCCATCGACCCGACCGCCGCGCAGCGCGCCGTCACGCAGCTGGCGCGCACGCTTCGCTACACCCTCGGCGCCGGCCAGGAGGATCTGGTGACTCTCGAGCAGGAACTGACGACCGTCGAGGACTACTTGGCCCTCGAGTCCTTGCGCCTCGGCGACCGACTGCGGCTCCAGTGGGATGTGCCCGTTGCTGCTCGCGGAGTACGCATTCCGGTGATGCTCCTGCAGACCCTCGTCGAGAATGCCATAAAGCACGGCATCGCCGAGCTTCCGTCGGGCGGCCTTCTCAAGGTATCGGCCGGCCTGCAGGCGGAGGTCTTCGCGCTAACGGTCGAGAACACGTGTCCGAATTCTGCGATCAATCCCGCGAGCGACGGCATCGGGCTGCGCAACGCCGCCGAGCGCCTGCGACACCTGTTCGGCGCAAACGCGTCGCTCCGACTCGACATCACGACGCCGCCGTCGTATCCATCCGAGCCCGCGCAGGCGATCGCGCAGGTGACGATCCGGCTCTCGCCATGAAAGCGATGATCATCGATGACGAGCCGCTCGCACGGCGGGAGCTCCATCGGCTGTTGCTCGAGTTTCCGTGGGTGGAAATAGTCGGTGAGGCGGGGCAGATTGTGGAAGCGGCCCAAAAGATCGAGACCCTCGCCCCAGAGCTTCTTTTTCTCGATATCCAGATGCCGGGAGGATCCGGCTTCGATCTGCTCACTCGCCTCGAGCATCTGCCCCAGGTCATCTTTACGACTGCGCACAGCGAGCATGCGGTGCGCGCTTTCGACGTGAATGCCCTCGACTACTTGTTAAAGCCCATTGAGCCCGAGCGTCTCGCGGCCGCACTGACCCGCATCGAGCGCGGGGGCGGTGCGCAAGCACCGCTCGCCGGGGCGCCGCTCGAGCAGCTCTTCGTTCGAGATGGCCCCCGATGCTGGTTCATTCCGCTGCGCGAGGTGCGGCTCCTCCGTGCAGAAGGCAACTACGTGCGCCTGATGTGGGGCAAGCTTCAGCCGCTGCTCGGTCGGCCCTTGGCGCTGCTCGAGCGCAGGCTCGATCCTAAACATTTCTTCCGCGCGAACCGCAGCCAAATCATCAACCTCGGCTTCATCGAAGGCGTGGAGGTCGGAGTGAATGGCCGGCTTCACGTGCAATTGCGCGATGGCGGACCCGAAGTGGAGATCTCGCGCCGGCAAGCTCGGCACTTCCGAGATCTGACGAGTGTGTAAACCGATTCACCGACCGTTCGTCCGGCTCGCCGACCGCTCAACACGCGCATGCCGCGGCCGGCGTTTGCTTCAGTTACGGTATGTCTCGATTGCAGGCAAGCCGCACCTTGGATTGGAGATCTAATTTCATGTCCGCGCAAGCAACAATAATCGGCCTCGCGTCGCTATTTGTCCTCATGGCAAGCGCGAATTCGCAGTCCGCCAGTCCCTCTTTGTCCTCCGTGCCGCCCTCCGCGGCAACGCCCGTCGGCAATTTGGATGATCGGCCGGCACTGGAGGCCTTCTTCGATGGCGCAATGCACGTCGGAATGGAAGAGCATCACGTGACGGGTGCCGTCGTCTCGATTGTGAAGGACGGCAAGGTGTTGTTTGCGAAGGGCTACGGCAAGAGCAACCTCGCCAAAGGCACGCCGATCGATCCCGCGACCAGCTTGTTCCGCATCGGATCCACCACGAAGACGCTCACCTGGACGGCGGTCATGCAGCTCGTCGAGGATGGAAAGCTCGATCTCGATACGGATGTGAACACCTATTTGAAGGGAGTGAAACTCCCCGAGGTTTTCGGCAAGCCCATCACACTGCGCGAAATCATGACGCACACCGCGGGTTTCGAAGAAGGTTTTCTAGGCTATCTCATCAACAGCGACCCAAAGGCACAGATTCCGATCGAGACCGCCATGGCCGTACACCGGCCGGCCGAAGTGTCCCCCCCCGGGAGCATGTCGGCTTATTCGAATTACGGTGCCGCCCTCGCCGGTCTGATCGTGGAACAGGTGAGCGGAGTGCCTTTCAACGCGTACATCGAAACTCACATCTTCGCTCCTCTCGACATGCATTACGCCACGATGCAGGAGCCGGTGCCCGTGCGGCTTGCACCCTATGTGACAACCGGTTACAAGTTCGAGAACGGCGGCGAGGTTGCGCAGCCCTACGAGATCATCGGCGGCTTCCGGCCCGCAGGCTCAGGCGCCATTTCGGCCCTGGATATGACGCACTTCATGCTCGCCCATCTGCAGGCGGGGCGTTACGGTGATGGACAGATCCTGAAGCCGGCCACTGTCGAACTCATGCACACCACGGCCTTCCAGCTTGATCCGCGCTTTCCCGGGATGGCGCTCGGCTTCTATCACGCGGACATCAACGGCCGCGATGCCGTCGGCCATGGCGGCGACACGGTGTACTGCCATTCGGACATGCTGCTGCTGCCGAAAGACCACGTCGGATTGTTCTTGTCCTTCATAACCCAGGACAGCCGAGTGCGCGAACGCATCGAACAGGCGTTCTTCGACCGTTACTTTCCGCGCACCGCCCCTCAGCCGCCCCGACTCCCCGAGGCCGAGGCAATCAACCTCGCCGCGAAATACGCAGGCGCCTACCAGTGGACGCGGCGCAATCACTCGGAAATCGAGAAAGTGCTCAATCTAACCACGGGCCTGAAGGTGGATGCGCTGGCGAATGGCAATCTGGTGGTGAGCGGCTTCGGGCAGGATCCCCTCCAATTCGAGCCCATCGGCGACAATCTTTACCGAGAGGTACTGCAACAGAACGTACAGGTAGCCTTCCGCACCGATTCAAGCGGACACGTCACGCACATGTTCTTCAACATGCTTCCTTTCATGCCCACCGAGCGCGCGCCCTGGTACGACCAAGGCTCCGTGTGGTTCACGGCGCTTGGCGTCATTTTCCTTGCGTCTCTCGGCGCGCTCGCCTCGACGTATTACCGCTGGCGCGAGATCCGCACCATGCCCGCCGCAGAAAAACGCGCCGTCTGGACCGCCGCGCTGACCGCGTTCTGGGCGGTTGCAACTTTCGCAGTCCTGGGCGGCGTCCTCGCGCTCACCGGCATAGACGGACTCCTCGAGCGAGTTCCGACTGCGCTCCGAGTCGGACTCATCATGCCATTGCTGTTGGTCACCCTCACGATCTACCTGATCGTGATTACGCTGAGCGTCTGGCGTCGACGATTTTGGACCGTCGGCCGACGGATCGGATACTCGGTCATGGCGCTTGCCGCGACTTTGCTGTGCGTTTTTTTCTGGCAATGGAATCTGCTTGGCTGGCGCTTTGGCTGAGGTTTCGCGCCGCTGCCCGCGTTCTCAGCCCAATCGGTCAGTCGGATGTAAGACCTCTCTGACGTGCGACGAGGGTCGGCAGGTACGGCACGGGACCGGAACAAGCGCTCGAAGCTTCCCTCCGTGTCGTACCATAGCTCTTTGCACCGGAGAGCCGTCATGAATCTTCATCTCGCAATTGGACCTGCGGTCGCGCTGATCGCCGGCATCCTGATACTGGTAATGCCGCAGCTGTTGAATCTGATCGTCGCTATCTACCTGATCGTCATCGGCGTGACGGGCCTCCTCAACAAAGGCACATTCACCTCGAAAACTCCCTAACGCGGAATCTCATTCAGACGGCCGGCTGGGCTCGCCCTCGAGCATCGGCCGCATGAAACTGCGATCGTACCTAAGCACGCAACCGCTCTCGTCTCGAATGCGATCGGCCTCGATGAACTGACGATTGACACCGAATTGGCTTCGATACTTCGCGTAACCCAAGGCCTCCAGCTTGCCGGCATCAATTACATAGTCGACGACGCAGGTTATCAATTGCGGCTATCCTAAGTTAGGTTTCGCCGACCGACGGCGCAGCGAGAATTGCGCGCGATGGCGGGCTGCAATCATAGAGTTGTAGGAAACAGCTTACAGGTGCCGACGGGTCTGTCTGCGAATGGAAGCCTTTGCGACGACAGCGTTGTCAACGGCGTGGCACGAGGTGCGTTTCCGATAAGTTAATTCTCGAGGACACTCACATGATCGCCAAATTCTTTAGCGCAGTTGTACTGGTTGCGATGTCCGCGCCTGTCGTCGCGCAATACGCACAGCCCGCCGCGGGCGCCGCGGGAGATCCCGCGATCTCGCCGAACCGCGGCCAAGACGAGCACCAGCTGGCGCGCGACCGGTACGAATGCTACGGTTGGGCGAAAGGTGAGAGCGGCTACGATCCGGCTCAGCCTGGCTACGGCACGGGTCCGGACACATATCGGCGGGCGTTCACGGCGTGCATGACGGGACGCGGATATACCGTGCGCTACGCGGCACCCGCGGCGCCCTCATCTCCGGCATCTGCTTCCCCGCCGCCCGCGGCAGTGCGCCCCGTGTACATGCGGCAAAATTGGTGGGAATCGCCCGAGCTCGTGTATCGCCCCGTTCACTTCGCAATCGAGGGGGGCTATTCCGTCGCCGCGGGATCGACCAGCGATTATCTCAATGACGGTGGCAACGTGGGTCTGGGGGTCAGCTTCTTTCCTTCTCGGTCATTGCCCCTGGGACTGCGCCTCGACGGCAGCTGGAGCCGGTTCGACGCGAGCCACGCCTACTTCGACTCGAACGGCAACTATCTGCATAGTCACGAGAATATCTACGGCGGCGATGCCGATCTGCAATTCAATCTGCCGCAGCAATCCGCTCAATATCGGTTCTACCTGCTGGGCGGTGCGGGTTGGTACCGTGAGCAGCACGTTCTCGAGCAGTTCGCGAGCGGTTGTGGTTCCTATTATTGCGGTCCGGTATATGCGGGTGAGCAGTCGAGCACGACGGGATGGCGCAGCTCTTGGAACGCCGGTGTCGGCGGCGAGGTCGCCATGCCCGGGGGCACATCCTTCTTCGTGGAAGCGCGCTATCAGCGCATCGCGCCTCACAACAACGATATGCAGTTCGTGCCGATCCGCGTCGGCATACGCTTTTGACGCGAGCGTTTAGGCAGGCCGGCGAGAATTGATCTCGACGGCGCCGGTCGCGCGCGCTCAAGCGTAGGTATCGATGAGCTGGCTTCTCGTGCCCGCACCCGACAGAGTTTGCGTACGGGCATATTCGGCGGCGCCTGAAGACAGGGGACGGTTTGAGGCAGAATAAGGCGCTAGAGAGTTTGCGGGCATGACGAGCGCATCGATCGCGCCCACCGAAGGCAGTAGAGCGGACTCACTTGCTGCAGCCAAGAATTTCGCGCTGCTCGAATCGGATGCCGGCGTCGCGGTTGCGTATTCTTCCTGAACGAGCAGCATGGTTACACGCTGCCGCTGCACGCCTGTCGCGGAGCGGCTCACGCCCGGCCCAGTCGTGTTATAGCGCGGTGGTGGGAAGGGCTCACCCTTCAGAATCAGCGTCTGCTTATCCGAGCTCACTTTCACGGCAAAAAGCACTCATTGCTCAAGGACGTAAGCCGTCGTGGCCCACAACACGATTATACAAGTGGCCGCCCTAGAGAGGCCGGCTTTCGTGGGGGAATGTGCTGTCGGACCCGCCTGACAACCCCGCTTTACGTTGCACCGCATCAGCGGTCGATCGCAACCGTCATATTATGTCTGATGGTCAAAGAGCTCCGGCCGCCGCAGCCGCAGCGCCAGTATCAGCGTAGCCAACTTACCGTCGGTAATCCGCCCGTGCTCCATGTCCGCCGCAAGGTCGGCGAGCGGCCGCTCCACCACGGTGATTGCCTCATGCTCGCCGGCCACGCCACCACCCTGAGCCACGCGGTCCGCGCGTCCGTAGGGTGCAAGAAACATCGAGTGGCGTTCCGTAGACACGCCCGGACTCGACCAAAACCGGCCGATGAGCTCGAGGGACTTCAAGTCGACCCCCAATTCCTCGTACGCCTCGCGGCGCGCCGCAGTCTCTGCATTCTCATCTCCGATCATGCCGGCGCAGGCTTCTTCAAGCACTTCTTCCCCGGTCGTATCGAACACCGCGACACGAAACAGACGCGCCACCAGCGCGCAACGCCGGTGCGAGTCATAGGGTAGAACCACCGCCGCATCCCCATGCTCCTCGATCTCGAGCGAGACATCGGCGCCGTCAGCCAGCCGCACTTGCAGGCGGCTGACCTTCAGATAACCGCCATGGACCGTTTCACGAGTTAAAATTTTGGGCTTCATGGTGGGCGCGCTCTTCCATCAAGTCTACCGGATGGCTTTATTGCACACTGACTGCGCGAAGTCCCGAACACATTATTCATCGCTTCGGGCTGAGTCGATTGCTAGACTGCTACCGTGAAATCCCTGGGTACACGCGCCGCCGGCGCGCGCCTTGAACGCATGAAAGCCTCGCCTCTATGGGCCGGCGATCGCTTTCAAAACATTCACCCGGTGCTGCCCGATCTTCGCGATCCGGCGATGCCCATGCCCTCGCTCAAGGACTTTCTGTGCGGCGGTGAACGGCGCGTGCCGCGAGGGCCGTTGCCGTCGATGAATCCACTCGCTGTTTGGGCGGAGAAGCCGCAAAGCGGTCTGCGCGTGACCTGGCTTGGGCACTCGACGATGCTGATCGAGATCGGCGGCGTGCGCATTCTGACCGATCCTGTCTGGGGGCCGCGTGCTTCTCCCTCCGCGATCGTCGGCCCAAAACGCTTTCAGCCGGTGCCCTTGTCGCTTAAAGAGATGCCGCCGGTTGATGTCGTGGTAGTTTCGCACGATCACTACGATCATCTCGACTACCCTACCATGCGCGCGCTGACTAAGACCGGCGTGCCGTTTGTCACATCCCTAGGGGTCGGCGCTCATCTCGAGTATTGGGGGGTGCCGCCGGAGCGGATCGTCGAGCTCGATTGGTGGGAATCCCATACGCTGCCGAATACGGATGTCGTGCTGACCGCCGCGCCATCGCAACATTTTTCGGGACGCGGTTTGAAGGATCGGAATTCGACGCTGTGGTCATCGTTTACGATGCGCTCGGCGAAACACTCCGTGTTCTTCAGCGGCGATACTGGCTTGACCACGGAGTATCGATCTATTCGCGAGCGGTTGGGTCCGTTCGACGTCGTGATGCTTGAAATCGGCGCGTTCTACCCTGCCTGGGGCGACATTCACTTGGGCCCCGACAACGCGGTTAAAGCGCATGCGATGCTGGGCGGCGCATTCATGCCGGTTCATTGGGGCACATTCTCTTTAGCGATGCATGCCTGGGATCAGCCGGCCGAGAGGCTGCTCGAACTCGCGCGCGGCGCGGGCTCGGAGCTTCTTATGCCGATCCTGGGTCAACCCGTCGAGCCTGCGCATGCGCAGACGCTCAAGCCTTGGTGGCGCGAGGTAGACAGTGTCGCCGTCGAGTCCACACACGATGCGCAAAGCGAAGTCACCGTATCCAAGTCGGTACCCTGGCCCTTGGATTAACCGTCGAGACTTCGACCCGCTCAGCCTTCGCCGGTGGTCTCAGCCAGGATCTGCAATAGGCTCTCGCTCGCACCCTCCACATCCTCGATGTCCGCCTGCCGGAATTGCGTGGCGTGCACGCCGGAAACAGGTGCGATTAAGACCGTGATCTGATCCTCGGGGCAAACATCCATGCAACTCGTCAGCGCGATGCGAACCGCGCCGCGTTCGAAGCGCCGCTTGCATGCGCGTTTGAGCTTGGAAGCCAGCCGATGGCTGGCGTTCTTTCCGTCGGAATCTCCCCGGCGTCCGCATTTCTCGCAAATGAAGACTATTGCTCGGCTCACCGGCGGTTCCGCGTCCCTGATGAGCCTCTTGACCTTGCTCATGACTCTGTTGGCGAGACGCGGGCCGTACGTTGCCCGAATATCGACAATGCCGCCCACAGGGCAATAAGCGCAACCAAATAACCCCCTGCGATGGTCAGCACCAACGGCGGTCCAAGCCCCTGTTTCACACCGAACACATGCTCGCCGGCAAGCGCCACCGCCGTGGGCCCCGCGCCCGCGCCTATCGCGACGTTCAGGAAGAAGCTCATTGACATGGCAAGCCCTCGAGATCGGTTTGGCACCGCGTCGAGAATCGCAGAGAAGCCGACCGCCGTGACGATCCCGGAGAGGGCAAAGTACGCTGGTACGCCGGTCAGCACTAGAGAGTACTGCGGTGAATTCATCAACAGCGAAATCGGCAGTATCAAGAGACCAGAGTACACACATACGCGCAGCTTCGCCCGCCAGCCGCCGCTCACACCGGCTCGGTCGGCCAGGACGCCGCCGATGAACACGCCGCCGCCGAAACCGACGGTCAGCAGAAGCCCCAGTTGGAGGCCGATCTGCGCCGGATCCCTGCTGAAATTTCGGATAAGGAGCGTCGGCGCCCACGCGCCTACCGCATTGTCGACGAAGGAAGCGGCCGCCAGCACCAGATATATCGGCACGACTCGAGCCCAAGGCGTAGTTTGCCACGCGCCGCGATCGGCGACGCCACCGGACGGCGGGGCGGCTTCCGCGGTGCGCCGGATCGGCTCGCGAACGAGCAATATCACCAGCGCCCATAACAAGCCTGGGCCTCCGATGACCAGCAATACGTTGCGCCACGGCGCTTGGGCGGCGAGCGGCGTAGCGGCCAACGCACCCAATTTGATGAGCTGCAGGACGCTCCCGCCGATTAGAATGGCGGCACCGTTCCCCATCGCAATGCCGCTCAGGAAAAGCCCGACGGCCGTGCCGCGTCGTGACGGCGGAAAGTAATCGCTGATCAGGGATATGGCGGCCGGAGACAGCGCCGCTTCTCCCAAACCGACGACGATACGGCTCGCAAATATCTCGGCGAAATTGCGGGAAAGACCGCATGCGATCGTGCCCACGCTCCACACCAATATACCGGCGAAGATGAGATTGCGGCGCGACGTGCGATCTGCGAGGTATCCCAGCGGGATGCCGGCGACTCCGTAGATCACGGCGAATGCCGTGCCGAGCAGCAAGCTGATCTGGGTGTCGCTGATGCCCAACTCGCCGCGGATCGGATCGACGAGAAGGCTCAATACCTGGCGGTCGGTGTACGACAGAACCGCCGTCACAATGAGGATTGCGACGACGGTCCACGCGTACGGGCGACTGGGATACGGTCTCACGCCACTGCTTCAAAACTTGAAATTCAAGTCGACTCCGATCGTACGAGGTTGATTCGTGGTGACGCGATTTAGGATCGATATGTTTGCAGAGAGCGCACCCGTGTCACCCAGATATGCGATCTTATTGGTGGCATTGTCGACGAACAGCACCGCCGACCATCGGTCCGTCTCCAACCCCGCGCGCGCGCCGACGAGGTCGTAGGGCGGCAGCGAATTGCGGGTGTAGGTGAGGTCTTGAATCGAGTCGACATAGGTATTCGTCGCCCGCGCGATCAAATTCAGGGAACTATCCAACGGGTACTTGTACGCCAAAGTCGTATTGGCGGTGAACTGGGGTACATCCAGCAAGCGCTGCCCTGCGACCACACCGGCGAGCGGCAGAGTGGTCGAATTGGTGGCATGGGTAAAACCGCCGTTTTGCGATATCGACAGCCCCGGCGCGAGAATGACGCCCACTTCCAGCTCCACGCCGTAGACCTCTGCCTTGCCGGCGTTGGTCGTGAACTTGAAGCCGCACGCAGGCGCAACTTCCTGCTGGATGTTGGACCAATTTTCGTAATATACGTCCCCGTTGATGGAGACGCGCGAATTGATCATCCGCGCCTTCTCGCCCAACTCGTAGCTCCACACGCTGTCGGGACCGAACTGACCCGGCGCGGTCGGGCAGGGAGGTGGGATGGGTGAATTCGGACCGCCCGGCCGGAAGCCCTTGGACACCGTACCGTAGATCGTGAGATCGTCCGTCGGCAGGTATGCGAGGTTGAACTTCGGCGTAACGCCGGAGTTTTGAGCGAGTCCGAACAGCGTCGCGCTGGTGCCGTTAGCCGAGACGCCGCTGACACTGGTCGCTGAGTCGCTGTGATAGAGGAAATACCGCAAGCCGATCGTCGCCTTCAAATGATCGGGAAACATATAGGATGATTCGCCGAACAGCGCGTACTGATCCAGCTGCAGCTCGCGATGGTTATCGGCCAGGTTGGTGGTGCCGAAATCCGCGTCGAAGCCGTCGTCGGCGACGGGATAATAAGAGTAAACGTGGGACGTCGCATGGAAGTGACTGAAGTAGCCGCCGCCGAGCCACTGCAACGCGCCATCACCGGTGGACGCCACGCGCAACTCCTCGCTGAATTGCTGTGTGTAATCGGTCTCGGAAATCGACGCGGCGCCGAGTCCGTAAAATGTACCGCCGCCCTCCGTTACCGTTGCGCTCGGGGAGTACGGAAAAGCGGCCGGAGGTCCAAAGAACCCGCCGATGTAGTCCTGCATCGCCTCGGAGATATCCTGGGTTTGAAATTGCGTGCGATTCCAATCCGCCGTCGCCGAGACGATTTGAAAATCATCGAAACTATATTTCGCCGTCAAGCTGTATAAGGTGAAGGTGTCGTTGAAAGGCTCGGAGACGTTGAAAGGCTGGTAGTGCGCCTCGTTGCCCGGCGGCACATCGATCGTGTTGGGCCCACCCTGGTCAATACGCTGATAGAGCACGGATCCGGAAATACTCAACCGGTCGGTCGGCGTGACCAAAAGCGTCGCACGGCCGCCGCGCAAGGTCTCCCAGTTCGATTCAGGAAATCTCTCAGAAACAGGAGCCGCCGCAACATCGCCTCGCGTGGTGCTGTTGTTTGTTTCGGGAGGAAATGGGTTCAATACCTCGCGGGCAATCCAGCCCTGCACGACCTTGTCGGTGACGACCATACGCAACGCCAACAAATCATCCACAATCGGGATGTTGATCATCCCGTTCTCGGTGTGGTTGAAGCCGCCACCGTCTGTTCCCGAACCGATCCCCTCGACGTCGGCAGAGAAATTCTTGGTATCCGGCTGGTTGGTGACGAGTTTGATCGTGCCGCCCATTGAACCGGAGCCATACAGGGTACCTTGCGGACCGCGCAGGATTTCGACCCGATTCAGATCGAAGAGACTCGGATCGATGACGACCTTGCCGTTCTGCGCCATGGCGGGCGGCGTCAGCGCGGTCTCGTCGAGATAGAACCCGACGGTCGGCGATTCACCGCCGGTCGAAGTCAAACCGCGCATTTCGAATTCAGTCTGGCCCGGACCTGCGGTTTTAAAAGATACGCCGGGGGTCTCCTGAGCAACCGCCGTCAAATCGGAAAGTCCCTGGGCCTGAAGTTCGGGGCCGCTGAACACCGTGATACTGATCGGCGTCTTTTGCACGGTGGACTCGCGCTTTTCTGCGGTCACGACGACCTCCTCGAGCTCCGAACTTGGCGGCGCCACCTGCGCCCACACCGCGCCCGTCAGCGCGATACAAAATCCGCAAGCCGCGGCCCTTCGGCCGAGAAAGAATTTCTTGTGCATATCCCCATTCCTATTTGGTCGATAACGATTCAGGACATCTCGCAACAAACAACTCCCTGAACTCATTCTTGTTCTTTCACGCAGACACGGCCTTTACGGCGGAGCGCTCAATTCAACTCATATCGCATGACCCGGCCGTGGGGCCCCATACGATCGCGCTCCAAGTCATAGATGTCGCCCGCCGGGCCCTGCCGCCGTGCAGTGACGGCGGCGACCGAGGACAGATCATCGGCATCCAAGCGCAGCGTCCCGATCCGTGCATGGGCGGCAAGATGCGACGTGTTTACCGCCCCGACGATCGCCGCAGCCACCTGGTCCCGATCCAGGATTGCACGCGAGGCCACTGAGGCGATATCGGTATCGTGTTTGACAGCGATCCGCTTCAGCACTTGCAATAGCTCTTGGAACAGACTCCAACCGCCGAAATCGTCGATGATCAATTTGTATTTGATCAACGAGCGGTTAGCCAGATCGGCCGGAGGAGCGGACGCTCCCAGCCACCGCTCGGATAGAAAACCGCCGGAAACCGTGCCATAACAGAGCAGCGAAATATTCTTGGAACGGCAATACCCGACCATGCCGTGGTTAGCGCGGTCGTCCAACAGCGAATACTGGACCTGATGCGATGTCACCGGTATTCCCGCATCGACAATTTCTGCAAGGCGCGGCGTATCGAAATTCGTGAGCCCTATTCGCGCTATTTTTCCCGCCCGGCGCAACCGATCCAGCTCGAGGGCCGTCTCGACAAAGCGCGGTATGGCGAAGTCCCACCAATGGAATTGCACGAGATCGAGTCGCTCCTGTCCCAATCGCATCAACGATCGATCGACAATGGTTTCGACGTAAACTCGATTCACCGATTGAAGATCGGACAAGTTCGGAACGAATTTGGTATGTACTTGGACGCGTTGCGCGTGGGTCGGATACGCTCGACGGAAGCTGCCGATGAGAAGCTCGACGCCGGTATATATATCTGCGCAATCGAAGGTGGTGATCCCCGCGTCGACGAAAGTCGCCATGTCCCGCAGCGCTTGATCCGGCGCTATGACTCCATGGTCGCCCGCAAGGTGCCAGCCGCCTTTGATGATGCGTGAAATCGTGTACTCGCCCGATAGCGCGAACCGTGGGATCACGGCAGGGTCTGGGGGTCTCGTGAAGTCGCGGTTACCTGCGAGCGGATGAAGCGACGTTTGCCCTCGCGCGTGATCCGAAACCGCGTCGGGCAGTTCGGGTCCGGGCAAGCGACTTCGGCATCGCTCGTCATCCAATCATTCGGATCGGATGGCCGTTGCTTGGCAGCCAACAGGGGTAACAATGCCGCCAGTGAATAGATCGAAAACCCCTGGCCTGGCGGAAGTCTTAGCATCTCGCCCTGGAGCTCGAAATAATCGCCCAACCGCGCGCCGCAATAAATCGTCTCGCCGGGAGGTCCGACCACCTCCACGCGCAAATCGTATAGTTCAAATTCTGCGCGGTCCTGCGCGCCGGCGGCAGGCGTGCTCAAGCGGTTCCATCCCGCTGCCACAGCGATTCATCCCGCATCACGAGATCGAACGCGCGGCCGATATCGGCCTCGAGCGCCGCGCGCGCGGCGACGCCGTCGTTGCGCGACAGGGCATCGAGCATCTCGACGTGGAAGTTCGTTCCGCGCCCGCCGCCGCCGTCAAAACGCTCCGAGGCTTCGCGCAAATAAGGACCGAACTGCAGCCAAAGGCTTTCGATAATGGGCAAAAGGACGGCGGAGCCGGACTGACGATAGATCGCGAAATGAAACGCACGGTTCTGCTCCGCGCTTCCTTCCGAGTGGTGTTCCGCATCGGTCTCACTTTGCACCGTGATGAGTTGCCTCAGAGTCGCGAGTGATTGAGCGGTCATGTTCGATGCCGCACGCGCAATCGCCAGCCCCTCGATCGCAAACCGAGTCTCCCGCAAATCCTGTAACGCGGCCTTGGACAGCGCGGGCACTCGGACGGTACGGCTCGGCAATGTCTCGAGTGCCCGTTCGACGGTCAAACGATTGAGTGCTTCGCGAACCGGCATCGCGCTGGTGCCGAAGGCCTCGGCCAATTCGGCAATCTTGAGCTTTTGTCCCGGCTCGAAACCGCCGCGCATCAGTTGATCCCGCAGGGCGGAATAGACACGTTCCTGCACAGTCTGCCGGGCGATCCGTGCCAAGCCGAGGTGGGTTCGATCAGGCATCGCATCCCCTATTTGTGATCAGATATTTATAATCAAAGATAACTGATGACGCAAGCGGAATTTGCCCCTCGCCATCGGCGCTGACGCCGGGCGCAGGCGCGCATGAGATTTCTCTGGGATCGGCTGCAGCGCCTATCGGCAGTTTCGCCGCACTCGAGCGCGCTATCCCCCGCGCTTGAAGAACTGCACGGCGCGCTCGTGTTTCTCGGCCGCAGCGCGCGTTGAGAACGTGCCGAGGTTTTTGCGGCGCTTCGTTCTAGGATCGAGCTTGCGCGAATACAACCGGTATTGACCGCTCGGAAGTTTTCGGATCATGTGGAGAGCACAACAAACCCATGCCCGCGGCGCAATCGGCGAAATTGCGGCCCGCGCGTAGGAACACGTTTACATCCTGAGGATTCACGCCGGCGGCGGCGCGTTTCACAAACAAGGCATCACTTTCATGAGAATTCCATCTCTCGCAGTCGCATGGTTGCTGTTGGCCGCAACCAGCGCACAGGCCGACGATCACGGCGTGCGTCTTATAAAAACCTCGATTCCCATGCCGGACGGCGTGCAACTGGCAGCGACGCTGTACATGCCTGCGGACTTGAAGGCGGGTCAGCGCGTCCCGGTGTTGCTCGAATATCTGCCTTACCGCAAAGACGATGACGACGCGGTGAGCGACTACGGCCACCATGCGTACTTCGCCCGCCACGGCTACGTCGGCGTCAGGGTGGACATTCGAGGATTCGGCAACAGCGCAGGCGCGCAACCCGCGCGCGAATATTCAGCGCAGGAGCAGCGCGACGGCGAACGCGTCATCGCGTGGCTCGCAAGGCAACGCTGGTCGAGCGGCAAGGTCGGCATGCTCGGCATATCCTGGGGAGGCTTCAACTCGATCCAGATGGCCATGCGCCGACCGCCGGCGTTGAAGGCGATCCTCGCCGTTGCCGCGACCGAGGCGCTCTTCACAGAAGACGTTCATTACATGGATGGCATCATGCACGTCGATGAATTCGAGGTGTCCATGGACCTCGACCAGGGTCGGAGCGGCGCGCCACAGTTTGCGCTCGACGATGACACGCTGGCTCGGCGTATGGACTCGACGCCATGGTCGCTCGATTACTTTCGTCATCAGCGAAACGGCGCCTTTTGGCGCGCTCCGATTCGGCGGCTGGAAGACATTCAAATACCCTGCTTCCTGATCGCAGGACTGCAGGACGGCTACCGCAACAGCGTGGTGCGCATGCTCGAGCAGGTGCCCGCACCTGTCCATGTCTGGGTTGGGCCGTGGAATCATGACTTCCCGAACGAAAGCATCTACGGCCCCAGGGTCGAATGGCGCGACCAAGCCGTGCGCTGGTTCGATCATTGGCTGAAGGGCATTGATAACGGCGTCGAGCACGATCCGCAGGTCGTGTTCTATCAGCAGCATGGACATCCTCCGGGCGCCGAGCCGCAAGATGTCCCCGGTGAATGGCGCGCCGATTCTTGGCCGCCGGCGGGAGTCAAATCGGTCTCCTGGTTTCTGGCGCCGAATCGTCAGCTCACGCCGGCGCCGGCGGCCGCGGCGACGGATCACCTACGTTACGTGCCCTCGGCGGGCGTTGAAGCCGGCTTTTGGTGGGGTGAGTTGTTAGGGGATCAGCGACCTGTCGATGCCTACAGCCTGACCTATGACAGCGCGCCGCTCGAACAGGACGTGGCGATGCTGGGACGCGCGCGCGTGCGCCTGGTGGCCTCGGCCGATGCGCCTCTCGCCGACTGGTTCGTGCGTCTCGAGGATATCGCGGAGGACGGACGCGTAACCGCCATCACCGGTGCCGGGTTGAACGGCGCTCAGCGACAGTCGACCGATCGGCCAGAGCCGCTGGTACCGGGCAAGGAATATAGGCTGGACATCGAGCTGTACTTGAGTTCCTGGGTGTGGACGCGCGGCCATCGCATTCGAGTGGCGATCTCGAACGCTCAATGGCCGATGCTCTGGCCGACCCCTTATCCGATGACGACGACACTACGTTTGGGCGGCATAGAAGGATCCTCGATCTCGCTGCCCATCGTACCCATTCATGGCCGATCGCCCACCCCTTTCGCGCAGCCGGAGGAGGTGGAGAAGCCATCGGGGATAACGACGACAGGAGACTACGCGTGGCCGGGTACCTGGACACTGGAGCGCGATGAGACGACTGGCAGGAGCACCGTCACCTGGCGAGGCACCTCGGCACTACGGTTTCCGTGGGGCTCGTACGAGCACAGCGAACAACTCATCTATCATGTGGATGATGCCCACCCGGCGGATTCCGCAGTCGAAGGCGACGGCGAGAGCGTCGAGAAGCTGGCGGACCGCGTGCTCACATACCGTGGACATCTTCGGTTCACCAGCGATGCGAAAACTTTTCACTACGCCTACACCCGCGAACTGCTGCGCGATGGGTCGGTCTTGCGTACCCGCAGCTGGCATGAGGACATTCCGCGGGACCTACAATAAAGCGCAGCCCGCCTCGCTCGATTCCGGTTCATCTCTGCATCAATCCCAGCAAGCAAATCGCCTAAATACCCGCGCGATGGCAATCGGCGGAATCGCAGGATGAGCGTAGGAATACGCTGACACTCTCAAAGCGTATTTTGTTGCAAGGGGATTCTGTTTAGTTTGCCTCGGAAGGCGATTTTCCGTATGTTCCCCTGCCCGGCTGGATAAGCCTGATTTCAGTCCAGCCGACACATGAGACATTGGAGCATCAAACATGAGCAAGATCATCTATAAGGTTGTCAAGCACGACGGCGGGTGGGCGTACGAGGCAAATGGCACGTACTCCGAGCCGTTCCGCACCCGCGACGCGGCGCGCAAGGCTGCGAAACTCGCGGCCGGCGAACAGACTGTGCCGGGCGAGACGACGCAGATTTCCTACGAAGACGAAAAAGGACGCTGGCACAACGAGGTCGACAGCGGGACCGATCGTCCAGATACCGCAGTCGAAGGTTGAGCCCAGACAGAAAATAATATCTCTGCGGCGATCATGTAACGCGCTCATGCGCGCATGGCCCTGTCATGGCCTCACCCGCCGGTATTAGCGCGGGATAGTCGGTGTACCCCGCGGGCCCGGGCGTATAAAAAGTCTTCGCGTTCGGCGCGTTGAGCACAGCGCGCTTTGCGAAACGCGCCGGCAAATCCGGATTCGCCAGAAAGGGACGACCGAATGCAATTGCATCGGCCGCGCCGATGCGCAGGGCTTGCGACGCATCGTCCAGAGAGTAATCGGAATTGAGAATCAGCACGCCCTTGAACGCCCGCCTTATGGCGGGAACGATTTGTCGCGTTGCGGGACGGAAGGTGCTTTCGGGGCGTGACGCCCGCATCTCCAAGAACGCTATGTTCAGCCCGTCCAACGCTTCGGCCGCTCGGCTGAACAAGGACTCCGATTCGCTATCCCCGCATCCCTGAGGATCATCGTTGGGGGAGAGCCTCACACCCGTCCGATCGGCCCCGGCTGCCCCGATAAGCGCTCGGGTCGCCTCGATCAGAAATCGGATGCGGTTTTCGACGCTGCCGCCGTAGCTGTCGACGCGCTGGTTGGTTCCATCCCGGAGGAACTGATCGACGAGATAGCCATTCGCGGCATGCAACTGTACGCCGTCGAATCCGGCAGCCATGGCGTGCTCGGCCGCCCGCCTATAGTCATCGATGATCTGTCTGATCTCCGGTAGCTCGAGCGCTCGCGCTTCTGCGTATGGTTTCGTGCCTTCGTAGGTACGAGCCTGCCCCGGAGCGGTCGTCGCCGAGGCCGATACCGGTTGCGCGCCGCCCAGAAAGTCAGGGTGCACGATACGACCCATGTGCCAGAGTTGCGCGATGATACGGCCGCCCGCGTCGTGGACCGCTCGTACAATCGCCTGCCAGCCGTTGCGCTGCTCCTCGGACCAAAGTCCCGGTGCGTTCGGCCAACCCAAGCCCTGCTGAGAGATTCCGGTCGCTTCCGAAATGATCACCCCAGCCGATGCACGCTGACTGTAATACTCGCCCATCAGGGGCGTCGGGACGTGGCTCCGGGTCGCGCGTCCACGAGTGAGCGGCGCCATCATGATTCGATTCGGGGCCTCGATCGCACCGAATGTCATTGGGTCAAACAGGCTCGTCATAAAAAACTCCTTCAATTCGCGTTACTAGCCGTACGCAACGGCTCTGTTGCTGGCTGTCCCACGCCGCCCATTGCCTTGTAAACCGCAATCACATCGATGTTAACCTGGGTTTGTACCTGGGCTAGCGCATCTTCGGCCTCGAGCTGGGTGCGTTGTGCGTCGAGCAAAGTCAGAAAATCGACCAAGCCCTCGCGATACTGCAGCTCCGCCAATGCCGCCGCGCGCTGCGAAGCCTCCGCCTGCTCCGCCAGACTCTTCAGCTGAGTCTGGGCCCGGCTGTAGGCGACAAGACTGATTTCGGCATCTTCCAGCGCCGCGAGCACGACCTTCTCATAGTTCGCCGCGGCTTCATCGCTCTGCGCCTTATTGGCGCGCAGCTGCGCTCGCACGGAGCCCAGGTCGAAAGCGGCCCAACTCAGGTTGGGCGTCACCGACCACGCGCGCGCATCGGTGCCGGAGGACGTGCTGAAGACATGGCTATAGTCGCCCGAAAGAAATCCGACGAAGCCATTGACGTTGAGCCGCGGGAACAAGTTCGACGTTGCCACACCGACCCGCGCCACCGCGGCTGCGAGCTGCCGTTCGGCGGCGCGCACGTCAGGACGACGACGCAGTAGTTGCGTGGGATCCCCGATCGGCAGCGCCTTCGCATAAGTCGGTGCCTCCGCAGGTTTCAACTCATCGTCCAGTGTCCCCGGCCGCTGTCCGAGCAACACCGCCAAGCGGTAAGCCGCTCGCTGTCGCGCCAGCTCGAGGGGCGGAATGAGAGCGAGTGTGGCGGCCTGCCGCGCGCGCGCGCGCTGCACATCGATCTCGCCCACACGGCCGGCGTCGTAGCGGGTCTGAGTAAGCTCGAGGGTTTGACGCGCGCTGTCGAGATTGTCCTGCGCCACTTGCAGGCGCCTCTGCGCGCCCCGCAACTCGTAATAGTTCCGGGCAACCTCGGCGGCGATCGCCACCTCGGCATCGCGCAGATTCTCTTGTTGCGCACCGAGATCCGCGCGCGCCGCCTCAATCGAGCGGCGCACGTGACCGAAGAGATCGATCTCCCAGCTTGCATCGAAGCCCACGCTGTATGTCGCAATGTTCAAGCGCTGCGTCGCGAAGCCCGGCTCCTGTTCGTCACTTCGTGCGTATCCTGCTTGCAGTGGCACGTGCGGCGCGAGATCGAGCTCGTTCCCGGAAAAAACGGCGCGCGCCTCACGCACACGGTCGTACGCTATGCGCAGATCCAGGCTTTGCAGCAAACCGCGGCGCACCAGCGAAGCCAGCTCGGCGTCGTCAAATTGCTGCCACCACGCGCCTTCGGGATCCTGTGTGACGACCCCGGATGACCGTGCGTTGACCAAGTTGGCGGCCGCCGTCGGCGGCTCGTGGTAATTAGGGCCGACGGCACACGCCGGCAGCGCCAGCGCCACCAGCACAGCCCATGGACGTTTCATGATCGACCCGCAGGGGCCGTCACGATCACAGGCTCCGCCACCGGTCGCGAGACTGCACGAAGCGGTGAACGACCGCGCAGCACCACATAGAATAGCGGGGTGAAGAACAGTCCGAACAAGGTCACGCCGATCATGCCGAAGAAAACCGCGCTGCCCATCGCCTTCTGAATCTCCGCTCCCGCCCCGCTGGCAAGCACTAATGGCAGCACACCCAGAATAAAGGCGACACTGGTCATCACGATCGGCCGCAGGCGCAGACGGCACGCCTCGAGCGCCGCCTCCATCGCGGTCAATCCCTCGGCCTGCTTGTCGCGTGCAAACTCGACGATGAGGATCGAGTTCTTTGCCGCAAGGCCGACGAGCACGAACAGGCCGATTTGCGTGAATATATTGATCTCCGAATGCATGAGCATGACGCCGAGCGAGGCGGACAGCAGGCACATCGGTACGATCAGAATCACGGCGAATGGCAGCGCCATACTCTCGTACTGCGCCGCCAGCACCAAGAATACGAGCAGTACGCACAATGGGAACACATAACCGAGCACGCTGCCCTGAACCTGCTGGTATGTGATTTCGGTCCAGTTGAAACCGACACCGGGCGGCAGCGTCTCGCGCGCCAGTTGCGTCATTGCGGCGACCGCCTGTCCCGAGCTCACCCCCGGAGCCGGGGTGCCGGCGATATCGGCGGAAGGGTAGCCGTTATAGCGCTGCACGGTGGTGGGGCCGTAGCTGTTGCGCAGGGTGAGCACCGAGCCCAACGGCACCATCGCCCCCGCGGCGTTGCGCGTTTTCAGCAGCATCATGTCCTCCGGACGATCGCGGAAGCTCTCTTCCGCCTGTGCGATGACACGATAAGTCCGACCAAAGCGATTGAAGTCGTTGATGTAGTACGAGCCGAGATAGGTCTGCATGGTCTGGAATACGCCTGCCAGCGGCAGGCCCAGGCGTTTGGCCTGGACTCGATCGACATCGGCATAGAGCTGCGGCGCGTTGATCTCATAGTCGGTGAAGACATTGACGAACTTCGGATTCGCGCGGGCCTTCGCGATCAAATCCTGGGCCATCGCCGCGAGTGCATCCGTACCGGCGTCGGTTCTGTCTTCGATCTGCAACTTGAAGCCGCCCGCCGGGCCGAAGCCCTGAATCGGCGGCGGCGCGAGGGTGAAAATCATTGCTTCGTCGATCGCACCGAACTTTTGATTCAGCGCCTGTGTGATGGCCGGGCCGCTGAGCGCGGCGCCCCGCCGCTGGTCGAACGGGGCAAGCGTGAAGAACACGATCGCCGCATTCGAACAGCGTGTGAAGCCGTTGATCGACAGCCCCGGGAACTGCACCGCGTGGATGACCCCTGGTTGCCGCATCCCGATGTCTGCGATCTCGCGCACCACTTTTTCAGTGCGCTCGATGGAAGCGGATGGGGGCAGCTGAGCGACCGTAATAATGTAGCCCTTGTCCTGCGCGGGGACGAAGCCGCTTGGCGCCTTGAGGAACAGGCCGCCCGCCAGCGACACCAGCACCAGGTAGGCCACCATGCCGACCGTGAGCACCCGCAGCAGTCGCCCGATTCCACGCCGGTAGCCCTCGCTAAAGGCGCCGAACGCCCGGTTGAACGGCCTGAACAGCCAGCCCAGAGCGGCATCGATACCCCGCTGCACGCGATCGGGCCGCTCATGATGACCCTGCAGTAACAGGCCGGCCAGCGCCGGCGACAAGGTGAGCGAGTTGAAGGCGGAGATCAACGACGCGAACGCGATGGTCAGCGCGAACTGCCGATAAAACTGTCCGGTGAAGCCCGGCACCAATGCGGGCGGCACGAACACCGCGCACAGCACCAGCGAGATCGCGATGATGGCGCCGCCCACCTCGTCCATGGAGCGATGCGCCGCCTCCCGCGGTCGCAGGCCTTCCGCGACATTGCGCTCGACGTTTTCCACGACGACGATCGCATCGTCCACCACGATGCCCACCGCCAGGACGAGTCCGAACAGCGTCAGCGTATTGAGCGAATAGCCGAACGCCTTGAATGCCGCGAGCGTGCCGATGATCGACACCGGAACGGCAATGATCGGAATGATCGCCGCGCGCCACTTCTGCAGAAAGAGCATTACGACGAGCACCACGAGAAGGGTCGCCTCGAGCAAGGTCTCGATCACCTTATGAATCGAGTCTTTGACGAACACCGTCGGGTCGTAGACGATCGAGTAGTCGATCCCTTCAGGAAAACTCTGCTTCAGCGAGGCCATCGTTTCGCGCACATTCTGCGCCAAGTCGAGCGCATTCGAGCCCGGCTGCAGAAATACCGGCACCGCGACCGCCGAGCGATTATCGAGCAGGCTCCGTAGCGCATATTCGCCGGCGCCCATCTGTACACGAGCAACCTCGCCCAGACGCACGACTTCACCATCGGTGCCGATCTTGATGACGATGTCGCGGAAATCCTGCTCCGAACGCAGACGTCCCTGGGCGTTGACGGCGAGCTGAAACTGCACCGAGTCGCTGACCGGCTGGCCGCCGATGCTGCCGGCCGCCACCTGTATGTTCTGCTCGCGTACTTCGTCGATCACGTCGCCCGCGGTGAGGTTTCGCGCCGCGAGCTTCTGCGGGTCGAGCCATAACCGCATCGCATAATCGCCGGCGCCGAACAACTGCACATCGCCCGCCCCGGGCAGCCGGGCGAGCGCGTCGCGGACGTGCAGCAGCGCATAATTGCGCAGATACAGGCCGTCGTAACGCTGATCGGGCGAGAATAGATGAACCACCATGGTCAGATCGGGCGAGCTCTTGCGCGTCGTGACGCCGTAGTTACGCACCTCCTCGGGCAGCCGAGGCAGCGCCTGGGATACTCGATTTTGAACTTGCACCTGCGCGCGATCGACGTCCGTGCCCTGCCGGAACACCACACTGAGTTGCAGTGTTCCGTCCTGCTGCGCCATCGAGTTCATGTAGATCATGTCCTCGACACCGGTGATTTCCTGCTCGAGCGGCGATGCCACCGTCTCGGCGATGACCTCGGGGTTCGCGCCCGGATACTGCGCGGTAACGACGACGGTCGGGGGTGAGACTTCAGGGTACTCCGAGATAGGCAGCACCAAGGCCGACACCGCGCCCGCGATGAGCACCAGCATGGAGAGCACGCCGGCGAACACCGGACGGTCGATAAAGAAATGGGTAAGTCTCATATCAGTGAGATCTTGAGCACGCCATCGAGCGGGCTCAGCCGGCGATCTTTTTCGACTGCTGCGCCGCTCCGGCCGAAGCCGCTGCCGGTGTCTCCTGCGGAGTCACCTTGGAGCCGGGTCGCGCGCGCGCCAATCCGCCGACGATCACGCGTTCGCCAACCTTCAGTCCGCTGCGTACTACGCGCAATCCTTCGCTGACAGCGCCGAGCTCGACCGAACGATACTCGACCATGCCATCGGCGCCGACCACCAGCACATAGCGCCGGTCCTGATCGGTCGCCACCGCCGCGTCCGGTACCAGGATGGCTGCATAGTCCGCGCTGCCCGGCAGGCGTACACGCGCCATCAATCCGGGAACCAGGCGCCGATCGGAATTCTGCAGTACCGCGCGCAAATGAATGGTACCGGTGGCCGGGTCCACCGCGTTATCGACGAAGTCGACATGGCCGTTGTGCGGAAATCCTGTCTCGCCGTCGAGTCCCACTTGCACCCCCGTTGGGTCGTGGCCGTTACCGATGGCTTTCTGCTGAAAATGCAGATAGCGCTGCTCATCTCCGTCGAAGGAGACATAAATCGGATCGAGCGACACGACGGAGGTCAGCGTGGTTTCGCCGGCCGTCACGTAATTGCCCGCGGTCACTATGGCTCGGGATACCCGCCCGTCGATGGGCGATGTCACCCGCGTGAACTCGAAATTCAACCGCGCCGTGTCCACCGCCGCTTGCGCGGCCGCGACATTGGCGCTCGCCTGACTCACCTCGCTGACGCGCTGATCGTGCTCTTCTTGGCTGATCGCGTGCGCCGCCAACAGTCGCTGCGCGCGAGCCGATTGACTGACGGAGAGCTCCGAGCGCGCCTTGGCAAGCTGCAGCTCCGCTTGAGCGTGCTCGAGCGTAGCCTGGTAGGGGCGCGGATCGATCGCAAACAGTAGATCGCCCTTGTGAACTTCGCCGCCCTCCACGAAAGCGACGCGCTCGACATAGCCGGACACGCGTGGCCGCAGCTCGACATGCTGGATCGCCTCAAAGCGCCCGGTAAATTCGTCCCAGTCCTTCACCCTGCCCGCAACAGCGGCGGCCACGGTGACCGGGGGTGCCGGCGCCGCGGCGGGGACGCTGCTCGATTCCGCCCGCCCACAGCCGTTCAGACCGACGAGCAGGACCGAGAGCCCCGCAACGAGCCACAGCCTGCGGATGGAAATGCTCTCAAACATCACTTATCCCCTCTAATCACCGAGATACGCCCTCCTCCGAATATCCATCCGTAGCATTGGAGACATGGCCTTTGACCCGAAGCCCCAACCGTAGGAGAATCCAAATCGGGAGTAGGAGTTACCGGTCAGTCACGTAAACACGTTAGTGACCGGTCACACACATGTCAAGAGACATCATGTTATGAGCAAGGCAAAATCGGTTCTAACGTCCGCGGACAGTCTCGAGACGCAGGTTGTGACAAAACCTCGCGTACGCGAGCGTATTTTGCGTACGGCGTGCGAATTGTTCTATCAACGTGGGATCCGTGCCGTGGGCGTCGATTCGATCGCGTGCGAAGCCGGCACGAACAAGATGAGTTTTTACCGCAACTTCGCGTCGAAAGACGACTTGGTCGCGGAGTATTTGCGCGATCAGGAACGCGAAGCCTGGAGTTGGTGGGATAGCGTCGTCGCCGCAAACGAGGGTGAGGCTCGCGCGCAAGTCGAGGGCTTGTTCGAAGCACACGTCAAGCGGATGAGCGATTGTGATTCACGCGGCTGCGCACTCGCCAACGCTGTCATCGAAATTACCGAAGCGACCCCCGCCCGCGCCGTCGTCGAGAATCATAAGGTGGAGCTGCGACGGCGCTTCCGGAAGTTGGCTCGTGACATGAAAGCGCGCGAGCCGGATGTCTTGGGCGATGCGCTGATGTTGCTCTGGGAGGGCAGCTATTTGACGCGGCTGGTGTTCACCGGCCGGCACGGCCCCATACAAAATGTCGTGCGCGCTGTAGGCACGCTGATCGACGCGCACACCCGGTGATCCGGCTCCTATCCGCAGACGCGCTGCTCACGGTTTTCTGAATTTCAAGATGAATTGGTCGGTCTTGCCTTGGATCGACGGATTGAACGGACCCGCGGTATGAGGGTCCGCCGGGTTCGCGAGAGCTTGGCTTTCGCCCACAAGCCTGAACCCCGCCGCCTCGACCTCGCGCCGTACCACTGACGGCTCAATACGGTGCAGCGTGTCGGTGACATTGTCGGGCGACCCCGGCGCCGCCGCATGGTCCAGAACGATGTAGATGCCGCCCGGTTTCAGAGCCGCATATACCGCCCGGTTGAACGCCGCCATATTGACGGGCCCCATGAATGAATCTTTCAGATCATGGTAGTTCTGAGAAATCCAAAACAGATCGAGCGCCTCCGGGTAGCGAGCCGCGTCAATCGGCGAGGCGAAGTTCACGCTGACGTTCGGATGACCGACCGCGTAAAGCTGAATCTCAGAGATACCCTTGACGATGTTGGGGTACTTGAACAGCGGGCTCGGCACGCTTGCATATACATGCCCATTGGGCCCGACGACGTAGGCGAACAGACGAGTAAAGTAGCCCGCACCCGCCGCGTAGTCCGCAACCCTGCCACCGCGCTTTATTCCGGAAAACTCCAGCATGGCGGCCGGCTTGCGGTTGGCGTCTCGATCCGTGTCGGTGATCGGCCGAGCCGGATCAGCGACGGCGGCGGCAATCACCGCATCCGGCAAATCCGATGCCATGGCTTCGCCCAGCATCGTCGGGGTCGTGGCCAGAGCCAAGACGGCGCACGCAGCGAGGCGCAGCAAGTCTTGGCATGGTGAGGTGAGTCTCGATAGTGGCATAGGCGTACCCGGTCAAACCTCTTGGCGGTGAGGCGTTGCCGGAATTATTGCCGCGAACGGCGCTTCTCTGAAGGGCCACTCGAGCCAAACTACACTGGGCCACTTTGCGTTGCGCGCCTCAGAAACACCGGCAGATCCGTGGTGGGCGGTTCCGCCGGCACCTGATAAATCATGCATCCAATGTGCCCGCGGTGAACCGTTCCCCCGCCCATGAACGAGAAATTTACGATCTCAACGCCAGCGGGTCTTCTCCATATCACCGCGACTAACGCGCAACTATAACGGCCGCGCCGAGGCGCTTGCGTCTCGGACCGCCTTGAACTCCGAAGAAGCATTCCACTGAGGCCAGCGTCGCGAGTTCGCCAAATCCAGACCGATTCGGTAGAAGAGGTCGACATCCTCGGCGGCGCCCCGCAGGTCCCAGGCGGCGCTCCACGCGTCGCAGGTCTGATGGTAGCAACGCGCGGTGTAATCACTGACCCATGCGTCGCCCGCCGTCCGTCCGCCGCTCACGAGATCCGCGCCGCCGCCGATACCCATCAACAACAGCGTCGGGACGCCCCGCTTGGCCAGAGAGAAATGGTCCGCGCGATAAAAGAGACCGCGCTCCGGTCTCGCATCCGGCGTGACCGTGCGGCCTTGCGCGGCGGCGGCGCGCGCCAAGTCCTTTTCAAGGTCATTCTGTCCCGCGCCCACCAACACGACGTCCCGCGAAGGTCCGGCCGTCTGCAGAATGTCGATCGTCATATTCGCAACGATCTTCGCCGGCGCAAACAGCGGGTGGACACCGAAGGTCTCCGATCCCAAGAGCCCGCGTTCTTCCGCAGTCCAGGCCGCGAAAACGAGGGTGCGCTCGGTTCGCCGCGTGCGCGCGAACGCACGCGCGAGCTCCAATACACCGGCGATGCCCAGCCCGTCATCGTTGGCGCCCGGCCTGATCGTGCGCCCCTCGGAATCGGGAGCGCCGATCCCGAAGGCGTCCCAATGCGCCGCGAACAAAATGCTCTCTTCGGGATGCCTGGTTCCCGGGAGCTCGGCGAGAACGTTCTTGCTCTCCACCCGCGCGGTCTCGACGGGCATGTCGATGCTGAAGCGCGCACCACTGAGTTCGACGGGCTTGAAGCTTTGATCGCGCGCGTGCCGCTTGAGCGCCTCGAAGTCGAGACCCGCCTTGGCGAGTAACCCAACCGCGGCCTCGCGGGAAATCCAGGCCTGAAGAAGCACGGGTTGCGTTTGGTCGGCGGCGCGGACGATGTCGTAGGTACCTCCCACCGAGTTGGCGGCTACGTTCCATCCATATCCCGCCGCGGCTGTCTCATGAACGACGAACGCCGCGATCGCGCCGCGCCGCGCCGCCTCCTCGAACTTGTATGTCCAGCGACCATAGTAAGTCATCGCTCGGCCGCCGAACTTACCAGCCACAGGCTCGTCGGGACCCGCTTCGAAATCGGGATCGTTGACCAGGAAGATGGCGACCTTGCCGTGCAGATCGGTCCCCTTGAAATCATCCCACCCTCGTTCGGGCGCCGAGACTCCATAACCGACGAAGACCATGGGCGCGTCCGTGATCCTGACGCGAGAGACCGGCCGTGCGGTTTGCGGGTTGATGTCATGCCCCGCGAGTAGGGGCAGAGCCGTTTCGCCGAACTTCACTTCGAGGCGCGTAGGCACGCCGGCAACATTGTGGACCAAGGGTACCTTCTGCAGCCAGCCGCCGTTCTCACCGGCCGGCTGAAGGCCGAGCGCTTGAAATTCATGGGCGAGATACGCCACGGTGGCGGCTTCGCCCGGGGTGCCCGGCGCGCGGCCTTGAAAGCCATCCGAGGCGAGCGTCTTGACAATCGCCGACATTCTTGCCGGATCGATCGGCGACGACGAATCTGCCTCGACCGGCATCGATGCCAGCAGAGCCGTGGCGGCAAGCAGAGAGTACAGATACTTGAACTTGCTTGGGCCGAGATAAACGTTGCCATCACGCATCTAAGGGGTACTCAACTTTTCGTAACCAAGGGTTCTGCTAGGCCTGCCATCGCTGGGCCCATAGATTGCGAGCAGACGAGCATACTTAGGAGCCCAGTATCTACCCACTGCCCCGGCGGGAACTCGCACGACGTCGCCCGCGTGCGCCTCAAGTGTTACGCCCCCGCATTCAACGAACAGCTGGCCTTCTATGACGAAGTTGTACTCGCTGTGCGGATGTTGGTCGGTCCACGACTCCGCGGCAAGTTCCCACTCAAAGAGCGCCGGCTCGGACCAACCTCCGCGCGCCGCGGGCATGATCACCCGACATTGCGGCTTGTCCTCCCCGTTCATTTCCGTTCTCGAGAATATCGTCGGCACCGCTGCAGCATCGACCACCATCAGTGTTCCCCTGGCATTATCCATCGGAACCCGGATTATATCGGCGGAGCCTGCCAATCGCGGCGATACTTGCGACGGGTGATTTTCGGATCAATCGGTCTCCGCATAGATCACCGGAAACTCCGGCGCATCGAACGGCGCACCGTCCGCAAGGCGCAGGTTCGGAAACGGCGGCGAACCCGCCTTGCCGCGTCCAACGAATCGCGCATCCGCCCCGACCCATCGCGTTGAGAACACTCGTCGCATCGAAGGAGACGTGTTTGCAGGCGCACTGTGGATCGTGCGGAAATCAAAGGCTACGGCATCTCCGGGGTCCATCTCCCAGCCGCGGATCGGGAGCTGTTCACGCCGACTTTCAATATCCGGCATGTCCTCGAAGCTCTCGTTCTCGAAGAGCGGCGTACCGTCAAAGCGGACGGGGCGAAAGCCGGCGGCCGTCCAGCGATGCGAGCCGGCGACACACTCGAGCGTGACACTCCGCGACACTGAATCAAGCGGAGTCCAGAAGCTGACGCTCTGTCCGCCTTGCACACAGTAATAGGGCTGATCGTGGTGCCAGGGGGTTACGGTGCTGTTTCCAGGCCGCTTGACGAGAATGTGATCGTGAAAGAAACGGGCGACGCGCGATTGCATCAAGCGAGCAGCCACTTGCGCAGCCGGCGAGTCGAATATGAAGGAGCGAAACGCAGGGATCCGTGACCAGTTGCAGTAGTCCTGAAAGAACGCTGCTGAGCCATCTTTCGGCTGGTACGAGCGTTCTAGAGGACTCGGGCGATTCATAACCTCCGTTACGCCGCGCTCCAGGGTCTCGACCCAGTCTCGAAACACACTGCGCAGGACGACGACGCCATCCCTCTGAAAGTCTGCGACTACGTCATCCCCAATTCGCATTTATCCTCTCCGCCGACCCCGAGTACTGCCATCGAGGACTTGGCTCATCAAGACTATCCGAGGATTGTGGCAGCGGCCACCCCCACCCCGGCGTGACCTGTCCTGCAATGGTATTTGCGGCAATGTGGTTCTCAAGCTAGATTCGATCATGGCACTCTTGCTGGACGTCGTCGCGGTCGCGCTGATCGCGTTGGGCCTCGCGGGCGCTCTCATACCCACCGTGCCGGGTATCCCCCTTATCTTTATCGGGATCTGGTTGATCGCCGGGGCCGACCATTACCGTCACCTCGGTTATGGGTGGTTGATCAGCATTGCAGTTGTCGGTGCCGTTGGATTGGCCATCGATCTGCTTGCGGGCGTCTTTGGCGTCAAGCGGGTGGGAGCGAGCGCGCAGGCGGTTGCGGGCGCCCTCCTCGGCACACTCGTCGGATTATTTTTTGGGCTGCCCGGCTTGCTGCTCGGGCCCTTCCTTGGCGCCGTGCTGGGCGAGCTCTCCGCCGGCAGCAGCGTGCTGCGCTCGACTCACGTGGGCATCGGCGCGTGGCTTGGCTTGCTCTTCGGTACGATCGTCAAACTCGTCTCGTCCTTGATGATGCTGGCGATGTTCGGCGCCGCATGGTGGTGGAACCGCGCTCATTGATCAGCTCTGCCGGTCCTAATCGGCTCGATACACACCGCTCGCCCGGTACTCCCGACCGTTCAGCATTGAACCTAAGGAGCCCCGGTCTGCGGCCTGCACAATGGAACGTAGCAGGCAAAATGGCAAAGGAATCGCAGAACTATGAATGCGGAAACGAGAGGCATCGTTTGGTACCTGGGCATAGCCTTCGGACTCGCCTGGACAACCTGGGAGGCGGCAATTCGTGCGGGAGTGCCGGTGTCGAGCGCGCAATTCCAAATCCTTGCGCTGCCCGGCGCATTTGCACCGGCCATTGCCGCAATTGTGGTGCGGCGATGGATAACGCGCGAGGGGTTCGGAGATGCCGGTCTCGGCCTGCACTTGCGCCGCTGGCGCTATTACCTGTTCGCCTGGGCATTGCCCCTCGGCATAGTTGCGGCCATTATCGCGGAAACCCGGATTCTCGGTGTTGCGGCGCCGGATTTCACCTTGGCCCGGGCGATTGCCAGTCCGGCGATAGGCCCGACTGCGGCGGCGATCGCGTCCTCGAACCATCCGGTCGTACCTCAACTCTTGCTGATGGCTCTCGTGAGCGCGCCCATCTTATGGGGAGAAGAGTTCGGCTGGCGCGGTTACCTGCAACAGCGACTCTTTGCAGATAGACCGATCTACGCGGCATTATCGACCGGATCAATATGGGCTGTCTGGCATTTTCCCCTGACATTGCGCGGCTATGATTACCCCGACCATCCGCTCTGGGGATCGTTGGTGCTCATTCCAATCGCAATACTATTTTCCTACATATTTGCGTGGATTTTCCGCCGCAGCGGCAGCATATGGGCCTCGAGCTTGGCGCATGCGGCCACGAATGCAGTCGGTGGGATGTTGATGATATTGTGGTTCGCCGGCGCGAGCGGACCGACCACCTTGAGCTACGCCGGACTTTTGGCAATTCCACCGCTGCTCATTGTTTGTGGCTGCATTCGCTATTTCGCATCGGAGGCTGGGTGCTGGCAACATGGAGCTGGTGCCGGCGCAAACCCTCAATGAGTTGAGCTTCGATGCTGAGTCCGCGGCCGTCTGTGCCCGAAGGAGGCCGGCGAGCTGTTCGAGACAGTGACCGAAGCGCGAGAGCGCGCAAGGAGGAGCGCGGGTTGCGCAATCCGCCGAACCGCCGGCGGCGGGAGCCGAATGCGCGGTCGTCTGACAGATTCCGCGGGTCGAATCGGCTAGTTTGACTGTTTTTAAGACGACTCGCACATGGGGAGATCCAGTGAGCAATGTTCAATTCGAAGGCATCACGCCAACGCCGACGACCGGCACCCAAGACGACGACGATGATCGTGACGACGAGCACGAGGGCGAAAATGAGGCGCCTATACGCGAGGTAGACGAGCAAACCGAAACCCCGGAGGAGTTTGAAGTCGACGATGAGGATGAGTTGGGCCACCCGGAAGACGATGACGCCGACGAGATAGACGAGGCCTGAGGGCACCGTTTCGCAAGGCTTACGCGGACTTCAGGTCACTGACCGCCCGCCATGCCTGATCGATCGCTTCGTGCGTGTATGAATTCCATCCCGCATCGGAGTTGGCGATGCTGACGCTCCCGCAGCGCCTGCGAGCGATCTCATAGGGTTGGGGTCCCTCGGTTTGCGGATCGAACAAGGAATCGGCGCTGTAGGCATAGCCATGCGGCCAGCGATTGACGGTGATCGCGGCGATGTCGCGTTTCGACTGAAAGCCACCCGGACCGAGCATACGGTCGAGTTGATCGATGATCCGCGTTTCGTACTCGGCAAACGGCGTATTCAGGAGCAACTGCCTTCCTAGGCGAAACTGCTGGACATTGGAGAGGCCCTGGTTCGGCGTAAGCGGTATGTGCTCCATATGCAGCAGCATGGGCTCGCCCGGCTCGCGCGGGTTGCGGTAGCCGCCAAGTGCCACGGGATAGTCGAGCTTGGTGTTCGAGAAATAGGCATGCGGGCTATAGATGTCGTGAACGCCCAGCTTGACGAAGGGATGCCAATCTCGAATGGCCACGTTGACGTATACCAGGGGCATTTTGACGCTCAAGGCGAGCGCCTGTTTCTGGGGTTCGGGCAGCTCCGGCATGATATGGGGAATCATCATGTTGTAGCCCGCCAGCACGCAGTGCTTGGCCTGTACACGGTTCAGTGCACCCGCGCGCATGTAGCCGATATCGACCGGGCCGCCCCTGTGCCGGGCATTTGCGATGGCCACTGCCGTACTGTTCAGGCGCACACGGACGGGTGCACCATCGACATCGAGCTTGGCGTAGTCGAACTCGGCGAGGACCACATCCTCCATGGTGCGGCCCGGAGCCACCGTGGGGATCAAGCTACGCACCAGGAGACGCGCGATGGAGGCATTGCCGTCGGGGAAATGATAGATGTAGGGTTCGTTGAACGCCGCAATCTCCGGATCGTCGAGGTCGCCGAGCCCCAAACCGGTGAAGCCGGCGTACTGGCTCGCCATCGCATCCAGCGCCGGAAGTATGTCGGGACCCATCGCCATGAGACCGAGTGTCGCGCCGTCGAAGAACCGGACGGCTTCATCTCCAAGCCCGGCATCCTTGCGCAGGAAGTCTCGGTAGGGGATTTTCTTCAAGTAAGCGATCTTCTCCGCCTTCGACTTGCCGGCGAGGTAATCCTTCGGCTGAGCAAAGAACTCGATGAGACGCCCCCGGGCCTCATCGGACATCGGAAATTGCGCGATCACGGTCTCGATTGGACGTGGATGGGCGTCGCTTGCGAACGAGTCGCCCCCGGTAACGACCGGGTTGCCGACGACCAGCCTGTCAGTCCCAAACGTCTCGCGGTCGAAGTACACGCCCTGACTCAGACCGAGCGAGGAATAGAGCTTGCGGTCAAAAGCCGCATCGAAGCGCCCTAGGTCGACCCCGAGCGAGCGCAGCAGTCGATTGACGGTTTTGCTGAAGAAGGTCTTGGGGGATTGCAGCGACTCTGTGCCGCCATACCCGAGCAATAGGCGGTCGCCGACCCGAAACTCGTTGCGTTTCGCGTGGCCGCCGAAATCATCGTGATTCTCGAGAATCAGAATGCGCGCGGCCGAGCCGTGCGCTTCGCGATAAAACCACGCGGCAGCCAATCCGCTGATGCCTCCGCCGACCACGACCAAATCGAAATTCTGCTCGATCGGCAGAGCGGAGACGTCAAAGATCTTGCCCTCGCGGCCGACCTGATGGGCGACCTCGAACGACCCCGGATGGCTGCCTCGCAGCCCTGTAAGCGACGGCGGATAATAGCGGTCCGGCGCGGCGCGTATTTGAGCGAGCGGGGTTAGACCGGCCGCAATCGCAAGCGCGGTGCCGCTCAGAAAGTCTCGACGGTTGATCTTGTTTGACATGAACTCCCCGGCTCACGCAGGCTTCGTTGTTCGACTCAGGATGGCCGGCGTCTGCATTCTAGCCGTAGATGCATTGATGTCGCACCTCCCAAGACGCGCTTCGATTGAAATACGACCCTGGGAAGACCCGTGCGCCGTCAAGGAATTCTGCGCCTCTCGATGATGGCCTGGGCCTGCTCGAGCGAGTCGGCAAGGTTCTCCATACCGAGATGCTCGAGAACGCCGGCCCGCTCGAGTTTGTAGCGCACGTTGGGCCTGAGTTCGGCGAGCAATACGACCGAACCGTGCCGGCGAAAATCACTGATGATCTCCTCGATCGCCAAAATGCCGGTGGCGTCCACGAACGGCACGTTGCCCATCCGTAAGATCAGCGTGTGCGCACCCCGCTGGGTTTGTGCGAGAGTCCGCTCGAGCTTCTCCGCGGCACCAAAGAAAAAAGGCCCCTGAATGCTATACACCACCACGCCCTCGCCGGACGGCGAGATTCCACCACCGTCGGGCGCCGCCTCGAATACTTGCTCCTCGATTTGCACAGCTTCCGCAGAGCGGCGCATGAACAGCAACGCGGCCACGATCACGCCGACGTTGACCGCTACCACCAGGTCGACGAATACGGTCAACAGAAACGTCACGATCAGAATCGCAGCATCGGGCTTAGGGGCCTTGCGCACCAGACGCACCGCCTGCGGCAGCTCGCTCATGTTCCAGGACACGACAAAGAGAATTGCAGAGAGGCAGCAAAGCGGGATCGCCGATGCGAGCGGCGCGAGTATCAGCACGACGAGAATGAGAAATCCGGAATGCACCAGCGCTGCGAGTGGGCTCGTCCCGCCACTGCGGATATTGGTCGCGGTGCGCGCGATCGCGCCGGTGGCGGCGAAACCGCCGAGCAGAGGCGCCACAATGTTGGCCACGCCCTGGCCGATGAGCTCCTGATTGGAATCATGCGTAGTCCCGGCCATGCCGTCGGCGACGACGGCTGAGAGCAGCGACTCTATCGCGCCGAGAAGCGCAATGGTGAAAGCAGGTCCGACGAGAGAGACGGCCTGAGTCATTGTCACGGCGGGAAAGGACGGCATGGGAAAGGAGCGCGGTATGCCGCCGAACGCAGAACCTATGGTGGCAACGCCCTTGAATTGACACACCCATTGCAGCAGCGTGACCACGACGAGCGCGACCAGCGGTGCGGGAACTCGCCTCAGATGCCGCGCGCCGTGAGTTAGGATGGCGAGCGCGAAGAGACCCAGCGCGGTGGTCGCAAGGTTGAGCGTCGGGAAGGCGGCGATCAGGGACCAGAGCTTTTCATGAAAGCGCAGGCCCGCGGGCGCCGGCGTCAAACCGAAAAAATCCTTCCATTGACCGACGAAGATGATCACACCGATCCCCGCCGTGAAGCCCGCTATGACCGGACGGGGGATGTATTTGATCACCGAGCCGAGACGCGTGAGGCCGAACACGAGCAAGATGAATCCCGCCATCAACGTCGCCATCTGCAACCCGGCGACGCCGAACTGCGCCGTTATGATCGATAAGACGGCGACGAACGCACCGGTCGGACCTGAGATTTGCACTCGTGTGCCGCCGAAGAGCGCAGTCAGCGTGGCGGCCACGATGGCTGTGTAGAGCCCTTGTTCCGGGCGCGCGCCGCTCGCGATCGCAAAAGCCATTGCCAGCGGCAAGGCGACGACGCCCACGATCAGGCCGGCAGTGAGGTTCGGCCTCACCTGCGAACGTGACCACAAGCCTGCAGCCTTGGTTTCGAGCAGTGCGATCATCATCGAGGAGTCTAGGCGACGCGGACGGCGACTCTACCGTAGGATAGCCCAACCTCTCCTCGTCGGCGGTTCAGGATGGCGGATCCTTGGCTTCGAGCGGAATTCCGGCGGCGTAGCGTCGCTCACCGGTGCGTGGGTCAAACAGCACTTGAACGGGCTCCCCCGTCGAAGGATCGATGAATTGCTCATCCGTCCGCTGCCAATCACCTTCGGGCGGTTCCTCGATGCGGCGGTAGCGCCAGCGCTCGAATAGCGTGCCGATGAGCACGATCACACCGACGCACAGCGCCTGCCAGCCCGGCACGTGAACTCCGCAAGCTACTAGAATGATGCCGACGCACGTGAGAATCGCCGCTGCCGCGATCACGACGGTCCGCAACATGATCAAGCCACCGGTTCCAGCACCACTGCCGTCCCATAAGCGACGATCTCGCTCATCGTCTGGCCGATTTCGGCCGAATCGAATCGCATCATGACAATGGCATTGGCATGCATGAGAGTCGCATTGCGAACCATCCGGTCGACGGCGTGACGCCGCGCCTCCTCGAGCAATTGCGTGTACTCGGTGATTTCGCCGCCGACGATTGAGCGCAGCCCCGCCATGATATTGCCGCCGAGCCCGCGGCTTCTGACCACTACACCGAAGACCTGACCCTTGGCCTCGCGCACGCGATGTCCGGGCACGTTCTCTGTTGTCACGACTAGCACAGCACCTCCGCAAGCGTTGCAAACAGTCTAGGGGAGGCTACCCGAGCCGACCCTCGCTGGCGAGAGTCGAGTTCACGAAAGAGACTCTGACGAGGGTTCCAAGCGCCTTGAACGTGAGCCAATCGAGGCTTCCGCCCCCACCGCCGCCGCGTATCGGTCCTCAGGGAGACGCCCGGCCGGGCGTATCGGTGCAAAATGCCCAGCGGCTGATATCACTCAGATCTTGGGGCCAGCGCTACGTTAGAATTCTCAGCTGCATCGTAACAGCGCTAGAGGCGGCTAAGCATCGCATTGGATACCCACGCTACCAGGCCACCGGGCTTGCTCGACAAGATTCTCGCTCGAGAGGGCGCGTTAGACCGCCCCTGGATTCGCTATGCAGGGGCGATCGTACTGGTGGGCGTCGCATTCTGTCTGCGATTCTTCATGTTGCCCGCAAACGGCGGATTCGCGTTCATTACGTTCTATCCGACCGTGATCGCCGTCGCGCTGCTCTTCGGAGTCGGACCTAGTGTGCTGACGAGCGTGCTCAGCGCTCTATGTGCGGCGATCTTCTTTCTGACGGCGTTCCGCTCCAGAGCCGGCCAACTCGCCTCATTCGGATTCTTTTTTGTCACCTGCGGCCTTACCACTCTCGCTGCTCACCGGTTGCGAGAATCGGTCTTGAGACTGCGCGCGAGCGAGCTGAAGTTCCGGACGCTATACGAAACTTCCAACGTCGGCATCGTGCTCACGGACGTCAATAGACGTTACATCGAGTTCAACGAGACGTTTCGCCGTCTGACCGGCTACAGCGCCGATGAGTTGCGAGAGCTTGAATATCGGACGTTGACCGATCCGAAGGACTGGGCCGAGACGGACGCTCAATACCAACTTGCGGCGCGCACTGGAAAATTCGGCCCCTACGAAAAGGAATATCTGCGCAAAGACGGCAGCCGCATACCGCTGCGTTTCAATGGCGCGATGTTTACCGCCGACGATGGCAAAGGGCGCCTATGGTCCATCGTTGACGACATCACCGAGAGGCGCCGCCTCGAGCGCGCGTTGCTGAATTCGGCCAGCGCGGAACAACAGAAGCTCGGGCGCGACCTGCATGACGGCCTGGGCCAGGAGCTTGCCGGCATCTCGCTGCTCGCCGCGGCGATCGCCGCGAGCATGCGCAAAGCCGCGCGTCGGGAGGCGGCGGAACTTGAGAATCTCGCGAGCCTCGCCGCCCAGGCGGTCGCCAACTGCCGCGCCCTTGCGCACGGCCTTTCTCCGGTGACCTTCGCGAACGGCGGGCTGCGCGAAGCTCTTGTGGAAATGGTGGGGCTGCTGCGTGACTCGTTCGGACTGGATGCACGCTGCGAAGTTCTCGAATCGGTGCCGATTCGACTGTTACCTGACGCGCTCGACAATCTTTATCGCATTTCTCAGGAGGCGGTATCGAACGCAAGACGTCACGGCCGTGCACAATCGATCAAAATCACGCTGGAGAGCGAAGCGGCGTTCGTTCGGCTCGCAATCGAGGATGACGGTACGGGCATCCCGCAGTCGCCGCCCGCCACGGGCATGGGTCTCAAAATCATGCAATTCCGGGCGGCTACCATAGGCGCACGACTCTCCATCGGATCCGGGGAGACTGGCGGGACTCGCGTATGCGTTGAATGCCCCCAGTATGAGCGTTGATTCGCTGATGGGCTGCCGGCGCAAACGCACGTCGCGGCGCTATCGAGCCTGGGGCTCGCGAGCGGTGGTGCCTGATGACGGTTCCTCTCGCCACGTGGAATCCGGATCATATGCCTTCATCGACCCGGCAATCGTTTCCGTCGCACTCCCAAGATCTCGCTGGTATACCGTCCCATCGCTCCCGACGATGAACGTCATCACGCCGGATGAGCGGTATTCCGCCGGATAGGCAACGAAGGCAAATCCTTCGGTCATCTTGCCGTCCACGACATATTGCTTTGCGCCGCCCGGGGCGTGTTTCCCCTGCGAAGTCAGTACATGGAAGTAGTACCCGCGATAGGGAGTCGGAGCGCCGCTTCTTCCGGGGTCATATCCTTGAGCAACAGCGTGCGCCACCAGCGGTCCGATGGGGCTCTGGGGTTCGCCGGCAGCCGCCTTCCAATATAGACCGTTATGTCGCCCTGCATCGCTGAAGATGGCCTGCGCATACTGCGAGTGCTGCGCGTCGTGGTATTCATGCTCCGCCGCAGTGAGCTCCCGGCATATGCGAATGGCCGACATTTCGTTGCGGCCAATTCGCCGAAACAGGATCTCCCTCTTGCCGGCCTCGGTGTCGAAATACCACCCATTGGCATTGTGGACGAGCGGAATGGGGGTAGGCCAGTTCTTGGCGCCGATGTATAGAACGGTGGTTCCGTCCGGCTCGTTTACCAGACGGTGCATTTCTATATATCTCTGCACGAAATCGGCACGGGTCTTGAGGTCCTCGATCTCGTCCCCCGAGGAGATGATTTGCTTTCCGTCCGGGCCTAGGAACTCGAGCAAGGTCTTCTCGTTCTTGCTCTGCATGGCGCTCACCAGGGAGCTGCTCGCTTCCTCCGCTGACTGAAAAGTTTTCTGGCCGGGCTGTTGCGCCCGCGTACTTGCGGGAAAGCATCCGGCCAAAAAGATGGCCAGCACGGCAAATTCAGTCGCTCTGCACGATTTCATCGGTGTCCCCCTCCGCCGCCTCGGGGTCCGCCGCCCCCGCCGAAGCTTGCGCTCCCGCGCGAGGAGAAACTTCGCGCTTCTCCGCCGTGATCGTAGCCGCTGAAGGCGCTCGAGCGAATGGCGCTTTCATCCCGCCCGCCGGCATATCCTCGAGCCGCTTCTGTGCCGTCGAAAGGACGGGCCATAGAGGAATCGCCTCTGGGCGCCTCCGGAGTTCTTGGATCCTCGCCCGGCCGCCCCGCGTATCCGCCGCGGTTCGCGCTCACTCCGTGCTGCACGTCTCTTGCTACGCCGTGCTCGCCTCCGCCGCGGTAATAGCTGTTGCGGTTGTAAAACGTGTTGCTCCGAGAGTAGTACCTGCCATGGTTATAAAGAGGATATCCGCGACGCCAGTCGAATCCCCACTGACCCCAGCCCCAGCCGAATGCTCCCACGAAAGCGATATCGAGCCCGACCCCAAACGCCAGGTAGGGACCGCCAAACCAAATTCCAGGATACGGATACCACCCGGGCCACGCCACCAAGGGATCGCCGTAAACCAGCCATGGATCATATGCGGGAACGTAAACCACCTCGGTGCTCGTCGGCTCGATGGTGATCGTCGAATCCTGCTCATCTACCGCTTGTTGAGGAGTGGACCGAAGATTGCCCGCCGCTTGCGCCCGCTGGCGCATCACTTGGACGGCATCCATCACATCCTGCTGCTGATTGTAGTAGGCGTCGCCGAGCGAGGACGTCCAAGAGAGATTCTTGTCCATATTACCGAGCACCGACGGGAATGCCGCCAGCGCCTTGACGCTCGGGTCCCACGATTGGGGGTCTATCGCTTGTCCCAACGCGTCGCCTTTCAAGTCGGGATGCGCTTGCAGCCATCTATCGGCCTCGACCACTTGCTCGGGAAATGTCGACGCCGCCAGGATTTGCGCGACCAGCGAATCCGGGTATAGCGCGATCGGTGCGACCAGCTGCTGCAGTTGCTCGGGGGTTTGTTGCATATGCGGAGGAGCTTGCGGAGGGTCCGCATCTTGCTGGGCGGACAGAGTCTGAAAGCAAAGTGTAAACAACAAGGCCGATGACAGGAGGGAGACCAAAATCAACGCGCGCCGACGGGAGCCCGGCCGCCTCGCGGCAACGATATTCATGACTCTACGCTCCCTGCTCACCGGCATAGTCCACTTTCTTCAAAGTCCGCGAACGGCTGCGTCGCGAAATGAACGACCGCCCTTACAGACTGACGGTACCAGATACGCAGCTCCGACGCTGGCCAGTCGCAAGACGGGTCGGCATTGCGGCATTCCGTCGCTGCGCGGCTAATCCGTTCTACATCGTCAGAACGACGCGGAACTCTGCATGGCCGCTCATCATCCGCGCGTACGCCTCGCTCGCTCTTTCGAGAGGATAGGTTTCGATCATGGGCCGCACCCCGGTGAGTTCGGCGCACTGCAGTGCGTCCTCGCAATCGGGCGGCGTCCCGGCCACCCAACCTTCAATCGATCGGGTCTTGCTGATGAGCTGTATCGGCGTGACCTCGATGGGATCAGAATCCACACCAACTACCATGAGCCTGCCGTTCGCAGCCAAACCATCGATCAGCTGAGACATCGCTTTCGAGCTCGGCGCCGTAGCCAGAATCACCTGCGCGCCGCCCATCTCCTGCAGTGCCTCGGCTACGTCGACCTTTTGGCTGTCGATGTACACCGCCGCCCCAAGGTTCTTTGCCAGCACCGACGTTTCGGACCCGCGACCAATCGCCGCGACTTTGTAGCCGAGCTTATTCGCGAATTGAATTCCGAGGTGTCCCAGACCCCCGACACCTTGCACGGCGACCAAATCGCCCGGCAACGCACCGGCATGGCGTAGCGCATTGAAAGTCGTAATTCCCGCGCACAACAGCGGAGCTGCCTCGGCGTCACTCAACGTGTCCGTCATCGCCACCAGTGCCTCCACGGGAGCCAGCATGTACTCCTGATATCCACCGTCATAGCTGATTCCGGGCACCTGCGCACTCTGACAATTGCGAAAATCGCCGCGCCGGCACTGCAAGCAGGTGTTGTCATGGCCGCCGTGCCAGCCCACGCCTACGCGTTGCCCTACCTTCCACTCGGAGGTACCAGGGCCGATTTCGTCGATTTTGCCAACGACTTCGTGTCCCGGAACACGTGGATATTGAATGCCGGGCCACTGGCCTTCCTTTGTGAACGAATCACTATGGCACACCCCGCACGCCTGAACCTTGATGCGCACCTCCCGCACACCCGGCACGGGGATATCTCGTTCCACAATCTGGAATTCGGCTCCCGGCCTGGGAACCTGCACCGCTTTCATGAGCCTAGCTCCTGTGAATCATTCTCGGTCCGCTTAAATCATGCGCCGGTGGGCTGGCGAGCCACTATTGCACTTTGGTATCTATGCGATGAGTCATCACGCGGCGTGAGGCGCCGAGGTGCGCGTCGGCGGATGGGTGAAGATATACGTTAGCGGTAAAGTAGATTTCCCGAGGATCACGAGGGGTGTCATGCGACGCCTACAATCAGAGGCAGATGATGACGTTGATATATAGTGTAGGGTGATCCAATGGAAGATTGGCCCCGTTTCCTCGCGATCGATGTATTTGCTTTGCACCAACCGTACTGCTTCGACCCT